>Ga0315293_10004008_pt1 | contig 14100 bp, 10 predicted proteins | sample YL17G13_20_MG_FD_203071 | JGI IMG/M metagenome (GOLD analysis project Ga0315293, IMG submission 203071) | Sediment microbial communities from Yellowstone Lake, YNP, Wyoming, USA - YL17G13_20 | ecosystem: Environmental > Aquatic > Freshwater > Lake > Sediment | place: USA: Wyoming | collected... | reverse complement strand
CTTGTGTTTGTACTGCTTCTCGGTCTTACCGCGAACGGTCTCGCGGTACGGAATTTTCGGCTTGACAAGTTCTGCTTCGACCCCGAACCGCTTTTTCAGTTTTTCAACGAGAACTTCGATATGGGTTGAACCCTGAGCATACAGCACGAGCTGCTTGAGCGCCGGGTCCAGGAAAATCCTGAACGTCGGGTCTTCTTCCATCAATTTGTACAATCCGGTTCCGATCTTCTCTTCTTCCCCCTTGACCTTCGCCTTCACGGCAACATCCATGACCGGATTCGGGAATTGCACCGGCGGCACGATCACCGAAAAATCCTTCTCGGCAAGCGTATTGCCGGAGTGCGTATCTTTGAGTTTCACCAGTGCACCGATATCGCCGGCCCCGGCGGAGTCCAGATCAACCCGGTTCTTCCCCTGAAACGTGTAGACGTGGGAGACGCGTTCGGAAGTGGACGTCTGCTGATTCTGCAGGTCCATGCCGTTGCGAATCGTCCCGGAGAAGACCTTGAAGAACGACATTTCGCCGAGATGTCCTTCGGAAACGGTCTTGAAAATGTACGTGACCGCCTTGCCGGACGCGCTGCACGGAAGATCAAGCAGATTCTCGGAACCGGCCTTCTGCACTTTGGCAGGCGGCATCTGGGATGGGGACGGCAGGTAGTCGGCCATAAACTCAAGGAGCAGCGCGCCGCCAATATCACGGCTCATCGATCCGAACATGACCGGATACAGCTTGCCGTTGGCAATGCCGGATCGCAATCCGCACATCATGTCGGCCTCAGAGAGAGTCCCATCGGCAAAGAATTTCTCGAGCAGGGCATCGTCCGATTCGGCGGCAACTTCCAACAAGCTGTCCCGCTGTGACTGTGCCTCGGACTTCAGATCGGCCGGTATCTCAATTTCCGAGCGTTTGCCGTCCTTGCCAAAGTTATATGCCTTCATCTTCAGTAGATCGACAACGCCGCTAAACTTGTCAGCTTCGCCAATCGGAAGCTGCACCGCCACGCAATGGTTGCCGAACGCGCTCCGGATCGAATCCAAAGCCGTCTTCCATTTCACGTTCTCTTTGTCCATCTTATTGACAAAAAAGAACCGTGCCAAGCCTTTGTCCGGCATGGCCCGCCACTGCAACCGGGTGCCGATCTCCACACCTGAACCGGCATCGATCACCACGCCTACTGTCTCGGACACCTTGACGGCCGAGAGGAGTTCGCCGGTGAAATCCGTGTGGCCGGGGCAATCCAGTAGATTGATCTTCGTGTCGCCGGCCTGGAAGGCCAGTAGCTTCAGCGAGATTGAGGTCTTTCGCGAAATCTCCGATTCGGTATAGTCCAGCAGCGAAGTGCCGTCGTCGACCCGCCCAATCCGATTATTGAGCCCAACCGCAAACGCGATCGCATCGGCTAAACTGGTCTTGCCGCATCCTCTTTGACCGGCCAAACAAACATTACGAATTTTATCAGTCGCGAATTCCTTCACCGAAGAACCTCCATCTTAAGTCAACGGCCCACCTGGGACCGGCAAAGCACGCCCTTGTAAAACCATAGAAGCTTGCATAATATCGCCCCTTCTCCAGTTTGTCAAACCCCTTTTCCATAACGGGATACGCTGAATTGTACCCCCACCACGTATCCTGCTGATAACAAAAAGGCCTGCCGGACAGGCAGGCCTCACTAATTCCCTAACCTGTTTATCTACTGTGCCTTAACAGCTTCGATTTCAATATTAAGTTTGACTTCGTCGCTTACCACAAGCCCTCCGCCGTCCAGCGCTTTGCTCCAACTGACTTTAAAATCCTGACGGTTGATTGTCGCTGTTGCCGAAAACCCCGCTCTGGTTCCACCAAAGGCGCTTACGATACCATTAGCGGTGCAATCAAATGTCACCTCTTTGGTAATACCCCTGATCGTCAGATCGCCGGTCATTTTGAAGTTATCCCCTTGACCGGGTACGATCTTGGTTGATTTGAATGTCAGCGTCGGGAAACTGTCGACCGCGAAAAAATCCGCGCCGCGCAAATGATCATCCCGCTGCTGGTTATCGGTGCTGATCGATTTCGCCTGAACCGTGAAAGTAACCGCCGCTTTACTCAGGTCCTTGCCGTCATACGTGATCTCGCCGTCGAAGTCCGTAAACAATCCGTTTACCTTCGTCACGACCAGATGCCTGACCGTGAATCCAATCGAACTGTGCGCCGGGTCGACTTTCCACACCTCCGCGTGCGATACGCCGGACAGCGCAAGCAATCCCGCCACCACTATTGCCGTTGTTTTCGCCATACTTCTCCTCCTGCATGATCTGCATAGTTCATTCTGTTTCATGGTCCTTGAAACAGACGCCCAATTCGAAAGTTCCCAAGGAATTGGCTACAACAGTCTACTTTAAGAAACCACGTTGCCGAACTGCCTCGAAAAGGCATATGCCGGCGGCGACAGAGACATTGAGGCTCTCCACGCGATCGGTCATAGGAATTCGGACCAACAGATCGCACTTCTCCGCCGTCAGTCGCCGAAGTCCGGAGCCTTCAGAGCCCATCACCAGCGCCAAAGGTCCGGTGAGAGTGGAATTGAAGATGGATTGCGAGGCTTGTCCCGAAGCGCCTACCACCCAAATACCCTGCTTTCGGAGTTGATCGATCGTTCGCGCGAGATTAGTCACTTGAAACAACGGTACCTGGTCCGCTGCTCCGCATGCGATTCGTCGCACCGTATCGGTGAGCGCAACCGACCGATCCTTTGGCACAACCACCGCATGAACGCCGGCTGCCGCGGCCGAACGCAGACAAGCCCCCAAATTATGCGGGTCTTGCACTTCATCGAGAATAAGGAGGAACGCCGGCTCGACCAACCTGCCCAGCGATAACAGCAAATCATCTTCGGTGCCGGTCCTTAAGCTAGACCGCGAATCGCTATGCTCGTGGCGACGCCGTCCCGCTGATCTTGGGTTCTGGCCCACACACATCTCCTGTTGATTCCGGCGACAAAGGTAGCCAGCTTCGGCTCTCCGTCCAAGAAAATTATCAAAACAGCACTCCGGGACAGGGTTGAAGGATTGGGCGTTTTCAACCAGACTATCTTGACACACCGCCCCCGCCGGAGATATACTACTCCATAGCATAAGAAGACCAGCGGACATGTAGCCGGATTCCCGGCTCGGAAAGGATATCTACAATGCAGGGAAATGAAAAGATTATTGGAACGCTCAACATTCTTCTGGCCGATGAGCTGACCGCAGTCAACCAGTACATCGTGCATTCCGAAATGTGCAACAACTGGGGCTATGACCGGCTTCACGGCAAGATTGAGAAACGAGCGGTCGAGGAGATGAAACACGCCGAGAAGCTGATCGCCCGCATCCTGTTTCTGGAGGGAAAGCCGGAAGTGAGTGCGCTTAACGCGATTCATATTGGCCCCGATGTCGAGATTCAGTTCAAGAACGATCACACGGCCGAAGCGGGCGCGGTCAAGGCGTACAATGCAGCCGTACGCCAGGCGGCTGATTTTGGCGACAACGCAACCCGCGAATTGCTCGAGTCGATTCTAAAGGATGAGGAAGCTCATATCGATTGGCTCGAAGCACAGCTTGACCAGATCAAGCAGATGGGTGCCCAGAACTACTTGGCGCAACAGGTAGGATGAACGAAACCACATGCGGCGACTTACAGTTGGCGCCATTCTTGTTGTGGCGTTGGGCCTATCGGCGTGCCCGGCTGCTTCTGTAGCGGCGAGTCCACCCTACCTTCTTCTTTACGCCTTTGACGAGGAAGGCAGCGCTATTGCCGCGCAAATGGCGGTCACGCATACCGACACCATACTCGGCCGAGTGGTGCAGTCAGGAATCGCTTCGGGCAAGAGTGTCATTCTGGCCGAATCCGGAGTCGGGATGACTAATGCGGCCATGACGGCGCAACGATTGATCGATCAGTATCGTCCGGTCGCCGTGATCTTCACCGGCATTGCGGGGGCAATTGATAGTTCGGTCCATATCGGCGACATCGTGATAGCATCCTCATGGGTTCAGCATGATTTCGGATACATTGGCGCCGAGGGGTTCAGGCTGCACGGCATCCGTACATTCGATCCTCAACAGGACAGTGTCGTTCGTCTGACCGCGTTTCCGGTCGACACTCTGCTTCTTTCAGCCGCCCGGGAATCGAGTCAGGACGCTTTGCACCTCGATTCCGTCGGTACCCGCAAACCGGCTGTGATCATAGGCGGCGTGGGGGCATCCGGAAACACCTTCATCGACAGCAGAGAAAAGCGGGACTGGCTCTCGCAAAACGTGAATGCCACGATTGTCGATATGGAGTCCGCAGCAGTCGTTCAAGTCTGTATAGCGAACGGCGTTCCTGTCATCGTTATGAGGTCCGCTTCGGATTTGGCCGGAGGCTCGGGTTCATCAACCGCAGGAGCAGAGTTGGACCGGTTCTTCAGGATTGCCGCAAGAAACTCCGCCACTCTGGTATTGAGATTCCTGGAACATCTTGCGCCCTTGCCCCAAGGGGGACAATAGGCCCGGTGCCCCACCATTTAGAGTCTGCTTAAAAACCTATAATCGCCATTGCGAGAAGCCCGCTTCGGGCGACGAAACAATCTCAGTTTGTTCACTCGCAACAAGAACTGAGATCGCCACGTCGTGTTTCGCACTCCTCGCTGTGACTCGCCGACCTTTTTCGTGAGCGGCAGACCTTCCGGTCTGCCGAGCACGTCTACTTTGGGCTCTGGCCCTGCGGTGAACGCTCCACCGGATACCCGGCCGCTGCATGCCACTGCCGGGAACTGTCCACATGATTCTTGTTCCAATCCATCATGCCGAACTTCATAGCGACCGCACGATACCCGAGCAAATTGAGCGCAGTCGCGGCAAGTTGCCCGGTCTGACCATTCTCGGAGTACGCAATCGCAATTCGTTTGGGATCGAGTCTTGTCAAATTCTCGGTCTTCGCAATGCTTGCCAATGGGATGCTCATGGCATGGGGAACATGGCCGGTCTTATAATCGCCTTTCGACCTCACATCGACAAGCTGATATTCAAGTTTCTTCTGGTCCCAATCATCGATAATGGCTTTGACATCCTGTGAGACCATGATAGGAGAACCCTCGCCGCCAAGGTATTTCCTTGCCATGTCCAAGATGACACTCTTGGTGTCAGTTCGATCACTGCCTATAAGAGGCGCGGGATACACTCCTTGTGGCTCTTCCATCGCCGTATCCACCGCAAACGCGGCTTCCTTATCCCAGGGTGCTTTCACCAGGGCATCAAGATTCCAGCCCATCATCCCAAATTCAAGACTCCTGCAATTGTATCCGAGAAGACTGAGCATCGTTGAGGAAATCATACTGGCTTGTCCGAAGTAACAGTAAAGAACCTGTGTCTTGTGAGAATCAAGCTTTGCCAAGTTACTATCTGCAACGATTTCCCCCCAATAGATGTTTATGGCGTTCGGAATATGACCGGCATCGTTATAGTCCTTCGGATTTCTCACACTTACAATCTGATACTTATCTCGCTGGTGCGCCCAATCATCGAGAACTGTTTCCTTCAATTGAAGCGCTGACATCAGGAGATCATCAGGTGTTGCCTTAGAAATCCAGGCGTCGATGTAAGCCCGGACTGTCTCAAACTTGTTAAGAGTGTCTCCTTGACCGGCTACCTGACCATAGGAACGACTTGTCGCAGAGAACACAATCAGGACCACAAAGATGATGGTCAACCAATGCATACTATTTCGCTGTTTCATTTGATCGCCTCCAATATCTCATGCACGACAAATGCGTCCGTGTTCCGATGATTATACACTAATCTATCGTCTTTGACGCTTAACAAATCACTCTGTCAAGGCCGCATTATAATCGGCATGTCACATGATCCACCAGCTGTCAGGCAGAGACACCTGACAGCACCCTCGACCGAAGTCTTGTGTCCGGCTGTGAGGCAGAGGCGCCTGAAAGCACCCTCATTCTGTCAAGGCCGCATTATAATCGGTATGCCACATGATCCACCGGCTGTCAGCCAGAGGCGCCTGAAAGCACGCTACAAGAAGCGGCACCCGTCGGTTCGAGCGGAGACGAGAACCGGTTAGTGTCGGAGCAAATCGCGTCTCGTCTCCGCTCGACGCGACGTGCGTAGCGGTCAAAATCGGCTTCCTGACGGCCAATATTGGCTCTGGATTGGGTTCCTTATGGCTCAAATTGGCTTCGAATTGGGTTCGTTTTCCAAGCTAAGTGGTTGTCATTCAACGAACATTTGGGTTCGTTTTGGGCGAAAAGGTAGGGGGACCCACTTCTCCCTGCCCTATTGTCACATCTTTGATCCCTCCTTTTGCGTAAACGGCGCGGCGATGGGTGAAATGACCGGAGTATTCGCATTCATGTCTATAAATGGCGACGAAGCGGTGAATTGATGCAAATTAGCATTGAAATCGCGGGGAACGCATGGGGTATCCGGGCGGATAGGAGAGATGCGGTGCTGAAAGGGCGAACCCACAGCAGAGCTGTGGGCTACGCGGCTGAAAGGGGAACCCGCAGCAGAGCTGTGGGCTACCGGATTACGAGGAACCCACAGCAGAGCTGTGGGCTACGAGGCTGGCTCGGCATTGGGTTGAAGATGCTTGCGCAGAATTGCCGTCGATGTGCGAGCCTTGACACCCTTCTTGGACACGCCTGACGGCTGAGCCGCGTGAATGACTTGTTTATCTCGTAGAACGCGCTCTGTCTCCGCCGCCGGTGACCTACGGACCGTCATCCCAAGATAACTGCACGTAGACTGGTTCCTTCACGAATGGATGCAGCATCCGGCAACTGAAGTGGCCCAGCCTGATATCCTTTCCGAACTGACCGATTAGGAAGATAAAGCCAAAAGGATAAGGCTTTCCTTCTAAATATGTTCTGACCTTTTCTAGTTCGCCTGTCGCATCTACATCCACTAGAACTGCCAAAATCATGTCTTCGTCAGGCGAGCGATTATCCTTCTTTCTAAGTAGAGTGACAAGGCCTTCTGAGCCATCCTCACCTACAAAATGCTCTTCAAGCCTAGTTATTTCAACTGGGTGCGCCGTGTTGTCTTGGTTCTTGAGATAAAGATCAATGGGACCATCTACATGCAATGACTTATCGGCGATGACCTCAGGTATTGACGGTGGTTTGACAGTGTGTTTTCGCAAGGGGACAACTATAACTGGTAAATAGCCGTCCATTCTCTCGAAAGCTCTTGCAAGCACACAGCCCGCAAGAAGTTCTATTCCCCGCTTTTTGTAGGTGTCATCAGGATTCTGTTTGAAATGCATTTCTAGTGCGGCAGACGGGAAATCGACATGCGGTTCAAATATCTTCCGTTTCACTCAAAATCCTCTTTGTGTTGACGTGAACTTCACCGCCGTGCGGAGGGCCACCTGCCCTTCGGTTGCATACAGTAGTCACCGAGGTCTCTTGAAACCGGATAATAGAAAATAGATAGGAAGTACTATTACATACACGCCCAACGGCTTCCACAAGAATTGTCCGGTTAGCCAATAGGCGGCGGCAGTAAATATGGCTATAGTCCAATTCAGCAGTGCCAACCACACGAGCGCCGCTAGCGCTGGAATCCAAAAGAGTGTTATCAGCCACCGAAAGTCGTCGTTGTAAAAGATCGGCGGTGTATCAACTTGAGAACGGACTGCAGCGGATGCAGCCGCACCCGCGCAGAGAAGAAAAGCAGCAATTAGGATTATGATGGTCATTTTGCCTCCGAGGTCTTCTGTTTGCCATTAGAACTTGAGTTCATAATCACAACCTGCTACTGGCGGGTGGCCCACAATTTATGGTGGGTTTCCCTTCTGCGGCCCCCTACAATTTCGCAACCAATTTGCATCTAATCAATCCCTCCGCCGCTTAGGTAGAAGGAGTGATCTGTATATCTATGCTAAAGACATCATTTCCCACCAGACAGATTGCGACGCCCCGAAGCGGGGCTCGCAATGACGAAGTCATTCGACCTACAAACACAAAAACGCGCGAAACGAACCCAAACTACACAGTGCCGCAACAACTTAGCTCGAAACAAGTGCACACATCGAACCAGTTTGCGACCAGTTCGGGCCCGTTTTCGGACGCCCCGGAACCAATTTGGACCACAATTGACCGGTTCTCGTCTCCGCTCGAACCAGCGAAGCGGCAGAACCGCCAAGGGGTTCTGCCCTACGAAATCTGCGCATTCCGTGCGCGGCACGTGCCCTCACGTGCCAGCGAATTTGGGGGCAGGTGAGGACACCTGCCGCCCACACAATCGGTGTCGAAACCGCGGGGGTTTCGACCTACAACCTCAGAGCGCTCTTACTCCTTCGCCTTCTTGTCCAGCCATTTCTGGAACGACGAGAGCAGATCGATCGGGACCGGGAAAATGATCGTGCTATTTTTCTCTGCGCTCACTTCCACCAAAGTCTGCAGGAAGCGCAGCTGCATCGCGTTCGGAGCGGTCGCGATCACGTTGGCGGCATCGGCCAGCTTCTGCGACGCCTGGAATTCACCCTCGGCATGAATAATCTTGGAGCGGCGCTCCCGTTCCGCCTCGGCCTGCTTGGCCATCGCGCGGGTCATCTCAGGCGGCAGGTCGACATTCTTCACTTCCACCACCGAGACTTTCACACCCCAGGGTTCGGTCTGGGCGTCGATGATCTTCTGCAGCTCGATATTGAGCTTCTCCCGGTTGGACAGCAGTTCGTCCATGGGAACCTGCCCCAGCACGGAGCGAAGCGTGGTCTGCGCGATCTGCGAGGTCGCCTCGAAGAAATTGGCCACTTTATTGATGGCGGAGTTCGGGTCAACCACTTGGAAATAAAGCACAGCATTCACTTTGAGCGTCACGTTGTCTTTGGTGATGATGTCCTGCGGCGGGATGTCATAGGTGATAACGCGCAGATCCACCCGGCGCATCCGGTCGACGATTGGAATCAGGATGATCAGCCCCGGTCCTTTGGCGCCGATCAGGCGGCCGAGCCGGAAAATAACGCCCCGCTCGTACTCGTTGAGAATCTTGATCGAGTTCCAGAGTATGATCAGCACAAAGAAGATGCCGATCGCGATTGGGAAAAATGTGGTCGGAAGCATGTCCGTATCCCTCCGTATCAGGGTTTAGAGTTTCTTTACTTTCAGAGTCAGGTTTTCGACGCCGACTATTTCGACATTGGCGCCGATATCGAGCGATTCGTCGGAAATCATTTTCCAGAGGGCGCCATCGACATAGACGAAGCCATCCTTGTGGATGACCCCCTTCTTGCCGAGCAGCGCCTTGTCCCCCACCCAGGGGGCATGGCGGGCCGCCTTAGTGACCAGCCAGATAACCAGCGCCACCGTGACGCCCACCAGTATCGCAATCGTGATGAGGACCGATTTTGAAACCTGTAGCGTCGGATCAACCGTATCGACCAGCATCATGCCGCCGAGAATAAGCGCAACGACTCCCCCGACTGTCAGAAGCCCGTGACTAACCACTTTTATCTCCGCGATAAACAGGATTATTGCCAGTATAATGAGCAGCACCCCCGCGTAGTTGATCGGAAGGGTCTGGAACGAATAGAAGGCGAGTATCAGACAGATCGCGCCGACCACGCCGGGGAGAATCGCGCCGGGATTGTACAGTTCGAGCACGATCCCAAGCCCGCCGATCGAGAACAGAATGAAGGCGACATCGGGCGAAGTAATGATCTCAAGTATCTTCTGCACAAAAGTGTGCTTGATGTCTTTCGTGCGGACGCCAAGGAGATTCAACACTCTCTTGCCGGCGGGCACTTCAGTCTCACGGCCGTTAAGTTGTTTCAGGAGATCATCGTAGTTCTCGGCGCGGATGTCGATGACGTTAGAATCGAGAGCTTCGCGGTCAGTGACGGAAACCGACTGGCGAACGGCCTGCTCCGCCCATTTTGCATTCCGGTTGCGGCGATCGGCAAACGCCTTAATCTGTGCCGCCGCGTCGTTGGTGATTTTCTCGTTCATCACCGAATCAATCTTCTGACCGTCGCCGGAGACCGGATGAGCGGCGCCGATATTCGTGGAATACGCCATGGCGGCGAAATGTGCGGCATAAGTCATGTAGACTCCGGCCGACCCGGCCCTTGCTCCTGAAGGGGCGATATATATGCAAACCGGAATTGGGCTGTTCAGAATCCGTTTGGTGATCGCCCAGGTTGGCTTGGTGAAACCGCCGGGGGTATCGAGATAGATAATGAGAATTTCTGCTCCCTCCTCTTCGGCCTGCTCAAGGGCATCAGCGATACGATCATCGGTAACGGCGCCGATAGCCCCTTCGATATACATCCGCATCACCAGCTTGTTGCCCGGTTCGGCGGTCACGGATTGCGGAGCTCGCTCGGAAATCCGCTTCACCACCTGCGCCGCGGAATCAATCAATTCCCCTTTGGGCTGCGCGGATGCAACAATGCGGAGTGTGGATGTTACAACGAGGCCCGTCAGCGACAGGCCGAAAAGCATAAGAATCAGTTTCTGTCGCATAGAGGATTCCTTTACCCGGCAGATCAATATGCAAAGTGTTGGATATGGAAGTCAACGTAAATCGGAATGATCGGGAATCGCCTAAGCGTCATAACTTGAGCGACTTGTCGGCATACTTGAGTTCGCCATCCAATATCGTCGCCAGGACGGTAACGTTGTAGAGCCGTGACGGAGGGATGCGCGTGATATCCTGATCCAGCACGACCATGTCAGCCGGATAACCCGGCAACAAGTAGCCACGGCAATGCTCCTGCCCGCACGCGATTGCCGGACCAACAGTGAAGTGATAGAGCGCTTCCTGCACAGTTATGCGCTGCTCAGGATGGAAAATATCGCGGCTCCCCGGTCTGGCACGTCGGACAGCAGCGGCGATTCCGGCTAACGGGTCGAGTGGTTCGATAGGAGCATCGGAGCCGAAGGCGAGGTCGATGCCCCGGTCAATGAGGGTCCGGAAGACAAATGCGTTGGCGCCGCGTTTGCCCCAGTGCTTTCGAATCAAAGGGAGGTCCGACGGACAGTGTGATGGTTGCATTGAGGCAACAATGCCGAGCCGCTTCACGCGAACCACATCAGAGCGGCGGACAAGCTGTAAATGCTCAATCCGGTGCCGGGCGCCAAAGTGAAGCTTGGGGGCGGACTCGAAGGCGTCGAGAACATTTGAGACAGCTTTATCACCGATAGCGTGAATGGCACAGGGCAATCCCAAGCGTGCGGCTAACTTGATCGTCTGTTTAATCTCCGCAATCGTCATCGTTTCGATGCCGTAATTGTCTTTGCTGCCGGTGTATTTCTCGAAGCAAAGAGCCGTCTGACTTCCGAGAGAACCGTCGGCGAACAGTTTCACGCCCGCAATGCGAAAGAACTCGGTACCCACACCGTAGTAGATTTTCTCCTTTAGGAGTTGTGGCAGGAGCTTGGCCGCCGGGTAGTAGTTGATTCTCAGCCCGACCTTCGCTCGCGAAGCCCGATCAAGGTAGTAAGTGAATGCTTCGGGGCCGTCAAACGAATGAACTCCGGTCACGCCCTTGCGATAAGCGAGTTCGAGTGCCTCAGCATAACGCCTGTCTGCTTCCCTCCGGTCCGGCGGCGGGATCATTCGCCAAATCAGATCATACGCCGCTTTCTCCCTCAGGATGCCGGTTGGAGCGCGATCAGGGAATCGCTCAATCTTCCCTCCCTCCGGGTCCGAACTGTTCCGGTCAATTCCGGCCGCTTCCAGCGCTTTGCTGTTCACCCACGCGGAGTGTTGATCTTTGGAAAAGAGAAACGCGGGACGCCCGCCGGTGACACGATCCAGCATATATCTGTCCGGTTCGATTCGCTTCGCGAATCGGTCAGGAGCATAGCCGTCGCCGACAATCCAACTGTTCTTCGGCTGTTGGGCAGCAAACTCGGCAATTTGCTTGAGACAGGAATCTAACGAAGTCAGGCCGTCAAGTCTCACGCGTCCCAGTGAGACCGCCAGATAATAGAAATGAGTGTGTCCATCAACGAGGCCGGGAACAACCACCTTCCCCTTCAGATTGACGCGACTATAACTCCGAAGATCCGAGTCGTATTGAAGACCGTTGCCGACCGCGACTATGCGGCTGCCCGCGACAGCGATTGAATTCGCAACAATGCCATCGGCCTGCGTGAAGACGCGCGTATTATGAAAGAGCATCCTATTTCTCAAACCGGTCTCCTTTCACTCTGAAATCTCCTTCGCGGCGAGTCAATCCGATGCGATCGGTTTCTTCCAGAATCGGAATTGCGAACTTGCGCGTGATGCCGAATCTATCCTTAAGGTCAGTGACCGCCAATCGCGAATCGGCGCCCAATTTGACTCGGATATAATCGGTTATCTCATTCCAGGTGTCAGACAGAAACAGAAAATCTGAGCCGCACTTATACCCTTCACCCGATTCAATAATAAACCGAATCGCCTCTTGGTACACTTTGCCGCCGGCGGCGAGCGACGCCAGGGTCGGCGGACTGAACGGCTGACCTTGCAGCGATGCCGTAATCTTGGCGTGAGCTTCTTTGACGACACCTTTGAGGCTCATGCCGCGTCCGGCCAGGTCGTATTTGTCGCCGATCTTCTGTAAGGCGCCTTTGGATAGAAAATAGTCCAGTAAACCGTCGGCCAATGCGGAATCATGATGCAGCAACGGACGTATTTGTTCGATTGTCAGCCCCTTCACGTGCGGCTTGTCGCTGACATACTCCGCGAACGTCTGGCTGAATGATTCTGCCTGTCGCTTCATTCGATCGGCACTGTAGACCCAGCCCCGAAACCGTTCGGCACGCCCGGATTTTACGAGCGATTCGATCTCATCGCCAATCTGCTGCACCGAGTAATCCGCGTAACGCAAGAAGTTCTCTTCTCTGACAAGCGGATACTTGTGCAGTTCCGAAACCGCCAAGTCCTTCAGTGTTCCGGTCAGACGGATATGTAGATACGCCAGGCCGTCAAGGTCGCGCCGGCGGGGGAATTGCGGCAACTGGTCCAAAACGACCCCTCCGCCAAGGGTAACGGCCGGAGTGGGCAGCCGCAGAATAAAGTGGTCGCCGACCAGACCATAGAGCGGTTCCTCCGGCCTGAAAAAGGCGATTCCACCAGAAGCGGGTCCAATCTCAGTTTGATCAAACAGGCGGATTTCTCCTTCGACCTCAGTGGTGCCAAGCATGATCAGTACACGGCGCCTGTCTTCAATCGGCACAGGAGCCTCTTTCACCAGTTCTATCGACAGGGCGAAAACCTGATTTTCATTCAGGTAAGACACATCAGCGCAATCGGAGATCACGCCGCCCCGGTGCAGTTCTTCCTTATCGATTCCGGTCAGAGCAACGGCGGTGCGATGTCCGGGAAAAACTACTGTCACGTCGTCGTTATGTGTTTGCAGCGATCGGATTTTACCGTGATTTAGCGATGGCCACACGGTGACCGCCTGGCCGACCGACAACTTCCCACCGCGAAGACTGCCGGTTACCACTCTACCGATACCGGGACGGACAAACGACCGGTCAACATACAGCCGCGCCTTGCCATAGTCTTTGCGAGACTTAACCAGGTGTGGCAGGTTTTGCAGATAGGCTTCCAATGCATCGAAACCTGCTCCGGTCTGTGCCGACACTTCGAACATCGGCGCCCCGGCGAGGAACGAGCCCTTGACCCGTTCACTGATATCCTGTTTGAGTATTTCCAGCCAGTCCGATTCGACTAGATCAGTCTTGTTGACGACAACGAATCCGCTCTTAACACCAAGGAGTCTGATAATCTCAAAGTGCTCTTGGCTTTGCGGCATCCAGCCGTCATCGGCGGCCACAATGAGCATGACAACATCAACCCCACCCGCGCCGGCAATCATGTTCTTCACGAATCGCTCATGACCCGGAACATCGACAAACGCGATTTCCTCACCATCGGGAGTACGAAGGAAAGCGAAGCCCAGATCAATTGTCATGCCGCGCGCCTTCTCCTCCGGTAAACGATCCGGATCAGTGCCGGTGAGTCGCTTGACGATAGACGACTTGCCGTGATCAATATGCCCGGCGGTTCCGACGACGATCATGACGGTGGCGTGTGATGGTCCGTTAGGATAGTCCTGGCAGCTTCGAGAAGGGTCGGCAG
>Ga0315293_10004007_pt1 | contig 14100 bp, 19 predicted proteins | sample YL17G13_20_MG_FD_203071 | JGI IMG/M metagenome (GOLD analysis project Ga0315293, IMG submission 203071) | Sediment microbial communities from Yellowstone Lake, YNP, Wyoming, USA - YL17G13_20 | ecosystem: Environmental > Aquatic > Freshwater > Lake > Sediment | place: USA: Wyoming | collected... | reverse complement strand
ACCCTAGATCTCCTTTTCCTGTGCCGCCCTGTTTCTTTCATGGTCATCCCTGGAACAGGGGGGGCATACCTGTCGGGGATCAAATTCCAGGCCGGCCATTCTCCTGGCCAAATCTAGCAAAGATTCTTCGGGTTGAGCCGTTAATTTATTGGGAAAACCGGGAAAGGTAGTATAACAACATGGCGATAATTTCCCATCCGGCCCGATCACTAAGGCTGAGTCTTTGACAAAACAGCGAGAAAATACTTTTCCCGGTTGAGGAGCTATTCTTGATTTTGAGAATTCAACTTTTCCCTTGCTTAAAGCGTTCAAACCGGCAAGGGCCCGGATAAAATCGCTGCTTTGCTGAGAAGTAATGAAACAGCTTTCCGGGGAATCCGCGGCGATAGGAGTAATCGGCGCTGAAAACCGAATTTTGTCGACTCCCATACCGGTCAATTCCAACACCATTTTTTCCAAATCGGATATCTCATGTCGGGGGCTTAATAAACAGACAATCCTGATGCATAAAGGAGCGGCCTTCGGCTTTTGGGATTTTTTATTCGTTAAGGATTCAATGGCTGAAAGCGTTTTTCTTTGTAAGCATGGAGAAGCACCATGGACTAATTTATATAAATCTGGATTGGCCGCCGGAGCGTCAAGATGGATATGTACATAATCTCCCCGTCGATTGTCAGAGGTTAATAACTCTGCCGTTTGTTCGTTAAGCAGGGTTCCGTTGGTATGCAACCCGATATATTGCGTTTCTGAGGGCCCTTCTTTTAGGCATCTAATAAAAGGCCTTACCCCAGCATGAAGCAGAGGTTCCCCATACATAGCAGATATAACCACATGTCCAATATCCAGGACGCGGACCTCTTTGGCTAATTGCAATAACCTTTCTTTGGGAATTTGATCCATCCGGCCGGCATTGACTCCTTTTCCTATACAAGGCGGACAGTTCAGATTGCATCGTCTGGTGGGTTGTACTTCTATTTTTCTCAAGGGAAATATCATTTAAATCAACCTCTACTTTTTTTTACTTTTTAAAACCAATCCTCTCCGTATATTTTTCCTAAAATATTTCAGGTAATTTCATATGCCGGACGGGGGCAAAAACAATAACCATCACTTTTCCTCTATATATAGACAATTATTGCTATTTGGATTAAAATATATTACCTAAAATTACCTAAAAGATAATCTAAAATTAAGTGAAATTTTTGATAAAACGGCACGATATATATTTGTAGGAGATGATAACCATGAAAAGAAAAAAGGTTTTAATTGAAGATATCGCCAAAGAGGCCGGGGTTTCATTGGCCACGGTTTCGCAGGCCTTGAACCACCCGCGCGAAGTGAACCGTAAGACCAGGCAGAAAATATTGGAGATCTGCGCGCAGTTGGACTATATCCATAAAAAAGCAAGCCATAAAAGGCATCTCAACCTGGCGGTCCTGGCCTTAGACCGGTACATTCCCTTTACCGATTTTTACGGGCGGGTAAGCGTTGGGGTACTGGAGGAAGCGCATAAACAGGGCTTTAATGTAATACTCGAACCCTTCACCAAAGATCAGGATGAGCTTCCCAAGGCGATATCCAAAAATATAATTGATGGGATCCTGGTTTTAGGCCCCCTCCCCCGCGAGCACATATTAATGCTCAAACAGCGCAATCTGCCTTTGGTCCTCTGCGGTCATCCGGTGCCGGGGCTCGAAACCCATACCGTTATGCCCGACGGCCGGGCGGGAATGTATGAAGCCACCAAGCATCTTATCTCTTTGGGGCATAAAAAGATCGCCTTTATCTCCGGAGGCCCGATCTTTGACCCAGTGGTGGCCGATCGCCTGGAGGGCTATCGCTTTGCCATGTTCGAGGCCGGATTGGAAATTCCCAAGGAATACATCGCTCAGGCCGATTTTATAAGATATGAAGCTTCCTGCGCCGCGGTTGAAAAATTGATGGGCCTCAATTCCCCTCCCACCGCCCTGCTCTGCATCAGCGACCCCATCGCCTTTATCGCTTATGATTATCTTAGTAAGAAGGGAGTAAAAATACCCAAAGATATTTCTATTATGGGATTTGACGATCTTCCTTCCACTTTTTATGTTACCCCCTATCTGCCGGAACTGACCACCATTCATGTGGATGTGGAAAATCTGGGCAAGACCGCGGTAAAGGTTTTATTGGATGTGATCGAAAATCCCAGCGCCATCGCCTACCGCCACACCCTGCCGGTCCATCTGGTCATAAGAAAAAGCACGGCCGGCCCCTCAACTTTTGGTTTTATTAAAGGTAAAAGCTAAAACCGGGATCGACAAATAAGCCAGCGACGACCAGCCGGGAAAGATGAAAGAGATCAAAATGGCCAGGACCAAAAGCGTCATGGCAAAAGCGAATATCCCGTCCGCCAGCGATTCGAGCCGCCGCGGGGTCATGCCTGTGGATTTGGAAAATTCGGTTTCATTCATAGCTTAAGCTTATTCTATGCGCCCGACCGAAAAAATGCAAGACTTCATCCTTCACGACCGCCCCTGCTCTACTTGCCCATCTTTTACAGGTCAACCAAGTGTGCCGCAATGAATTTTTCGATCGCCTGCAGGGTTTCATTCTTGAATTCCGACGGGCTGGAGGTTATCCAGATTGTAAAATTATACAGTTCCCGCGCATCCACTTTAAGCCATTTTCCATTCTTATGAAGAAAGACAAAAAGCGTGGTCATCGCTATTCTTTTATTGCCGTTCAAGAAAGGATGGTTCTTGATCATTAGATAAAACAGTATGGCGGTCTTGCCGACCAATCCTTTATACATGGATTTCCCGGAGAAAGTCTGGAAAGGCACCGCAATGCAGCTTTCCAACTTGTGGGGATATCTCGTCGAAAAATCCGGGATCGGCTCATTGAACGACAGCGTTTCCCGGGCCAGCCGAAAAGCGATATATTCCACCTCTTTCAGATTCAGTTTTTTCATCATTCTTTTCCCAATTTTTTCAATACTTCACCATATTCTTTGACCGTTTTTTTAACCGCCTTATCTATTTCCAGCTTGTCTTTTTCCCCCAGCGCTTTTCCCAGGAGCGAAAGGACCTGATCCTGCTTGACCGCGTAATTCCTGCCGATCTTTATCGCCTTGATCTCGCCGGATTTTACCTTTTTAAACACCGCGATCCTGCTTATTCCCAGCATTTTCGCAAGTTGCGGAAGCGTGATATATTCTTCGTCTTTTACCATCTTGCACCTTCTTTTTGGCTTATTTATAACAAATATTCATGTTAACTTATTGTAGCTTTGTTAACCTATGTTAACTAACGTTAATCAACTTGTCAAGCGGCATTCTTGCATTCTCATACCTAAACTCTGAAATTTTTCCTCTTCGCCCTCGATATTTTAATATGATCGAAGCTCTGAAGCCCATACATATCTTCCGGCCGGGGCCCCACTTTAACGAAGCCGAGGCCAAAAGGATCAATGAGGTGCTCTGCGATGAGTTCGGGAACGGCCAGGCCTGGATCCATCCGGGATACTCCCGGTCCAACATCTATCATCCCCCGCCCGACCGGGTCGAGATGCCGCGGACCCAGCTTGACGATCTATTATTCCCGGGTGAGAACGCGATAAAGCTTCGGTTCCCGGAAGAGGATTATCAAATTTATTGTGAACGCGTCCGGCAGAAACTCCATGACCACTGTTATCCACTCCTGCTCTTCATCGATCACACCGTGAGAGAGGAGACTCTTGCCTTTCTTCAGGGTTTCCCGTTCAAGGTCGAGGTTGCCATAGAGGTCCCTACTGTAGAAAAAAAGCCCATTCCCTGGTGGGGCGAGCCGATGTGGCCAAAGGAAGCCTGGGGGATTTTGGCAAGCGTACTGCAAACCCTTGGATTCTCGACCATCCATCTGATGGGAGAGCTGGGTTATTACGGGTATGATGCCGAGGCGACCGGTTGTGTCCATGGCGCCCGCAAGGCCTTTGCGCATTTTGGCTTTTCTACCATCATTCTGAACGATCTCATCTTTCCCAACGCGGACATTTAAAGACCCGGCGGCGGAATTTTTGCACTCCCAAACCTAGCCCCCAGTCCCTAGCTTGCCCCGAGAGAAATCGAGGGGTCCCCAGTTCCTAGCCCTTAGTTCCTAGTTCCCAAAACATTGACACCCTACCCTCCGTAATGTGAGAATAAGGCATGCCCATTGAAAAAGCCAAAAAGCATTTTTTAGGAAAAGAGGGCCGCAATAATCTTATTATTAAATGAAATCCCCCCGATCAACCATCGATAAAAGATCATGACCAAGACCGGCAAAATAATCAGGGTGCCCGGCCCGAGGGCTGAATCGCCCGATGCTCCCCGCCCCAATGGGATCCAGGCTTTGCAGCAAAGGTATCCACGTCTGGTGAGCCTTGAAGCCGCCCTAAAATTCGGATATTCTCCTGCAGATCTGCACTGGTTGATGGACGGTCTGGAGGCCTTTGAAAGACGCCTGACCGGTCTTTTTGGGGATCCGGTCCAAAAAGTATTCTTTCGAAATCTTATATTTTCACCTCACGATCCGGCACTGAACCGGGGAAGGGTCGGTCTCTCGATGGGGAGAGATTTTAAGATCGATACCGCCGCCTGCCCGCCCGGGGACTTAATAAGAAAGCTGGCCCTTTTTCTGCCCCATGAATACGCCCATGCCTTAACCATAAACCGGGGGATCTTATGGGAAAGCCTCCCGGAAAAAGTTAAAACCGATCTGCGCCGGGACTATCCTCAAATAGTGCAAGGTTTCGACGGTATTACCGACAGCTACGCCGCCCGTTTTTTCTTTTTCGGACTTAAAGAAGGAATTCACAATCCTTTTATTGCCGGCCTAAGGAAAGAGAATATTGACGATATTTGTAATCTTTTTTATAAGTTATACGGCTTCAGCGCGGATAACAGCATTGAAGATGAAGTTGCGGTTTATACCGTGGAGTTAATAACCGAGAGGGTCACCAATTTAATATCGGCTGATATGCCGAATGCTCAAGCCCTGACCAGGGAAAGTATTCAGGAATGTTCACAATCGTTAAGAGAGCTGTTGGACCGCTCGGACGATCACCTTTATTATCCCCTGGCCGCTTATGTTTTTGTTTATGCTCAAAAAACCGGCAACGCGGATCTGACCAAAAGGCTTGAAGAAAAGGGATTATTAGACAAACCTGCTTTTCAAATAATGTGTTCTTTTCTTTCAGAGATCTGGGAGCAGATCCAATTGCGCCCAAACATCCGCGTCTCCCCTTAGTCCCCAGTCCCAATTCCTGGCCAGCTCACTTAAATGCGACGAGATCCGGAAGTTAAAGATGCGGCCTGAATGTGAGGTTTGGTAAAAGGCCTTCACCTGTCCGTGAAAGAGGCATCCGCTTGAGCCAGACTGTGATCCCCCGCGGGACGGCCGGTGACGGTGACTCCTGATGAGCGGCCAGACCGAAGGCGTGCTGCTGTTCTTCCCACCGAAAAACACATATATGCGCCTCCGGCTCCGAGGTCCATACTGGAACTTCTGTTGGTCCTCCGAAAAAGTCACGGTTCCTCTTATCCCCCAGATGACCTCCATTAAAAGCCTGGGTAAGCTCCAGCCAGTGTACGGGCAGGACCTGTTCCGGGCGTCCTTCTTCTATTAACTGGCTGTTAGCCGCCATGATGACCGCCGAAAATTCAGCTTGGCTGAGTCCGGTGGCGATATCTCCGCCCTGGAAATGCGGCGCCAGAGTGCGGCGGATCAGGTCCGCGCTGAGCTCTTGACCCAGAACCACCTGTCTTTGAACGGTCAATTCAAGCAGGACATCAACCGCCCGGTCTAAATGAGGAGTTCTCACTATGGTTAGGCTTTCTTCATGGCTTAGAGGTCGTCTCTGGAGCAAGATCTTTCCCTGCGGCCCGCGGAACAAAATCGATGAACCCGATGGTCTTTCAGTTAACATAATTGCCTCCATTTGCTAACGATTTTGAATACCTAAGATATACTAAAATATTATCGTTCAACTTTATGATAAATTTCAGTTTTTTAGTCCCGAGGGCCCCATTAGTTCCTAGTTCCCCAGTCCCTAGTCCTCAATTATTTAATAAAAACATGGCGTAAAAATTGCCATCTCTCTTTTTATCCAGGTTATCCTGCTCAAAGTTGACTAGATTCCCGTCAGTCATGACGAAAAAGGAGGCAGTTTTATGAATAAAATGATACCAACCGAGCGCATTGAGAATCGGATTTACCTGATAAGAGACCTAAAAGTAATGATAGACCGGGATTTAGCTGAATTATATGGGGTAAAGACCAAAACATTAAATCAAGCCGTGAAGCGAAATATTAGGCGCTTTCCCAAAGATTTCATGTTCCAACTGAGTGAAAAAGAGAAAATCCATCTGGTCACAATTTGTGACCACCTTCAGGAGCTAAAATACTCCTATCAACTCCCTTACGCCTTTACCGAGCAAGGGGTTGCCATGTTATCTTCGGTCTTAAACAGTTCCCGCGCGATCGATATCAATATCCTTATTATGCGCGCATTCGTGAAGCTCAGAAAGAATCTCCTTGCCCACAAGGACCTTATGATCCTTTTTCGGAAGCTGGAGGGCAAAGTCGGTCAGCACGATATTGAGATTGGTCTGATAATGCGTGCTATAGAGAAGATGATCAAACCGGAGCCGAAGCCTCCCCGCAAAATTGGCTTTCAGCCCTAACTTTATTATCTGACTCGCCCATCCTTTCGCGCCTCGCTCCCCTTCCCTCTTACCCCTTACCCCTTTCCCCAGTCCCTAGCCTGCCCCGAGAGAAATCGAGGGGGCTCCTAGTTCCCAGTTCCTAGTTCCCAAAACATTGACACCCTACCCTCCATAATGCGAAAACAAAGCCTGCCCATGGTAGGTGGTTGAGATTTTAGGAAGTCAATATTTCTTTAATATCTTTCCGGTCCAAATCACTCAGATTTCTTATAACATTAGTCTGCCATTTCTTCGGCATTGATCTAAATATTTCCTTAAGTTTCCTAAAATCCCCCATTTCTTCAAAATAACCAAAGATCATGAGGGCTTGCTGTATATCCTTATCCGCTTTATCCTTTTTACTGCGTCTCTTATATATTATTAATTTATGAAGGCCATAGGCGGCAGGATGGGGCACATTAATGATCATATTATCGAACTTAACACGCATAGTATTAGCCGCCAGAAAATCCAAATACCTTAACGGTTGGGCGCTCATTTTGAGATTGGGCAACGGAAAAGGCTTGTCACTTCCTCGGCCTCGTTCCGGAACCAAAAATTCAACTATAAGCTCAGGATGATTAAGTCTCATATATCCTTTTGATCCGATGAATCCAACCACAAAACCCAGATCTTCTAATATTTTTGGGACATCAATTTCCGTCTTGTTCTTTTGCGGCAAGGGCACCAGCAGATCAATATCCCTGGTCCTGATCGAGGGAACATAATTCAAGCCGGCAAAGAAATCTTCATAGAAATATAGGCACCAGCTTCCTATCAGGATTATATTATCCAGCAATTCTCTTTTATCAAGTCGGCGCAATACTTCAAGGCAAAGCTTAAATTGCCTGTTTTCCACGCAAACTCCCTTTCAGGAATTTTATCTGTTTTTTGATCTGCGATAACAACCTCCTGTATTTTGCTCTCAATTTTGTCGACCCCAAGTATTTCTTTTTATCCAAATCGGACAGCTTACCTAAATATTCATATTTTACTTTCTTTCCCGCCCTTTCCGCCAGATAACAATACTCATGACCCCGTATTTTTCTGATCGCCAGCGATCCCTTCGGCAGTTTTCTCATTGCCTCTTCGTAATTTTTCTTCATTCTGACCGAGTTCTCCAGCTCTTCAGCCAGGACTCCTTTTATTGCCCCTTTCATATAACCTCCTGTTACCCAACAAACATATGAATATTATATATTGTTGGGTAATGCCGGTCAACGCCCGATTACCCAACAATTATCGATATATGGCATTTTGTTGGGTAAGTGGCACCCAGCCCCCATTCCCTAGTCCCCAGTTCCTTCCCCAAAACATTGACACCCTACCCTCCGTAATGTGAGAATAAGGCATGCCTATCGAAAAAGCCAAAAAGCATTTTTTAGGAAAAGAGGGTCATGAGCGTTTGGACTGCGCGCAAGCGATCCTTAGGGCTTTCGCTCATCTTGATCCGGAGATGAAGGAGACGCTTTGCAAGGGCGGCGGCCGCGCCCCCGGCGGCCTCTGCGGCGCCTACTGCGCCGCGAAGCATCTTTTAGCGAAGAAATGTCCTGATAAGCTCCAAGAATTCGAGGAACACTTCAAAATACTGGCCGGTTCGCTCAAATGTGACGAGATACGGAAATTAAGGAAGCTCTCGTGCCTGGGATGTGTCGAAAAAGCGGCGGAATTTTTGCATTCCCAGACTTAATCCTTTATTTTTTTATAGATTTTTACCAGTAATACAATATTTTATCGAACATACAATAAATTAAACTATTCAATGGTAGGTATTCTTCGATATTTTTGTTCTAATTTATCTTTAATATTTTCCAGCAATTTCCCTTCGATGGTTCCGTATTCTTGTTCGTAATCCTTTCCTTGTGTTGCTGCACCGAACATTCTTTCATTCCTTTCTGAACATTCTTTATGGATTTCTTTAAGTTCTTCAATTATTGCCCAAGTATCAGAATCTAAATAATCCTTATAATAATAGGCATGTCTGATAAGTTCATTAAGAAAATAAAGACCGCTTCCCGTCATATTTGATTTTATTTTACTGCTTTCCATCCGTATGTCATTCTCCATACTTTTATAATAATCATGCTTTTTATTGTTTTCGCTAATTCGTAGAGCGTCATCGTTTCTTTTTCTTTCTTTTGTTTCTCTTAAATAATCTATCAAGAAATACCCTATGAAGGTTATGATAGCTCCCAAAGCTGGCCCTATAATTGGGCCCCAAGTGTTTATTATATTTATTATTGATGATTGTTTTGGCATCAGAATGCTCACGGCTTCAATTGCTGGTCTAATAATGATCTCATTTGCCATATTATGGGAATTATACATTTATTAAACATTCAATAACAGCCTTATTACGCATCCCCTACTCCATTGACAGAGGGAGGTGGGGGTGGGAGAATATAGCAGGTACAATCTAATTTAGTTTGGAGGTGAGAATGTATGAATGCAAAAACTTTCAAAGAAGCTATTCACGAATCTTTAAGAGCCACCTCAGCTACAATTTATTGCCCCCCAGAAGCAATTAAGGAATTGAACATTGTAAGGCCTCGAAAATCAGTAGAAGTCAAGGCACATCCCCGCTTAAAGGAAAAGAAGCCCGGCAAATGAATCTATATACACCATCAGATGAATCTAGAATTCTCTCAGAAGATGGAAAGTACCCCGAGTTTAATTGCACACCATATCAAAGAGATTATACACGCATCGTTCACTCCCCATCTTTTAGGCGCCTTCAATATAAAACACAAGTTTTCCCTTTATTTGAATCGGATTTTTTTAGGACTCGATTAACGCATTCACTCGAAGTAGCATATATTGCTAAGGCAATTGCTCGAAAAATTAACAATGAAAATGAGTTCTTTAAAAAAGAGGGAAATCATATCGATTTGGACATTGTTGAAATCGCTGCATTTGCTCACGATTTAGGGCATGCTCCATTTGGGCACAATGGGGAACTGGCACTAGATTCTCGCATGAAAGATTTAGGCGGCTATGAAGGGAACGCTCAAAGCTTACGTATTCTCACTAAATTGGAAAAGAAACAAAAATTGTCATTTGGAGATCCAGGCATTGATACCGAAGAAGATAAACGATTTGGATTAAATTTAACGGCTAGATCACTTGCAGCAATACTTAAATATGACAATAAAATACACCGCGAGCGTGCCGATGCCGCCGAGCTTGAGAAAGGTTATTATTATACTGAAGAGCATATCGTTAATTTTATAAAAGAAAAAGTAACGGGTATTAAGAACTTTGACAAACCCTTCAAAACGATTGAATGCCATATTATGGACTTGGCAGATGACATTGCATATTCAGTTTATGATCTTGAAGATGCTTTAAAAGCTAAATTTCTTACTATACTAGATTGCAATACAGTCCCAAGAGATACTCTATCAATAATTAGTAGAAAGTTATCAAAATATATGGAGGAAATATATGACGAGGATGCTGTCGAAAAGATTTTGTATAATATATTTGAAAATTTTATTGCCAAGTCACTTTTTGAGGAATTTATAAAAACGAAGGTAGAAAAACCCGAAAGCATATTTTATTTAATAGCTACGGCTTATAAGGAAAACCTTAAATACTCAGATGATGGATATATGAGAACGATACTTACCTCGCAATTAATAGGAGATTTTATTAATGGCTTTGAATGCTTTCCTGACAAAGAAATACCGGCACTTTCGCAAGTGAAATTTAATAAAGAGACAAAAGAAAAAGTTGGAGTCTTAAAGTATTTAACTTATTGTACAATAATCAGCTCGCATTTACTCAAAGTTCCTGAATACCGAAGTCGTGACATAATTACAGCTATATTTGATGCTTTAATGAGCAGTGGACATAATTTACTGCCCGATGATTATCATGCCGATTATATTAATATTAAGCCGTGCGAGAGGAAGAGGGTGATTTGTGATTTCATTGCAGGAATGACAGATCGATATATTTTAGAATTTTATGGCAGATTAAAATCAGAAAATCCTCAAACAATCTTTAAGCCTATTTGATTGCGACCCTCTTTCGCCTAAAAAACAAGCAAATCCCCTACTCGATTGACAGGGGGAGGTGGGGGCGGGAGAATAATTTACATAAAGAAACGATTAAATATTCATTTTGTACAATATATGAAAAACTCTGAAGCTGTGGATAATTATATATCTTTTGCTAGTGCAAATAACGCCGCAACCGCCCAAGCACTACTCTTTGCGATTAAACACCAAAAAGATGATAAATTAAAAATAATATTTGCGATAAGAATATATTTTGAAATATTGCAATCAACTGAAATGCTTATAAAATTGATTTATATATTAAAACATAAATGTGATTTTATTGAGGGCCTATTTAAAGATATCGATTTCCCAAAATTGGAAAAAGAATATTATGAAGAAATAATTAAATACTCTGGTAAAGAATATGGCTATTTAGTTGAATGTTTAGATATTCCGGAGGAATTAATAAACAATGAACCAAGTAATGTGATTGAAGGGATCTATAAGGCAATAAAAGCAGGGCTAGAAACTCGCAATACAAATTTCAAGGGAATAAAAAGACCTCTTGTAAAATTTTATAATAATATTAAACATGGATTCCCGGTATTTTTAGAAAACAACAATGTTTTAACTATATACCTTTCAAAAAATGAAACAGCAACCATTTCTACAAATGAAAGTTTGGTCAGCAAATGGGTGGATACAGCAATTGCTTTAAGAAAAACAGCCATGAATTTACTATATTTATTATCAATTTGCTATAAAAAACTAGAATAAATATCTCTGCAATGCCAAAGATAAGTTGATCTTGTCCCGACTTCCTCCTCAATAATTCCTGCAGTTCTGTACTTTTTAAACAGAAATCCCCACCACCCCACCCCCCTCAAACCCCTCCATTTGGGGAGCGGCATGCGGTGGGCGGTAGCCCCTCGATGGCTCGACCCCGCTCGCCACTCGGGGCAAGCGATGTGCGAAACGTCGGGCGGTGGGCGTTAGGCGGCAGGTTCGATTATCAATCAATATTCGGTGAAATTTATAAGAATTATTAAAGATATAATGACGAACAATCATGCGCGAAAATATAACGTTTTGCGGGGTTCGATTTAAGGATAGAATCGTTTCCTCTGAAAGATTAGACCCAGCCAGCGCTCAATCCAAATTTACCGGGCTTAACGCCCGGCTGTTGGGATTAATCCCGGCATTCCAGGGCGTCTTGTTGGATAACGGCCGTCCCCTGGTGGATTCCATACGGATCGGACTTGGCCAGACGCGTCACCTTCACAACCTGCGCGTCCCACTCGATATACTTGAAGAAGCACTAAGAGGCCTCGATCCGAATGCCCGGCCAATGGTTCATGTACCCGAGGGCTGGAACAGGCCAAGATCCATGGCGGAATTGATCCCCATCATGAGAGAAAGTTTGACTGCTCCATCCCCGGAGACAACTGCCCCCGCCCAAAAGTCGGGAGTAACCGCCGATCTCCTTTATATATTCCCCTCAGATGATGGATTGTTCCTGCGTTTCGATTGTTTTGTCCCCAGAAACGGAACTATGGAATTGGTAAGAGCGGATTTTCGCCTGGGCATTACCATCATCGATAGCATTTCACAGGCCCGCTTGACTTAAACCCCTCGATTTGGGGAGCGTCATGTGGTGGCGGTAGCGTCGGGGGAAACGTCAGGCGGCAAGCGTCACGCGGCACGCCAGACTCAAGACGATTCGCCTGACGCTACCCCAACCTCACGACTCCGCCTTTCTCAAACCCCTCCACCCTTTTGCCCAGCAATTCGGCCAGCTCGCCTAGAAAAGGCATGTGGCCGGCAATTAGAATAGTTTTATTGGCGGTTTTGAGCATTTCCGCGATCGGGGCAACAGGGTCGAAGGGCTTGAGGCCCTCTTTCTCATATGTTTTCTTTACTCCGAGGATTTGAGCGATTATCTCCGCCGTCTGCTTCGCCCTTAGCTTGGTGCTGTGCCAGATCTCATCAACCTTGGCTCCCTCTTTAAGCAAAGCCCTGGCGGTGGCTTCAACCTCCGCCCTGCCCTTCTCGGATAACGGGCGCGTTGGGTCACGTTCTTCAGGAACTGTATCACCGTGGCGGACGAGGTAAATCATACCGCGATATTATATCAATCTATGAAGCTCCTCGCCATCAAAACCCCTTCGAACCATGGTATAATTCCTGTATGTTAAAGAGGGTAATCGAAAAAGCGCGCGGCTGGCAAACCAGGTTCAGCTTCGGCTCGACTTCCGCGATAATAACCAATCTGGCCTTGATGGCCGGTTCGGCAGATAAGAACCGGCACATTATTCGGCCTGGGCGTGAAACTTGTGTAAAAAACGGTGGATAACCGGCGCCAATAAGATCGCCGCAGTGGTCAAGAATGCTATGCCGCTGTAAAGCGCATAAAATGTTGCGAATATCTTTCCCGCCGAGGTTCGCAGTATATCCACCGGCCCCATGCCGGCGAGTATCATCGAGGCGTTGAGAGTGGCGTCAAGCCAGGAGAGCCCCTCCGTATAATGGTATCCGGCCGCTCCCATCAACAACGAAAAGGCGATAAAAACCACCGCAATTAGGAAGCTCTTGAGCAGCCGGCCGATAAAAATGTTTAAAGATACCAGCGGCTGTTTATGGTGTTCGTACATCGGGACCATTATATAACAATATGGGCTCCTGCGCTCCACAAACACAGCAGTTTTGCTTCCTTGCTTTTACCTTTTCAGGATAATATACTGTATTTATTGTGCAATTATGTTAAAACCTCTCCTTAACATCGCTTTTATAGGCAATTATCTTCCCCGCACTTGCGGGATAGCTACCTTTACCGCCGACCTTTGCGAAGCAACCGCTAAACTGCTCTCGCCCCATTCGAACGTGTTTGCGGTGGCCATGAATGATGTGGACAAAGGTTACGATTATCAGAGTAGAGTTGAATTTACCCTGCAGCAGACCCAGCAGAAAGATTATTTTGAAGCGGCCAATTTCATCAATGCCAGCAATACCGATGTGGTCTGCCTGCAACACGAATACGGCATTTTTGGCGGTTGGGACGGCATTTACATCCTGTCACTGATCTCGCGCCTAAGTGTGCCCGTTGTGGTTACTCTGCATACGGTGCTAAAAAACCCCACTCCCAACCAGAAGAAGATCGTGCAGGAAATGGCCCAGCGCGCCAGCCAGCTGGTGGTTATGAGCAATCTGGCCGTAGATTTCTTGAAAGGTGTTTACGGCATACCGCCCGAGAAAATAGCGATGATCTATCATGGCACGCCGGATTTCCCCGCTTTGGATACCAGTCACTACAAGAAGCGCTTCAAATTAGAGGGACGCCATACCATTCTTACTTTTGGCTTGCTCAGCCCCAATAAAGGGATCGAGACCGTCATTAAG
>Ga0315293_10004006_pt1 | contig 14100 bp, 13 predicted proteins | sample YL17G13_20_MG_FD_203071 | JGI IMG/M metagenome (GOLD analysis project Ga0315293, IMG submission 203071) | Sediment microbial communities from Yellowstone Lake, YNP, Wyoming, USA - YL17G13_20 | ecosystem: Environmental > Aquatic > Freshwater > Lake > Sediment | place: USA: Wyoming | collected... | reverse complement strand
TGACATTTACAATCTGCCATTCCAAGAGGAAACTTTTGATTTTGTGTTTTGTTTTGGCGTTCTTCAACATACTCCGAATGTCAAAAAGGCATTTATGTCTCTTCCTCCGCAATTAAAAAAAGGCGGGTGCCTTCCCGTGGATGTGTATCGAAAGAGATTGAGGACGATTTTCTGGTCGAAATACTGGGTTAGACCCTTCACATGCAGGATGGAACCGACTCGTTTATTTAAGATGGTTGAGAAATGGGTGCCGGTGTTGCTGCCAATCAGTATATTTATTGGACGTATGCCATTTTTCGGGCGAAAATTGCGTTATCTCATTCCAGTTGTAAATTATGATGGTATTTTTCCGCTGACAAATGTCCAGATTCTGGAATGGGCAATACTTGATACGTTTGACATGTTGTCTCCCGTGTATGACCAACCTCAGAGTGCGGAGACGCTTCATTCCTGGTTAGAGGAAGCAGGGCTGGTCGACAGACCGCTACTGCTTTGACTCCGCCTGGGCAATCGAGACTTTTGGAAGCGCCCAGACAAGGTAACGGCTGGGTCTTTTTAGATTGGAAGGCTCCTGCCGATGGCGATGTTCCTGCAGCTTATAAGGTAATGAGGCGTGAGCGGCCTGCCGGAGCCTGGGAAGAGGTTGCTACCGCCGTTATCAGCGAGGCAACATTAGTTGAGCAGCCCAGAGGCAAGGAGCTGGAATACCGTATCGTCGCTGTCAACAAAGCCGGTGACGGCGAACCCAGCAACACCGTAATGGTTGTGCTATAAACTATTCGAACGCCAAAGGCATAAAAAATGTGTTCTGCGCCTTTGGCGTTTTTTAAAACTGAGAAATCTCTGAATAGCATAAATCTTATGATTAAAAGGTTGTTTTCTAGCCAGCTTCGCATCAATATGGCTTCGGGAATGGCGACGACGGTTATCAACACAGTGGTGATGGTTGTCGCGTATCCAATATACTTGCATTTTCTCGGTTACGAAAAATATGGCGTTTGGCTCGTCCTGGCTACAGTATTGACATTTGCTCAATTAGGCAATCTTGGTATGGGTCCAGCGGTTATGAAACTTGTCGCAGAAGAGTACGGCCGTGGTGATATTGAGGGAATTCAACATTATGTTACAACGGCCTTGGCGTTGCTGTGTGTCAGCGGCACAGTTGTTCTGATAGTAATATTGGCTTTAAAAAACCAAATTGCCTCCGCATTCAAATTGGACGATGAAAATGCGAAGATGATGTTATGGCTATTGCCGTATATCGGTGTTTTGAGCATTTATGTGCTTATGGTTCAGGTCTTTGAAGCATTGCTGTCTGGATTAGGGCGGATGGATTTGACAAATTACATTCAATCGCTTAGCCGGGGTGTAAATGTGGCCGTTGCCGGTTTGTTGCTGTTCGCAGGTTTTGGTGTTAAAGGCCTGCTTATTGGCAGTATTCTTTCATATCTGGTTATCCATATAGCGAGCTTGGTTTGCATTTGGCGCATAGCCCCCATCCGCTTTCTGCGAATAGGCAGTTTCGATGTTTATCGATGCAAACGGCTTTTGCATTTTGGCGGCGCTGTATTCGGCGGCTCGCTTATAAGTATGCTTTTTAGCCCTTTCAATAAGCTGATGCTTTCTCGGTACGCGGGAGTTTCGACAATACCAGTTTACGAAATCGCTTTTACTGGAAGTATGCAAATCAGAGCTTTGTTTGAAGCAGGCCTGCGAGCCATGATGCCGGAAATCAGCCGCATCGGCGCTAATATGACAAGCCAGGTGAAGCATAGAATATCCCAGCTAAACAGGCGGGCTGTGAATCTCATTTTTCTCTTTGCCCTTCCCGTGTACACAGTCTTAATCGTATTTGCGCCGCAACTGCTCAAGCTCTGGCTTGGAGAAAGATTTGTCGAAATCCTGCCGGGGGCTTTTCGGATTATGTTGATAGGTACATTTTTGAGCCTTGTCGGGGTTCCTGCCTATTACACGCTTATGGGTACAGGCCATGTTCGTTATACTCTCGGAGCTCATATTGCACAGGCAATCATAAATTTTATCATAATTCTTTGTATCCTTATCGTATCAACGGTATCAATCAATGTTGTAGTCTGGTCATCGTCGATTGCAATGGCAGGTGCAACTTTATACCTGATTTTGCAGAAAAGGCGTACTTTGCAGCGAGTCACTAATGGGTCAGATTAAAATGGAACAAACAAGGAAAATATTGAAGCAGTTTCTGTCTGAACTTGCCTGGGCAAGCTTCGTAGTTAGACGCAGACTCAAGAGTCGGGTACTCGGCCTAAAAAGGTCATTTATCCGACCACAACTACCTGAAAATCGAGATGGCAAGATTCTGATCCACCTTGGTTGTGGAGATATTGCCAGTCCTGAGTTCATCAATGTTGATATCCGACCTGCCCCACACGTTCATTATGTTCGAGACGTGTGTGACCTGTCCGTTTTTCCAGATAAGCACGCAGACCTTGTCTACGCCTCCCACATCTTAGAACACATCCCGTATGCAAAGTTGCAAGCTGTTCTCTGGGAGTGGAAAAGAGTATTGAAAGCCGGTGGCATACTGAGGTTATCGGTTCCCGATTTTGACAGGATTCTGCATATTTACGAGTCATCGGCTCGAGACATCAACAGCATACTTGGTCCGCTGATGGGAGGCCAGGATAATAAATACAACATGCACTATTCTGTTTTTAATCACAAGTATCTTTCTGACAGGTTGAGAGAGGTGGGATTCAAGGAAGTCAGGCAATGGAACCCAGAGAACGTGACGAATCACAACTTTAAAGACTGGGCAAATTCACATATTGTGCGGGAGGGAAGAGCATTTGCTGTCAGCCTCAATTTGGAGGCGATTAAATAGAGTGACTTCATGCGATCGATGTTGCAGTCTTGAAAAGTAGAAATAAGATTTCTGTTAAAGGAATAGACCTTGTCGAGCATAGTCAAAAATTGGGTAAAGGGTTTTTTTCGGTTTTGCGGATTGGATGTCAGACGGGTTCCACGATTCGAGCCGTACGAGTGGCTGAAGGGGATGAATATACGAACGATATTGGACATAGGCGCCAACGCAGGGCAGTTTGCCTCGCAGTTCCACCGACTCTTACCCGATGCGACTCTCTATTCTTTCGAGCCACTTGAGGATTGCTATAACGAGTTATTGAAAAGGATGGGACACATTCCAAAGTTCCACGCCTTTAACTTTGCTTTAGGTGATAAAACCGGCCAAGCCGAGATTTATCGCAACGACTATACGCCGAGTTCTTCGCTTTTGCCTATGGAGGAGCTGCATAAGCGAGTGTTTCCATTTACACGCCATGCAACAGTTCAAAAGATTGAGGTCAAGCGATTGGACGATATTTTAGACGAGTTGGATATCGTCGAGAATATTTTAGTCAAGATCGATGTTCAAGGCACGGAAGACACAGTTATAATGGGCGGCGAGCGACTGTTAGCCAGGGCGTCGGTTCTGATTGTCGAAACGTGTTTTGAGCCTCTCTACAAGGACCAGCTACTTTTTGACGGGATTTATGATTTACTTCGCGAGAGAGGTTTCCTATATGCAGGAAGTGAGAATCCGGGAAGGAATCCGGAGAATGGACGCATCCTCTATTGCGACTCGGTGTTTTGCAAAGCGAACTCGTGAACCAAGAACGATTGGAATTATGAGTACCCCTGATTTTTTCTGTCTAAATCCACAATATTCAACTATACGTGTGGTTAGCAAGGGACGTCCGCAAGTTGAGACTAACCCGTTCTGGCCCAGAATCTCTATTGTAACACCGTCTTACAATCAAGGTCAGTTTTTGGAGAAAACCATCCTTAGCGTTCTAAACCAACAATATCCAAATCTTGAATATATGGTGTTGGATGGGGGCTCCAGCGATAACTCAGTCGAGATTATCAAGCGTTACACTGATAAGTTAGCTTATTGGCAAAGTAAACCCGACTGCGGGCAGGCTGATGCTATCGCTCAAGGGTTTGCAATGTCAACAGGTGATGTCCTTGGCTGGCTTAATAGTGATGACTTACTGTTACCTGGTGCTTTATTAGTTGCAGGCAAAACTTTTTCCAACGTTCAAAGATGTATTACCGTCACGGGTCGCTGTGTTCGCATTGACGGAAATGGTTGTCCGTTTACCGTCCTTGTTCCAAGAAAAAAGAGTTGGCACGGCATGCTAATTTGGGGGCATGGGCTGAGCCAACCGGCCACATTTTGGAGGAGAGATGCTTATGAAGAGGTTGGCGGGATAGATGTTTCAATGAAGTTTTCTTTCGATTATGACCTATTTGTGCGTTTGCGAAAACTTGGAAATATTGAAATCCTGCCAAATTATCTTGCGGGTTTCCGCGTCCACCCTTTATCTAAAACCTCAACTATGCGTTCGACGGCTTTTGCCGAACACCGGATGGTAATCAAGCGATACCGAAATAGTAAGCTGTTTCCTCTTAATTTATTTAAATTGCTGACGCTGGCAAGAATATATCTTCTTCTCCAAATCAGAGATAAAATTGTGTGGCAGAGAGATAAACAACAAATCAGAAGGCTCTTCGACGGACTACATACCACATGATTTTTCTCCCATGAGAATTTGACTTGTGATCAGGGATGCAACGCCGTGAATACGCTATTTTAAAGCAATAGTCGGCCAAAAATTGGCGGCACAATGCCTCAATTCGCATTTTCTTATCCGGGCAAGGAAACGAGAGAGAACCCTCAGATGATTGCATGCGACTGTTTACCCAACTACGAGAAGTGTAGGAATCACCGCAAGACCTTTATGCTTGATAAGATGTTCCTTTTCGTACTATTGCTAAATCTGACAGGGCTTTTTGCTTTTGTTGCTCCTCAGTTCGGCGTCGGTATCGCAACGGTCAGCCTGGTGCTTTTTGCGTTAAACTGCCTTTATATAACAGTCAACCATAAAGTTGCGCTGCGTATATTTCGTAAAAAACACACATTCTATTGGCTCATTTTCCTGGTTTTCTGGCCTTTACTGGCAACAATCTACGCGCCGGCAATTAACTTTCGTGAAATTGTTCTACAAATGTACTATTTTACACTTCTGCTTGCTACCGCAGTCTACCTCCTGAGAAAAGGCTTTAAGTCATTCCATCGTATAGTAGCGGTTGCTGTTGCTGTTACAATTTTCGGGTTGATACTGAGCATGTTCACGGAAGCTTTTTTTCAACCCGTAGCTTCGATTACAGATAATGCCCTGAGATACGAAGGCCGAGCCTATGGCTTTTTCATTCAGCCAAACGAGGCAGCTATAAACTTTGTTCTGCTTTTCATCGTATGGTTTTCCGGATTGCGCAAAACCAAAATGAGCACGGTTTTCTTGTCATTATTTGGATTGCTTGTTTTAGTAATCCTCACTGGTTCAAGAGGTGGTTTTGTGGTGGCGGTTGCGACGATATTTCTTATGTTTATCAATAAAAGCGTCAGAGCGGTAAAGCCTTTTAAGATATTGATTTCACCTAAATCCATTATAACATTCCTATTAGTATTCGGTTGTTTTCTGGCCTGTATTCCTTTACTCCTGAATTTTCTTGCAGAAAACCTGCCGAGAAGTGCTGACAATTTCAGTGTAGTTAATCGTATCGAAGCTATGTCTCAAATGAAATTGGCAGAGAAAGATTATAGGGGTAAATCCACGGTTGCCGGGCGGTTGGAAGTGTTTAAGCGCTATTCAGCTATGATATGTGAACGTCCGATATTGGGTAATGGCTTTGGTTCAATAACTATCTTGCAAAGTAAAGGTGTTCTTGGTCTCAGCGCTCACAATCAATATTTGGAAATTGCCTTTGAAACCGGTATATTCCGCCTTGTTTTTTATTTATTCCTTCTAATTTACATATATATGGACAAGAAACGAAAACGAATAGAGCAATTCTTACACACAAATTCTTACGCGCAGCTCCTTACAGTTGTTGCATTCGCAGGAATGGTTTCCAACATGGTTCTGGACTCACGGGTTCTATATTGTGCCTTGGGCTGTTTCATTGCGATGCTTATTTCCCCCCAAACGATAACTTCTGATAATGTGATCGGAGAGAGCACACAAAATTTCCGACACATTGATAACTTGAGAATGCAGGATGAAAAATAAGAGGATTAAGATTTTGCATGTTATTGGAAACCTTGATGGTGGTGGCGCTGAGCGGCAATTGCAAATCCTGGTAAATAATACAGACGCCGAAAGATATCACATTTCTATTCTCTTTTTGCACAGGGGAATCGGTCAGTATATTTTTAATGAAGGAATCGACTTGCTTCAAATTCCCAGGGGGCGCAAATGGAATATTTTCTTACTGTGGTTTAGGATATACAAGGCGGTTATGGCTTATCAGCCAGATATTCTGCATCTTTGGCTCCCTGAGATTGTTACTATTCCCGCTGCCTTTGCAGGGAAGTTGTCGGGTGCATACGTAATAAGTGCTGCCAGAGGATCAATGCGATATGTTAATAGTATAGAACTCCGACTACGAGACCTCGCAAGTTACATCCAACACATAATGGCTGATATAATTGTTCCAAATTTTAATCCGGCTAAGGAACCTTATTTTTTTCGAAAACTCTTTTTTTGGAAAAAAGGCTGTATCATTCGAAATGCAGTCGTTGTTGATCTATTGAAGACAGATCCTGTTCCTGTCCCTGCTTCATTAACCAATAAGGGAGCATCTTTCATGCTTTGGTCTGTCGGGCGTATTATTTACTCGAAACGCTTTGACATCTTATTGGATTCATTTGTCGAACTCAGAAAAGAGGGACTTGATATTTCGCTTGTCATTTGCGGAACCGGCATCCCAAAACTGACGAGACAATTGAAGGAAAAAGTCAGAACAAATGCCCTGGAAGAACACGTCATTTTTCCTGGTTATCGGGATGACTGGCATTCTCTGGCACAAAATGCACACCTCTTTGTTCTTCCCAGTACGGCCGAGGGTATGCCCAATGTGCTGTTTGAAGCAATGTTGTTAGGTATTCCCTGCATTGCGACGGACATACCGGTTGTGAGTGACATAGTTAGTCATAAAGTTGATGTATGGCTGGTCAAAGCCGGTTCCCGCGCAAGCCTCACTTCCGGCATTAGAGAAATGTATCAATCAGCTTCTTTGCGAAAACAATTAGCCGAAGCTGGGCGACTATATGCTCAAAATTTTTCCATCGAAACAATGATACGGGCTTATGATACCATCTACAACAATTGCGACAAGTCTGGTGTCAAATAGGTATTGTTTAAAACGTCTAATATATATTTGTGCAATTTATACAAACAATAAAGACTTCAGACAACAATTCACGGCTGTGAATTATTTGGTTGCAGGTTGTTTATGAAAACTATATTGGTTAATATGCTGAATGTGAAATCAAGCGGGGAAATGACCTATATGGTGAATTTATTAAGCGAAGTTGCACCGCTACGGGATTATTGTTTTGTATTTTTGATTAATGCAATTGCAGAAAATCGCCTGAAAAATATGGGAATTAGTATTCCTCAGAACGTTCGTATTTATACTGTACATTCATGGTATTCGTACGGTGCAACTTCATACATTTGGCAGATTTTTTATTTGCCGCGTATTGTACAAGAGGTGAGACCTGATTATGTTTATGCTCCGACATATATTGCTTACAAGGTTCCCCATGTAAAAACGATACTAGCTATGCGCAATATGGCTATACCAAACTTCTTGAGAATAGATGTTCCGTTCAAGATGAGATTAAATCTTTTTTTCAAATACTTTCCATTAAGATATGCCCTGCGAAAGGCTGATAAAGTCGTGGCAGTCTCTAATTATGTAAAGGATTTCTTAAAAAGAAATATTGGTAAGACGAGAAAGATATTTTTGTCGCTTATGATATGATAAATAACCTACATAAAGATAATACTTCCTCTCTTGAACGATGTGGTGATATCGGGAAGAATGATTATGTCATTTTTATTCCTGGTTCATATTACAGATATAAGAAATGTCATGTCTTATTGAACTACATAGAGGCGGTTAAAATACCGCCGAATGCCAAAGTACTGTTTGCTGGTGACGGGGCTGATAAGAAATATCTCAGTCAATTAAGGCAATATAAAAGTAAGGTTTATCAGCCGATATTTAAGATTAGTATGGATATGCAAGAAATGAAGTTTCTTTATAAAGTTGCCAAGTTAGTAATATTATCATCGCAGGTTGAAGCCTGTCCTAATGTTGCGCTCGAGGCGCTCGCAAATAAATCCAATGTTTTAGCGAACAATATACCGCCATATCAGGAAATACTGGGTGACTTCGCTACATATTTTGACATCAATGATAAAGATGATTTTGTTAAGAAGTTTAAAACAGCCGTCTCTTCTGTGCCTGATACTGCTGTTCATCTGAAACAAATGAAAAAAATCAGCGGTAGTAGTATACTCGACCTTCTAAAATTTTTTGAGTCTGAGTGAATTAGTCTGACATAACATGTAGTGATGTGGTATGAAGGTTTCAATTATAACCGTCTGCTTCAATAGCGTTGAGACTATTGAAGATACCATAAAAAGCGTCCTAACGCAGGACTGTAAAGATATTGAGTATATTGTTGTTGACGGTGGTTCTACTGACGGCACACTTGAGATTCTTGCCAAGTACCAGAGTAAACTCTCGAAATTCATTTCTGAACCGGACAAGGGTATTTACGATGCGATGAACAAAGGAATTAGATTGTCGACAGGCGATATTATAGCTACCTTGAACAGCGATGATATGTATGCTGACGAAACCATTGTGGGCCAAATGGTAGAATTTATGCAAAGCAATGACCTGGATGCAGCATACGGGGATCTGGTATATATAGACCGCAACAATACCGACCGCATTACGCGATTCTGGAAGACCGGTGAGTATAAACGAGGAGCTTTTTGTTATGGCTGGGTTATACCGCATGCAACATTTTTCTGCCGGAAACAAGTTTTTGAAAAACATGGATATTTCAATGAGGATTTCCAAATTGCGGCTGATTTTGAGTTAATGCTTCGCTTTATCGAGAAACACAAAATCAACGTTGGCTATTTGTCAAAGGTAATTGCGAAAACGCGTAATGGCGGTAAGTCAAATATTCTACGAGGTATTATTCGCGGTAATTGGGAAATTATAGCATCGTTTCGCTTGAATGGTCTTCACTTGTCTCTGTGGTTTTTCATATTCAAGCCGATCGCCAAACTGTCACAACTGTTTCTAAGACCTTAAAAATCGGCATGAGACAGTTGCTACATATATTTATCTCATTTAACGTAAGACTGAGTAGGGTTATTGACCGGTGGTTTCCCCAGTTTGTAGAAGCTAAAAGTTATAAAGATCAACTCCTCCATTGTGCTTATAATGTTATCAATGAGCGTGGGGCTTGTTCGGTCCTGGAAGTAGGTGGGATTGACAGACCTTTGCTGCAGCGTTCAGAGACGATCAGATACGATGGGCTGGATATAGAGTATAAACCGCAGTGTGAGAATATTTATGATAATTTCTTTGTGCAGTCCATAGAAAAACCGGTCAAATATAAGTATGACATGGTCATTTCGATGGCCTTGCTTGAACATGTCCGAGATAATGATGCCAGTGTTACCCAAATGTATGAGGCATTGAAGCCTAGTGGGTATGCGATACACTACTTGCCATCCAAGTACCATCCATATGCGATCATTTTGCGTTTGGTTAGCCCGAAGTGGCAGGTTAGATTAATAAAAACACTTAGACCATGGGCTGTTGAAACAACAGGTTATCCAGCTTTTTTTGATAGGTCGTCCCCTATGGAAATGAGAACGCTTTTTAACTGCAAAGGATTCCAAAGCGTAGAGACAATGTCATTTTTCAGAGCGAATGACTATTTCAGATTCTTTGTTCCACTTTATATGGGTGTGAGTCTATGGGAAAATATTTGTAACAAATTCAAATGGGAGCAACTTTGCTCTGGTTTTATTATTATTGCGCAGAAATAATTTCTCACGCGTCTTTCTATGAAAATGCAAGTTTTCCTATTCCTAATAAATGCCATTATAATAAATCTCGGTTTTCTGATTTCCTTTTTGCTTAGGTACGGCCTACCGTTTCCCGAACGCAATTTTAAATCTTACGAAAGTAGTTTTATGTATCTCACGCTGATATATATATTGTTATTGGCTGTTTTTGGAGTTTATAAGAGCAGATTCAGGTCATCATGGGAACTGTTCAAGAGAATTGTTTCGGGACTTTTTCTTGGTACATTGCTGAGCGTAGCTTTTGTCTATGTCTTTAGAATCAAATGGGGTGCATTTCCGACAACAGTCTTCGTTATTTCATTTTTTGTTAATCTTCTTCTGATCTTTAAGCTCAACCAGTTTGTCTTAAAGTCCAGCAGGAGAATCAAAAAGAAAGTTCTGATAATCGGCCAAGGCGATATTGATGAGGTGGTTATAAAAAAGGCTGATGTGGAAAGAGTCAGGATAGATGAGATTAAAGACCTGGCTAAGCATATAGACGCTGACGAGATTATTCTATGCGGCAAAATCCCAAATGAAAAAGATATGAGCTTTATAACCTATCTTGCACAGAAGTTGAAGATAGATGTGATTTTTAGTCCCGCCTGCTATGTGCAACTTTTACCCGAAATAGTCAACGGCAATAATTCAATCCATTCTTTAGCCACCTTTGTCGGCAGGAAACAGGATACCGAAGAATTCCTGATAAGAAGTATCGATATTATAGGTAGCTTGGTTATTTTGGTTGTTTCTCTCCCCTTAACCGTTTTTGCTGCTATATTGATTAAACTTACTTCCGAAGGATCTGTTATTTACAAGCAAGAGCGGATCGGGAAAGATGGCAAGATTTTTACTCTGTACAAATTCAGAACGATGATAAATGATGCTGAGAAGCAACTTGGGCCTGTCTTGGCAACGGAGAACGATCCACGGGTTACAAAAATCGGTCGATTCCTGAGAGATACAAGACTCGACGAAATACCGCAGTTGCTGAATGTCATACTCGGCCAGATGAGCTTGGTTGGTCCAAGACCTGAACGGCCGTATTTCGTCAAGCATCATAAAGCCCTGATGGAAATAAGATTGGCTGTCAGGCCCGGGTTGACCGGCTTGGCACAGATAAGAAATGCATATGACCTGCATCCCAATCACAAGATAAAATATGACTACCTCTATATTCAACGACGGTCTTTGCTATTGAATCTTTACATCCTCGCAAAAACTATTCCCGTTGTATTGTTGAAAAAAGGCCAGTGACTACCATTGCAGCCACGCTCTCAACGAATCACCTTGTAAATCAAAAGTTTGCTGCTCTTTTTGTGATTATTTACCCACGTTGAGTATTCTTCCTTAATGTCTTTACCAATCCCCGGCTTTTCATCCTCACTTCCAACAATTCTTACGACGTAATCGGCCTGCTCAGGAATCTTCTCGTCATACTCCAACCCTTTCCGCTCCGCATAAAAAGCTATGCGCTTATCCGGTACAGCGACGATATCCGTGGGAGCAGTTTTTTTGCTTAGCCATTCCGCAACGTCTCGATAGCCTTGTTTTTCCCAGCGCAGAGGGGTTGTCCTGATGAGCTTTGCCGTACAAATACCAAATCCGACCACCATAAGTATAAAAAACCAGCGTTGTATATTTTCTTCTATAGCCAAATCGCTCTTGGAGGTTCTCCTACTTAGCCAACTGGCGATTACATGCAACCCAACTGGTATATAAAAAACAGTGAAAGCAACCAAAGCCAGCACATGTCTCCTGCTGAGAAACGCGGATGATTGCCAACACAATATTACAACATTAACGATAATAAATGCTGCAGCGAAAAACGTCTGTTCCAGTGTCTTTGATTGTTTTCGGAAATAACAATAGCAGCCTATTAGCAAACCTGGGATAAAATAGTACATCAATGTCTCGCACACATTGGTTATCAGGGTTTCATTTCCTATTATCTTGCTTATCGATAAACCGGCCAGACACGTGTTCATGCTAATGGAAGAACCACTGTTATTTATAGTCAATATTGCTGGGAGTTTCCAAATACCCTGATCAGGGAAAACGTGTCCTTTAGACCGCATATATGGAACAGCAATAACAGCAAAGCCTGCTAAAAGCAAAATTAAAGCCCCTATCGCCTTTGTTCTCTTCATCTTCCCTTGTGGTCTGATAAGATTAAATAGTAGCCATCCACTACCATATAAAATCAATTGGCACCCTTCGGACCGCACTAAATATCCTAATCCTGCTGCTATCCCAGCCCAGCCAAACATCCAGTTCTTGCAGTATTGTGCACCTAATAACAACAGAAAAAAGCCAGTTGTTAGAAACATTAGGTGCGGCCATTCGGTCAGTGCATCACTGCCGTATTTGGCAGAATCGGGTAATACGCTCAAAATCAGAACCCCCCAAAAACTTATTCGTGGGCCGACAAAATAGCTTCCCACAAAATATAACGCCACAGAGGCAATTACCTTACTCAAAAGCGAAACAGCCTGAGCTGAAATAATCCATCCTTGTATTGACTCTGTATCGTTAAACAATCCCGTCACTTTATGCATGAGATAAATAAGAAAGGGATACCCTGGACATGGGGGCATATTGCGCACAGCTTCAACAGGATTACCCGCGACCTGCCTCGCACATTCGATATACAATGTGCCATCCTTGGCAATCAGAACTGTCGTAGCAATTAAATACACACCAATCACAAGGGCAAGCGTCACTAAAATTGCTATATGGATAATATCCTGCTTTTTGGCTAACCAATTTGTGGATTCACCGACAACCATTCGCATTCTCTTGGCAATACACACCAAAACGGAACATCAGTTACAAAAAATAACGTCTCATAGAATCCTGTCAAGCCAAAAACCTATGAGGTATAACCGAAACGCTGGAGGACCAAAACCGAACCACGCGGCCCCTTCCGCGACTTCCAACCAATCCTGCACAATGCTTGCTTCTTTTCTTTGACATTGTCACCGAGAGGTATTATAATCTCTTTTGCAGACGATGGTTGCAGCAAAGAGGTGGACGATGCAGTTGAAATTATGTTTTCTTGGCGCCGCTCAGAACGTTACCGGGTCTCGGCATCTGTTGGAGGCCAACGGCACAAGGATCCTCATCGATTGCGGGCTCTACCAGGAGCGGGATTTCAAAGCAAGAAACTGGGAGCCGTTTGTCGTCGCCCCCAATTCCATAGATGCCGTCCTCCTCACGCACGCTCATCTGGACCATTGCGGCCTGTTGCCCAAGCTCGTCAAAGAGGGCTTCAAAGGCAGAATATACTGCACCGACGCAACCTCTGAGATTGCCCAGATAATACTGCTGGATTCGGCCAAGCTGCAGGAAGAGGACGCTGAGTTCAAACGTAAACGACACGAGCGAGAGGGCCGAAAGGGACCATACCCCGAAATTTCACTCTACACCACCGGCGACGCCGAGGCCACTTTCCCACATTTCTCACCAGTGAAGTACGGCCAGACCCTCAAGATCGCCCAGGATATCCAGGCGACTTTCTGCGATGCCGGTCATGTGCTCGGTTCGGCGATCATAAAGATCGACGCACGAACCGATGCCGGCGACAGGACGGTCCTGTTCTCGGGCGATATCGGCAGGCCTGACAGGCCCATCGTTCACGACCCCGCTCAGGTTGACAGCGCCGACTACGTCCTTGTCGAATCAACATACGGCGACAGGGTCCACCAGTGCCGCGAGGACATCAAGAATCGGCTTGCTGAGGTCATCGTCTCCACCAGGCGGGCCGGCGGCAACATAATCGTCCCCAGCTTTGCCCTGGAGCGCTCGCAGGAGCTGCTATATTACATCAACGACCTGCTGCTTGAGGATGCCATTCCACACATCATGGTTTTTCTCGACAGCCCGATGGCCGCGAGCATCACCACGATATTCAAGCATCACCCGGAGCTCTTCGACCGGGAAATGGCTGAGCGCATGAACCGCGATGAGTCGCCATTCGGCTTTGTTGGTCTCAAGATCACCCAGAGCACTAAGGAATCCAAGGCGATAAATCATATAAGGGGTACGGTTATGGTTATTGCCGGGTCGGGAATGTGCACGGGCGGACGAATCAAGCACCACCTGGTCAACA
>Ga0315293_10004002_pt1 | contig 14103 bp, 13 predicted proteins | sample YL17G13_20_MG_FD_203071 | JGI IMG/M metagenome (GOLD analysis project Ga0315293, IMG submission 203071) | Sediment microbial communities from Yellowstone Lake, YNP, Wyoming, USA - YL17G13_20 | ecosystem: Environmental > Aquatic > Freshwater > Lake > Sediment | place: USA: Wyoming | collected... | reverse complement strand
ACTGGTACCGCACCATGAAGCGCGACCTCTCCCTCACCGAGGACGAACACAAGCGCGGCAAGGTGCGCGTCTATGAATACCAGTGGGAGGAAGACGGCGACCGTCTGCGCATGGTCTTCGACCGGCACTCCTGGGGATTGCTCGAGATCGAGACCAACGACTTCCTCGTCGCCTGCTCCCTCGACGACGAAAAGCTCATCGCCGGACTCCCCCACCGCCTCCGATGGCAGATCGTCAACCATCGCAAGGACCCGCTCGACGTCATGCTGATGGCCTCCGCCGATGAGGGCATCAGCCTCGACCACAAGCAGTCGATCCGTGTGGCGGGCCGCGCCCAACTCTCCGCCGACTTCCAAGTGGACCCCGAGATCGAGGAGAAAGAGAAGGAGCCGAGAGCCCCCACCATTCGCACCGATTTCCTGGTGAACGGCCTCCCCATCTCCCTCGTCGCGGGATTCCAGGCAAAGCAGGCCGTGCACTTCAGCCTCGACGGAGACGGCCAGGACCTGCGCCCGGGCCGTCCGGAGCGGATCATCCTCCAGGGATGGAACGAGACCAACCGTCTCGTTCAGGCCCGCGTCCGGGTCAGCGGCGCGCTCGGCACTGCGATAAAGCAAAGTGGTGTCCGGATGCGCCTTCCGGCCCGCGGTTCGGCTCAGCTCCCGGTCTCCATCGCCGCAGACCAAGCCGGAGCCATGCCGCTGAAGGTGGAGGCCCGGCTGAAGGTCGGCAAGCTCACCGTGCGTCCCAAGCCGGCCGACCTCTACGCGCACTTCCTCAATCCCGGCGACGCCATCGGCCACGTGGAAGAGCATACCGTCGTGCTGGAGTCGGCCGCGCTCCGCCTCTACATCTCTCGGCGTGGCGGCTGGGTGAACATCGTAGACAAACTCCGCAACCGCTGGCGGGCCGTCGAACTGCATCCACCTCAGATCGGGCCGCCCTTCAACTGGGACGAGTTCTTCCAGCAGCCCTGCCGCGCCCGCGTCGACCACCACCCAGGCCGCGCCGAGGCCGTGCTCACCACCACCTCCGACTATCGCCCCGGCGTGCGCCTGGAGCGCCGCCTCATACTCACCAACCTGCCCCTCATCGAAGTCCGCGACACCCTCATCAACGGTACCGACACCGAATTAGCCTGCCGACACAGAACTCGCGTCCACCTCAGAGCCGATGGCGGCACGCTGGCCGTCCCCACCGCCGCCGGAATCGTCCGCGGCCTGACCGAAGGCGGCGGCCGTTCCCTCGCCGAGCACAACCTGAGCGAGGACGCCGAGGACTGGCCCGAGGGCTGGATCGCGGCCGAAGACGTCGATGGAATCACCACCGGCCTCATCTGGGGCCGCGCCCATCGCATCGGCTCCGACTGGGGTTGTCGCGTCGAGCAACAACTCCCCGCCGCCGCGCCGGGACAATCCACCAGCGCCGACCCGGTCCACATCTTCGTCGGCGAGGGTGACTACTTCACCGTGCGCCGCTGGTGGCAGACCCTCCACGGCGAAAGAACGAGTCGCCCGCAGCGCCATCCCGACACGCGGCCGCCCCTGCAACTCGGCCTCCGACCGCGTCCCCTCGTCCTCCACGGAACCCAAGTCGCAGCCAAGCTCTCGGTCGAGAGCGTCGGCCGTCTCGAACTCGACGGCGACCTCTCCGTCCGCGCCCCTGCCGGCCTCCGCGTGCGGCCGGCCAAAGCGCCTTTCCAGCGTGTCTCCGGCAAGCGCAGCCGCGCCAAGCCGGTCACCGTCACCCGCCGCGCCTCCCTCCCCGACGGAGGCTACTTCGTCGATTGCACCGCCCGCATCGACCGCGTAATCCACCGCGAGCGCCAGCCCATCATCGTCATGGGCGATCCCGCCGCCCGGGTCACCGTCTCCCGAGCCGGCGACCACCGCGACCTGCTCCGCATCGACAACGGAGTGCTCGCCCTCACCATCGCCCCCCACTTCCACGGCTCCGCCGTCGCGCTCCAGCGCGGCCGCGAGCAGCTCCTTCGCTCCTCCCATCCCGAGGCGCGTCCCCTCGGCTGGCAGAACCCCTGGCTCGGCGGCCTCACCCCCACGCTGGGCTCCCTCGGCCGCACCCTTCACAAAGAGAAGTTCGCCGCGCGCAACATCGAGCGCCGCGGCCGCCAGGGCCTCACCTGGCGCGGCGTCCGCGTCTCCTGCTCCCCAAAGCAGGAAGACGGCCGTCACGACACCCTATCCCTCGACTACCTCCTCGCCCCCGGCAGCCACATCTTCGCCGTCGTCGTACGCACCACCAGACGCGCCGACACCCCCGGATGGATCGAAGGGGGGTTCGAGCTCTGGCCCGTGCTCGGCGGCAGCCACCTGGAGGCTCTCCTCACCGGCCAGCGCGACTCTCGCGCCAGCCGCCTCCGCGGCGAGTTCGGCGGCTCCGTCTGGGGAGACCGCTGGGTCATCGCCGAGAACCGGAAAGCGGCGGAGGCCGTCCTGGTCGCCTGCCCTGGTGGCGAGGCCGGCACGCGTGGCCGCGTGCTCGGCGCGGACGGCTACTTCCTCATCGGAGGCCGGGACGCAACCCAGGAGGCCCGCGAAACACGAGAGTCCGTCTTCTTCATCGCCTTCACCTCCGCCGAACTGGCGCGCGACTCAGCCGAGGCCCTATCCGAACTCAAGGAACTCCCCTAGCCCGACCTCACTCCCCCATCACCAGCTCGACATTCCCGCTCCCCGTCGAGATCGTCGCCGCGCCCCGGCCCGCGCCCAGCCGCCCGCTGATGTTGGTGCCCGCTCGCACCACCCCCGTCAAGGGCAAGCTGCTCGCGATCTGTCCCGACCCCGTCGTGGTCGTAATCCGGCAACTCGAACCCTCCGAGAACGCGATGCGGATGTTCCCGCTCTGCGTGCGCGCCTCCATCTGACCGGAGAACGGAGCCACCAACTCCACCTCGACATTCCCGCTCGACGTCGTCGCCGTGATCTGCTCGCCGCGGACATCGCGGACTGTCACGTTGCCGCTCATCGTGCGCCCGATCACCGTGCCGTCCACGTCTTCGACCACGATGTTCCCGCTGCTCGCGTGAACGTCGGCCCCCTCCCGAGCCCCTCTCACCTCGATATTCCCCGAAGTGTTGTTCGCCCTCACGCTCCCCCCGATGTTGCTCAACACGATGTCCCCCGACCGCGCCTCAACCGTCACCGCGGCGTTGCGCTCCACCACCCCCACATTCCCACCAAACACGCGCACGCGCACCTCCACCTCAGGCCGAGCGTGCACCACCAAGTCCATCTCCGTATCCCCCGTGCCCGGCTCCCCCTCCACGCTCACCCTGAACCCGGCCTCCGGGTCAGGCGTGCCGACAATCCTCAACGCCGAGGCTTTCTCGCGGGCGTCCTCCACATCCGAGCCGCAAGACGACACCCTCCCCTCCACCTCAACCGCGGGTCCTCCCGCCACCACCTGCACGCCCCCGAAGCGGTTGTCCACCGACAGCCGCGTCTCGCCGCCCAGATCGAAAGTCTCCGTGACTTCCCCCACCTCAAAGCGAGGCTTCGCGATGGCCGCCTCCACCTCCCGCACGATGGACTGCACCTCTTCGCGAGCCTTGTGAGTGGCCTGTCGCCACACCATCACAATCCCATACGACAGCGCCAGCACCAGCACAATCGGAACTACAATACGTGCACGCATCGTCCCCTCCAAAACTAGTTCTGGGTTACCTGCTCAACCATACGCTGAAGCAGCCCAGAAAGTTTCACGGCCCGCTCAGAATCCCTCAAACTGCGTTATGCGCTCGATCTCGTGATACCGCTCCGCGATCTCCTCCGGCGTCAGCCGCATCAGCCTTTTCAGCGAAAAGTCCTCCACCGTGAAGGAAGCCATCACGGACCCGCAGATGATCGCCTGTCGCAGCCCCTTATCCCTGGTGTCTCCCGTCCGCGCCAGATAGCCGATCAACCCCCCGGCAAAGGTGTCGCCCGCCCCCGTCGGATCCCGCACCTCCTCCAGCGGATACCCGGGGGCCACGAAGTACGAGTCGCGCGAAAGCATGAACGACCCGTGCTCCCCCTTCTTTATCACCACCGCCCCCGGCCCGTAGTTCAGCACCTGGTGCGCCGCCGCAATCAGGTTCGCCTCCCCGCAGAGCTGCCGCGCCTCCGCATCGTTCATCAGCGCGATGTCCACCCTCGACAGCACCTCCAGCACCTTGTCGCGGTTGCTCTCGATCCAGTAGTTCATCGTGTCGCAGGCCACCAGCTTCGGCCGCCGCATCTGATCCAGCACCGAGAGCTGCAGCTCCGGGTCGATGTTGGCCAGGAACACATAGGGCGACTCCGCGTAGTTCTCCGGCACCTCCGGCCGAAAGTCCTCAAACACGTTCAGCTCCGTCGACTCCGTGTGCGCTTGGCTCAGATCGTACTCGTAGTAACCCGACCACCGAAATGTCTTGCCCGGCTTGCGCTGCAGCCCAGCCAGATCTATGTCGCGGTGCGCCAGCTGAGCCACCTGCTCATACGAGAAATCCTCCCCCACCACTCCCACCATCCTCACCGGCGCGAAGAAGCTCGCCGACACCGAAGCATAGCAGGCGGCCCCTCCCAGGGCGTCGCTCACCTCCCCGAACGGGGTCCGCACGTTATCGAAGGCTACCGAACCGACTATCAAGACGGGCCCGCCCATCGGGCCTGCGCGCAGCGGCATAATCCGCGTCTCCTTAGAGCGCATTTCATAACCCTAGATCGGCTGGCTGGCCGGCCCATATGCTGGCCTGAAATGCGCCTGCCCAAGCCGGCCGCCCTTGCTATGCTGTTTCACGACCTCGATAAGAGGTCGTGAAACAGCTTCTAATGACCTAAATATCGAACTCCGCCCAGATCGGGCTGTGATCGGAGGCCGCTATCAGCTCCGGATGCCGAAGCACCTGACATCCCGTCAGCCTCCCCGCCAGGGATGTCGAGGCGAAAACATAATCCACCCGCGCCACCCGTCGCCCCGCCCCCAGCGTGAACCCCGGCCGGCGCGGGTTGCGCAGCCGGAAGCAGTCCTCCCATCCCGCTCGCTCGACGCTCCCGATCACACCTCGCGGTCCCCGCTCCAGCTCCGACCCCGGATAAATCATCGACCGGGCCACCGGATCGCCCGCCATCAGGCTGTTCAGGTCCCCGCACATCGCACAGTAGCTCTTGCGATAGGGCCGCATCCACTGCAGCAGCAGCCGGGCCTCCCGTTGGCGAGAAGGAAAGTCCGGACGCAGATGCGCCACGAACAGCGTGAACGTCTCCCCGCTGGGCGCCCGCAGATCGACCGACATCGCCGTGTGCAGGAAGACCGTGTCCAGGCCGTAGTTCGTGTGGTTGAGGATCGGCAGCCGGGAGAACACCGCCAAATCGAACCCCGAGTTCGCCGGCGCCAGAATCCCCCTCATCCCCAACCGGCGCCCGGCCTCACGAAACGCACGGCGGCAGTTCCGTCGCCAGTGGCGAGCTTCCTGTATCGCCACCACCTCGGCCTCCGCGCTCTCGACCACCCTGGAAACCTTCGCCAGCCGATTCGGCAGCGCGCCTTCCAGCACGTTATAGCTCAGGAGCCTCACCACAGGGCTGTCTCTTCTGCCTGCTCCCGGCGGACATTCAACCGCCTCCCGCCGATCAAGGAACTCCAGTATAGCAGGGGCCCATCCAGCAAACAAGAACGCCCCACGGCCTCGGCGCCTCCCGACCAACCGCCCTCAAGAGCCGCTTGCCAGGGTAATGATGACCTAGTATCATGACATCGTTATGGACCAACAGATGCGCGAGATCGACATCCTCATTCGCGCTCGATACTCGCTGCTCTATGTGGTTTCCTGGGAAGAGCGCCGGGTCTTGGCGGCGCTCTGCGAGATCGTCGTCGGCCAGGACAAAGAGTTCTACACCTGGTCCGAGACCACCGGCCTGCGTTCCGGCAGCAGGAACGCAACCATCGCCACCACCGAATCGAAAACTCGCGACCCGCTTAGCGTCCTCGATCGCATCCGCACCAGCGCTCAGCCGGCCGTCTACGTGCTCAAAGACTTCCACGTCTTCCTCAACCAGGGATACCCCCACGCCAGCGCCGTCATCCGCAAGCTGCGAGACCTGGCCAGCGCCCTCCACACCGCCTACGCGACCGTCATTCTGCTCTCCCCCGTCCTTCAGCTCCCCGATGAGTTGCAGAAAGACGTCACCGTCATCGATTACGACCTCCCCGGCCTGCGAGAACTCGACGGCCTCCTCACCCGCGCCAGTGATTCCGTGCGCGGCCAGGAAGGGGTGGACGCCAAGCTCACCGCGGAGGCCAGGGAGCGCGTGCTGAAGGCCACCCTCGGCCTCACCCTCACCGAGGCGGAGAACGTCTTCGCCAGGTGCATCGTCGAAAAGGGCAGCTTCGACGTCGGCCTCATCGTCGCCGAGAAGCAGCAACTCATTCGCAAGTCGGGCGTCCTCGAATACTTCCAGTCCGATCAGCAGGTAGAGGACATCGGCGGCCTGGAGGTGCTCAAGGGATGGCTCGAGAATCGGGGCCTCGCCTTCACCGACAAGGCCCAGCGCTTCGGCCTTCCCGCGCCGCGGGGAATCCTGCTCCTCGGCGTCCAGGGCTGCGGCAAGAGCCTCACCGCCAAGGCCGTCGCCCAGCTCTGGCGGCTCCCGCTCCTGCGCCTCGATGTCGGTCGCATCTTCGCCGGGCTAGTCGGCTCCTCCGAGCAGAACATGCGCCGCGCAATTCAGATGGCCGAAACGGTTTCCCCCTGCGTCCTCTGGCTCGATGAAATCGAAAAAGGCCTCGCCGGCGTGCAGTCCTCCGGACTCGCCGATGCCGGAGTCACGGCCCGCGTCTTCGCCACCCTCAACACCTGGATGCAGGAGAAGACCAAGCCCGTCTTCGTCGTCGCCACCGCCAACGACATCAGCCAGCTCCCACCCGAGCTCCTGAGAAAAGGCCGCTTCGACGAGATCTTCTTCGTGGACCTCCCCGCCCAGTCCGAGCGCAAGGAGATCTTCTCCGTACATCTCCGCAAGCGCAAGCGCGATCCTCAGCAGTTCGACCTCGACCGCCTGGCCGCTGACTCAGAGGGATTCTCCGGAGCCGAAATCGAGCAGGCCATCATCTCCGCCCTCTACACCGCCTTCGAGGAAGATCGAGAGCTCAACACCCAGGATGTGGTGGCGGCCGTCAAGCAGACCGTTCCGCTGTCGGTCACCATGCGGGAGGACATCGGCATGGTCAGGCGCTGGGCCAAGGGCCGGGCCCGACCGGCCTCCCGCCACGGCCTCGCCGACGTCGATATCGGAGATCCCGACGACGACCTGGCGCCCTCCACCGACTGGCTGGTGCCTCAGGCCTGGATCAGGCCCCCACGACCGCCCGGCGCCCACTAGCGCACCGCCGTAATCCTACGGTCCCGGCGGGAAACCCACGCCTTCGCGGCGAAGTGCCTGCTTGTGACTGAAAGCCGCTTCCAATACCTGGAGATCGGCAGTCGCCTCCGGCGCCGCACCGTGGTCGTTGAGGAGCCGTCCGCCACGCCGGCCGAACGCACCTTCTTCCGGCTGGTCGAGACCATAGGCTCCTTCGGAACCGACCTGAGCGAGCTCACCAGCCCCGGCGGCCTGGCCGTCGACTCCGACGGCAACCTCTACGTCGCCGACACCCTCAACAACCGCATCCAGAAGATCACCCCCCAAGGCGACGTCTACGGCCTCGGCGGCGACGACCTCCTGCTCCATCCCTGCGACGTAGCCGTCGACAACGCCCGCTTCATCTACGTCGTCGAGCAGGGCGCCAACCGCGTCCAGAAGTTCGGCCCCAAGGGGCAGTTCATCTTCGCCATCGGCGGACCTGAAGCCAGGTGGCAGCGCTTTGCCTCCCCCACGGCCATCTTCCTCGACCCCTACCACCATATCTACGTCGCCGATACCGACAACAACCGCGTCACCTCTTACACCGCAACCGGACGCTGGCTGACCGACTACCACGGGCCGCGCCCCGACCTCTCCTTCGCCCGCCCGCAGGGAGTCGCCGTAGACGCCGGCGGCTTCATCTACGTCGCCGACACCATGCACCACCGCATCCTGCGCCTCACCCCCGACGGGAAATTCGACACCCAGATCGGCTGCCCCGGACCCGAGATCGGAGAGCTGTCTGAGCCCCGCGGCCTCGCCATCGACCCCGACGGAGACCTCTGGGTCGCCGACTCCGGCAACGACCGCGTGCAGAAGTTCACCCCCGACGGCCGGGTCACGGCCTGTTTCCCCGAGTCCTCCAGCGGCGGGGAGGTCGATCTGTCCTGTCCCAACGCCGTCGCCGTCGACAGTCGCGGCAGCGTCTACGTCTCCGACTCCCTCAACCACCGCATCGTGCGGCTCGCCCCCGCGGGAGAGCACCTTGAAGACTAGTCTGGTTGAGCGAGAGATCGCCTATACCGGAGCCCAGCTCCACTCGGGATGGATCCGGGAAGTCGCCGGCCTGGAGGGAGACGCCGCCGTCGCCTTCTTCGGCCCCTGCGACGTCGCGCCCGAGCACATGGTGGACCGGGTGGACCTGGAGTCGGGAGCGCGGATCGTCAGCCCCCGCATGGTGCACTTGATCGTGGAGCACCCGAACCTGGACCTCGATCACATCACCACCCGCCAGCGCCTGCTCATGGCCCTCGCCGGCGAGATCATCAACACCCACCTCGGCGAGACGCTCGTGCGCAGGCATGGCGACGACCTCTACCTGCGGGATCGCAAGCTGTCGGTCTCCGTCGCCACCACCTCCCCCACCTCCAGCCTCTTACATGCCGGCTTCAACCTCCGCGGCGAAGGCGCCCCGGTGCCCGCCATAGGGTTGGAGGAGCTGGGATTCGACCCGCGCACATTCGCCGCCGACCTCTTGGAGGCCTACGCCGACGAGATCCATCGCGCCGACGAGGCCGCCCGCAACGTCAAGCCCGTCGCCTAGTGTTAGCACACCATCAGGAGCTTGTGAGGGATGCCAACCGAAGAACCCTACGACCCCGTCGAAGTCGCCGAAGCGCGGCCGCTGCAAGCGCTGCAAGTCGAGCGGCTCCGCTGGACAGTCGCCCAGGCCGCCCAGTCCCCGCACTACGCGAAGGTGCTGGCCGACAAAGGCCTCGGCCCTGAATCGATCCGGACCCTCGACGACCTGCCACTGCTACCGTTCACCGAGAAGCAACATCTGCGAGACAGCTACCCCTATGGCCTGCTGGCCGTGCCGAAGGCGGAAGTGGTTCGCCTGCACCACTCCTCCGGCACCACCGGCCTCGCCACCGCGGTCTTCCACACCGCCGGCGACATCGAGCGCTGGGCCGGCCTCGTCGCGCGCTGCCTCCACATGGTGGGAATGCGCAAGGGGGATGTCTTCCAGAACATGATGAGCTACGGCCTCTTCACCGGCGGGCTCGGGCTGCACTACGGAGCCGAACGGCTGGGGGCCTTCGTCATCCCCACCGGCGCAGGCAACACCCGCCGCCAGATCGAGTTCATGCGCATCTTCGAGACCGCCGCCATCCACATCATCCCGAGCTATGCCATGGCCCTGCTCGGAACCTTCAAGCAGATGGGCGTGGACCCCAAGCGCGACCTCTCGCTCCGGTTTGCCGTCGCCGGGGCCGAGCCTTACACCGAAGAAGCGCGGGACCGATTGCAGTCCGACTGGGGCATCCCCTTCTACAACTGCTACGGCCTCTCCGAAATGTGCGGGCCGGGCGTCGCCTTCGAATGCCCCGAGCAGCAAGGCCTCCACCTCTGGGAGGACTCTTACCTACACGAGATCATCGACCCCGAAACCGGCGAGCCGGTGGACGAGGGAGAGCGCGGCGAGCTCGTCCTCACCTCGCTAACGCGCGAGGCCATGCCCCTGCTCCGCTACCGCACCCGCGACCTCACCGCCTTCATGCCCGGCCGCTGCCCCTGCGGCCGCACCCATCGCCGGCTCCTCCGCATCGGCGGCCGCACCGACGACATGTTCATCGTAAAGGGCGTCAACATCTTCCCCATGCAGATCGAGCGGGTGCTGCTGTCGATGCCGCAAGTCGGCACCACCTACGTCATCGTGATAGACCGCGAGGGCTATTCCGAGCGGCTCACCGTCAAAGTCGAACTCACCGCGGACGCCTTCCTCGGAAACCTGGAGCAACTGCAATCCCTGCGAGACAGAATTGCCGACATGCTCCGCCACGAAATACTCGTGCGCCCGCGCGTCGAACTCGTCGAGCCCGGCACCCTCCCCAGAACCGAGGGCAAGGCCGTGCGTGTCATCGACCAGAGGGATAAGTAGGGGGAGTGCCATGATAGAGCAACTGGCGATCTTCTCGGAGAACAAGCCCGGCCGCCTCGAGCGCATCACCGAAGCGCTCGCCGAGGCCGGCGTCAACATCCGGGCCATGCACGTGGCCAGCTTGGGGGATATGGGGGTGGTGAATATCGTCGTCGACCGCCCCGAAGAGGCCTACCAGGCCCTCTCCGGACACGGGACAGTGCGCAAGGTACCGGCGGCCGCGGTACGAGTCCCCGACCGGCCCGGCGCGCTCCACGACGTCACGGCCGCGCTGAGCCGCGCCGGCGTCAACATCGAGAACGCCTCCGGCTTTCCGGCCAGCGGAGGCGAGGCCGTGCTGATTCTGGAGGTCGTCGACGTACCCGCGGCCGAACAGATTCTCCGCCAGGCCGGGTTCCGCGTGCTTGAGGCGGGGGAGTTCTCGCAAGTGGTGGGAGGAACGTGAGCGCCAGTCTCGTCGAGATCTTCTCCTCGATCCAAGGCGAAGGCCTGCTGATCGGCGAGCGGCAGGTGTTCTTGCGCTTCGCCGGCTGCAATCTCGACTGCGCCTATTGCGACACACCGGCAGCGAAGACATCGCCGCCGGTGTGTCGCGTGGAGCGTGCTCCCGGGGCGCAGGACTTCGAGGAGAAGCCGAATCCGATGTCGGCGGGGGAGGTAGTGGAGGCGGTGCGGCGGCTGGTGCGGCCCCAGCCAGGCCTGCATCATTCGGTCAGTTTGACCGGAGGCGAGCCCCTTCTGCGGGCCGACATGCTGCTGGAAGTGCTCCCTATGCTAGGCGACCTGGGTTTGGGGGCATTTCTGGAGACCAACGGAACCCTTGCCGATGAGCTGCTGCTTGTCCTCCCCCACCTCGACGTGGTCAGCGTGGACATCAAGCTGCCCTCCAGCACGCGGCAGGCACCGATGTGGGGCAGCCACGAGCGGTTCCTGTTGGCGCTGGCCGCGGACGATGACCGGACTCGCCTGGACTACGCCAAGTGCGTGGTGACGGCCGACTGCGATCCGGGGGAAGTGGACCAGGCCGCACGTCTAATCGCCGGCATCAGCGCGGAGATGGCGCTGGTGCTCCAGCCGGTGACGCCGACCGGGCCGGAGATCGCGCCGCCGGTCCCGGCGCAGATGCTCGACCTGCAAGCGGCAGCTAAACGCCACCTCTCGCAGGTCCGAGTCATCCCACAGATGCACCGGATCGCCGGCTATCTCTAGCTCAGTCGAGTGACGCGAGGATGGCCCCGATCACCAGAGGCGCGGCCTCTCGGATCCTCGCCTGGTCCTCGGGCGGCTGCTTCTCCACCCATTGGCTCACGCGGGGGTGGTTCAGCAGCACCGCGGCGGCCTCCGTCGGGCTGACTATCAGCTCGAGGAACCAGCAGAGACGGCGCGCGTAACGGAAGATTCTCAAGAAGCGTTCCATCGTCAGTGACCTCCTGTTGGGGTATGGATCTCGATCTCTCCCTCCGCCATCCGCGCCTCCACTCTGGCGCCCAGAGCCTCCCCGATCTCCCGCACGGGGGCCACGGCGCGGCCTTCGTGCAGGAATCCTGAAACCACGCGCTCGCCGTCGACGAGCACCTCGAGCGGCCGCGCGGGCTGAGTCAGATCGAATACCTCGAAGTGCATGGGGTCGGGGGTGCGCCAGTCGCCGCCCCACGTGAATCCCTGCCGCGCGAAGGCCGCCAGCAGCCGTTCGTCCTGCCGCGCGCGCGAGCCGTAGGGGAACAGCCGCGCGTTGACGTCCACCGCGATCCCCCAGGCGTGTCGCGACAAGCGCCGCCGCGGATCCCCTCCCATGTGGCGGGGAACGAAGCACCCGTCGAAGGTGTTGAGCAGATGGCCAAGACATCTCGCCGCAAGGTCGGCGAGCACGCGGCTGAGGGCCGGGGCGATCAGCCGGTGGCAATAGATGACCGAGAGCGGCCGCCCGCGGCCGCTGCGCACCTCGAACGGGGGCGCGATGGAGACGATGTTGCGCCGCTGCCATTCGCCCAGGATCTCGATGGCGCCGCGCCTGGTCGGGTGCTCTCGCCAGGAAAACCGGCCAAAGGTTGACTCCACCCAATCGCTGCCGCGCACCACGGCTAGCGCTTCCTCTCCGCGCCGAGGTGCGCGGCGACCTGCTCCAGCGTGTGCAGGAGCCGATCTTGCCATCGGCGCTGGTCGTCCACGTGGTGGGTGAGGTCGGCGTCGAAACGCCCGAGCGAGTCGGTGACGTGGCTCATGTGGTTTTGCACCACGCGGGAGAAGCTCTCCCCGGCGGCACGGATTCCCTGCGACTGGGTATCGAGCTGCTCCTTGAGCCCGCGCACGGTGGCGTCGTGAGAGGCCATCATCCGCCGCAACGTCCACCAGAACAGCCAGGCCAACACCCCGGCGAGGCCGTACTCCTTGAGAATGGTCAGGACTTCAACTGGAACCGAGTTCATGGCCGCTCCATCTCCACCGGCAGTACGCGGGCGCCGACGCGGCCGTCCGGCGCGATATAGGCGATGCCCCGCCAGTCCACTCGCTCGCGCTGCATCACTTCGAGGACGCGTTGTACGCGCTGCTGAAAGCGTTCCCGCTTGAGCGCCTCGACCGCCTGGTCGGAGAGGTCTCCAACTCGCTTGGCCTCACGCTGCGGTTCCTTCGGTTCGTCTGTCTTCGGCTTGCTCTTAGCCATGTTCTCCTCCTCGTTACGCTATCAGTCCGTGTCCGGTACTGGCGCGCAGGCGCGCAAGTAGTTGGTTGAATCTGGTGATCGTCGTCTCTAGGGTTGCATCAATCGCCAGATCGCCCACCGCCGCGCCCTGATTCCCCACCACCTTCATGCCGTCCACCTCGAAACTCACCGTCGTATTGATCGTGCCGGTAACAGAGAACTCTAACGCCGTAAGGCTCGCCTTGAGGGTGCCGTCGATTTGCCAGCCGTAGTTGCCGGTGGCTATATTAAAGCTCATGCTGGGGGCCCCGCCGATGGTACAACCCGTCCCGAAGGTGATTAGGTCCGTGAAGGTGTTCGAGAAATACTTGGGGCCGGTCGCGGAACCGAGGGTGAAACTCGAATCCGCCGACGGGTACAGCGCCGCGGCACTCATTATCAAACCGCCCGCGTTGTTGATACGGAAGTACAGACTCTTCCCCGTCGCCGCGTTGAGGAAGGTCGCGCCGTCGTTCTGCTGCGCCAAGGCGTAGTTAGTAACAGATGCGTGGTCGTAGTGCGAAAACCCCGCATAGTCTGCGATGGCGATCACGTCGCCGACCTTGGCGCGGCCGATAGTCGCCATTACGTCTTCGTTCGGGCCAAGGTCCATGTCACCGCCCGTTAGGAGTGTAAGGCGGAGAGTACTGCCATCCTCGAAAAAACCCAAATTCGCGCCGAGGTATGTCGAGATACTCCACTCAATAGCAGACGTGTCGGTGTCGTAGAGTTTCAGTTGGTGGTACGCCGCCTTGATCGTCAGGTCGCCGGTTATCTCGGTCGCCCGGTTGAACCTGTGGCCCGTCGTCGCGAGGTAGTCCATGTAGCCGTCGTTGAGACTGTCGATAGCCTCGTTGCCATCGGTCTGCGTGAACTTGATCTTGTCGCTGAAAAGTGACTGGCCGGTGACTTCCAGGGTGTACGGGAGTAGGAGGTTGCCGTTCGCGTCCAGCGTCGCCTTACTCGCCAGCGTCCCCCCCGTCGCCACACGAAAGTCCAGCTTGCCCGTGTTGTCCGCGCCAGCCCGTAACGCGTAGATCGCCCCGATGACGTTCTCTACACCCGCGTCGTCCTCGATAGCAAGGGCGTAGCCGCCGCCGAACCCGTCGGCCATGTCACCGCTGGTCTTGTGCTTGGCGAGAAAGGCGGAACAGGCGATG
>Ga0315293_10004001_pt1 | contig 14109 bp, 12 predicted proteins | sample YL17G13_20_MG_FD_203071 | JGI IMG/M metagenome (GOLD analysis project Ga0315293, IMG submission 203071) | Sediment microbial communities from Yellowstone Lake, YNP, Wyoming, USA - YL17G13_20 | ecosystem: Environmental > Aquatic > Freshwater > Lake > Sediment | place: USA: Wyoming | collected... | reverse complement strand
TCAGGCAAAACTTTTGAAAAAGGGGCTTGATCCAAGGATACCTTGGCTGAATAACCATAGAATTTGCTTCAGATTCATGTAAATTTAAGAGGAAAGAGTCCATCTAATTAGGACTGAAATATTGCTGCTCACTACAATAGCGCCGCGTTTCTTCAATTATTCTTGTATCGAGAGTTCTACCAAAGCTTGACCGATATCCGGCTCTTCAAGTCTTTGTCCATTACAAGTCAACGAAGTTATTACATCATGGAATTAATGATTACGGGTAGAAATGTGCACAAAAAAGGCAGAGCCATTTCTGCCCCTGCCCATAACCTCATATCAGTTCCATAATCGCCTTATCATTCTTGTACAAATCTACTATTAATCCACCCCTCCTGACGATTCTCCAAGCGAACATTAAACCATTCCCCAGATTCTCCAAGAAGAATTAATTTATCTCCCTTTCTAACAACCTGAATCTTTCTTCGACAACTGGCAGAAGTGCTACCTGTGAAGTGAGGCATTGAAATGCAAAATAATAGAAAACTAATTCTTAAAGCTAAACACACCAGGGGTACTGGTCGTTAGGCCATAAGAACTGGAATGAAGGTCTCGTTTGCCAGAGCTTTAATATGTCAAAATCAGGACTTGACCTTACGGATAGTGTCAAGTCAGGCATGGACTTCTTCCTTACAGTTGGAGAGATTCAAGAAAGAGGGCAGATTTGAATCGGGAATTAGCGAGGATCATATGAACCTAACCTATGGAGGTAATTCTTCCGCAAGGAGCGAACTCGTTAATCAAGATTTAATTTGACATTGTCTGTCAGATTACATACCGTTCAGGACATTTAATATCGGCCGAAAAGCCCTGCATATCGAAAAGCTCACTTTGATTTTGCAGCCTGGGTTCCTAGTGTGGTGTATCAGCAATCACTTTACAATGCGGCCATTCCGAGCTTGATCCGGAATCCAGTCTTTTCAATCTGGATTCTCGCTTCCGCGGGAATGACAGTTCCAAGATCATTGTAAAGCCGTTATTGAGACACTACACTAGTTCTTCTTATCAAATTGGATTTAGTACTTGCAGGATAGTTTTCCAGATCTCTTCTAGGTCGAAGGGCTTTGTGATAATAGGATTCTTGATCGATCTCAATAATTCTTTGGTATCAGCACTTACTATGTCCCCTGTAACAAAGATGATCTTATCCGTGCAAGGCGAACCCTTCTCTTTCAGCTTACGATATAAACTAACCCCATCTAATTTCGGCATTATGATATCCAAGAGAATGAAGTCATAGGAATTCTTATCCAATCTCTCCAGTGCCAATTCGCCATCGTAAACCTTCTCTGTTTCAAGGCCTTTGGCTTTAAGCAGCCTTACCAACAAATCGGTAACGTAGACGTCATCATCGATGATAAGTCCCTTCCTGCCCGCAAAGTGTAATGGCTTGTTATCTTGCATCACTTTGATGTCATTTACAATTTCCTGGGCAGAAATGGGCAGTTCAATGAAGAAGAAGGTTCCCTTTCCCGATTCGCTATCTACCAATATGTGGCCACCGTGATTATTTATTATCTCCCGGCATATTAATAGTCCAAGCGCCTCCTTATTCACACGATTTCTTTCCAGGTTTACGGATTGAACGATCCCCTGAAGATCCTTCCCATGTATCTCAAGGCCATCATCTGAAATTTGGACATGAACTTTATTGCCTAGTTTCTTGGTGGCTATGTGAAGGGTCCCTTTCCCGTCCGCCTCAATCATTGCATGCTCGGCAATGTCAAGCAAGATTAAAAAAACACGTTGTATCTGATCCGGATCAATTAGCATTGTTTTAACGTTGGGATCAAGATTGGCTATGACATGAATGTTTCTTGGCTCAAGGCGATTTCCAAAAATCCTCAAGCTTTCTTGGATAAGTTCATTCAGGTCTGCCATCTTCATAGCGGGCTCATGCTCCTGTAGAAGGGATTGGATCTGCTGCAAGGCCTTTGAAGCCTTTGAAGCTCCCGTGAAAATCGCGTCAGCGTCTTTTTTTAGATCCTTATCGATTACATTATTAGCAAGCATTTGAGAATAACCAACAACGGTTGTGAGCTGGTTATTCACCTCCTGGATGATTCTTGAAATCAACTCTATTCTAGCTGTACCCTCCCCGATTGTTTTTGAGTCGGCCAACATTTTACGCCTCCGTGGAATTAAGTAGTATATTTAAGAAACTGTTTTGATGTCCAATATCTCATTAATCCAGAATCGTTTGCAATTCGAGGTGATTCCAAGAGTAATTCCCCTATTGAACACAACATACCAAGTGAGTTTCATTTCTGCTTTTATTCATCTCCCAGATCATAGTAAACCACTTGCCTCCTTTCAATAGGGAATCCCATGATTAAGAAAGTTTTTTTCTTCTCCTCATCGACTTCGATCTTGAGCATTCCTCGATTCTTGCGGACAGTTTCTTCAACAAATTGCATCATCAAACCAAAAACCCTCTCTCTCTGGTGATAGTCTTGGATCCTCGGCTTCTTCGCAGATTGCTTTGCTAGCCCCCTGCAACCCGTAAGAACTATGGAGATATAGACATATTGGTAATCTTCATGAGATATAGCTTGCCCTGCGGCCACATTTTCATTATGGACACGCGAACTTGTGAAAAGGCCAATACCTCCACTGGGTGAAATTGAGCTGATTGCGTATTGAACAAGATGATCTATGATATATTCCAACTGCTTGTCAGGAATGATAATTTCAGGAAGGTTATTCTTAAACTTCCTAAACAGCAGAATATTTTTCTCTTTCAGTTTATTCCCGTGTTTCTTCAATACTTTTTCAATGAGGGTATGGACAGTGTTTGCTTTCTTAATGGGAGTGTTCATCTTGTGAAACTTGACGTAGACGTCCAGTAACATTTCAATCATCTCGATTTCGTTGCCTATTTGGCAGAAGTACTCCGAGGATTCATTGTCCGGGAGATTCTTTTCAGAGAACCGTGCGTGTTCTTTCGTCTGGGTCAGTGAACTCCTTATCTCGCAAGCCAAGTCAACGAAGAATTCAGCAGAAAGTGGATCAATTTGCTCAGCCGGAGCGACAGCATTCTCTTCGTGCTCTGGGGGGTCTGTTTCAAACTCACTGACCGTGGCAGTGGGGGCCGATTCGGATCTTGGCGATGGAATATCATTTTTCGCATTCATTTGCCCCACCATTTCCGATGATTCCGAGAAAATCATCTCTGAGCTCGTTACTGCGTTCTGATCCCCAAGCCCCCTACTCTCTCTGTCTGTAAGCCCAGGAAGGGAACCAAGAAGGGAATCAAGAAAGGAATCAAGAAAGGAATCAGGTTTACTCATTTCATTATCTGGGTTTCTGAAATTAGATTGTTCCATTTTGGGCCCCTTTAGGAGTAAAAAGAAATTTCCCCGTACTTAGAAGTAAAGAAACCTGTTACGTTTTTCTTTCACATCATGATAGTTTTATTTTGCCGCTGCCAGATTATCCAGAGCAAATGTCATGCCAAACAGGGTTATTGGAGCAGATTTGATATAAAAGTTTTATTGTTATTCTCATTAAAGTCGATCCAATAGACCCCTTTTATGTTGGCTTCGGTAATTCCCCACGTCCTGATAATCCTCAAATGTTTTTCAGTAATTTATTCGCCCGCCTTCAGCAACACAAGACGATTTCTATCTACGATGTCACGGCCGAGAATCATACCGGATTCAATATTCGCGAGATTGATGACCCCCATATCATTCGTCTCCTAACGAAGCAAACATTAAAAGAAATCTCCCTTAATGCCTGGATACGTGTACATATATTATATATATCGCTTTTTCCCTACAGTATTTATCGGTTTCTCCTTGCCTTTGCTTAAGTGTCGAGGATCATGTTAAATCACCCCTTTAGAGGGGTTTAGGATCATCTCATTTCACCCCCCTGGGATCACGATAATTCACCCCCCCCCTTTGGGTAGCTGTAGAGGGTTCCATCCATGTATCCTTCAAGAGGAAGAATACCGCTTGGAGGGGGTGATGGATGGCAAGGAGGCAGATTACCGTGAACGAGATGGTCGAGATCATTTATCAATGGTACCAGGGGAAGAGTCTGAAGGGGATTCAGCGATCCCTGGGAGTGGATCGGAATACGGTACGTAAGTATGTCGAAATGGCTCAGGCTGTAGGGGTTCGTCCTGGGGAGTCTTTTTCGGAAGAGACGGAGTTGATGAGGGGAATCAATGCCTTGGCCGATAGGTTGCTTCGTCGGGGAACACCGGCTCAGGATTTGATTACTCCTCATCAGGATTGGATCGAAGAGCTGCTGAAAGATCCCCGCATGACAGCCAAGCGGGTCTGGCGTCTCATCAAGGAGGAAAAAGGGATCTCGATGGGGTACTGTACGATGAAGCGCTACCTTCGAGCTCAGTTTCAATTTGGGGCTTCTCCCGTGACCGTCCGTTTGGAGGTGGAGCCCGGGAGTCAGGCTCAAGTGGATTTGGGCTATGTGGGACAGATGATGGACCCTGCGACGGGAAAGCTCAGGAAGGCCTGGCAAAGGGATTTGGGGAGGTCTATCTGCCTGACGCTCTTGGCCGGAAGTATCCGAACGCCCCGAAGGACTGGGTCTGACAGTATGTTTTCCCCTCTTCGAAGCTCTCCGTGGATCCCAGAAGCGGAATAGTCAGGCGTCATCACATGGATGAAACGTCCATCCAGAAGGTTGTGGGAACAGCCACAAGGAAGGCGGGCATTACGAAGCAGGTGTCCGTTCACACATTGGCGGCACAGTTTCGCCACTCATCCCCTCATGAACGGCGTCAACATCCGTGAAATCCAGACCCTTCTGGGCCACCAGAATGTCGAAACGACCATGATTTACACCCATGTCATGCGGGACATGACGACAGCACCGAAAAGCCCGCTGGATCTCCTCCTGGAAGGATCACCAAAATCCGCAGAGTCCGGCGACGCCTAAAGGATTACGGATTACGGTATTGTCGATTTTCAACGAAGAAACATTCTTGCTGCATTTCTCGAAGATGCCCATCCATTACCGTTTGAAGTCTTGCATACCAATCAATGTTGAAAATTTAATGCTTTCAGGAAGTAGTTCTTAGGCGGAGGTTTGGTCGGGGGCAATGACCTTGAGGACGTCCTTAAGTATTTTAAATTATCCTGCGAAGTCCAGTGCCACTTGTAAACCGTCCTTACTTAACAAACTTAACTACATTCCTTAGGGCGCGTAGGGTGAGGCTAAGAAAGAGTTCGGGAGACTCGATGATCCCTTACCACTACTGTTCCTGCCACAATATCCCCGAGCCTCTGCCATTTCATCGTAACTGCACAGCGATTTGCATAACCTGCGCGGGCAACCACTTATGCCAAAAATCCCGCCACGCTCATTCCGCGTCAGATTGGTGTTAGGCCACTTTTTTCTTCTTTGTGGTCGCAAGACGTTTCGGTTGGCGGCAAACAAGGCGATCCGAAAGCGGTTCCTGTATTTCCTTTAGGTGTTGGTAAAATAATTCAGGATCTCGCTGGGTCTCGTCCTCGATCTGTCTCCGTACTTGACGAACTTGCTCTACGATTGGATCAGTCTTCACCTTCGACCTCCATAAGCTCCTCCGGCGTGCACACTATGGGTGTGCTAATCCCCTGAACCGTGTTTATAGCTTGAACAATTATTCGTTTGGGTTGAAGCATATCCCCATTGGCACTTTTCGGCCATAATATACATCGTTTTCGAAGATTTTGGAAGAGAAAGTTGCAGGAATTAGTTCTTTGGCGGAAGCTTGGCCGGGGGGGCAATTCTCAATGAAGGCCTAAGTATGTCCCTTGGGTACGTCCTTAGATGATTTATGAGCGCTCAGTCAATAATATTCTATCTGGATCGACGTTCCAGTCATACTCCATATATTGGGCGGTTTCGAGAGCCTGCTCTTTACCTAAGAGTTTAGCAACCACATACAAAGACATATCAATTCCAGCAGATATGCCGGCCGATACAATGATTCTTCCGTTGTCGATGATACGTTTGTTTGCTTGAATCGTTGTGTGGGGTGCCACTTCCTTCAATAGTTCTATGGCCCCGTGGTGAGTGGTGGCTGCCAAGCCTTCCAGCAAACCAGCTTTTGCCAAGAGTAAAGCTCCTGTACATACCGAAAGAATTAACTCTGCCTTTTGCGAAGAGCTTCTTATCCAATCAATCAAGATGGGGTTGTGCATTTCTCTACGGGTGCCTAACCCCCCTGGGACGACCAGAATATCCGGTTGAGGACAATCCTGAATGGTATAGCTTGGATTTACACTCAAATGATTTCGAGCTGAGATGGGTTGTCCTTTCTCTGCAACCGTATAAACGTTAAAAGGATTTAAATTGTCCTGCCTCCCTGTCACTGAGAAAACCTCAAAAGGGCCACAAAAATCGAGCACCTCCACTTCATCAAAGATAAGGATGGCGACATTTCGCGAATGATTCATCTCCGCACTCCTTTCTTCATTAACCTATAACCATTAAGGACCAAACGAGATACGGTCTTTTAGGGCGGGGGAAAAGATTATTTTCCCTTCTTTGTCCACGATAATACAATCAACCCCTTCAAGTTTTTGACAGAGGGAATATCCTTTTTCTCTGCCCAAAACAAACACAGCTGTGGCCAAGGCATCGGCCGTCATTCCGTCTTTAGAGAATATCGTAACGCTTTGACAGCCCTCTGTAGGGAAACCATCTTTTGGACTAAAGATGTGGTGATACCGTTTGCCTTCGTAATTGAAGAATCTTTCATAATCTCCTGAGGTGGCGACAGCCGTATCGGAGACAGAAATTCTTGCCAGGATTTTTTGGGATTCCCTGGGATTCTGAATACCAATTGACCAGGGTTGATTATTTTTTAGACCTCCAACCCTCAAATCTCCGCCCGCATTGACGATGAAATTTTTATATCCAAGCGACCTCAGGACATCAAAGACCCTGTCCACGGCATAGCCTTTGGCAATTCCGCCCAGATCAATGGCCATGCCTTTCTTTTTCAAGAAGACTTTCCCCTCTTGATCCGTCTCTATATTTTTAAAATTGACCAGACCCAATTTTTCTTTCACTTCTTCTATAGAAGGGGGAATCTTTTTCTCCCTTGCCTTCCTCCAGAGTTCGGTGAGAGGGCCGACAGTGATATCGAATCCACCCTCTGAAAGTTCGGATATCTCCTGCGCCTTTTTGATTACCTCCATGGTTTCTGGAGAGACCTTTACCCCGTTAGAAATAATGCCCCGCTGCTCCCTCCGGGCCAGAGGCCCTCTGGGCCGGCGGCTGCAGCGGGGTTAGATTTTAGAATAATTCCGGAGGGGTTTATCCCGTTTAGAGATAAATCTCTAACGGGATTTAATGCCCCGCTGGAATTTCTAACGGGGTTTACCCATTCTTTTCCGGCAGATCGGTTGATTCGAGTCACATCACTCGAATCAAGCCATGGGCTCATTAAAGTTTCGATCCTTTTAATCTCTTGAAAGGCTTGCAAGGCTGCCTTATTGATTGCTTCTTCGTCATCGCCAATGAGGGTAATTTCAATGACTGTCCCCATGGCGACTTGGTGGTATTTAAAGAGATCGGATGATTGTGAAGAAGGTGGATGGAGAATGAGGATGAAAGAGAAGAATAGAAGAATATAAATAACTCTCCCCTTTTTAAGGGGGGGCGAAGGGGAATTACTTAACATATCCTTCCTTCTTCAGTTTCTCGAAGATCTCTTTTGCTTTATCCAGACTGTCAAAGATCAAAACCGCAGTAATGGTCGCCCCTGATACAGAATCCACATTAGGATCAAAAGTGAATGGGCTGAGGATAGATCTTCCTATGGTTCGAGTTTTTATTTTTTTTATGTCTTCCTCTGTCCAGTTGAGATTTCCAACTTTTGTAAGTTGGATGGGGACAATATCGATCACCTTTCCTTCACGATCAAAGGTATATATAAAAAACGTATCATGGCAGATATCACAGACAGCTCGCCGGCTCGCCAGTTTCGAAAAAAGATTCTTCTGATATGTTCCGAAATCAACCTTTCCCAAATAAATCCAATCTCCATCTTTCAGGGATATCTTTTCGATTTTAAGGACTTTTCCTCCGCTGGATTGCATCCCCTCCCTTGCCTTTGCCATCAGCTCCTCTTCTGTTAGGGGCGGCATTAAGGCATCCCCTTCATAGATAGTTCCTCTCTTGGGTTTTAGAAGTGCCAGGTCATACTGACAGACTACTTTGGTTTCATCCACGAGGCTCTTCAAATCCATCATCCCCAGATGAGTGCTTACCACAATACCTCTTCCCTGAGCATCTTTCCTGACCCAAATCGAAAAAGGGGTTGGAGGGCTTCCGACTGCCGTATGGGCATCAAATTTTGGATCGCTGATAATGGGGTAGGGGACTTTATATTCTTTCTTATAAATTTCTACTTCTTTCGGGTTATTGCCAGCGGCGATCCCGATTATCTTCACCTTTCCCTTCAATCCCGGATCTTTTTCAATGGATGAATATAACTCATTGAAAATCGGGGCCTGCCTCTGGCAACTCACGCAGTAGGTGCTAATGAATTCGATGAGGATTAAATCCCCGCGGATCTCCTTGAAGGAAAAACTCTTCTTTTGGGGTATCCCCCAATAGGTCTGTTCTTTTTTAGATAGGGTCTGAGTAAAGGTCAGATTTGGGAAAGGGATGGCGAAACCAACTAGCTTTGTTTCTGCCCGTGGAAGGCTGTAGGTGAGAATTAAAGATAAAAAAATAACCCCCACAGCATGGATTGTTGATCTTTTAATCATAGACTTAGTCTTTCAGGTTTAACGGAATCGGTAATGAGAAAAGGGTACTGTAAAATATTTATCAATGCAAATGGAAAGGTAATCTTTTGAGCTAACCTAAAGATTAGGTGATGAAGGATTGAAAAACTGACTCAAAAATTAAGTCAGAGATGGCAAAAATATTTGACTGAAAAATTCAGTCAAGATTCTCAGTATTTTGAAGTGTCTAGTTGTGAACGACGTTTCTTACACCAATCTAATGCAATAGAATATTACTCCCAACCTTCGGCTGCCAGGGCCTCATGGAGTTTGTCGGGGTGATGGCGACAGCGATATTCGAGGCGGCTGGATTCAGCATGGGCTTTGTTGTACGACCAACCACCGGCCATTCGATTGCGCTCGTGCAATTCATGCAGCAGCACGTAGCCGCGTTCTTTTTCTTCGATGGCATCATCAATCCAGACTTCATTTTCGGGCACGAATTCATAAACATAGTCGTGACCGCCTTCTGTAAAGTCGATATCAAATACACTTCGAACAAGGCGGCCGGTGATGATCCAGACGCTGACGCCGTTCTCGAGTTTCTTCCATAGTCGCTGGTGAACCTCCCGGCCGTCCGGGAGTTCCTTACCATGATGTGTTAAACGGCTCACATCTCCAGCGCGTCGCCGCTCCCTGCGTTCCACTTTATCGGCTTCTTCCAGAGCCTTGTTATAGGGCACACCCTGTGCCATGAGCCGGTGCTCGACCAGTAGATGATCAATGAAAAACTGTCGCTCGTCGTTTTTGGTTTCATGTTCAATCCAGAGTTCGTTTTTGGGGATGTAGGGGAAACTATAATGCTGGCCGAAATTAGTAAATTCCTCATCAATATGGCCCCGAATATAACTGCCATCCACGATCCACACTTGCAGATTGCCCCGTTCATCTATCTTTTCGAAATAGGGTAATTTGAGTTTTGTACCTGTCACTTTACTTTGTTCTTCCTTCTTGGTCTTTTTTTGCATCAATCGCCTCAATAAAAATGATCACATAATGATTGATAAAAAAATACCTTTTAGAACTGCTTCCGGAGTTCTCATTACAAATTGGGCTCAGGGTGGACGGTGATATCCGCATTCGGTATAAGCATCTGGATGACACGTTCAATTTCTTCTGTGAGATTGTGGGCTTCTTTTAATGTTTGATTCCCATCTACGACAACATGTATATCCACAAAAAGCTGGGGGCCTGAGTAGCGGAGCCTTACATTATGGCAATCGGTTACGCCTGGTAGGACTTCTACTGCGGATATGATTTTTTTCTCAATGCCTGATGGGGCAACGTCCAGCAGTGCCTGGATCGTGCGAATGCCGAGTTTTACGCTGACGTAAACCACAATCAACCCCACCATGATGGCTGCTAAAGAATCCGCTTGCCGCAAGAACGCTAAACCCGGTATCCATTCGCTGATCTTCACACAAACCAGTCCCAAGATGACGACGCCAGAGCTCCAGATATCGGTGCTGAAGTGCAGTGCATCTGCTTCAAGGGCCTGGCTATTGAACTTTCTGGCTGCCCGATAAAGCATACGAGAACGGGAGATATCTACCACAATCGATGTAATCATGACAGCGAAAGACCAGAAGGTGACTTTTAAATCAGTGGTATGAAACAAAAGACGATGGGTTGCCTCGTAAATGATCCAAGAACACGTAACCAGAAGAAGCAGGGTCTCAAAAAGTGCAGAAAGGTTTTCCGCCTTTCCGTGGCCATAAAGGTGATTTCGATCCGCCGGTTTGCCAGAAATTCTGACTGCCAGGAAAGTCATTGCCGCAGCCATAAAATCGAGTCCGGAATGGGCAGCTTCGGCAAGAATGCCCAGACTACCAGTGGTAAGCCCAACGATGATCTTAAAACCGGTAAGGCCCACAGCCGCAATGACAGAACTCATTGCCGCTGACCTTTTTTCATGTGACCCATCTTGAGAAAAATTATTAATCATCAAATCATCCAGCTATCCCCAAAAAATTGAAATTCTGGTTTGATAAAGAAATTCGCTTTAAACAAATGAATTCTAGCATAGGGTAATTAAACCCTGTTGTTGCATTAAATTCGGCGCTTAGATTTACCCCGTTAGAAATAATGCCCCACTCAGTTTCGAGTCCCGCTATAGCGGGACTGAAATTTCTAACGGGGTGAACCCAACCCTTACCCAGAGAGGGATGGCTGTCAAATCAATGTCGTCACCTGGATCAATCCAAGAGTGACCCTTGGAAGTTATCCTCCCTCCGGGCCATGAGGCCCTCTGGGCCGGCGGCAAAAAGGTAGAAACAGCCTTTTGATGGGGGCATACAGTTGATTCAACCACATCTTTATGCAACAACGGGGTAAATTGGTAAAAGTGGTCAACCATAAAATAAAATTTGTAAATGGGGACGGTTGTTCTGCTATTTTATTTTAATTTCAATAAGATACAGACTATTTTTTTAAGGTTGTTCCTTTGTAACCTGTTTGATTTCCATTCCCTCCTTTTTGTGTAATCTCTCTTGGAATCCTCTCCTTAATAGTAATTATCGTGTAACTCTTTATAACTACGTAGTTTTTTAAAAACCGCCCCCAATGGACAAAAGGGAAAAGATCGTTAAGAGTTAGAGGCAATAATAAAGGTGGCGTGTCATCGATTTATGAAGATAAATAAGGTCGTTTGATAAATCTTCATTACAATCTCACAAGGTTTGCAGCATAGGTCAATCCGGCTCCAAAGCCAACGAGGATCACGAGGTTGCCCTTCTTAAGTTTTCCTTCACGAAGCGACTCATCGAGCGCAAGCGGGATAGAGGCGGTCGAGTTGTTCCCGTATTTTTGGATGGTAACGATCATCTTGTTTTTAACTGCCCCATGGGGAAGTTCCAGAAGTGATTCGAGATCTTTTGCGGCGGCTTCAATGATTCGTGCATTGGCCTGGTGAGGAATGATTTTGTCAACCTGATTAAGCAATGCGCGCAACTCTTTTTTGTCGGCAGTTCCGGAAGGGTCAAGGACACGGAGACAACTTTCCAACATAGCCCTCTTAGCAAAGGCATAAACTTTTCTACCCTCCATCCACATATATTTATTTCCGTTTTTTTCATTGTTGCGAAGTACGAGAAAATGGCGACGCATGTAGTCGCCACCGAGATGAGACCTGATGATTCCTTCAATACGTCTCTGTTGCAGCACAACGGCTCCCGCCCCATCCCCGAAAAGGACGCACGTATTCCGGTCCTGATAATTGGTAATCGCTGAAAGCTTGTCCGTCCCGACGACAGCGATCGTTCTGTACTGCCCCGATTTTATGAATTGTTCTGCAATCGAGAGAGCATAATTAAAGCCGGTGCATCCTGCCTGCACATCAAAGAAAGGTATATTTTTTTTAAGACCGAGCATGGAGGCAACATGGCCAGATGCGGAGGGCCAAACCGGTTCGGTAGTGTTGGTGCCAGCCAGCAGCATTTCAATCTCATCGGATTTGATGTGTGCGTTTTCGATAGCTCGTTCGAGAGCGATTCGGCCCATGGTGACATTGGTTTCTTCCTCACTCGCAATCCTCCGCTCACGAATACCTGTCCTCTCCAGAATCCATTTGTCACTGGTCGCTACCATTTTTTCTAAATCACGATTCGTAAGAATCCGTTTAGGAACATAAGAGCCAGTTCCAATAATTCCAACATGATGCATACAAAACCCCTTTAAAATTTTATTAAAATGTGCCAGAATACCCCCCAGCCCTGCTGGGGGGATGAATGGCCTCCCCTCTCCCCTGGAGGCCTCCGGCTCGGAAGAGCCTATGGCTCGGAGAGGTGAGGGGGAAATGATCTTATCATCACCCCCACCTTTACCCTGTTAGATAAGGTTTTTTTGTGTAACTCTGCAAGAAAAAACTACATATCTAACAGGGTGAATCCTCCCCCATCCCCGCCATAATTCAGCGGGATCTTCGACAAGGGGGAGGAAAGTTTTTTAGAGAATTAGATGCCCCGCAGCTCTGCTGCGGGGCACTTCACTTGTACTGTTTTCGATTCAACAAATTGATATTAACTTTTTCTATAATTTGTAGCAATATAATCTTTCCAGAACCAAATAGATATTCATTTACCAAGTTCTCCCCTTTAAATTATTTGAGAGCTTTTAAAAAAGAAAGGGAGTTATTCGAAGGGTAAATGATGGTTTTAGTTCCAAGAAGGGTCCGCGATATTAATCCTATTTTTATTGGATGGAGCCCACGAGCGAAAATTTTCTTTAGGTAGAAAATTAAATGTTATATTTCAAGACCCTCTGACCTTTTTGCAGGAAGGAAGAAAGTGGGTTTGAGTTATTCTGATGTTTTCTGAGAGGGGAAGTTTTTGTTTTTAAATGTGAGGGAGCCGACGGGGCAGACTTTAACGCACTCGGCACATTGCCCACAGGTTGTTTCGCCAATCGGTTTGTCTTGGAAGGTGGAGACCATTCGTTTGAAACCTCTACGGGTAAAGCCGATGGCTCCAATTCCTAACTTGTCCTGACATACCCAGACGCATTTGCCGCAGAGAACACATTTATTGGGATCATAGATAAAGAGGGAACTACTTTCATCTATGGGTAGGTTTCTTTCGAGTCTTCTGAATCGCTTCGTCTTCAGTTTTATACCAAGATGTTTGGCAATTTTCTGGAGCTCACAGGATCGGTTTTTTAAACAATGTCCGCAGTCAACAGGATGGCTTGCCAAAATTAACTCGGCAGCAGTTCGGGCAAGCCTTAAAGCGTTATTACCTCTCGTATTAACTACCATGCCTTCCTTAACTGTTTCGGTGCAGGCGATGACAGGTTCGTTCTCACCTTTCACCTCCACAAAGCAAAGGCGGCACGAGGCAGAGGGTTGTATCTTTTCACGAATGCCACAGAGATTTGGTATATAGATTCCATTCTCCAACGCTACCCAGAGGATCTTATCTCCCTCTTTGGCTTTTATTTTTTTACCATCAATGGTTAAAGATACTTCCTTCATCTTTCGGACCAAGACTGCCTCCCCTCCCTTGGTGGGATGGGATTCACCCTGTAAGATGGAACGTTTCATAGATACCAGCGCCGAATAGAGAACCTCATCTAACAGGGTAAAGGGGAGGGGGGCTAAACCCTATTTTTCACCCCTCTCCGAGCCATAGGCTCTCCCTCCGGGGCAGAAGCCCCTCTGGGGCGGAGCCTGAGCCGGCGGCCACCCTCGCCCTGGTTTATTGTTGTCAAGAGTTATTTTATTAACCGTAGTAGTAATGAGGGGGGTCTGGGGGGAGACTCATAACTCCTCCAGAATGTGGATAACTCACGAACCCCTTAATACTACTACTGATAC
>Ga0315293_10004000_pt1 | contig 14112 bp, 10 predicted proteins | sample YL17G13_20_MG_FD_203071 | JGI IMG/M metagenome (GOLD analysis project Ga0315293, IMG submission 203071) | Sediment microbial communities from Yellowstone Lake, YNP, Wyoming, USA - YL17G13_20 | ecosystem: Environmental > Aquatic > Freshwater > Lake > Sediment | place: USA: Wyoming | collected... | reverse complement strand
TCGCGATGGAAGTGCCGCCGAGGTCAGTCAACGGGGCGATATCGACGTCGACCGTCTGCCAGGCGGTCCCCCCATCGGTCGATTTGGTCACCGCGAGCTTTTGCGTCGTAATGTTCTGGTGGGCGATGAAGACCGCCGTTCCCTGTACCGCGATCGAGCTGAACTTCCCGATGTCGTCGCTTGTGAGGGGGTAGACGAGCCCTCCCGCGATCCAATTGGAGCCGCCGGAGGTCGATTTGGCAAAGAAGAGTTTTCCCGTGCCCATCGTCTTTGCATAGTAGCTAGCATAGTACGTATCGTCCGCACCCGAGCCTGCCGCAAGCGAGCAATCGTTTAAAACGGTGTTTGCGACATCGGGGTGCGTCGCGACATCGAACCAGGCCGCCCCGCTATCGGGTGACTTTCTTGCACGGAGGCGCTGCCCATCCTGGTAGATCAGGGCGATATCGAAGAAAGAACCCTTCTGCCGAATGGCAATCGCGGAAGGATTGCCGGCAATGTCAGCGCTGGAAGTCGCTGGCTTCGTCGCCCATGTCATTCCTCCGTCAGAGGAGCTTGCGAACCTAGTGGGCCCTGAGGGAGCATTGAAGTAGCTGATGAAGACATTGCTTCCTGACACCTTCATGGAGGCGTATTTCCCTACATCGTTCGTCGAGTCGATTGTTTTGACCCCGAACCACCCTGCGTAGTTCGGGTTCAGCGGATCCTTGGGATTCTCCCTGTCGTTGGGGCCCGAGAAGAGCTCGCAGGTGAGCAGGAGCGGGAGAGCGAAGAGAATGGCGACGATCTTGGCTGCTTTCATTCATCTACCCTCAATAGGCGATGGACAGGCTGAGAAGGGTCGTACCCGGGCGCGGGCCTGGCAGGATCGAGACCTTCGGCGAGGGTGCGGCGATCTTTGGCGGGAGGAGGAGCACTGTGCCGAGAACTGATAACCCTAGGCCACCGGTCGTCAGTCCGATTCCCAGCCACGTGGACTTTCTCCAGGCGCCCACTGCCTCCACGTAGTCGGCGTACAGAGCATCGAAGTTCGTGGTCGCTGCCATGTACACGTCCCACGTATTGTTTTTCCATGGCGCGTCCTGGGCGATGGCAATATAGAGGAAGTAGCCCCCCGTCCCCAGGCACGCGATGCCCGCGGCGAGAGTAGCGATCCCCGCGATCTTCTTCCCGCTCGCCGGAGCGGCCGGAGCTTTCGGCGCTTTTACGACTGCGGCCTTCTCCGGCTCCTTCTTCTCGGGCTCCTTCTTCTCCGTGGTCGCTGCGGCCTTGGGAGTCTCTGCCGGCGTGGTTCCCGCGAGCTTGGCTGAGAGGTTGGGGAAATCGTCGAGGATCTCGTCCAGGCTGGCGTAGATGCCATCGGCCGTTGCAAGGGTCTTCCCGCTCTCGGTCTCCAGGAGTTTCGTCGACATGACGAACTTCTTGCCGACCGTTCCGATGTTGCCGACCACGATCATCTCGGCGGCGAGCAGTTTCCCGATCTTCAACTGGCAGGTCTCGTCGGTGCAGCCCGTCGCGGAGAACTCGATTTCCTTCAGGATGTTCTCGCGCTGGGTCACGTCGATCACCGTGTATTTCCCGGTCTGGAAGAACGAGGAGGAGAGCAGGGAGATGATCTGCCGCATCTCGCTCTCCGACACGCCGCCGGACATCTTAAAATCCAGGACGGTGATGATGGGCTTGCCCGGTTTCTCCTCAGCGGAGAGGGGCGCGAAGACCGTCAGGAGGAGGGCGAGCACGATGAGAGCCTTTTTCATTTCACACTCCTGGGATGAGTCTTATGCATCGAGCATAGTCCTGTTTTAGCGAAATCGCAAGGGCACCGGCCCGCAGGCCGGTCCCTCAGCGCACGACCGCGACGCCGAGCAGGCGGCACAACTCCTCGAGCTCGCCCGTCACGTCGCCGTAGGCGAGGATGTAGTGCTGGCTCAATACCTTCTGGGCGAAGTCCTCGACAGGGGTGTCAAGGATCACCTCGAGGCTGGGCAGTTGCGGAGCAGGCGGGGCCCAGCCGCACTCCTCCCACTTGCGGGGCGTGACGGCCTGACCGGTGACGATGTGCATGGAGTAGCTCTCGCCCCTGCTGGTGAGCCTGCAGAGCGTGACCCTGCCCGTCTTCACCTTCGAGACGCTCAGAATGCCCTCGCCGAAGTCGCCGAACCTGCTGGGCAGGACCGTGAGCTTCCCGTCCACCACCTCGCGGGGTACGAAGTCGGGCACTCCCACGAGCACCCTGTCCTCCATGAACTCGTAGAACTCGAAGTAGGCCGCGATCTGGCCCGTAAGCATCCGCACCATGACCTGGGTCACGGCGCCGGGGCTGTCGTTCTCGGGGACTGTGCAGATCTCGGGGTCTTCAGAGAGAAGGGTGAAGATCATCGACGGCGGGAAGCCGAGCAGCTTCTTGAAGCCGTCCACATCGATCAGTGACACGGCCTGCCAGCCCCGCTCCTTCGCCTTGTCGCGCACCGCGATGTACCATGCCGCCCCTTTCTCCAGCGTCGCGGGTTCGGCGGGCTTCTGGAAGGTCCAGTCTCTCTTCACGTGCGCAACGACTTTCTGCACCTCCTCGCGGCTCGCTTTGTCGGCCCTCTGGACCATCTCGAGCATCTCCATGAACTCCATCTCGATGCCGATCTTTCCCCGCAGCGACACGCCGTCGAACATGGTGCCGTACAGGTTCATGTCCCGGTAGCCCATCTGGCCGATCCGGGCTCCCTGCAGCAGGCGCGCTGCCTTGCAGGCTTTCGCGTAGCGAACGATGCGGTCCATCTTCACGGACCTGTCGTAGACCTCGTAGAAGTAGCGGAATCGAAGGTCCATGTCCTCCATGGGTTTTCGAAGCGCGGAGGTGCCGGCCTGGTCGGCCGTCGAGACGAGCCTGCCACCCTCGACCCAGCCCGCGAGACCCCACAGGAGGATCGGAATGTGTCGGAAAGGCGTGAGCACGGCGACCACGGCGTGGCTGGGGATCCAGCCGGCCACGCACAGGATGAGGAGATCGAAGCTTTCGCGCGCCAGTTCCCTGACGGCGCGGGCGACGTCCACGCCCGCCGGATCGTCGCTCACGGGATCCGTGTAGACGAGATCGATGCCGGCGCCTTCGAGCAGCGCGCGCGCCTCGCCGCACTTGCGTCGAATCACTTCCTTCGGCGTGTTCACCTCGCCGAAGCACACAAAACCCGCTTTCGCGACTCCCATGTCAGATCCTCCCTGGGGCCATAATGCGGAAAACTGTGCGTAGAATCAACCTGCACATCGCGGATCTGCCATGTTGATCCGGGCAAACAAGCTGTGATACGATTCGCCTGTCATCATCTCATTCCACTAAGGGAGGTATTCCTGATGAAAAGATCTCTATTGAAAGCGGCCTGCATGCTCGTGCTGCTGGCGGTCGCCTTCTTCGTCGTGGTTTCCTGCGCGCAGAAGCCGAAGGAGATGAAGCTGACCGTGTGGATCAACGGCGCTGACAGCCTGATCGGCCCCACCGAGCAGCAGAAGCCCCAGGACCAGTGGTACATCTCGCAGGCCTTCAGGCGCTTCGAGAAGGCGAACCCCGGCGTGACCATCGAGCTCGTCGTCCCGCCGAACCAGAATGATGCCCACACGAACTTCAAGACCGCCGGTCTCGCCGGCAACGCGCCGGATGTGGCCAACCTCTGGACGGGCCAGCCCATCTTCTCGATGAAGGAAGTCATCCTTCCCCTCGACAAGCTGGTCCCCGCCGACGATCTGAAGAACATCGTGGGCTGGGAGAGCGTCCGCGACGGGTTCAAGGCCGACGGGACCATCCTGGGCTACCCGGCCGCGCAGAACCAGATCTGCCACATGCTGTACAACAAGGCCATCGTGAAGAAGGCCGGCATGGACTGGGAAGCCAATCCTCCCCGGACCATCGAGGAGTTCGACGCTGCCCTCGCGAAGATCAAGGCCATCGGCGTCACCCCCATCGTCGTGAACGAGGCCGCTGAGGGCGTACCCTGGTTCTTCTGCTGGGTTGCCGACTACTGGTGGACGCAGCAGACGACCAACGAGGGCATCATCGAGCAGACCTACGGCAGGAAGAAGTTCGCCGACGACACGGGCCTGCTGAACACCCTGAAGTACTACCGTCAGATGTACCAGAAGGGCTTCTTCCGCAAGGACATGACCACGGCGAACGACTCCTTCAGCCAGTTCCTGCAGGGCAAGGGCGCGATCTACCCGGCGGTCACGAGCTTCCTTGCTGACGCGGAGAAGACCCTCGGCGACGACTGCGGCGTGCTCCTGCCGCCCGAGTTCGACGCCAGCGCCAAGCTGCAGAACTCCACCGTCGGAGGCCCCGGACAGAGCCTCGTGGTGGCGAAGAACACGAAGTACCCCCAGATGGCGGTGAAACTGGTCTCCTTCCTGAACTCCAAGGCCGAGGTGCTTGCGGCGCAGAAGATCAACACGTACCCGATTGTCCGCACGGACCTCACCCCCGAGGAAATGGGGTGGCAGCCGGGGAGCAACATCGCGAAGCTGCACAAGTACTCCACCACGTACATCTACTGGGTGGACAACCTGCTCACCTCCGGACCGGCGAACGTTTTCTACCAGCAGACCTCGCTCGTGGCCGTCGGCAAGATGACCCCTGAGCAGCTCGCCGCCGAGATGGACAAGAACGTGGGACAGTAGTCCGTCCTCGCGCATTGTGAACGTTCGGCGTCGCGGGATAGCCCGCGGCGCCGGCTTTTCCATGGACGACGCCGGGGAACACGCCGCATGATCGGCCCGACGAGGCTTCGAAAAAAAAGACGCGAGATATTCCTCTCCCTGCTGCCGGTGCTGGTGATCCTGGCGGTCTTCCGGGTCTACCCCATTGCCACCGCCTTGTGGAGGAGCTTCACGAACTGGGACGGGCTGTACAGGAGCGACTGGATCGGCCTGCGCAACTACGTGCGCTTCGTGACCGACGGGTCGTTCTGGATGATCCTCCGCAACACGCTGTTCCTTCTCGTCAACGTGCCCCTGCAGGTTTTCATCGGTCTCATCGTCGCGCTGCTCCTGTACGAGAGGGTTGCGGGCTGGCGGTTCTACCGCTCGGTGATCTACATCCCGCAGATCATCTCGGCGGTGATCATCGGCTTTCTCTTCAAGATCTTTTTCGGCTACAACGGGCCCGTCAATGCCGTGCTGAAGGCCATCGGGCTGGAATCCCTCGCCATCGAGTGGTTCGGCAACAGCTACACGGCCCTCGCCGTGATCGTCTTCGCGATCGTGTGGTTCAGCATCGGGTGGCAGGCCATCGTGCTGCTCGGGGGCATGTCCGCGATCCCGCCGTCGGTGTTCGAGGCAGCGGTGATCGACGGGGCCAACTACTGGCAGAGGGCCTTCAGGATCGTGATTCCCATGCTCGTGCGGGTGATGGAGTTCGCGGTGATCGCCTCCGGCGTGTGGACGCTCACGCAGCTTTTCCCGTTCCTCTACGCCATGACGCGGGGCGGCCCGGGCTACGAGACCTCGACGCTGGACTACATGATCTACCTGAAGTCCTTCGGCCTGGGATTCAGCAGCGACTTCGGCCTGGCGAGCGCCATCGCGGTGATGCTCCTCGTGCTCGTGCTCGCCCTCACCATGATCGAGATGCGCGTGGCCAACAGGGCCGACGACTGGAGCTAGCCATGGCGAGGCGCATCGGCGGGCGCGTGCGGGTGAAGGACATCCTCGTTTTCCTTCTCCTCGCCGTGCTCACGGTGACCTTCCTGTACCCGGTCTTCTTCATGCTCGTGAACTCGCTGAAGGCCCGGGCCGAGTACTTCACCAACCCGTTCAGCATGCCCACCGCGCTCGCGCTCGAGAACTACTCCACGATGATCAGCCAGTTCCAGATCCTGAAGCTGTTCAGGAACTCCTTCCTCGTCTCCGCCGGCTCCGTGGTCCTTCTGCTGATCATCTGCACCTTCGCCAGCTACGTGTTCGCCAAGTACCGTTTCAAGGGGAGGAGCGTCATCTACCTCGCAGTCCTGGCGACGATGTTCATCCCCAGCCAGGTCACGATCATTCCCCTGTACGTCCTGTTCTCGCGGGTCGGCCTGGTGAACAGGTACTGGTCGGTCATCCTCTCGTACCTCGCCCTGTTTCTTCCCGAGGCGATTCTTCTGATGACCGCGAACTTCCGCCCGATCATCGACGAGATGCTGGAGGCCGCCGAGATCGACGGGTGCGGGTACTTCCAGAAGGTGTGGAACGTGATCGTGCCCATGGGCCGGGCGGCGATTTTCCTCGCGATCATCTTCTACTTCATCATGGCGTGGAACGACCTGTTCACCCCCATGATATTTCTGCAGAACATGGAGAAGCGCACCGTGATGGTGGCCCTCGCCGCGCTGATGGGCCGGTACACGGGGGCGCCGACCCTGCAGCTTGCCGGCCTGCTGCTGAGCGCCGTGCCGGCGCTGATCGTCTACATCATTTTCCAGAAGAACATCATCAGGGGCCTCTCCTCGGGCTCCATCAAGTAGGGAGGGCTTCCGCATGCGGTCGCGCGAGAGGGTCCTTGCAGCTCTATCCCACCGCGAGCCGGACAGGGTCCCCATCGACCTCGGGAGCAACCTCATGAGCGGCATCATGGCCCACGCGCTGGACAGGCTGCGCCGGCACCTCGGCCTCGAACGCCGGCCCGTGCGCGTGCATGAGGTCTTCCAGATGCTGGGTGAGGTGGAAATGGACGTCGTGGAGCGCCTCGGCGCGGACATCCTGCCCGTGGAGCCGCTGGTGCAGTTCTTCGGCCTGCGCCGGGAGAACTGGAAGCCTTGGAGGCTCTGGGACGGAACCGATGTCCTGGTGCCGGGGCAGTTCGACGTGGAGGTCGACTCAGAAGGGGGGTGGCTCCTCCACACCGCCGGCGACCGCGCGAACCCCGTGGAAGGCAGGATGCCACGGGACGGCTTCTACTTCGACATGCCCGCGCTCACCGAGAGCAGGCCGGACTGGCGGCCGCCGTCTCTCGAAGAGGCGAGAAGAGAGCACGTGCTGGGAACCGAGGAACTGGAGTTCATGCAGGCGCGTGCCGAGCAATTGCTGAAGACAACGGACAAGGCTCTCATGCTGGGCGCATGGGACACGACCGGGCTGCCCTGGGTGGGGAGCATCCCGGACTTTCTCATGCTGATGCTGGCCGAGAAGGCATACGTGAAGGACCTCTTTGCCGTTCGGACGGAGGTCGCGATCGAAAACCTCGAGAGGCTCAAGGCGTATCTCGGGGACAGCATCGACATCATCGGCATGGAGGGCAACGACTTCGGGGCTCAGAACGCCGAGCTCGTTTCCCCCGATCTCTTCGAGGAGCTCTGCATCCCCTTCTTCCGCGAGCAGAACGACTGGGTGCACCGCAACACGACCTGGAAGACCTGGTACCACTGCTGCGGCTCGATCACGCGGATCCTCCCGATGCTGATCGACTCGGGGGTCGATGTGATCAATCCCGTGCAGACATCGGCCGCGGGCATGGATCCGGCCTGGCTCAAGGAGCGCTTCGGCGACCGGATCGTCTTGTGGGGCGGGGGAGTGGACACGCAGCGCACGCTGCCATTCGCCTCACCTGATGAGGTCGCCGCCGAAGTGCGGGAGCGGATACGGATCCTCGCGCCCGGCGGCGGGTTCGTCTTCAATCCCATCCACAACATCCAGCAGGGCACGCCGCCTGAAAACATCGAGGCCGCGTTCGAGGCGGCGCGCGCCGCTGGGGTCTATCCGATTCAGTAGCCGAGCTTCTTCTCCACCTCGCCGATCGACTCGTCGATGATGTCCATGCACTTGGCCGCAACGTCGAGGTCCATGACGATCGGGGGGCTCATCCGTAATATGTGGCCCGCCGGGATCCACGCGAGGCCCTTGCGGAAGGCGGTCTGGTAGACCAGCTTGCCCGCCTCGTCGAAAGGCTCCTTCGTTGTCCTGTCCTTGACGAGCTCCACTCCCATGAGGCAGCCCTTGCAGCGCACGTGCCCGATGATCTTGTGGGATGCCATCATCTTGTCCAGGCGCTTCACGAAGTAGTCCTCCAGGCGCTTGGCGTTCTCGAGCAGCCCTTCCTCCTGGATGGCCTCGATGGAGGCGAGGGCCGCGGCGCAGGCCATGGGGTTGCCGCCGTAGCTGGTGGAGGCGCTGATCTTCTCGAACTGCTCGCCGTAGTCGGAGCGCGCGATCATCGCGGTGACGGGGAAGCCGTTGCCGAACCCCTTGCCCAGCGTGATCACGTCGGGCACAGTGTTCCAGTGCTCCGTGGCGAGGAACTTTCCGGTCCGGCCGATGGAGGTGAGGACCTCGTCGGTGAACAGGAGGTACTTCTTCCTGTCGCACCATGCCCGCAGCTTGGGGAAGAAGTCGTCGGGTGGGAACACGGATCCGGCCCAGCCCTGAACGGGCTCCAACACGACCGCCGCGACCTGGTTCGTGGTGGCTTCGGTCACGAACTCGTCGAAGAAGGCGATGTACGCGTCGGTGTCGATCGAGCCGTCAGCCTTCTTGAACAGCGGCCGGTAGGGATTGGGCCGGGGCATCATGTAGAAGCCCTGGGCCCTGCCCGAGCCGTTGGTGGCGTTCATACGAGCGAGGCTCGCCGAATGGCCGCTCTTGCCGTGGAAATCTCCGTAGAAGGAGAGGAACTCGCTCTTCCCCGTCACAGCCCTGCAGACCCTGATGCCGGCCTCGACAGCTGTAGTGCCGCTGTCGTACAGCTGCACGGCGCTGAGGCCCTTCGGGAGGATCTCGGTCATCTTCTCCAGCAGCTTCACCTTGATCGGGGTGGTGAAGTCGTGCGCGTTCATCAGCTGCTTCGCGTACTTGGCCACCGCCTCGGAGACCTTGGGATGACAGTGCCCGAGGGTGGTCACGTAGATTCCCGAGGAGAAGTCGAGGTACGTGTTGCCGTCCACGTCCGTGAGAGTGCAGCCGTGGCCGCTCTCGAAGACGACGGGGAACAGCTTCACCTGGCTGGACAGCCCCTTCATGATCTTCGTGGCGCGCGCGTGCATTTCCTTCGACTTGGGCCCGGGTATCTCCGTGCTCACACGCTTGGGGATCTTCTTGAGATCCACCTTCGCCCACCCGATGTCGTAGCTCATGTCGTTGCCTCCTTGATGTCGACGAGCGTCCGATAGAAGTTGAGTTTCCCGGGCTCGATGCCCGGTGTCGTTACCCAGAGCGTGAAGTCCGAGAGCGTGCCGTAGGCGAAGTGGCCCTGGCCGCCCACCTTCGTGTGGTCGGCGAGCAGGATGCGCCTTGTCCCGCGCCGGAGGATTGCCCGGGTCAGGGCGGCCTCCTCGGGGGTCGTCACCATGCACTGGCCCTCGCTCGTGACGGCGTCCGCGCCTATGAAGCACGCGTCGATGTGCAGGCTCTCCAGGAGCTGCTCGGTGAGGCTCCCCTGCAGCGAGTACAGCTCGCTGTTGTACCGTCCCCCGAGGATGTACAGCGTGATGGCCGGCGACCGGGCGAGGTCGGTGATCATCGCGAGGGAGTTCGTGTAGACGGTGAGCGGGCCCCTGCTCTCAAGCCATGCGGCGATGTGAAAGGTCGTGGAGCCGTCGTTCACGAGAAGCACCTCTCCCGGGTTCACCTCTTCGGCGGCGGCCCGGCCGATGGCCTGCTTGAGCTCGAAGCCCTGCGCGACTTTCTTGTGGTACTCGGTCTCGAGGGCGGCCCGGCCAGCAGCGATGCAGCCCCCGTGCGTGCGGAGGATCGCGCCCGTTTTCGACAGCTCCATCAGATCCCGGCGCACCGTGAGGGGCGAAACCCTGAGCAAGCGGGCGAGCTGGTCGACCTTGAGCTCGGTCTGCATGGCGCGGAGGAGCGAAATAATTTCGTGTTGCCGCTGCGTCGGCTTCATCTTGTTGAACGATACGATCAGGAATCTCTCTTGTCAAGGGCTATTCTTGAACAAAACGATCGAAGCAACGAGTTTTCCCGCTAATCGGCGCGGTGGACTGGAATAAATGATTGAAATAACCAGAAAAATACTATAAAATGATCGCACCATCACATTTGGGAGGCAGCATGTCTGGAATATATCTCCGTCTGAAGAAGCTCTTCGGGACCAAGAAAAACCTCGTCATCTCGGCTCTGGACCATGTGCTCGAGTACGGCGACCAGCCCGGCATCGAGGATGCGGCCAAGGCGATCCGCAGCTGCTACGGGACGGACGCCCTGCTCATGTCGCGTTTCATGCTGAACCGGCACGCCGACCTCATGGGGGTGTCCGAGGCGCCGGTGCCCGTCGTGCGGATCAACTGGACTTCTGCCTTCTACTATCCCCTCGACTACCGCGAAGGGCATACCTGCATCGCAACGACCGTCGAAGATGCCGTGCAGGCAGGCGCGGGCGTTGTGATCTGCTCGCTTTTTCTCGAGAACGACGACGAGCGGATGGAAACCGAAAACGTGGACCTGTTCTCGGAGGTCGTGCGCCAGAAGGAGCGCCTCGGCATCCCGCTGATCGGCGAGTGCTACGTCGTGGAGCACAAGGAGAGGACGGCCGAGCAGGTCCACGCGAAGGTGAAGCGGGTCGCCCGAATCATGGCCGAGCTGGGCGCCGATCTCATCAAGTGCTTCTACACGGGCGAGAGGTTCCACGAGGTCGTGGAGAACACCCCGGTGCCGGTGTTCACGATCGGCGCCGAGAAGCTCGCGAGCGACCTCGCCGTGCTGGCCAAGGCGCGCGACAGCGTGAAGCAGGGCGCCCGGGGCATCATCTTCGGCAGGAACATCTTCATGGCCGACAACCCGCCCGCCATCATCAAGGCGCTGAACGACGTGATGGAAAGCGGCATGGACCCCGCGGCTGCCGTGAAGAAATACGGACTGAGGGCGTAGCAGCCCGGCCCCTGGAGGCTCAGCCGAAAAGCGAGAGCTGATTGTCGGGCCGCCGCACCCCCGCGCGACGGCCCTTTGTATCTGAGGGCGCCGCCTCTTCGCGGCAGTCGCTCGGGATCTCCGCGATGAACCTGCTGGCCGGCATGCTCGTTTCCGCGCCGTGCACGCGCCGCCGATCGCAGTGGGTGATGAACAGCCGGTCCGCCGCCCGGGTCATCGCGACATAGAACAGCCGCCGCTCCTCTTCAAGGTCATCCGGCAGCGGGGTGATGCCCTCTTCAGCGCCCGCGATGAACACAACGGGAAACTCCAGTCCTTTGGCGGCATGGAACGTGAGCAGCGTCACCCTTTCCACGCGGTACGCGCCTTCGCTCTCGAGCGCGCAGAGCGACACCCGGGCGAGGAAGCCCTGGAGGTCCGTTCCCTGCTCGCGCGCGGCTTCACGGATCGCCTCCTCCCCAAGGGCGACGGCGGGCACCGATGTGTCGAATCTGACGAAGCCGTCGAGGAGCCTGTCGATCAAAGCCTCGATCCCCGCGGAGCCAGCCAGCTCGAGCAGCTCCCCCCGGCGGGAGAGAAGCTCGTCGAGCGAGGGCGTGCACTCGGCCACGGCGGCGGCCGATACCCTGTCGGCCGGGTTCGCGATCAGGCGAAGCGCCGCCACGAGGTACGAGAAAGGCTTCTCGGCCGCCAGGGGCGAGCTGTCCCTCGAGGTGAGGGGCAGGCCGGCCTGCGAGAGCGAGGGGAGAAGGGCATCCCGGACGGCGCGCGTTCGAAAGAGCACCGCGATGTCCGAGAACGAGAAGCCGCCTTCCCCGTCGCGGCCGCGGGAGCGCGCCCCGTCGACCGAGACCGAGTCGACGCCCCCCACGAGGTCGCGGATGCGTCCGGCGATGAACGCGCCTTCCTCGGCAGGGTCGCGGGCGGCGAAGACCTCGATTCTCGATCCGAAGCTCCTGATGGCAGCCAGGGGCGGGACGCCCGGCGACCGGGCGGGCGCGATGAGGGCCGAGGCGCCCTGCACGATCGCGCCCGACGAGCGGTAGCTCCTCGCGAGGACAAAGGTCCGCGCGCCCGCCTCGTCCCGGAAACGGAAGAAAAGCCCGCGGTTCGAGCCGCGGAAGCTGTAGACGGACTGGTCGGGGTCGCCGATGCACAGAATGGCTTTGGCCCGGCAGCCGCCGATCCCGCCCAGCAGGGCGAGCAGCTCGTACTGCGGCCCGTTGATGTCCTGCAGCTCGTCGACGGCGATGAACCGGTACCTCGCGCGGAGTCCCTCGAGCAGGGCCGGGTCCCGGCGAAGTTCCGCGACCAGCAGCAGTACCAGGGCGGAGATGTCCGCCGCGCCGATGCGGCGGAGCTCCTCCTCGTACTGCCGGATGACCTCTTCGATCTCGCTGCCGGCCGCATCCATTCCCTCGTAGCGCCTCTCGATCCTCTCGGCGAGCGCTCTCGCGCGCGCGGCCGAGCCGGGCATGAGGATGCGCAGGAGGGTTTCGCGGTTCTCCCTGTTGAAGACGCTCGCGAGGGAGGGGTCGCGCTCGCGCAGGACCGACAGGCAGAAGGAGTGGAACGTCCCGACGCTGAGAGCCGGAAGGTCCGCGAGCCTCTCGCGCATCTCCTCGGCGGCCCTATTGGTGAAGGTCAGCGCGAGGACCTCCCCCGGCCGGGCCGTCCCGGTCTCGACCAGCCGGGCGATCCAGCGGGTGAGCGTCCGCGTCTTGCCCGTCCCCGGGCCGGCGAACACCAGGTTCGCGCCGCCGAGGGAATCGAGGACCGCCCGCTGGTCGGGATCGAGCTCGGGAGGCTGCCGCGCGGCCGGGGAACCGCGGACGGAACCCGCAGGTTGCCGCGAACCCGAATGCCCCGCCGGCTCTCTCGAAGCATTTTTCTTTCGCGCGCGCGGTCCGTTCGCAAAAAGCTCGTCCTGTCCCCGCAGCCGTTCAAGCTCCCCTTCGGCGAACACCCGGATCACACCGAACTGCCCGTCGAAGCCCGGTGTCGGCTCGACCCGTCCGTCCCTCATCCTCCGCACGGCCTCGGCGAGCAGCCGGCCGAAGGACTTCTCGATGTCCTCGATGGGCGCATCCAGCAGGAACGCGTACTCGCTGCCGAACGCCGCGATGACCCTCGCGTACAGGGCCGCGACCCCGCGCGAGCCGGCTCCCGTGCCGACAAGCTCGGCGAGCAGCTCGGGCAGCGGGATGATCGAGCGGAAGCCCTCGGCCGGCCGGGGCTGCACGGGCGCCGGTCTGTCGGCAAGCTCGAGCACCCTGGCGAGGACGCCGATCGTAAGGGGGGTGCCGCACACGGGGCATCGACCGCCCGCCCGCGCCGTCTGCGCCGGGTCCATGCTGATGCCGCACTTGCGGTGGCCGTCGAAGTGGTACTTGCCCTCCTCGGGGTAGAACTCGAGGGTCCCGCCGAACCCCGCTCCCGTGCGCAGGGCGTCCAGAACGCCCCGGTAGCTCAGCTCCGTGTCGAAGAGGGTTGCCTCGCGGCCGAGATTGGGGGGTGAGTGCGCATCCGAGTTGGAGACGAGACGGAACCTGTCGAGGGCGCTCCAGCGCCTGTTCATCGGCGGGTCCGAGGACAGTCCCGTTTCCAGGGCGAAGATGTTCGGCGTGAGCTCCTCGAAGCAGTCCTCGATCCTGTCGAAGCCGGACTTCGACCCGAACAGCGAGAACCACGGTGTCCAGATATGCGCGGGGATGAGGAAGCCGTCAGCGGCGGTCTCGAGGACCATGTCCAGCAGGTCCTTCGGATCGAGGCCGAGGATGGGCCTGCCGTCCGAGGCGATGTTGCCGATGCCGGCGAGCTTGACCGAGAGCCTGCGGGCATCCTCGATGCCGGGCACGCCGATCAGGCTGTGCACCTTGCGGGTCTGCCCCCGCTTCTTGTAGATCGAGCTGATCTCGGCCGTGAGCAGGAAGCGCACGGGGACGCCCGCGGGGCTCGCTCCCGCCAGGGGCGAGCCTGCCGGCGGATTCTTCAAAGCGAAAAGCCCGTCGGCCTCGACGAGCCCCGAGGCGAGCTCGGCCAGCCAGCGGGGATGCGTGAAGTCCCCCGTGCCGACCAGACGGATGCCCTTCACCTGCGCCCAGCGGTGGTAGCCCGCCAGGTCCGCCTCGCCGCTCGTGGCCCTCGAGTACCGGGAGTGCACGTGCAGGTCGGCGGCGAACCTCATGCCGAGGTCTTGTCGAACAGCGCCTTTATCTCCGCCTTGGCCCCCTCGAGGACCTCGTTGTACTTCAGGTCGAGCTGGGACAGGTACTGGCG
>Ga0315293_10003998_pt1 | contig 14114 bp, 20 predicted proteins | sample YL17G13_20_MG_FD_203071 | JGI IMG/M metagenome (GOLD analysis project Ga0315293, IMG submission 203071) | Sediment microbial communities from Yellowstone Lake, YNP, Wyoming, USA - YL17G13_20 | ecosystem: Environmental > Aquatic > Freshwater > Lake > Sediment | place: USA: Wyoming | collected... | reverse complement strand
AGCTGAAGAGTGCTACCTGACCCTCGGCCCGGGTCGATCCACCGGAGCGCCTCTCGCACCCGCAAGGACCTCACGACCCGCCCGGACCCACGCCGCAACGTGTCCCTCTACCCGGAGGGCGTCAGGACCGGCCGGCCGCGTCCGCTGCCTGGCGACGCGCTCGCCTGTAACTGTGCCAGCTGCACCGTCGAGCTGATCGCGGACAAGCGGGTCGCCAAGCGGTTCGACGCCGAGTCCCTGGCCGGGCGCGTGGACGGCCGGCCCTACTGCAAGGACTGCCTGCCCAGGTTCAAGAAGGAGGGCTCGTGAGCGACCGTGCCGGCGACTGGATCGTCACGCAGAGCGGCGTCCGCTTCTACCCCCTCGACCCGCGGCCGGAGGACGTGAAGCTGCAGGACGTGGCCCGCGCCCTGTCGCAGAAGGCACGCTGGGGCGGGCACTGCTCGCAGTTCTACTCGGTCTGCACGCACAGCCTGCGCGTCATGGCCGTAGCCGAACAGCTGGCACAGCGCGTGTCGAAGGACCCGCTGGCCGTGGCCATGATCGGCCTCTACGGGCTGTTCCACGACGGGCACGAGGCCTACCTCGCGGACGTGCCCAGGCCGGTCAAGCCGTTCCTGCACGCGCTCGTGAAGCGCACCTGGGACACGAAGGCCACGGCCGACGACCTGGACCCCTGGGGCGACGTTGAGGACGCGGTCGACTACGCGATCTTCTCCGCAGTCGGGCTCATGCCGCTGCACCAGCGCGCTGCGACCCTCGACCCGATCCCGGGGCTGGTCAAGCTGGCCGACGACCTGGTCCTCGTGCTCGAGTCGCGCGAGCTGTTTCCGGCCTCGTTCTCCGATCGGGGCGTGTGGTCCGCCATGCCGAAGGCCGAGATCACCGACGAGATCCGCGAGGCCGCGAGCATGGCGAGCCTGCCGCTCTCGACCTCGTGTGCCTACACCGCGGAGCGGTTCATGCTCAAAGCGCGCGAACGAATCGGGCTGCTCGGGCTGAAGGCGGCGCTGTGAGCCTCGCCAGCCCCGTCGACCTCGAGGCGCTCGAGGCCAAGCTCGCGAAGGACGTGGACGTCAACAACGGGCGCCACTTCTGCATGTCGCTCGTGGAGCGCGCGACGCTGCTCGACCTGATCGGCGAGGTGCGCCAGCTGCGCGCCGCCAAGGAACGCCTGCTCGTCACGAGCGTGCGGCTGACTGGCGACAAGCGACTCGGCGACGCCCTGGCCAAGAGCCTGGAGGTCGACGCGTGAGCGACGGGTGCCGGTGCGGGTGCGTCACGAACGACGAGCTGCGCGACCTGGAGGCTCGGCTCAAGGCCGCGCTCAAGCTCCTGGGCGTCGAGGAGCAGCCCTGTCCGAACGGCGCGCTGCGGCCTGGCGAGAAGCATAGGCCGCCGTGCCGCTACGACTGCGAGCTATGCCAGGGCCGCTGCGTCGTGCCGGTGAAGATCGGCAACACATGCTGACCGCGGACCTGGACTGCACGCGCTGCGGCGCCTGCTGCGCCGCCGAGCGCGGAGCCATGCCCGGCGAGCCCTACGTGGCCCTGGAGCCGCGCGACCTCGAGCGCCTGCCGCCGCACCCGCGGCGGAACCTGCTCGTGATCAAGACCTCGCGCTTCATTCCGGTCCTGAAGGAGGAGACCTGGGCCTACGACCTGCGGACGAAGCGGAACAAGCAAGGGCTCGTGACCTGCGTCGCGCTCAAGGGCGAGGTCGGCAAGAGCGTGTCGTGCTCGCTCTACGACGTGCGGCCGTCCGTGTGCCGTGGCTTCGAGCCGGGAAGCAAGGCCTGCCACGAGGCCAGGAAGTGTGAGGGATTGGAATGAGCGACGACGACCCGAGCGACCAGGAGCCGATCCGGCTCGACTCCGACAAGCTCGTGGCGCGTATCCTTCGCCACATGGCCGAAGCTCTGCGCGCCGGCTACACGCCGGGCTACTACGGGCACGGCGGTCCGCAGGACGGCGACGACGAGCGCAGCCCGACCAATGCCCCGCTAGGTACGCTCGCGCGGCTGCCGCTTCGTCGACTTCGCCAGGGAGTTCACGGCGACCTGGACGCGGTCTGGAAGACGGGGCTCGTCGAGCACGGGCAGAAGGACGCGCGGCGGCGGACCTACGCGTGGCTCGCCAAGCAGCTGGGCCTACCGAAGAGGCAGTGCCACGTCGCCGAGTTCGACGAGGACATGTGCGAGCGTGCCCTGGTCGCGCTCAAGGGTGCGTCGTGGACCAAGGTCATTGAGTTCGAGACGGCGCCGCCTGTGTTCAAGCTCGGCGACGTGGTGGCGGTCGAGCGCGGTGGTGAGACCCAGCTTGGTGTGATCGAGTCGCCGCCCTACGACCTGCACCAGGCGACCTTCTACACGGTGCAACTCGACGGACGCGCCGAGGTGTCGTCGATCCCTGACTCGGACCTGGACCACGCGCCGATCGTGGACGTGATCGCGCGAATGGCTCGGGTAGAACCACGTCGGAGGCACCAGTGAAGCCGCCGCCGAAGCTCTGCTACCACGTCGACATCGCCGCCGCGCTGGACAAGGACGAGCCGAAGCTCGACCCCTACAGCCTGCGCGTGGACTGCACCAACTGTCGGGCGGTCGGTGAGTGGCTCGTGGCGGCCCACAAGGAGGCGCTCGCCGCGTTCCAGGGCAAGGCTCCGCCGCTGCCCCAGTGGTGCAAGGTCGGCGCGACGTGTCGTCGCAACCCGAACGGCCGGTCCTGCACGATCAAGAACATCGACGGGGCGAAGCAGCGTGTCCTGATCTACGACAACGGACACGCCTTCTGGACCACCTACCTGACGATCATCACGGATTGGAAAGCATGAGCCCTCGCGACTCCAAGCAGGCCGACCGATCGCTCGCCAAGGCGATCAACTTCGGCACGCTCTATCTCTACGGCATGAGTCTGACCCAGGCCGCCGCCGCCGCCGCCGCCTTTCGGAGGTTACCGACCATGTGGTTCAAGCTGGGTGATCGGGTGCTCGTGAGGTCGAAGTCGCTGCGCCCGTCGCGGCAGGCGAGATCGCCGGTACTCGGCACCGTGATCGAGGAGCCGAAGTCAAACCGTCCGCTCTACTACTCGGTACGAATCGACCACCAGAAGGAGATCAGGATCGTCGAGCACCACTTCCTCTCGCCCGCGTCGATTATCGACGAAGTGGGGCGCATGTGACCTGCCGACACGCTGATCCGCTTCGTGGTCTCCCCTACGTCGGCGCGGCTTACCGAGCCGAGAAGCTCTGTGCCGACGGCTGGAAGCAGAAGAAGTGCGCCGCCTGTGGCCTCTGGATGATCTGGATCAAGCCCACGAAGCTGGAGAAGCTCCTGGCCCAGGAGAAGCGTCTGCGGAAGGAGCACCGACGGGTCGGGATCTTGAAGATCAAGCTCGAAGTGAAGCTCGCGCGCCTGCGCGAGAAGATCTGGGGCGAGTCGGTGGGCTCCCGCTAGGTAGAACAATCCTCGGGCCGCCGTCCTTCGACGTGAAGAAGGCCGCGACCTGCCTCGAGCAGGAAGCCGACGAACTGGAGAAGAAGGCATGACCCTGCTCAAGCGCACCTCGACCGTCCGCTGCGACGATCCCGGGTGCAACACGGAGATCACGGTCGAGCACGACCTCGACATGGAGTACGACACGGGCTACGCCTCGACCGAAGCTCTATCTCGCGCGGGATGGGCGGGCATGAACACCGTGGCGCTCAAGGGATCAAACGCAATCGGAAACTGGTCCGACCTGTGCCCGATCTGCCTCGCGAAGAAGCGCGTGTTGCGGTTTGCCGAACAGCAGCGGGCTGGGGCACGGATCGAGAAGAAGCGCAGGAAGGGGAGGAAGGCGTGAACGCAGCTCACGGACAGCTCTGGCAGCCGAAGGAGGGAGGCGCGACCTGGCGCGTCGCCGGCGTGCGCGCTGGCATGGTCGCGCTCACGGGCCCAGGCCCATGCCGCGGCATGAAGGACGTCACGATCGAGGACCTCTTGCGGGAGTGGCTCCCGGCCGGCGAGGGCAGGAAGAAGGGCAAGCCGTGAACCAGCGCGCCTACCTCCTGGCGCGGATCGCCCCGGACCTCAGGGTCCTCGGGATCGGCGTGTTCTCGGACCCGGCCCCGTGTGCTTCTGGCGAGGGCGCGTGGGCCGTGATCTACGCGTCTGCGGTCTGCGCGGACTACGGAGCGGCCTGCAGGGACGTCGAAGCCTACGTGAAGCAGGTCCACCCGTGGCTCGCGGACAAGATCGAGAAGCGGGGCGCCTACCCGCCCGGCCCGGTCAACGCGACGTCACAGTGGAAGGCCACGACGTGAAGAAGCCGAATGGCAAGCTGCACTGGGTTCCGGCCTGGAGCGACAAGATCGACCGCTCGACGCCCAGGGCCAAGACGGCCTGCGGGATCGCGCTGGCGTCGAAGCCGCGGTGCGCCTCGAGCGACCGCCAGTTCCTCGTGAAGGAGGGGCGCATGGGAGCTGGCTACATTCGGCGGCCCGGGAAGGACCGCTGCCTCAAGTGCTGGCGCGCGTCGCGCGTCGTCGGGACGCACTCGTGAGCAGCTGGTGGACGGTCAGGCACGAGAGCCTGGACGGAGACCGCTGCTTCGGCGTCGAGGAAGTGCTGGCCGTCAACGGCACCCATGCTGCCGAGGAGGCCGTCAAGACCTGGCTGCGCGAGAGCGGCGTCGACCTCGACTCCTCGCCAGCAGCTCGCAGCCCAAGCGTCGACGTCCTCGTCTACAAGACCGGCGAGAGCGACGTCACCCCGCTCCTGCGCCTGCGCGTGAAGGCCAAGCTCGAGTGGACCGCGAGAGCGGAGCCGCTGCCACCGGACCGCGTGACGGACGCCGGCCCTACCCGGTGATCCTGAGCGGACGGCGCCGGCAGGCCATGACCGCCACGCCAGCTGGAGTCCCGTCGTCCGTGTGGTGGTGGGTCGGAACGACAGCGACCGGCACGCGCTCCCAGCCCTCGGCCTCCACGCGCCGCTGCATGACCGAGTATGTCCCGAGCGCGGCGCCGAGGTTGTGCGCGCTGTGGACGAGCGTCGCGCCGAGCAGGCCGCCGTTCTTGAAGGCGGGCATGTAGACGAAGCCGCCGGCAAGCCCGGCCTCGAGGACGCGGATCGCGTTCCCGAACGCCCCGAGGCCTGGAACTGCATGCACGGCCCCGAAGGCCATGGCCGAGCCCTGCTCGCCCATGAGCCTCGGCAGCGCCTCGCGGAAGTTCACTTCCTCCAGCAGCGGCCCGAGCAGGACGCTGTGCGCCAGCTTCTTGGGGTCGCTGACGTCCGCGGCCGTGCAGATCGGGCAGCCGCTGTGCCCAGGCCCGAGGACGGCGTAGGCCTTGGCCACGCCCCAGGCGAACATGCCGAGCGCGGCCCAACCGACGGCTGACGAGTTCTTCATGGCGTCACCTTCGGCTCAGAGGGCACGGGCTCGAACACGCACCACCACAGCGGGACGTCCGGGTTGTAGTGGTCGAGGTGGAAGATCGCGTTCTTCCCCAGCGGGTGCGGGTCGTGGACGATCTGACCCTCGGGCCCGCCCCACCACACGCAGGCGTGGCGCATGCCCCGCGGCCCCATGCCGCTGACATAGGCGTAGGCGTCCTTCGGCAGGACGGACTTGGCGTAGACCTCGGGCTCCAGCCCGTGGCCCTTGAGGAAGTTCAGCAGGCGGTCGAACCAGATCCCGTCCTTGCCGTGGAACAGCGGGACCTCGCGGAGCGGGATTTCGAGGATCGAGGCCACGACCGCGCTGCCGCAGTTCCCGCGACCCTCGCCGAAGATCGTCTGGTAGACGGGGATCACAGCTAGAACGTGCCCGGCGCGCGGTAGGTCACGAGCCGCAGGACGTGGCTGAGCTTCGACCCGGCCGGGTGGACAATGTAGAGCCGCACGACCGAGCCAGCTCCGCCAGGAGGCACGGCCGGGTCAAGCACGGTGGACTGCGGGCTCAGGGCCGCGATCATGTTGTCCGGGTTCTCCGCGAGGTAGCCGTCGAAGACGGCGATCGAGCCTCCGTAGGCCGCCGGGATCGCTGGCGCCACGACGGCGTAGGCGCGGTGAGCCCACTCCTCGCCGGCGGGAAGGCGCTTGTCGACGTAGAGCATGCCGTCGCGCAGCTCGTACAGGATCTGCACGCCGCCGGCGCGGGCCGTGTAGTCCCACGCGGACAAGATCCCGTTCACGTCCGCGTCGGCCTGGTCGTCGCAGAGGGTCATGGTCCCAGAGACGTCCTTGTAGACGCCGACGAGCACCAGCTCGTTCCAGTCGACCTCCTTGTTCGTCTGCGTGTTGATCTTCCAGTCCTCGACGGAGCTGGCCGTGGTCACCATGCAGGTGTTCACCCGCATGTCGCGGTCGCACATGACGAGGCCGAAGCTCGAGGGCTTCGGAATGGCGTACAGGACGCCGTCCTCGCGGGTGCGAGGGCCGTTCGCGACGGTGACCTCGGTCGGCGGGCCAGACACAGGCGTGTCGACGTGAGCCGCGACGACGGCGTCGAGCGTCGCCTCCTCTGGCGCGGAGAGCGTGGCCTTGAACCAGATCAACACGTCGCTGCCCGCGGTGTCAATGTGATCGAAGGCCACCGTGATCGAGGACGCGCGAATCTCGACCGCGAGCCGGTCTGGATACTCGAGCACCCCGCCCGGGAAGTCGCTCAGGACGAAGGCGTAGGGCGTGTTCGCCATTAGACTGTGACCTCTTCGAGAATGAGCTTCGCCATTTCGCCTTCGACCGTGGACGCGTTGATCCTCAACGTCGCGGAGGCAGTCCTGAACTGCACCTGGACGCTACGAGGCAGGGCCCCAGGAGCCGACACGCGGACCGCAATGACCGCTTGCGCGGGGGTGTTCGAGGCCACGGCCCTGGAACTCGTGACTCCGCGCGTGATAGGAGCGCCGTCAAGGACCAGGCGGAAGAGGGCCGTGGTGCTGGCCGTGCTCTGTGAGAACGCGGCCGTGAACGTGATCACGAGAAACGAAGCCCCGCCTACTGTCGTGATCGGGACGCTGAGAACGTCCTGACCGGACGACACCTGGGCCACGCCGCCGCCCGTGCTCATGGCACCGGTTCCACCGGTGCAGCCAGTGAAACTCGTGGCCGAGATCCCGGTGTAGGCGACGGTCTGGAGCCCCGTGCTCGTCATGACGCGGATCGAGCCTGACGCCGTGAAGGCGGCGTTGACGCCGCCTCCGCCTGTCGCAGCGACGTTGATCGTCCCGGTCGGCAGCGACACGCCATTCGACCCGGCGGCGATCGTCGTCGTGCCAGGCCATGTGGTCGAGCCAGTGTTCACGTTGGAGGCCAGGTCGCCGTAGACCGACTGCTTGTACGTCCTGACGCTACTCGCCACCGTGGGGTTCGGATAGGTGCCAGCGAGATCGCCTCCAGCCGCCGCCCCGCTCGCGATCGCCCCTACCTGCGAGGCCGTGATCAGCGTGAGCTGCGACCCGTCCACGGCCGGTAGCTTGCCGGCCGAATCGAGCGTGACGGCCTCTCCGGGATCTCCTGGGGTGACGATCGGCAGGACGGGCATGGGCTACTCCACGGCTGCTGCGAGCGCGATCGCACTCTGAGGTTGCGTCGTCGTCCCGGCCGGATTCGTCATGGCGACCCCGGGCGACTCCTCGCGCCGCGCGACGGAACCCGCGCGGAACGTAGCGGAAATCGCGAACGTCAGCGTGGTGCTGCTCGGCTGCATGGCGACCCAATACCAGCCGCTCGCCGTGATCACGTAGACGGCGGCGAGCGACTGGCTGTAGACGCCGGTCAGGCCGGTCGTCGGCGCCGCGGCCGTCGTGGTCGTGAGCCTGTTGTAGGGGACGCCGACGTTCGACTTCGGAGTCGTGACGGTGGCCACGGCGTTGTCGTAGAGCCCGAACTGGATCGTGCGGACGCTGTTCGCGCCTCCCGTGATATGCGTCCTGAACGCCGGGAGGACGGTCCCAGCCGTCATCCAGACCCGCGTGTACTGGACCATGAGCGCGGTCCCGAACGAGCCGCTGCTCGGGTAGAGGCCGTTGCCACCGAAGACGTGGACGTTCGTGTCCGACGTGTCGTAGGTCGGCTCGTCCGTGTCCAGCGCCCTCCACCGGCTCGAGGTCCCGTCGTACTGAAGCACGATCGCGCTGTTCGGCTTGAGCTGGACGCTGGCGTCGCCGGTGAACGCGAAGCGGTTCGACGCTCCGCTGGCCGCGTCGGCGCTCGTGAGCGTGATCGTGAACGATCCGACGTTGTGGAGCGTCAGGACGCGGCCTGCGGCGCCGCCGGCCAGGCCGGTGACGTTGAAACCAGGCGTGGACGCCGAGAGCCGCAGGAAGCTGGCGCCGGACAGCCCAGTCGGGCTGTAGTCGTTCGTGTTCGCGCCGATCACGGACGGCGAGATCACGCCGTTGAGGGCGAAGGCCGTGCTGGACTGCGCGACCGTCGGATTCGGGTAGGTCCCGGCCAGGTCCCCGCCAGCCGACCCGCCGGGCGCTGGAACGACCCAGGTTGCGTCGGCCTTGAGGAACTTGAGCGCCGCAGCGTCGCCAGCTGCAGGCGCCGGGACCGCGCCCTTCGTGCCGCCCGAGCCGGAGTCCCCGACCATGACCGGGAGCCAGCCCTGGTCGATCGTGACCGCGCCCGCCGTCTTGACGATCGTGTTCGCGGCCGGCGTGCTCGAGGCCCCGTGCGGTGTGCTCGCGCCCGTCTGCGCGACGTGCGCGTCCAGCGTCGCGCCGTCATACGACACGTCGCGGCCGTCGACGGTGGCGCTGTAGCCCTCCACGGCGCCGCCGACGCTCATGACGCCCACGCCGCCCGTGCAGCCGGTGAACGTGCTCGCGGTCTTCCCGGTATAGGCCACGACCTGGAGGCCGGAGGCCGTCGTGACGTGCAGCGTCCCCGAGGAGGCGAACGGGACCGCTCCGTTGGTCGCGACCGTGATCGTGCCCTGCGGCAGCGTGTTCGTGTCGTTGAGCGTCGTCGTGGGCGAGTTCAGCGTGACGTTGCTGGTGCCCATGTTCAGGCCGCCAGACATGGCCCTCGCGCCGCTGACCAGGAGATACTGCTGGTGATCGTCCGCAGTCAGGCCCGACAGCGCGCCGTGGATCGTGACGCCAGTCGTGCCGGACCCGAGCTGCCCGAGCCTCGGACGCTGGTCGACGAGCGACGTGATCAGCGCGTCGCCCTCGTTGACGACGATCTTCGCGAGACGGAGCGCGTTCCTGACGAGGAAGTCCGGGCCTGCCGGATTGTTCCCCTGCTCGGCCAAGGGCTGCGTCGCGACGTCCTCCTGCGCGTAGAGCAGGTGATACGCGGGGGTCCCGTCCGCGGCCGTCACGTAGAGCAGGTGCGCGACCCACTGATTGCTCGGGATCGGCGTCAGGCCGCCAGGAGTCGGCGGGTTGTAGTTCGCGGTGTCGACCGTGTCCGTGTCAGCGCCGGCCGTCCAGCCTCCAGTCACGGCGCCGCCCGTGGACATGGTCCCGCTACCGCCGGAGCAGCCGGTGAACGTGCCAGGGGCCCCGACCGTGGTCCCGGTGTAGGTGACGACCTGCACGCCGAGGCTGGTCACGACATTGATCACGCCGGACGACGGGAACTGCGTCGTGTCCGCGACCTTGATCGTGGCCTGCGGGAGGCTCAACGTGTTCATGTCCGAGTGAAGCGTCGTCGCGGCCCCGTAGTACCAGGGCGTGAACGTGATCGGATTCGCGCCAGCGGTGACGGTGATCCTCTGGTCCGACAGGTAGAAGGTGCCGGCGTCGACGTCCAGCTTGAGCGCCGTGCCGTCGAGCGTGACAGTCGTGCCGGACACCGAGATCGGGCCCACGACGTCCGTGAAATACTCGCCGGTCTTCGCAACGATCTGCGAGATCGAGTAGTGGTGGACGGCAATGAACCGCACGGCCGCGTCGTCCGTAACGGCCAGACCGAGCACGATCCCGTTCTGCGGATCCGGCTCAGACGCAGCCTGTGTGACAACGCCGCCGCTGGTCACGTAGATCCAGCGCGTAGAACCGGCTGGCAGCGTGAGCGTGGTCAGGGTCCAAACGACGCTGATCACGTATCCGGTCTCGGTGACGTCCTCGTGCGTGTTGACGAGGCCGTGACCGGCCGCGACGTCAATGTCGAGTCCGGCGTTGATCGTGATCTCGCCGCCAATGGCCAGGCCGGTGCTCGTGGTGTCCTCGACGACCTCGCGGACCGGGCTCAGGGCCCCAATCCCGCCGAGCAGCAGCTCGCCGACGATCGAGTGCGCCTCGGCGACGTGATCAAGCGCAGACGCCACGAAGGCCACGCTGGGGTCAATCGAGAGGAGCGTGTCGTTGAACGAGCCGGAAAATGAAAGGCTCGCTCCGGACGATCCGGCCACCGCCTCAATGTCCGTAGTCCAGCTGTCGTGGTCGATCACACACCCGACCGCGATCAGCTTGGAAGCACCCGAGTTCCCGACCTTGAGCGCCGTGTGCCCGGACCTGAACGTGCTGCCCGTCAGCCTGATCAGGCCTCCGGTGTTGACGTAGGCCCCGATCGGACTGACACCGCCGCCAGTGTATGCGTTGCGGAAGAAGCAGGTGTCCAGCGTCATTTCGGCGTGCGCGCCGTCGACGTAGAATCCCGTGGCGCACTTCTCGGGCGGGCCCGACATGAAGCCGCTGTTGATCGCAGTGATATTCCCGTAGCCGGTCGAGCGGAAGAAGTTCTCGATCACCGATCCGCTGTATTGGTTCCCGACGAAGAAGGCGTGGACGATCGCCCGCGTCGACGCGTGGTAGCACCACACGCCGTAGTAGCCGGCGCGGATCACGACGTGATCGAGGATCAGCGGCGTGGTCCCGCTGGTCGCGTGATAGACAGCTGCGTATCCAGTCGTGGTCGACCCCTTGATCGCCAGGTTCTTCAGCGTCGTGGCCGTGGCACCAGTCACGAAGTGCGACGACGCGGTCGGGCTGTTGATCTCGAGCACTGTGTCGTAGAGGCCGCCAGCGCCCGCGACCGTGACGTAGCTCACGAGCGAGAACGGCGCCTCGCTGTAGACGCCGGGCATGATCTCGACCATGTACGGATTCGTTGCGCTGGCCGCGTCTCCCCCCGTGAGCGCGGCGACGTAGTCGACGGCGGCCTTGACCGAGGTGAAGTCCGCTCCCTCGGCGGCGACCGTGATCGTGTTGCGGTCCTTGCCGGAAATGAAGAACGTCGACCCGGTCTTGATCAGCGTCTTCAGCTTCGCGGTCGCGCCGGTCAGGTTGCCCGTGGTCGAGGCGTTGTCGATATTGACGTTGATCGTGCAGCTCTTGAAGTTGACGCCTATGACCTGGACGACGGCGCCAGCCCCGGCGCTGTCCGAGTAGACCGCCGTCCCACAGCTCTCGAACGGCGTGGCGGTGATCGTCGCGCTCGTCGCGTTGCCGGTGACGTGGACGCCGACCAGGAGGTCCTCGACGTAGTAGCTGCCGACGTTGACCTCGCCGCCGTCAGCGTAGAGGAACGTGTCAGTCGTGAGCCCGACCGCGGACCCGACGATCACGTTGAGGTAGGCCACGGCGCCGACGGCGCGGTTGTGGCAGAGCGTCGAGGACGACGGGCGCGTGTAGTAGTTCTCGGCGTTGCAGTAGGCCAGGAACCCGTCTGTCGAGAGCGCGTCGGTGCCGAAGCTGAACGTACCGTGCATGTCGACGTATTCGGAATACATGCGCGTGTCGACCGCCGAGCCCTCGACGTAGAGGCCGGTGTCGCAGTTGTTCGTGCTGATCTTGTGGCACTGCGCGTAGTCGCCAGCGTTCACGACAGCGATCGCGGCGTAGCCGCCGCCGGCTCCGATCACGCCTCCGCCGACGCTCATGACCCCGACGCCGCCGGCGCAGCCAGTGAAGGTCGTCCCGGTCTTGCCGGTGTAGGTGATCGTCTCCTGGCCCGCCCCGGTCGTGATCCGAATGCTACCCGAGGCAGCGAAGCCAGTCGTGTCCAGAACCGTGATCGTGGCCTGCGGCAGCGTGTTCGTGTCGTTGAGCGTCGTGTGGACGCTGACCGGCAGTCCGCTCCCTGCCGTGCCGACGTCGTTGATCGTCATGAACGACAGCTCGACGTTCGCAGCGTTCAGCAGGAACGCATGGTGTGCGGCCGAGCTTGGCTTCACGACCGTCGGCGCGATCGTGCTGCCGGTCACCGCCACGTAGGCTGGCACCGTGATCAGCGGCTCGGTGTAAATGCCCGGGGCGACCTGGACGAGGTAACGGTCGGACGACGAGGCCACGCCGACGAGACTCGCGCAGGCCGCAGCGATCGACGTGAACGTGGCGCCGGACACGGCGACGCACACGATCTGCGCCTGCGTGGTTAGAAGGTTCCAGACCGCTGCCCCGATCGTGGCGTCAGTGCAGGCCCACTCGGCCTTGGTGACGGTGTTGACCCACACTGACCCGACGGAGTAGCCGGCCACGGAGTCGTCGGCAGCGCCTGGATTCGTCGTCGCGCCCAGGTTGGCCTTCGCACCGGCTGACCCAGGCAGCTGGCCGAGCGGCACCAGGCCGGTCGCTGGATCGAGCGTGGCGTGCTCGACGACGTTCGTGGTCGAGCCGTCGTCCTGCTTGATCCACAGGCTGCCGTCGACCGTGTAGACGATCTGCGAGCCGGCGGGGCAGTCCGTAGGCGTGACCAGCGGGTCGTGATCGACCGTGAGGCTGAGCCTGCCGTCGCCGAAGTCCGTCGAGCCGGTGATCGCCATGACTTAGGCCCTCGAGCGCAGAGTGTACGCGACGGTCCAGTTCACGGTCTCGGACGTCGCGCCCGTGACGGTGATCGTGACGTTGTTCCCGGAGACGCCGATCGTCGCGCCCCACAGCGCAGCGCCTGGGCTCTCTCGAGTAAACTGCGTGTCCACCGTCCCCTGGATCGTCGCGATTCCAGCTGCCTCACGGTAGACGCAGGCGTTGCGAATGTAGGCAGCTCGAGCCGCTGCGTCCGTGCGCCTGGCCGTGATCCAGACCTGGAGCATGTAGACCGTGTTGTTCGCGAGCGCGATCGTCACCACGTCCTTCGGCGTCGCCGTCGTCGTCTGGTCCGTGGCCTGGGTCTCGATCACAGACCCGCCGTAGGTCTTGAGCTGAGACGTGGCCCCGCCAAGGTTGATCGTCGGATTCGCGCCCGTCCCGAAGTTGATCGTCGCAGCAGCGGCGCCTGTCGCGAGGTTGACCGTCGCGACGTTCGCGCCAGTGACAAGGTCCGCACTCGTCGCCGCCGCGTCCGCCCACATGCTGCGGGCGGCCTGCGACCCGACGATCGTGGACATGGAGGGCCAGTCGGAGGCCTCGACGATCTGCCTGACCGTCGGCTTGTCCTGAACGCGCGTCAGCACCGGGACTGAAGCCACGCGTTACGCCTCCCGCGACCGACGGTAGCCTACCGCGCCAGCCGCCACCCGCACCGATTACACGAAGAACCCGATCACGTTCGCGACGACGTTGAGCGTCGTCCCGACCGCACCCTGGCTCACGACGAGCACGAGCACCTCGCTCGGCAGGAGCAGCCGAGACTTGCCCTGGGCGACGAGCGAGTACACGTCGCCAGCGAGCCTGAAGTTCGTGAGCGTGGTCGCGGGGACGACGGACGCGTCGGCCTGGTCGATCCCGACGCTGGCCACCGCGTCGACGGTGACGCCGGCGCCGGCTGTGCATTCCAGCTCGACGGCCGTGACGACGACGTTCGCGGAGCCCGGCGCGAGCAGGACCACGCCGAACGCCAGCGGCTGGGTCATGTCGAGCGTCGCCGTCGCGCGGAGCCTGAACGTGGCCGCCTGCGGCTGCGTGTAGGCGCGCCCGGAGACCAGCGCCCTGGCCTGCTCGGCCATGGAGGTCGGCGTGTTGTTGACGTCGACGAGCACCTCCAGGCCGCTGCCGCCGGAGGAGCCTGGCGAGTTCACGATCCCGGCGGTCTGTCCGGCGCCACCTGACGACCCTGGCGCAGAGACGATCCCGGCCGACTGCCCGGCCCCCCCGGCCGCTTCGGGCGCGGAGGCGACACCGCCCTCGAGCCCTGCCCCGGCCCCGAAGCTCGGGTTGACAGGCAGGTTGATCCCGAGCCCTGCCCCGGCCCCGAAGCTCGGGTTGACAGGCAGGTTGATCCCGAGCCCTGCCCC
>Ga0315293_10003996_pt1 | contig 14121 bp, 5 predicted proteins | sample YL17G13_20_MG_FD_203071 | JGI IMG/M metagenome (GOLD analysis project Ga0315293, IMG submission 203071) | Sediment microbial communities from Yellowstone Lake, YNP, Wyoming, USA - YL17G13_20 | ecosystem: Environmental > Aquatic > Freshwater > Lake > Sediment | place: USA: Wyoming | collected... | reverse complement strand
GAAGGGGGCAGGGTGAAGGGGGCAGGGTGAAGGGGGCAGGGTGAAGGGGGCAGGGTGAAGGGGGCAGGGTGAAGGGGAATGACACCATCCAGTGTCAAGGCAGGTTGAACGTCCTCACCAAAAAGACCGCCATCTCTGCCCGCGAGACGTTGTTGTCAGGGCAGTAGTTGCCGCCCCCACAGCCGGAGGTGATGCCCTCCGCAGCCAATTGCTCGATCCAATTCGCCGCCCAGTAGGTGGTGGGGACATCCCAAAAGAGGCCTGTAGCCGGAGGCGGGGTGTAGGTAGCGCCGTGCTTGGCGCGCAGCAGGAAGATGGCCATCTGAGCGCGTGTGACGGGATCCTCGGGGCAGTAGATCAGCGGGAAGATCCCGCAGCCAGAGGTGATACCATCCCAGAAGAGTTTCTCGATCCAATTGACCGCCCAGTAGGAGAGTGGCACGTCGGCAAAGATCAATCCGGTGGCTGCCGGCGGAATGTAGGCCGCGCCGCGCATGCCGCGCTCGAGGAAGATGGCCATCTGGGCGCGTGTGACGGAGCTTTCGGGGCAGTAGTTGCCGCCGCCGCATCCACTGGTGATGCCGGCGTTGTACAGGCGCACGATCCAATCCCTAGCCCAATAGCTGGTTGGCACATCCGCAAAGGTTCCAGTAGCAACTGTGCTGAGAGACACATCGTCCAGGTTGAAGTTGACAGTCTGTCCAGTAGTTACTGAGTCAAACGTTACACTGTGCGCCGCGCCATTGGCGAAAGCGCTGACATTCACGCTTACCAGCGTGTAGGTGGGGTAAGAGTTGATTTGAGTTGCATTCGCTGAAAATACTGTTACATTATCGATCTTGGCATTAAATACGTCAGACGCGTCGCTGCCTGGACCGGCCGCGCCGATCCAAAGGTAAAACGAGAGAGTGGCAGAGACATTGGGAAAAACGACATTTTGCGAAAGTGAGGCTGACTCATCATTGTCAGTACCACCGAACCAGCTCCAGACGGAGCCTGTCCGCGGCCCGGCGCTCCCACCGCCGGTGCCACAATCCGTAATCGTGCACAAGGGCGTCCCATAATTCGTGGAGGCTTCTAACCAGTAAGGATTGGGTGTGTAAGCCTCGAAGCTGGGATCTTGCAGGAGAGTTGTGCCTCCAGTTTGCGTGGCGGTGTAGTTCTGCCCGCTCTGGTTTGAAACCACGTTCGTGTAGGTCCTGTTGGGCGGTGTGAAGGTGTAGCCCGCCTTGGAGGGCGTGACCGTGCCGGACCAGCCGGACGGCACCCCGAAGGAGTAGTTCCCGCTGCCATCCGCCATCGTGGAGCTGCTGGTGTAGGTCAGGGTGGCGCCCGCGGCACCGGCATTGCCGGAGATGGTGAACGTGGGCGTAATTTCCAGCGGGGGGTTATTTTCCGCAAAGTATTCGTGGTTGTCGGCATTCATGATCGCCTGGGCGGGATTGCTGATCGCCAGGGCCTGGGCGCCGCTTTGCCCATAAACGTAGTCATCCGTGCCAATCACCACGTTGAAGTGGGTGATTTCATGGATGAGCGCTCCGGCTTTCGAGTCGGTGCCGGTCATGGGTGCACTCCAAAAAGCATTACACAGATAGATATTGTAAGGCGAGTTGGGGTAAACGTAGGCATAATACGACTCTGTGCAAGTACAGTCAAAATTCATCGGGTTGGCGGTGTCCACTGCGGTACTGATTGAGCTGTAATGACTCGAAACCGTGTTATACCGGCTGAGGTCATATACACCGAACCAGGTGGTATAGCGTGCGCCTTGCTTGTTGGCGCTAAAGTAAGCCATTGCTTCCGTGGTATAGGTGCTGGCGGCATTACGGGCGTTGATCAGGTCGGTCTGCCGTGAGGCGGAGCAACCGTTGAAGGTGTTCGTCCCGCTTACCATCTGGGCTGGGATCGCTTCGGGAGCGCGCGCCGCGCGACCTTCAATGAACAGGTTCAACGTGTTCGAGGCCAGGCGGCCAGCATTGTTATCCGCCTTTGCATACAATTCCACAGACGCCACATCGTATTGAATTGCGTAATTGCCCGAGACCGAGAGGTCATAATAATCGGAAAGGTTGACCGCGCGGCTCAGGCTCTCGCCAGCCGCCAACGTGATGTAATCCTGTTCGGTTGGGGCGGCGCGCTTGACGAGCATGCCGAGATAAGCAACCGGCTCGCCATCCCGCGTGACGGTAAATAGCGGTTCTGTAAGGCCTTCCGCGGGTATGAGCCACCTGAGCACCCTGATCGAGGATTCATCAGGGTTGGTGATGGTCACGTGCAGGGTGACCTCCCTGGCTGCGCCAAAGAATCCTTTTTCAGCGCTTATGTTGACAACCGCACCTGTTGGCGTTTTCGCGGTGGTTCCCTGGGCGCGGGCGGGGGGCAAGTTTCCAGCACCAAAGGCTGCCAGGAATACTGCCAGGGACATAATTCCATATAGGATTTTATGTGTCAGCGAGATCTGATTTTTAGCGTGCATTTCATCCTCCTGAGTTTATGATTAGTAGATCACGAATTTCATCTGTCATTGCGACATCCTCCCCAGTTCTTGGGGGAGGAGCGTTCTTAGCGACGAAGCAATCCCCTGCTACGAGGAGATTGCTTCGCTCCGCTCGCAATGACACCCACAACTGTCATTGCGAGGAGGGTGCTCTTCCCGACGAAGCAATCCCCTGCTGCGAGGAGATTGCTTCGCTCCGCTCGCAATGACACCGGTTTCGGGAAGTACTGATAATGGCTATATCACGATTTGTTATTCCTAATTAGGGTAATTAGGGTACAGCGTTGGGGGTGCGGGAGCAGCGCTCCCATTAATAAACATGCTCAACTTGTTCGAGGTCAGGTGACCTGTTCTGTTTATCTGTTTGTTATCCTCCTCCGCGTACAATTGAATTGAAGTGACATCGTACATAACTTCGTAGTTGCCCGAGACCGAGAGGTCGTAATAAGCGGAAAGGTTGACATCGCTTGTAAGACTCTCACCGGCCGCCAAAGTGATGTAATCCTGTTCGGTTGGAGCGGGGCGTTTGACCATTACACCCAGGTAAGTGACCGGCTCGCCATCCCGCGTGACGGTGAATAGCGGTTGTTCGACACCTTCGAGGGGGGTGAACCATTTAAGCACCCTGATCGAGGTATCGTTGGGGTTGGTAATGGTGAAATGCAGGGTGACCTCCTGGCCTGTCTTAAATAATGCTTTATCAGCTCTTAAGCCGACAACCGCAACCGTTGGCGTTTTCCCGGTGGTTCCCTGTGCGCGGGCGGATAGCAAACTCTTAACGCCAAAGGCGATAAGGACTACTGCCACGAACAAAAGCCCGTAGAGAGCGATATGTGTCAGTGAGATTGGTTTTTTATCTTGCATTTCAGCCTCCATGTTGCGAATGGCTTGCGCCATGTTAATACATATATTATAAACTAAAAATCAAGCAATTTGCCGCATGGAAAAGGCCGAAATAAGGATGGCGAAAAATGGGATTGCAGGAGCGAAGCGACTGCAATCCCATTTTTCGCCCATAGTGTCATGGCAGGTTGAACGTGCGCACCAAAAAGACCGCCATCTCTGCCCGCGAGACGTTGTTGTCAGGGCAGTAGTTGCCGCCCCCACAGCCGGAGGTGATGCCATCCGCGTAGAGTTTCTCGATCCAGTTGGCCGCCCAGTAGGAGATCGGCACATCCACGAAGACGCCGGTGGCATTGGGCGGGGTGTATGCCGCGCCATACCTGGCGCGCAGCAGGAAGATGGCCATCTGAGCGCGTGTGACGGAGCTTTCGGGGCAGTAAACCAGCGGCGAGGTCCCGCAGCCGGAGGTGATGCCATCCGCGTAGAGTTTCTCGATCCAGTTGACCGCCCAGTAGGAGAGCGGCACGTCGGCGAAGACCGTTCCGGTGCCGGCAGGCGGAACATAGGCAGGACCTCGGATGCCGCGTTCGAGGAAGATGGCCATCTGGGCACGCGTGACGGAGCTTTCTGGGCAGTAGACCAGTGGATTGGTCCCGCAGCCACTGGTGATGCCGGCACCATACAAGCGCTCGATCCAATCCCAAGCCCAATAGTTGGTTGGAACATCCGCGAAGGTAGCTATTGCAGTGGCTGCGTAGTCCTGGTTGGTCTGATTTAAAACCACATTCGTGTAGCTTATACTGGCTGGCGTTAAGGTGTAGCCAGCCCTGGAGGGCGTAGCTGTGCCGGACCAGCCGGACGCGACCTGGGCGCTGTAGTAGCCGCTGGCGTTGGTGACCGGGCTGCCGGGCAGGCCGGTCAGCGTCACGCCGGGGATGGCGACCAACGCGGCGGTACGTACGTAGCCCGCAATTGAGTAGGAAGCCCCGATCCCGACTGTATCTAACCACGGGAAGGATATATTGCCGCGCGAATTTGTCGCCTGGACTGCAATGGTATGGGATCCAATGGCAAGTGCGCTTGTGGTGAAGGTAAACTGCTCATAATCCGTGTTGAACGTACCGTCAACAGGTGAGGTGGCTAGCCAGGCGCCGCCATCCACGCGGTATTGCACGGAAGCGATTCTGTTGATGGTCACATCATTTGGAGGGTACCAATTGCCAATAACACGCGCAAGGGGATTGTCATAGGCAGTACCTGTATAAGTGAGTTGGAGATTGATTGTCGGGTTGGGGGAGTAGGGGTTCAATGCGATCCCGGAGAGGGTATCCACCGGGTCAGGCCGCGAATTCGAATTCAAGTCGCGCCAGCCTACCTGGAAAAGCGTTGTCCAGTGGACGCGATTGGGATTGTTGTTATTCATGAGTACATTTGTATCCGCGCCGGGATTATTGTACGCGCAGTTGCTGTTGGCGATCCCCAGGTAGCCAAAGGTTTCGGTGGTGCTCTGGCAGCCGCCGTATCCGGCCTGATAATAATTATCGCCGGCCCAGAAGGTGTGCGCCATTTCATGCTGTGCGGTCAGATCCATGCTGGCAATCCCCCAGCCATCATTGTCATAGGTCATCATGATAAAAGGGCCGCCATAGTAAGCGTAGGCGAAAAAGTTATCCGTGAATCGACCGTCGGCATCATTTAAGCTATTCACCACAAATATGGTAACAGCCCAGTCGGTGCCCAGGCGAGTCCGCAGGTTGTTATCGTAATTGCGCACCTGGTCGTAACAGGTTGACCCGCTATAACCCATATTGGTCATTACCTGGGCGATCCAGAGGCATTCATTAGTCGAAGACTGCTCGATGGGCTCGTATGTGGTGGGAATGGCATAATAATATTCATACGCAAAGCTGACGTTTGTGTTATAGGTGACACCCCAGGCGCGCCAGCGGTCCAGCCCAGTCCTGATTTCGCTGTAAACTGAATCGCGCAGGGTCGTCGTCCAGTTTTGGTTGTTGCCCGCGCTTTCCGGGAGAATAATGCCGACTGCAATGCTGCCAATCATGTAAGAACTGGTATCGTAGTAACCCGGTGCGCTCGACCCGCTGGAACTTGGTGCGCCATTCTTTGGCAGGTCAGGCGCGTAGAAGGCGTCGTTAATGAGAGGTGAGCCGCCAGACTGTTCGACCAGATCACTGGGCAGTGCTCCCCAGCCATCCGGCGTCTGGAAGACCAGGTTTGGTAGATCCTGAGTAGTCAAAGGGATAGTGTCCCCTGGTGGATTCTCTGGACCAGCATCCTGGGCGCGAGCGACATAGACATTGCTTGCACTCAGAACTAAGAGGATCAAGAGAGCAACGAGCAGCATGCTGGAGCGGATGCGTGATTTTGCGTTCATGGGTGTCTCCTCCGAGGGACAATGTCCGTTGGATAGCCGGCTAAATACTGGTTCTATTCTATTTTTCAGGTAACTACTCAGCCAGGGTGTCATTCTGAGCCGCCGATGCTCTTCCGGCGGCGAAGAATCTCCTCCTACTGGCTGGGAGGCCCTTCGGTCGCACCCTTGCCCAGCCCGCAAGGGCAGGGAAGACCGCTCCCTCAGGGTGACATGCCTGAGTAGTTACTTTTTCAGTATACATACAATAGAAGTAAAAATCAAGCAGAAAATGCTGCTGCGCCAAGGCTTTCTTAAAGTCTCGGCTTCCTGTTCTGTGTCGTTGCGAGCCTTCGGGAAGCAATCTCCTCGCTACATTCAGTAAAGAGAAATCCCCCCATCGAGAGGTGCGGGGGATTTCTCTTTAACTATCTTCGTTTTGTGTCAAGGAGAGGTTGGCGTAGCGCCCGTAGGTACCTGCGGGGGATTCTCGAAGCGGCTCAACATCTTCTCCGCAATATCCAGGGCGTAATCTGCCGTGGCGATATTTGCGGGTGCGTAGGTGTTCACGACGCCGAGCAGGTTGTGATAGATAAATTCAACCCGGTAGTCATGCCACAACTCATTATTGGGGCTGGTGAACTCGACCCAGGTGACCGCCAGGTCATCCCCGATCTGACGATCAGTTTCATAGGCTTGCCGCTCTTGCGCATACGGCCAGTGCAGCGCCTGCTTTGCACCTTCACTGGATTCGAACGTAACCACATCGCACAGGATGAAGCCGGGCAGCTCCGTAGAGGATTCCGCCAGCATGAACCGGTTTTCCCAGCCGTCGAGCCGGCCGGTGGCCTGGATGTACTGGGTGGTTGCAGCGGGGTCGCTGCTATCGATGTTCAATTCCTGGTTGGGACGCGCTCCGGATATCTCCTCCATCAGCACATAGATCCCCGGCAGGTCTTCCTGCTGGCAGATGAGATTCTCCGCTGATCCGGTATAGAACTTGTCGAATGGGTTGGTCAAGGTACAACCAGCCAGGATAACGGTGAGTAATAGATAGTGTATCAGCTTGGTCATGGTGCGGCCTCCAGCCGCAAACTAAACAATTCTCATTATGTCATTGCGAGCATCTGTCATTGCGAGCATCTGTCATTGCGAGCATCTGTCATTGCGAGCCGACGATGTTCTTCCGGCGGCGTGGCAATCCCCAATTTGCGGGGACTTTCCCCTGTCTCGAGGGGATTGCTTCGCAACGAAGAACGCGGCTCGTACATCGTGCCCGCTAAGTACCCGCCGAAGGTCCCCGCGCAGTACCCGCCGAAGGTCCCCGCGCAGTACCCGCCGAAGGTCCCCGCGCAGTACCCGCCGAAGGTCCCCGCGCAGTACCCGCCGAAGGTCCCCGCGCAGTACCCGCCGAAGGTCCCCGAAGGGGGCAGGGTGAAGGGGGCAGGGTGAAGGCAGGGTGAAGGGTAAGCAGTCTCCTAATAACATGGGATTGCTTCCCGAAGGCTCGCAATGACATGCAGTATCCTGGTATTGGGGTGTCGTTACCAATAATTGCAGCGCCTCCCCCGGAGCTCTCGCCCTGGTGAAGGCGCTGCTTTTCATTTAGCCTCAGAACCGGTCCGGAAAACCATTTGATGTTTCACAGAGTACTGCGCCGAAGGCCTACTCGGTAATTATCTGCACTCCAATCGTCGGCTATTTATCTGCTTTTTGGCTGCATCAGTTCAGATATTTATGCATGGAGCAGTAGACCGGCTCTCAGGTGTACCCAGCCTCACGGCAGAGTGAACGTGGCCACCAGGAATTTGGCCATCTCGGCGCGTGTCACCAGGGACATGGGGTAGTAGTTGCTGCCAGCCGGAAGGGTCGTGATCCCTTCCGCTGCCAACTGCTTGATCCAGGCGGCGGCCCAGGAACTGGTCGGGACGTCCGCAAAACCGGTACTCGTGCCGACTGCTGGCGGAGTATAGCCTGAACCGCCGTGCTTGGCGCGCAGCAGGAAGACCGCCATCTGTTCGCGAGTCACTTGGTCCTCGGGGCAGAAAGTTGTCGCGGTGCAACCGGTTGTTATCCCTTCCGCTGCCAACTGCTTGATAAAGGCGGCGGCCCAGTGACTGGTGGAGACATCTGTAAAACTGGTGCTCGCGCCGACTGCTGGCGGAGTGTAAGTTGAGCCGTGCACGCCGCGCAGAAGGAAGACCGCCATCTGGGCACGGGTCACGTTGTCCTCAGGACAGTAACGCATCGGGTTCGTGGTAATACAACCCGTGGTGACGCCTGCGCTATACAGGCGCTCGATCCAGTCCCAGGCCCAGTGGCTGGTTGGCACGTCAATGAAGGTGGTTCCAACAATGACGATCGCCTTGTTATATCCAAGCGAGCCGGCCGCTCCAGGAGTGGGCAGGGTCAATAATGCATCCGTGAGCGTCGCGTTTTTGATCGTGCCGCCGTTCAAAACCAGCGAAGTGGTAGCCTTATAATCGAGATCCGCGGAGGTGTCTCCAGCCTGTACAGTGTAGCTGAAAGTTAGTGTAACTGTGCCGGTTCCGCTTGAATAGTTTATGACTCTATCGGTTGTACCTGTTTCAAGGGTCAGTTGCGGGGTTCCGACAACAGTCACTGCCTCGCTGAAAGTGATTGTGACCGGGATGACAAATCCCGTGGTATAAGTACCATTCGCAGCTGTGGAGGTAACATTGGTGACAGCGAGCAGAAGAGATTGTCCTACTCCGAAGACTGCCCCACCCAAATTTGTCAAAGTCGGTACAGTGCTGGCATTGACAGTGACGGTCCAACATCCGGCTGCAAAGACCTGATTGGAGGCCAGCACCCAGGCTGTCCCATTCCAGAAATAAATATTGTCACTAGCGGTCAATCCGCAGAACTGGATGATCACCTGGGAGAAGCCACTCGTGGGAGTGATGTGAACATCGAAGTAATGGCTTCCTGCAAATGCGTAGGGGAACGTGCCTCCAGGATTGGTGGCATATTGAGCAACGACAATTGTGCCGGTCCCGGTCCCAGTGGCGGTGACATCGCCGTACGTCGCAGTGGGATTGGTGCCAGTCGCCAGGGTGGAGCCGGTGATCGTGGTAGCGGTCGTCGTGATGAAAAGCGGCTTCGCATTCGAGGTGGCTGCAGGTGAAGTGTTGACCACAGTCACGAGCGGCACTCCAGCCGTGCTGATATCCGTTGCAGGAATGGCCGCCGTCAGGGAGGTGCTGGTGCCAAAGGTGGTGACACGGCTAGCGCCATTCCAGTACACAGTTGATCCACTGACGAAACCGGTACCGGTGATTGTCAGGGTGAAGGCTGCCGAGCCCGCCACCTTCGTATTGGGACTGATGCTCGTGATGGTCACGCCGGTGGTGGTAAAGGTGACGTCCGCTCCGTAGGATGTGGCTACGGTATTGGTGGCATAAGCCCGAACATGGTACAGCGTATTGGGGGTAAGGCCAGTAATCGAACTCGTGAAAGCGCCGGTTACAGCGAGCGGGCCTTGCGCAGTCTTGGTAGGCAACGCGATGGTGGGATTGATGGCTATATCCCAGACAACGCCATACTGGGTCGGATTGGGAACACCTAAAACGGTGACATTGCCGTTACCTGTGGCTGTAGTAGCCGTGATGGCGGTGACAGCCTGCGTCGTCACCGTCGGAGCATTGGTAGCGGTAAAGGTAACGTCCGCTCCGTAGGATGTGCCTACGGTATTGGTGGCATAAGCCCGAACATGGTAGAGCGTATTGGGGGTAAGACCAGTAATCGAACTCGTGAAAGCGCCGGTTACAGCGATCGGGCCTTGGGCAGTCTTGGTAGCCAACGCGGTGGTGGGGTTGATGGCTATATCCCAGACAACGCCATACTGGGTCGGATTGGGAACACCTAAAGCGGTGATATTGCCGTTACCTGTGGCTGTAGTAGCCGTGATGGCGGTGACTGCCTGCGTCGTGACTGTTGGAGCCTGAGAAAAAGTGGAAAAGGTAACGTCCGCTCCGTAGGATGTGCCGACGGTATTGGTGGCATAAGCCCGAACATGGTACAGCGTATCGGAGGCAAGACCAGTAATGGAACTCGTGAAAGCGCCGGTTACAGCGATCGCGCCTTGCGAAGTCCTGGTAGCCAACGCGATGGTGGGATTGATGGCTGTACCCCAGACGACGCCATACTGGGTCGGAGTGGGAACACCTAAAGCGGTGATATTGCCGTTACCTGTGGCTGTAGTAGCCGTGATGGCGCTGACTGCCTGCGTCGTCACTATCGGAGCATTGCTTTGAACCGTCAGAGTCGCATTCCTAAGAAGTTCGTATGTGACAGTAGGCGTTGTGGGAACTGTTGTTACCGTGGTCGACAACGTCATGGCATCACCATTGGTAGGCGTAGGCGTGCCGAGGATATCCAATGTAATGATATACGGCAAGGCTGTAGTCGTGACGCCTATGGACATCAGGGTGAACGTTGCAACACCTGTTCCACTATTGTAGGAGGCCGTCCCCATAAGCGTATCACCTGCATCATATTCATTATTGGCATTATTATCCAGGTAGATCTTGACCGCGGCAACACTGGCTGGTGTCCCGGTGACTGTAACGGTCATGCCAGTGACCGTGGCTGTGCCTGAACCCGCGGCAAGTGTAAAAGCGGATACGGCTTTATTCGTATCCGAACCTATAACAAATTTATCTGCCGGGCCAAAGGTGGCAGCCTCGCCCACCTCAAAGCTGCTCATGGTGAATATGCCGGTTGCTGTCGTGCTCGTCGCAAGTGCTGAGGAAGGTATCAGTTTTGTCCACGTAGCGGAGTCTAATTTTCCGACGATAAAGGCGCCAGTGTTGACTACCGCATCGATATCCGCTCCCAATCCGGCCTGATTAAAATTAAAGGTTGCCTCGTAACTGTCAAAACCTGTGGCAGATTTCGTCAGCGTCCAACAGTGATGGACATTCTTGCTTTGATTAATGACAGGCGAGCCGCAAGCTGCCCCGGTCACTGCGGCAGTAACGCTGCCACTCGTGCCACCGCCTGTAAATTTGAGTGCGACTGGCGCATAGGTGGAGGCGTCGCCGATCGGGAACACTAAGGAGGTGGTTGTGGCCGGTCGCTGCACATTGCCATAAACATAGCTGCCGGGATCCGCGGAAGAAACATCTGCGGCGGCGGGTAGAATGAGTGAGTACGCGCCGGTGCTGATCCGACCGGTTGTGAACGTGAGCGTGCCGTTTACGGTGGCATTGGAACCAAGCGTTATGCCATTGAAGTTGGAGATGGTCAGATCTATGAATGTTGGTGCCGTTGAACCCCCGATCGTCTGGGCAGCCGTCCCATTGAAGACAACCGTGCCAGCCGTATGTGTAAATGTGCCGTTGTTGGTGAAATTACCTCTCAGGCTCATCGTACCGGAGGTCAAGGTCAGTGTTCCGGTGCTGATCGTGAGCCCGTGCAAGGTGACATTACCTGGATCAAACTTCAAAGTACCTGCTCCGGCTTTTGTCAGGCTGATATTGTCGGGTGTAACCGTACCCCCCACCGTGAGTGTACCACCCGCGTTGACAACAGTCACCTGGCGATCGCCGCCGAACAGAGTCACAGCCCCGGTGGTCTGGATTAGATCCTGAGTGCCGTAAAAGATGAAATCTCCCTTCCAGGCCTGTGGGTTGACCGTGGTAATGCTTGCCCCGGTCGTGTTATCAATGGTTCCACCATTAATGGTGAATGTTCCTCCATTCCCCAGTGCCTGTGCGTGGTTGATATTCAGTTTTCCAGCGTTGAGGGTGGTGCCGCCTGGAAAGGCATTTGCCCCTGAAAGCGTCCAGGTGCCACTACCGTTCTTGATAACTGTACCTGCTCCAGCGCCAATAATGCTTGTGATGGTGCCGGTTCCCGATCCGTCCAACGTCAAGCCAAAGGCGCCTGAGATCGCGCCTGTGACGTTGATACCCCCGGCATTCGTCACGATACTGCTGGCACTTTGAAGCACGATGGCTCCGCTGTAATCTGCCGGGGCTGCTAAACTGTTGGTCAACGCACCGCCGCCCAGATAGCCTGGCCCGTTCAAGTTTAGAGGTTCCGCGGTTCCCAACGTCTTTCCGTTCAAGTCAAGGGTTGCGCCAGTCGCGACTGTTGTTCCCGCACCTGCCTGGCCCAACGGAGTATCTGTCACACTTCCTGCGGCTCCTAGTTTCAATGTCCCCGCACTGATCGTCGTAACACCCGTATAGGTGCTTGCACCTGAAATTATCCAGGTGCCTGTACCTTCCTTGGTCAGAGTGCCTGTCGTTGTGCCAAGAATGCTCGCCAGGCTGCCGTTGCCCGATCCGCCCAACGTCAAGCCTAAGGTATCGCCTGTGATCGTGCCGGCATGCGTGAGGTTGATGTCCCCGGCATTCGTCACGATGCTGCTTGCGCTGCCAAGCGTGATGAGTCCGCCGTAACCCGCCGCCGTTGCCGAACTGTTGATCAACGCGCCAGCGCCGGAAATACCTGTGCCGTTCAAGGTGAGAGGTTCCGCGGTTCCCAACGTAAATCCGCTCAAGTCAAGGGCTGCGCCAGCAGCAGCGACTGTTGTCCCCACACCTGTCGTACCCAACGGAGAGTCGGGGTTAACTCCTGCGGCTCCGAGTTTGAGTGTACCTGCACTGATCGTGGTCAAGCCAGTATAAGTGCTTGCACCTGAAAGTGTCCACGTGCCAGCACCGCTCTTGGTCAGTGTTCCTGACGTTGTGCCAAGAATGCTTGCGAGGCTACCGTTGCCCGATCCGACCAACGTCAAGCCAAAGGTATCGCCTGTGATCGTACCGGTATTTGTGATGTTGATGCCCCCGGCACTCGTCCCGATGCTGCTTGCGCTGCCAAGCGTGATTAATCCACTGTAACTTGCCGCAGTTGTTGCCGAGCTGTTGGTCAACGCGCCAGTGCTGGAGATGCCTGTGCCGTTCAAGGTGAGCGCTTCCGCGGTTGCAAGCGTGAATCCGTTCAAGTCAAGGGCCGCACCATCAGTGACGGTTGTTCCCAAACTTATCGTGCCCAACGGAGTGTTTGCCCCACTGCCTGCTGCTCCGAGTTTCAATGTCCCCACACTGATTGTGGTCAAGCCAGTATACGTGTTTGCCCCCGAAAGCGTCAGTATGCCAGCTCCAGTCTTCGTCAGGGATAATGCGCCGGTGCCATTTGAGAGGACTCCGGAATAGGTTGCACTGGCTGTGTTACTGATCGTTAAAGTCACAGCGGCTGAATTTGTAATAGTGCCGGTGCCTGTCAGATCTCCAACGCTGGTAGCGAACCCTAAGGATAATGTTTTTCCAGAAGCTACAGTAAGGGCTCCTGTAACTATTAATGGTGCTGCTGTGCCTTGTAGAATAGTATTGCCGCTTATGGTCAAACTGGCCACTGTAACGGTAGGTACGTCCGTTATTGGATTAGATTGGTCGACGGGAATAGTAACAGCATCAGCACCATCTGGTACCGCGCTTGGGCTCCAGTTGGTGGCTGTCGCCCAGGAACCACCGGACCCTCCAACCCAGGATTTTGCCAACGCATGAGCTGGCTTCACTGGCAAAAACGCCAGCATGAGCGTAACGATCATGATGGCGGCAATGAATTTGGCTGTTGTTTGGTAGAAAGGTTGGTTTTTCATGTCTCTCCTCCAGAGTTACTTTATGAATGATTTTGATAAATAGTGCAATACATCATTATCCAGATTAATAATACCTTAGAATTGTGGCCTGTCAAGGAGGTGATTAAGCGTTATCGATAAGCTGTAAAGTGCCCATTGGGCGCAAGACTTCCGAAGTCTCCAAGACTTCGGAAGTCTGTGGCAAGGGGGCAGGGTGAGCAATCCCCTCGCGGGCAGGGAGATTGCTTCCCGAAGGCTCGCAACGACACTTGGATGTTTCTTTCACCTTGAACAGCGTTGCTTTTCCGCTGAGAAACCACTCGCAATGACACGAACGCGTGCGGAATCTATTGGTCAGTAACTTGGCCCAGGCCCTGCCGCTGCACCATCTAAAATTGCAGCGCCTCCTCCGGGGCTCTCGCCCAGGTGAAGGCGCTGCTTTTCATTCATATATATTCAGCACCGGTCCGAAAAACCATTTGATGTTTAAGACCGGCTCTAAGTTATTCCCAGTGTCACGGCAGGTTGAACGTGATGACCAGGAATTTGGCCATCTCGGCGCGTGTCACCGGGGCCTCCGGGCAGTAATTGCCGCCGCCGCAGCCGGTGGTGATGCCTTCAGCCGCCAATTGCTCGATCCAATTCGCCGCCCAGAAACTCGTCGGGACATCGGTGAAAATGCCGGTGGTGTTGGGCGGAGTGTATGCCACGCCGTGCTTGGCGCGCAGCAGCAAGAACGCCATCTGGGCGCGGGTGACCGGGCCATCCGGGCAGTAATTCAACGGATTGGTTCCGCAG
>Ga0315293_10003995_pt1 | contig 14122 bp, 10 predicted proteins | sample YL17G13_20_MG_FD_203071 | JGI IMG/M metagenome (GOLD analysis project Ga0315293, IMG submission 203071) | Sediment microbial communities from Yellowstone Lake, YNP, Wyoming, USA - YL17G13_20 | ecosystem: Environmental > Aquatic > Freshwater > Lake > Sediment | place: USA: Wyoming | collected... | reverse complement strand
TCTGTTTCAGCCATCGGACCAAGGGCTCTGGGGGTCGCTGCCCCGCCACATAGAATCGAACGCCGGCGCAACCCCGTTTGATCAAAGGCCATACTTCCCGCACGAAGAACTGGACCGCCGAGACATTCGGATACCAGCCCAGGGACCCTGCAAAGATCAGGCTCCTAGGTTCTTCCGAACCGGCGGCAGGTTCATAGTAGCTTGTGTCCGTCCCGTTTTCCACCAGGTGGAAGTGCGCGCCAGGGGCACGGGCTCCGAGTGTCTGGGCGTCGAGCTCCGAAACCGCCAAGTTGACGTCGCATTGAGGGCCAAGCTCGCCCTCCAGCCGGGCCAGCTTGTGAGCCTGCGTGCGAAGGAAAAGCTTCTTGAGCGGGTTGGGTTCGTTATCGCCGCGGCGCTCCATCATGGCAGATTCACAGTTGTGATGGTTCAGGACCTTGCGGAAACCTTGCGTAGCGGGAGCGAAGAGGCCGAGGTCAATGGAATCAAAATGGATCAATTCCGGCTGAATCTGCCGGAGTGTTTGCGTCCACCGCTCCGCCAGCGCCGGCGACCAGAAGGAGAGGCAACTGTAAGGCGTGGACCTGAGGGGGCTGAGCATCAGCCGGAGCCACCAGTGTGCGCTTTTCCACGGAATGGGCATTCCCCAGAACTCAACGCTCGCGCAGAACTTCCCCAGTTCCGAGTGGCATTCGGAAAGAAAGCTGCGGCCCTGGTTGTGGAGATCGAAAGCTACGAGGTGAATCTCGTGTGACTTCGCAGCCTGCCGCAGCAAGTGATAGCTACGCTGGTATGCACCCCCGCGCGGTGGATAGGGAATGAAATGAGAAAACCAGAGCAGCTTCATCGAAGACCGCACAAGAATCTGTATAGGGCCGCCACCTGGGCCGCGCTGTGGTCGGCCGTGAAAGCTTCCGTGACGCGCGCGCCCTCCACCCGCGGTCCCTCAGAAGATTTGCACACTGGCCCGCGAGGGCCTGCGGGTCCGAAGAGTCCACCCGGACCCCTCCTTGCGAGAGCCGCGCCCGCTTTGGTGACCCGGTTCTGCCAGGACCTTCAGCGAAGGAGGAGGTCCAGGGTGTATACCCTTGTCATCGTTTCCGCCACTGGAAAAAGCCAAGCCTGATATCTCCCTTGAACGACGTCCTCAATTCGTCTGCCCAAGGCCTTCCGGTCGAATAAAGGCGTGCAGAGATCCTCGAGGACAGCGCGGAGGGATTTGCCTGAGCGCAGAAACTCGAAGTTGACCCAACTGAAACGAGGCGGGGAGACCCTCCCCCGGCTCAGGAAATGCAGCTTCCACATCGAATCTTCGCAGGTACGGCGCACGGCCCTCGACATCTCCTGCAGCAGCATCGGCCACGAGGCAGGGACCAGCGTCGCGGCAGACGGAAACTTCAGGAGGGGGCGAGCATGTCGCCCCAGAATGGCTCGATTCAACGAATTGTGAATCTTGATCCGGGCTGGGGCTCCACTTGCCAGCATGAGAAGGTCCCGGTCCACAAACGGAATCGCCACATCGACGCTCGAACGGCAGCTCAGGATCTGAGCACTCTGATACTGCACGCCCCAGTGCTCCAGGATGAAAGCCTCAGCCAACTGATCGGGGTCCGCCACCCCTCGTTGGAGCAACTGTCGAAGATCCATCTCGATATCGGCATTCACGGACTCGGTGGGATTCTCGATCGATTGCCAGAAGTCGTCCGAGAGAAACCAGGGCTTGGACAGTTGTTGGACGCGGAAGAAATCAATGACCTGTCGAGGGGAAGATTTCCTTTGGACGTGGCCGGTCGGCAGGCCGAGAAGGACGCTCGCCACCGATACGGCCTTGGCCCACCCTTGCAGACGCTGGGTGTAGCCGTAGCGACCTCCCAGCACTTCGCCGGAGACTCCCGCCGACACGCAGTTCACGCCGGATTCGGAGAGAACTCGGCCGGCACGATGCCAATGGGAGAAGACGATGTTCTCGGTGCGCGCAAAGTAGCCAGCCAAGCGTCCAAGGTCAAAAAGCCGATCATCCAGGGGCTCAGCTCGCAAGGGAATTGACAGGGATCGGCACATAGCCTGAGTGATTCGAAATTCGCGACTGGTGATATCTCCGTGCGTGTATCCGCAGAGCGGAAGGGGAGGAGTCTGCGAGACGGCTGCAGCGAGAAGGATCCTCGAATCCCATCCGCCGGAAACCAAGACGGCATGCCGCTGACTGGCCGGCAGTGCCTGTTTGACGGCTTTCATGAGGGCCTGCCAGCCTTCATCAGCGATATCGTTGGGCTCAAGGTCCGCGGCCAGTTTCTTGCACCAAGCCTGGCTCGTCTCGCGTGACGTCAGGGTTTTACTTGCCGGGTCGTAGGAGAGAACCTCACCCGGACGAAGGCGTCGAAGGTTTTGGAAAAATGTGCGGCCCGCGAGCGTGTAATTGAAACAGACCGATTCAACCACACCGAGGGGGTCCGGACGTAACCCGCACAGGTGGGCGAGAGGTTTCTGCCGGCTGCAGAAGATCAACCCTTGATCCGTGACGAGGTAATAGAGGGGAAAGGTGCCTGACCATTCCGCTGCCAGAAACCAGAAACCGGAGTGGGGATCGACCAAGGCCAGGTTCCCTTTGCAGGAGGGACCCAGAGTCAGCAAATCCGAGGACAGCCTAAACAACATCCCAGGCTGACTTGGGGCGCTCTCCGCAGTCGTGTAAATGGAGATTTCTCCATCCACGGCAAAGGTCAGGCTTTTGGATAGACGGTGGAGAGCTGTGTGAGGAGAGAACGCATGCCCCCCCAGGATGCCGCCCGCGAGAGTCACTGACTCACTCGAGCCCCAAGGCTCCTCAAACTGCTGTCTAAGCTTCTCACAGACCTCAGGGGAGTACCCGACCGCTCCGAAGATACCAGGCATGCGCTAGGTTCTCCTGGATTAAGTTATGAAGGGCACTTCACAGGTAACGGCGTTACACCCCTGAGAATAGTATATAGTATGTGGATACTCACTGGGTGGTGCTCCTGGCGCGCCCGAGAGTTCCCCACGGTCTGGGGTACATCAAAGGTCTTCCGTTGAGCGGGTGATTGGATACCGGCTTTCTATCAGCGGAATATGGGTCCGGCACCTCGTGATTCAGGGCAGACCCCCTTGGCTCCCCAGGAAACTGGCTGGCGAATTCCTCAACACGGCTCAGGTCTTCTCCCCTCCGTCGTAACTCACAAAGCCCGTCGCCGGTTTGTCGGCTACACGACTGATCACCAGCCGAAGCTTGCCGTTCGGTTCACGGGGAATGGTGCTTAATTTCCGGATCTCGAGCTTGATTTCCGGTCCCAGTCTCTGGGCTGCTCGCTGCCGGATCTCCTCTTCGTCCGCCTGAGAGTATGATCCCGAGGGCAGCACATTCACCACAAACCTGTCCAGTTCCTCCTGAATGACCTGTCCTTCAACGATACCCGGCAGTTGCTTGAACAGAAAATCGAGATAGGCCATTCGCCGTCCGTCCGCCAACACAACCGTGTCTTCGAGACGTCCCACGACCGCGCGCAGCGTCGGAAGCGTGGACCGTCCGCAAAGGCACGGGTTCTGATCCCACATCGCGAGGTCACCCAGGCGGTATCGGATGAAGATCTGATTCCGGTTGGCAAAGCCCGTTCCCACGACCTCGCCGATTTCACCCGGGCCCGCCGGCTTCCCGTCGGGGCGGATCAACTCCAAATATCCGAAGTCCTGATGCACATGGAGAGAACCCCGTTCGCACTCCGTGGCCAGGGTACAGTTCTCCACGGCCCCGTACTCCTCGTAGGCTCGGGAGTGAAAAACTGATTCGACAACAGTCCGCATTTCAGGCCGGAGCGCCTCGCTGCCCGTGATAATGGCCCTCGGGCGGTGGGGCGTCAGCCCGCGTTCGGCGATGCATGAGGCGAGGAAGTAGCAGGCGGTCGCAAACCCTTCCAGATAGACCGGCCGAAATCGGTTCAGCGCCTGCACATAATCCGGGACGTTGGTGGGACTAATGTGGAAGGCCGAAAGATAGACCTGCGATTCCCAGCGGTTATATCGCCAGAAAGGCGGCTGGCTGTGGGCCTTGGGAACAATCCGCCGCAAGCCAATGGTTGCACGGGGATCACGATAGCTTACCCCGGCCCATCGCAGCGAGCGCGCCTCGCGCACCGCGATGTTATGCTGGTGCGTCTCCGTATCCCAATAGATTCTCGCCGGCGTGCCGGTGGTTCCGCTCGTCGAGAAGACTTCGGGAGGGCTCTTGGCGGCCTGCTCGGTCAGCAAAGCTTCCGCATTGGTGCGCAGGGTCTGCCGGTCAAGCAATGGAAGCTTCAGAAGGTCACGCGACGAAAACCGTTCCAGTTGTTCTTCCGTCAGGCCGTGGTCCCGGAAGGCCTTGCGGTAATGGGGGACTTCACGATAGGCGCGCTGCACCTGTTGCCGCAACTGGCCCTCGACGAACTCATTCATGCGGTCAGCGGCCCAGCTTTCCCGGTCGACATAGGCCCGCCAAGTTCGTTCAAAAACCGGCCCCAAACGCCGCCTTGCGCGGTACCAGCCATAAACGTTGATCGCCAACTGCTGGGCCCAAACAGGACTGTGCGCGTAAATGCGATCCGCTAAGTGGCCCATGGCGACCTTACTGGTCTGTCGGCTTAGCTCACGAACGGAAGCGGTCAGACCAATGTTTGAGCAAGCGAGGAGGAAGGCGCAACCACTCGCCCCATCCCATCATCATCAATCGACGCACCCGTGACAGGAAATACTCCTTACGTAGCAGGTAAGGATAACGCTGGAGATAGGCGTTGTCCAGAGCCCCTGAGAGCCAAGCGATTGTGGACAATATCGTTTTCCGGGCTTGCGGACCAGGATTGCGGGGGTTCCCGTCGCGATCTGCCCTATGAGGAATAGGCGACCACTGCCATCCATTGGATTCCAGAACGCCCTTCAGAATGATTCCCTGGCGACACACTGAATCCCATCGAAACACCGTTCCATCTGCGTAAGGAACCGAAGGAAAGATGAAATTCCCCAGGCTATAGTACACGGAGGCACCCTCCACTCGCTCCCACCCTTGAAGGAGGTGCGGGTGAGTCCCGACAACCAGTGTAGCCCCAGCCCTTACGAATTCACGGGCCAATGCACGTTGTTCCGGCTCTGGAAACCTGATGTACTCGCGACCCCAGTGCAAGAACAACCAGAGGTCGTCTACGGAGTGCCTCAGCCGACTGACGTCGTCGACGACCCACTCCGCGAACAGGGGCGCGACGCCCGGAGTGGTCTCCCCGGCCGCCCATGAGCCCACGTGCTCGCGAGAGTCGGCATAGGCAAGCAGCCCCAAACGCCTGTCTCCCACCTGCAAGATAACAGGTTGACGGGCCTCTTGAAGTGTGGCTCCAGCTCCCAGCGGTTGCATACCGGCCTCCCGCACGGCCTGCAGCGTGGCCAAGACTCCGGCAGGTCCATAGTCGGTCACATGGTTGTTCGCCAGAACACAAATGGTTGTTTTGGAGACGGCGAGATCGCGGAGCCGACAGGGATCGAGTGACAATAAAGAGCGCCTGCCTACGCGCTGGGGGCTTGCAGGCACTGAGCCCTCCAGGTTGGCAATGAACAGTGTCGGTGGCTGTTCGGCCCAATGGTGTACCCACTCGACAGGCGGGGGAGCCTTCGGTATCCAGCAGTCCCCGACGATCCAGGCGGTTGTCATCCGGTCCACACCTCGCACAACGGAGAGAAGCATTGCAGCATCTTCTGTGGGGGCGCGGCTCGCTGCCTGTTCGGCGCCTGAGGCTTCCGATTTCTGACCCTGGTTCTTTTAGATAGGAAATTCATGGCCTAAACGTCGAGAGACTTCCTTCCACGCGAGGCCGTCGCGCCGACCTTGCGAGTTATGCCGGCGTGGCAGGGCGGACAGCACCTTGCGTCCATCGCACCCGCCCAGTAGGATAGCATGGTGCCAGGTTCTGCCGGCAGGTTCCCTTGGGATGCCCAAGTCTGAGATTTGAGTCGGGAGCCCGCGATTCTTAACCATCCAAAGACGAGGCTCGCGCAGGGTGTTACAACAGTGAGGATGCCCCGCATATCAGTCATAATACCGGCATTCAATGCCATTAAAGACCTCAAGCGCTGCCTGGATTCGGTGATAGCGGCCATGCAGGAGTATGGAGATGCTGAATTAGTCATTGTTGATAACGGGTCAACGGACGGCTCCTACGAGATGCTCTTGCAGCATTATGGGGGTATCGCAAGGATCTTTCAGCTCCCGGATGCAACCGTGGGCGCGCTGCGAAACCATGGAGCTCAGGTGGCTCAAGGAGAGTATTTGAGCTTTATAGATTCCGACATGCTGGTGCCACCAAGCTACTTGACGGATGCCCTTCTCCTATTCTCCCAGTACGATATCGCTGCCTTGGTCTGCAGGCTGTCGGTGCCTGAATCGCCGCACTGGATTGAAGACACATGGCGGCGGCTGCACCGCCGCCCGCGCGATGGTTATGTGCACCTCTACGGTGGAAGCTTTATTATCCGAACAGAGGTCTTCCGCTCAGCAGGAGGGTTTAATGAATCCCTTGTCACCGACGAGGACCGGGAGCTTGGCGAGAGGTTGGAATCGCAGGGATACCGCATTTATGAGGCCAGCGCATTTTCGGCAATCCACCTGGGTGAGCCCAGGACATTGAGGGCTTTCTTTCGGCGTCATTTGTGGCATGGCCTGGGAATGTTAGGCGACTTTCAGCGCCTGGCGATTACCAAGCCGACGCTGATGACATTCCTACATCTCATTCTTTCGATCGCAGGCTTGCTGATCCTGTTCTTCCCCATGTTGAGCCCAAGCATTCGGTTGCTGACGTTTGCGTCCTTGGCGTGCATTGTTCCTGCCGCGACAGTAGCGTATCGGCAAGCGAGAGGAGGAGAGGTGTCACGCCCATTGCGCGCCTTCCTGCTCTATTATCTTTATTACTTCGCGAGGGCGTGTGCGCTTCTGGCGCTGCCTGTGTTGCGCTTTCGAGGAGGTGTCCGCCCGCACGATTTCTCGCCCCGCAGGTGACCCTCCTCACCGAGGTTATAGAGGGAAACCTGTTCACCGCTCGGGCGACGCCTGAGAGTGCGGCCCTTCACGTGCCGGAGCCCTCGAGGCAGAGAGTTCACATCCCTTGGCACAACTCCCTGTAGAGCGCGGCGACTTGAGTGGCATTGCGATCGGCAGAGAAAAACTCCGATACACGCGCCCGCCCCGCGGAAGCCATATCCCTCCTGCGCTTTGCATCTACTAACAAGTGGACGCACTGCGCGGCCAAAACCTTGGGATCAGAAGAACGCACCAAAACCCCTGAGACCCCGTCCTGGATGACATCGCCCAGTCCACCTACTTGTCGGGCCACCACCGAGACGCCCAAGTGAAGGGCCTCTAGCAGCACCATGGGCAGGCCTTCGTGATCGGAACACAGCAGGAATACGTCGAGAGCGCGGAGGACGTCGTAGATATCGTTGCGGTGGCCAAGGAACATCACCGAGTCGTGCAGGCTGCTGGCACGAGCCATCTCCCGCAGCCGGGACGCTTCGCTTCCGTCTCCAACGAGGAGGAACTTCGCGTTGGGCACTTGTCGCGCGACAAGTTGGGCGGCGGCCAGAAAAAGGTCGAGGCGCTTGATGGGCTCCAGCCGGCCCGCGTAGCCGATCGTCGGCGCATCCGCGGGAATCCCCAGCCGCTCCCGCGCCTCCGTGCGGCTCAAGGCCGAAGATACATGGTTCACATCCAGCCCGTTCGGAATCACGACCACCTTGGCGGGGTCGGTGTATTTCACCAAATGCTCCCGGAGTTCGGGGCTCACGCTGATGACGCGGTCCGTTGCGTGCCGGGCCAGAAAGCGGTCGAGCCCTGACATCAGCCTCTGCCTGATGTGCTTTTTCCCTTGGAAAGGCTCCGGAAGACCATGCTGGGTGCGCACGATATGCGGGATATGGCAGGCGCGTGCCAGGAGAACGGCGAGCAGATTCTCCTTGTAACGATGCGAGTGCAGGATCCGGATATTTCGTGACCTGAGGAACCGCGCCGCCTCCCGGAAAATCTGAATGAAGCCCTTTGCGTTCTCGGGAATGACCTTGAGCTCAAGCCCGCAGGCTCTGACTTCTTCCGCCAGGCGGCCCTGGTTCAAGAGGATGACCGTCAACGACAGGTCCGGCCTCGAAGCCAGGGCGCGAAGCAGGCTCGCCGCCTGGACTTCCGCTCCGGCCCAGAGGTCACCCGAGACGATGTGGCATACCCGGACTTTGCTCGGAGAGTCCAGTCGGGCCTTCTCCAGGACGGCGCCGGAGTTAATTGCGCCGGGTTGGACTCCAGGTAACAAATTTCTCTCCACCGAAATACGAAAAAAAAGCATTGAGCGTGGCCAGGTTGCCCATGACGAAGAACCCTGCCAGTCTAAAGGGCCTGGCACGGGAGAGCCGGCTTGAGAGTCGCCCTGCGAGGGCCATGGAGTAGAAAGCTGCCTGCCCAACCACACATACGCGGTAAAAGATCCCGGAGTCCCAAAGGAATAGACTCGAGACCAGCAAGCCAAATGCAGCGAAGGGAACCAGCCATCGGAAAAGCTTATGGCTCAGGAGTTGCAGCGAGAAGAAACCGTACTGCACGGGATTCAGCAGCTCAAGATGCGAGAAGAAGACGACAAGCCCATGCACAATGGTGCGCACCTTGCGGGGAAACTCCGCCTGGGCCGACGACACCAAGCCATAGAAGCCAATCGACTCCGGATCGACCACCGCCCGAAGTCCTCGCGCCACGGTGTGGAGGGGAACGAAGAAATCGCTGGACTGATCAGGGTGCCAGACGTCGCACACTTCGCGCCGGGCCGCAAAGAACGATCCACTGGCGCTGACCAGGGACTTTACTTTGGACTCCATCCGCCGCAGCCGGAATTCGAAATCCACGTAGGAGGGCTCCGCCAGGTCGATGTTCCCGCCCAGGGTGATGCGATCTTCGCTGCTCACACACCCGACCGAAGGGTCGGCAAAATTGGAGACAATCTTCTCCAGGGCGCCAGGCTCCAGGCTCACCCCCACGTCCGTAAAGACCAGAATCTCTCCCCAGGAGGCGTCGCGGGCCACCATCTGCGCAGAGTGCTTGCCCCTTCTCTCGGGAATCCCGATGAGTCGCACTCCGACATGGGAGAACTTCCGCACCAAGTCGGCTGTGGCGTCGGTGGATCCATCCGAGGCGACGATGATTTCCCATTTGTCCATTGGGTAGCGGAGTGCGAGAGTATTCTCAATCTTTTGCTCGATGTCCTTCGCCGCGTTGTGCCCGACAATGATCACCGAAACCCGGGGCCAGATGGGCGCGCGCTGGTGGAGCTTGCCTGTCAATCGAGTGAGCAGGGCAAGAAGAAGGGGGTAACCGAACAGTGTGTAAATCAGGAACGCCAAACTGAGCCAGAACAACCAGACCATACCTTTATCTCGAATTCAGGATTCGCATATATAGACCCTCATACTGGCGAATCATTTGCTCCAGGGAGTACAGGCGGTGGGCCTTGGCCCGAGCAGCCTGGCCCAATGCTTCGGCCCGGGCCGGATCGGCAAGGAGTTCGCAGATCCTGGAGGCTAGGGCCTCGGGGTCAGCGGGTGGTACCAGGAATCCGGTTCGGCCGTCTTCAATCAGTTCCTGCGGCCCCCCAGACCTTGTCACGACCACAGGCTTGCCCGCCGCCATGGCTTCGACCGTCGCCAGGGAGAAACCCTCGCTGATGGAAGAAAGTACGAAAACATCAACATCCCTTAAAATCGCCGGTACGTCCTCGCGGAAACCCAGGAAAACGAACCGATCCCGAAGTCCAAGTTCTTCGACCAAGCGCATCAGGCGCGGCATGATTGACTCATGCAGTTCTCCCACAGCCAAGAAACAGGCTTGCACACCTGAGTCGGCTACGATTCGAGCTGCCTTCACGAAATATTCGTATCCCTTGCTCTCCCTCAAATTGGCAACCATAAGGACGAGCGGGCGCCTATCCCCATAAGCCAGCTCTCTTCGCAGGTGGCCGCCTTCGGCGCGGGCGAATTTGTCAACGTCGACACCATTAGGGATACAAAAGAGCTTGTCCCCGGGGAAGTCGAGGTTCTGGAATGCCGCCTCAAGGTATTTTGAGACGACGACCACTGCCGCCGCGAAACGCCGAACCACACGTAGCTTGAGGGCGCCCTTGAGGCTCTTAACATCAGCGGGACGCAATGCTCCGTGGTAGGTGGCAATAGTCTTACGACCTGTAAGCCGTCCCACCAGGCAACTGTAAGAATTCTGATCTGGGAGGTGTGAATGAATCAAATCTACCTGTTGTTGCCGCACCAGACGCGCCATGGTCCTAAGCAGACCAAAGTCGTAACGGTTGCCTGGTTCCATAGAGAAAGTTGGAACGCCGTGATTGCGCAGTTCCTTCGGCAGCCAGCTACCTTCCGGTAGAAGCACGATCGAACGAAAACGAGTGCTGTCGAGCCGGCTGGCCAAGTTCAGCAACACGGTTTCAGCTCCTCCGGGCCCTGCGGTCTCAATGGTGTGAAGGATCGTGTATTTCCTCATTGGCAGCAAAACAACCTCAGGTGATCACGGTACCTTGCCCAGTCCAGCTCAAACTTCGTCAGTTCCTCGGCGCAACCGGCCAGAAGCATCTGCAAGCGGCTAAGTGCTCCGCCCCTCGGATGACACCTCCACGGATGAACGACGACGCAGGCTTCGAAGCGTCGCGCGCACGTAGTCTTTGAATTCGAACCACCCAGGCCCCAAGTCTCCAAAGCGAAGAACATCAAAACGCGAGTTTGACTCGTAGAGCCTTAGGAAGTCGAGTGTGGCTTTCAGCTTTGACCGGTCACTTCCCGGCAGGCCGTTCGGCCAATTTCGACCCCGAAGGCGAATGAGCAGACTATCCAGGTCGCCCAGCAGCCAGCGGCTCTTGATCCCGACCCTATAATCGCGCTGAGCAGGCACGCTCTCACCCAATGCCAATCGGTAAAGGAGAAGAGGGAAATTCACGCCCGCATCGATCGCCAACTGCAAGGAGCCCCAAAAACGGCCGTTCACTTCCATGAACTTGGCCCGCCCCTCGCGCTTATCCAGCTTGAATTCCACCATGGCGGGCCCCTGCCAGCGAATCGCCTGCAAGAGTTCAAGGGATTGCTGAACCAGGGCGGAATCCAGCGGGACAGTCTCTGAATAGACGCTCACACCGCCCCAAGGAGGTTTTTCTCGCAGGCGCCGATGGCAGAGGGCGGCTTTAAGCTCCCCGTCCCAAATCAGAAGGAATACCCCTCGCCCCTCTCCCGGAATCATCTCCTGAATCAGCGGATGGGGGATCAATCGGTGAACGCTTTCATACTTCGCGACCAGGTCCTGGGGATCGCGTGCGTAAACGACCGGCCCGGTCACCCAGACTCCGTTATTGAGATATCGCGAGAACCGGGGCTTGATCACCACCGGGTAATTCAAACCCTGGGCAACAGCTTGAATGTCTTCTCCTCCCTCCAAGGTGACCGTCCGCGGGCAGCCAATGCCCACCTGACGGGCCTGCTGCACCATGAATCGTTTGTCCTGAACGCTCAGGATCACTTGCTCGTCCGGAATGGGTATTCGCACAGTGGGGGGAAGCGTAGACCGCATGCCAGCCACCAATTGCATGGTCACATCGCTCATGGGCAGCAGGACGTTGAATCGACCGCTGGCAGCTAGGTCACCTAATGCCCGCTGGAACCCCGCGGGATCGTCCTGCGGTGAGGGGTAGTAAGACCGTTCCGTGCAATGCTTCGAACTTCCGGCCAGACAGGGATGGTGACTCTCCCCCACGATGACCGGAATCCCGGCCCGCCCCAAAGCACGGACAACGGCCAAGCTTGACCGCAGGTTTCCGTCGGTCACAAAGGCTGCCACCGCCTGAATCTCCTCCTCAAGCTCGAACCACCAGAGTCCACAAGAGCATCGCGGGCGAAAAGCGGCCGCCCAATCCCGTCACAGCCCCCTCGTGCAACAGCACCCGCCGGATCGAGTACGAATCCTCGTCCGGGTGACTCCAACCCCTCTCGGTGGTAAAAGCACATTCGTACCCGGTTCGCTTCACGTGCTCCCTCACCCGGGCATCCCAGGTCCCGTTGGGGTAGGCAAAAGCTCGAGCCGGTTGGGCCAGCCTCTCCTCGAGAACCTGCTTCGCCACTCGCAGCTCCCTCTCAATGGCCTCGTCGTTTTCGTAGGTGAGCAGCGGGTGAGTGTGAGTGTGCGAGCCGAAATCCACGCCGTCATTTCTCATGGCGCGAACTTGCTCCCAGGTCAATATGCTGTCGATGGTTTCCTTCTGCTCTGCAACCGCTCTCGCGGGAATCACCCTTTGCAGGATCGGTTCACGCCTTTCGGCCGGCATGTGTTTCAAATACTCGATGATGCCTTCGAAGTCTCCATTCTGTGGTGCCACCAGATCGGACGCCAGGAAACCCCGGATTTCCTCGCGCCGGATCTTATCCCTCCACACCTCGTGGAGTCTTTCCACCCAAAACGTCTCCGACGAATTCACCATCCCGGTAACCAGGAAAATCGTGGAAGGGACTCCCAACTTCTTAAGCCACGGATACGCAGTCAGATAGTTGTCCCTCCAACCGTCATCGAAGGTCAGGAGGCAGGCGGCGCGGGAGGTCTTCCCGTTCCCGGCTCGGAGGGCGAGAAACTCCTCGAGGGTCAGGAAAGTGAACCGAGGTTTGAGATACGCCAGCATTTCTGCGAACGTCGTTTCGGTAAGCAGAATCCCCTCGAGCGAGCAGGACTGGCGGAATTCCTGCTCCGGCAGAACGCGATGAAACCCGAGAACCAGGACCTGCCCGCGCGCCAGTCTCCTGCGCAGCCAAAACCACAGCGGCAGCACTCCCGAGTAATAGAGAGCGCTGACAACCAGCAGCCGCAGGGTTCGGCGGAGTATTGCAGCCATGCTCATCGATCTCTCCCTCTATAACATATGCCCAGCGGTTCTCCCCGCTCGCACCTTAGTCCGCACGCGCCAGGACGGAGCGCATGCGGCTGGCAATGGCAACCCCGATCTGCTGGAACATCGTGCGCTCCTCTTCGTTCAAGATCCACGCTGCGATCACAGCATAAAGAAGCATCAGTGAAGTATTCAAAAGGATGGAGGGCAGAAGCGGCAACTCAATCCACTGGCTGGCCAGGCAGATCAGGCTGGCCGCGCCGAGCGCCAGGGCGTTGCGCGCGTACTCGTAGCGGACCGGATAGACACTCTGCGCCGACCGATAGCAAAGCGCCAGGTTAAGAACGTAAGAGAGCAGTGTCGCCACGGCGGCTCCCATCGCCATATAGCGCGAGATGAGAACATAATTCAGCAGCAGGTTGGAGGAAGCCACCACCGCCCCAATCCAAATCAGACTGCGTGTCGCCTGTCTGACGAGGATTCCGCTCATCACTACCGCCCGCACGTTTTCCAAAACGTAACACAATGCGATCAGGGGTACGATTCGCGACGCGGCCCAGTAACTTGGCGGAGACATCACCCGCACCACATCCTTCGCGAACAACGCCACGCCCAGGGCCACGAACGCCGAGGCGAGAAGAACGTAAAGCTGAATCCGCGCGTAAAGCGTTTTCGCGTCCTTCTGCTTGGCCAGTTCGAACTGGTGCCACTGCCAGAGCATGGCGAAGGGGCCACTGACGAGCAGAGCGACGATCATCGCCAGCTTGTATCCCAGTGCGTAGACGCCGACGTCGCCCAGCGTCCCAAAATGGCGGAGGAAAAATCGGTCCGCGAAGGTCAGCACGTAAAGGTTCAAGGCCCAGGGCACAATGGGAAGGCCGTACTTCAGCATCTCCTTCAACTTGCTGGAGACGATCCTTCGCGGGATTTCGAGAAGAATCACGCCCGAGGTCGCAAGGCCGAACAGAGCGTTCGAGATGCAACCGGCATAGACTGCACCCAACACGCCTTTTTGGAGGACCGCCACGGCGGTCACCATCATGCCGGCGCCTACGACGGTCCGTAGTAACCCCACCATTACGAAGAGAACACTCCGTTCCCGCATCCGCCAGTAAGCCAGCGGCACTTCCGTCAAATTGGAGAAGAACAGGGTGAGGGACGTGACCCTCACGAGATGGGCATAGGAAGCGTTG
>Ga0315293_10003994_pt1 | contig 14123 bp, 7 predicted proteins | sample YL17G13_20_MG_FD_203071 | JGI IMG/M metagenome (GOLD analysis project Ga0315293, IMG submission 203071) | Sediment microbial communities from Yellowstone Lake, YNP, Wyoming, USA - YL17G13_20 | ecosystem: Environmental > Aquatic > Freshwater > Lake > Sediment | place: USA: Wyoming | collected... | reverse complement strand
CTGCCTGAAGCCGGCTTCGGCAGAATAAGAACCGATATGCCCGGCATAATTCCTGTCCCTGTTAATCCTGTGTTCTCCGTCACCCGGCGGATAGATACTGCTCTCCAGGCCTGCGACGGGGAGCTTGTTGCCATAGTGCCGGCCGGTTTTCCAATTAAGGATTTCTGGATAGAAAATTCCCTCTATGCCTTAATTAATAGTTCGGTTCCCCGCCATGCGTTTGAATTGGAAAACTCTACGGATGCCCTTTGGGCTGCCGTAATCAGAAGGGCCGACCTCAAGTATGCTCGTCAGGCCTTTCCTGATTTGCCCGTTCGCCAATCTCTCCATGCGGCCGGCGTTGTCCTGAATCGTCCCCGGCCTGAGCAGTTTCCTTTCCGATTTGACAACTTGCTTCAGCAGGCCCGGCTCGCAGCCAAAAACGGAAGCTGGGTGGAGGCCGCGGAGGTGTTCGAACACATTGCTGACCATTATCAAAATACACTGTGGATGAAAGGGCTGGCCGCAAAGGCGTTTTTCGAGGCAGGGGACCATATCAAATCGGCAAAGCTCGCCGGCGAAGTCAACCGGCAAAGACCAACGGTTGATACGTTGCTGTTGGAAGCAAAACTCAATCGTGAAAAAAAGAAATTCCCCCCGGCAATTAAGTTGCTTGGAAAAGCAGAACAGATACTTGAAGGAAGTGAATTGCTATGGACATAACGCAGGATGATATTGAGCAGCAGTATAACTGCACCCAGCGCTACGAAGTTTTGCAGCAGCTTGGTGACTGTTATGCCTCAATCGGCAGCTACGCCGAAGCCCAGAAGTATTACGAAAAAGCAGCGTCGTTGGGGCCTGATGAGCCGGGCCCTTACGTTGGGCTTGGGGTCGTCGCACTTCAGAAAAATATTCTCGATGATGCCGAGATAGCCTTCAGGGTCGCCTGCCGCCTTGACCCCGATTGCGCCAAGGCCTACGCCGGCCTGGCTATGGTGGCCCAGCAAAAAGCCGACTTTCAGCAGGCCTTTGAATTGTATCTTAAATCGCTCGAGCGGGATACCGACAACCTGATAGCCCTGTTGGGCCTGTTCCAGACTTCCTGCCAAATGGGTTCATTCGCAAAGGTCACTCACTATCTCGAAGTGTATCTCGGTATGCATCCCGGCGACACCGCCGTTATGTTCCCTCTGGCGGCGCTATATATGAAAGATGGCAGATTGGAACAATCCAGAAAAATCCTCCTTGACCTTTTGGCGCTGGCCCCCAACAACAATGATGCAGCCAATCTGCTCGAAGAGCTCGAACGCAGTATAATCCAGATAAAACAGGTAGGTGCTCAAATCGTATGAGACCTGACAGCGGGGACATCCGCCCGGATAAGCAGACGCTTCTCTTGCAGGACTTGCAGGCTTTTTTGGAGAAACAAATAGACCTGGCCAATCAGGGCGGCATCAAAGATGTTGAGGCTGTATGTGAACAAGCTGATTCTCTGGTTGCAAAAATAGCCCGGTCACGGATTCTTCAAAGGCCGGAGTTTCAAACTGAACGTCGGCAGTTGCAGAAATTATACACAGACCTGTTCCTGGCACTTACTGCCCAAAAGGCTGAAACCGCCAAACAATTAACCTTGCTTCACAAAGGTAAAAAGACCCTCAGGGTCTATCGCAGCAACATATAGTTTCAGCGAACAGATTCCAAAAAAGGTAGTTTCGCTTAATCAACGTGGCCGGAACACGATAAAACCTGCCTGGCCACAGTGGTCAACAAAATATTGCCGAACGCTATTATGATAAAGCCTGATTCCGTCTCGACAAAAGACCCTAAATTCAGTAAGTGGGATTTCGAAATTGGAGCCGGCAGCACGGCAGGCTCCCGAACAACTGTGCGTTGCTCGATTGTCCTGCTCACCGGCGGCGACCTCTCAAGACTCGACGCATACCTCCTTTGGCTTAATCAACAGGCCTTGCCGCAAGACTATGAGGTCATCATAATTAACGATAGGGCACTGGACCTCGACGAAAACCGGCTGCATTTGTCCCTGCCAAATCTGAAAGTCTTAAGTTGCGATGCCGCTTTGAATCTGGAAATATTGTTTGACCGTGGTGCAAATGTAGCGACCGGCCGGTTCCTGCTCTTTATCAAAAGTTTTGTCGGTTTCGATAAGCTCATATTGGAAGAGTCCATCCAGGAGCTTGTCAATTCCCAGCAGAAAGCGAGCATCTCTTCTAATGGAAATTTTATCTTGGTCGAGAAGTGTCATTACGCTGCGCACGGAGGGTTCGCATCGCTGTTCGGGCAGTCTGCTTCGCCGGCAAAAGATGTGGCCCCTGCGGCGTCGGTAAAGTCGCAGTATTTGCGAAATTTATACAACGAAAATGTGCTCGTCGAATTCGGCCCGGGGACTTTCATTGACCCCGAGGCAATCATCGATTCGCCGCAGTCGGTGAAAATAGGTTCAAATTGCACAATCCGAAAAGGTGTTGTCATCAGACCGGAAGGCGGCGAAATAATAATCGGAGACAATTGCGTCATAAATCATTACTGCGTCTTCCACGGCAAAGGCGGCATATATCTGGGCGACTGGACAATTGTCGCACCGCATTGCGGCCTCTATGCCCAGAACCACACCTGCGAAAGTTTCGACCTCCCTATCACGAAACAGCCGAATAAGGCAAAAGGCATTTACCTGATGGGCGATAACTGGATTGGGGCGCACTCGGTGCTGTGTGATGATGTCACCATTGGTAAAGGCGCCGTCGTAGGCGCGAACTCAACGGTTACAAAATCAATACCTATGGCCTCGATAGCCGCTGGAACTCCCGCCAGAGTCATCAGGAAAAGATACGAAGGAAGCTGGGATTTTCACAGGCAGGAAAGAGCTTCATCCGAAGGTATGCCGCAGCAGATGTGCCGGCACGTCCACGAAAGGGCAGGATTGATTTGCGAATTAGTGCAGCCGCAAGACTCTGTTCTGGATGTCGGATGCGGAGAAGGAATTATAACTGCGATATTATCGCAAAAAGTGCTGAATATAGTTGGCTGCGACTATTCGACCGAGGCCGTGGAAATTGCCGCCAGGCAGCATCCCAATATCGAATTCGTTTATTCGAATTCGACAAACCTTGTGTTCGCCGATAGTTCTTTTACGAAAGTGGTCCTGGCCGATGTCGCCGAGCATTTGATGCCTGTCCAGCTGATTAAGACCCTCAAGGAGATAAAAAGAGTGCTCAAAACCGCCGGCGTCCTGATATTGACTACACCCACGACAGGCAAAGAAAAAGACACATCAACCTATGCTCATATATACGAGTATGCCGCAGACCGGATGCAAAGGCTCCTAAGTGACATATTTGGTAGCGTGGAGCTTGTTAATAGAAAATTTGGAATTTTCCTCACGCACAAAGGCAAAGAATAGTGACAAGCAGCGAAAAGACAAACTGGAACGAACTAATGAACGCACCTTATTGTGCCGACTCGAAGGCACAAAGGCGGGTTCTCTTGACCACCTCTGCGGCCCCCGTTCAATCTCCGTTTTCGACTAAAGAAAAAAGGCCTCCCATCGGCATCGGATTCCTTATCTCGGTGTTGCGCAGCGCTGGACACAAGGTATTTTTCATCGACAATTACCTGCGGCCTGCTAACTTTCTCGACATCGATTACCTGCAGCAGAACCAAATTGACTATGTGGGTATCTACGCCAATACCATTTGTTTTCGCGACACCCTTGCGATGCTTCACAAGCTCCAGCAAAAAAGGCAATCGGGCCGGTGGCAGGGAAAGATTATCGTCGGCGGCCCGCATACTACAGTCGCCCCTCACACGATACCTGATTTTGTTGATTTCGTTGTGCAGGGCGAAGGCGAACGGGCAATCCTTGATATCGTTGAAGGTAGGGCAGTAGAAAGGCTTCTTCGTTATCCCCGCATAAAAGACCTGGATGCCCTGCCTATACCTGCCTGGGACTATTTTCTTAACCTGCCCTATGACTGGGGCATCGATTTCTTCGAGGACAAACCCGTATTCACAATGAACACCAGCCGGGGCTGCCCCTTCGATTGCACGTTTTGCTCTGTCGGTTCCATCTGGGGCAGAGAATACACGTACTTTAGCGCCAAACGCATCGTCTCCGACATCGAGCGCCTTATAACACGCTATGGGGCAAAAGGAATCTATTTCCGCGAGGATAATTTCACCCTTGACCGGAAAAGGTTGAGTGAATTTTGCAATCTGCTTATAGAAAGAGGCATCAAAATTCCCTGGGCTTGTGAGTCGAGGGTCTCCAGCCTCACGCCGGACCTTGTGGAGTTGATGTCACGCGCAGGTGCAAAGGGCTTTTACTTAGGCGTGGAAAGCGGCTCTCAAAAAATATTAGACTTCCTGCAAAAAAATGTCACCATCGAGCAAATCAGGGATGCCTTCAAGTGGTGCCGCGACTTCGGCATAAAAACCGCAGCCAGCGTCATTGTCGGGGTCCCCGGCGAAACCGAGTCCGACCTTCAGCTCACAAACCGGCTATTAAGGGAAATCAATCCAACCGTTACCTGGTTTAATGTATTTGTCGGCATTCCCAGCAGCAGCCTCTATCGTTTCACGCTCGACAAGAAACTCTATCAATACATTGATGATAGAGGCTTGGTTTATCTCCAGGACCACAATAGTAGGGCCAGGCAGTATTATGGCCAAAGCTGGAACGCATACATACCGGACGGCGAAGAAAGAAAAGACTGGACCAATCGACCCAAAGTGAGCGTATTGTTCTGCGTTTATAATGGCCAAAGGTTCGTGCGGGCCGCCCTCGAAAGTATATATAACCAGGCATTCCAGGATTTCGAGGTGGTTATAGTCGATGACGGCAGCACCGACGGCACCCCCGATATCCTTCTTGATGTCAAAGACTCAAGGACCGTCATCTATCGAAACCGACAGAACCTGGGCCTGACGAAGTCGCTGAATATCGGCTTGAAACTTTGTAGAGGCGAATACGTCGCGCGAATGGATGCGGATGATATGTCCCATCCTCAGCGATTCGGAAAGCAGGTCAGCTTCCTCGACCGGGACCCCACTTGCCTGGCTGTCGGCACCTGGTGCGAATGGATTGATTCCGATGGAAAAAATACCGGCAGGTGGCAGCCGCTGACAGAATACGAAGACATCAAAAGAAAATTGCTTATCAATAACAGTCTTGTCCACGGCTCGGTGATGCTGCGAAGGGATGCTCTGACAAAAGTCGGAGGGTACAACGAAAAATATGAATTTGCTCAGGACTATGACCTGTGGCTGCGATTGTCGGAGCTTGGCCAGATACGAAACATACCCGAGCATTTATACAGCTCGCGCTCCTGGCCGCAGGCCACCTCCGCCGCAAAAAAACGCCAGCAGGATGAGTTCGCCAGAGAAGCCCTCGGTGAGGCCTGTCGAAGAAGGGGTATTGCCTCCGTAGCGCCGCCATCGCCAAAGCTATCCGTTGTTCTGACCACCTACGATAGGCCGCAGTTGCTCGAAAAGACGCTCTCCGGTTTCGCAAATCAGTCCGCCGCTAAAGAGGATTTCGAGGTCATCGTCGTTGACGATGGCTCCGAGCCGCCGGTAAAGGAAATTGTTGAAAAGTTCCACACCTTGCTCAATGTAAAGTATCTTCACCAGGAAAATAAAGGACTGGCCGCGGCACGCAACAATGGCATAAAGGCGGCCGCAGGCTGGGTCGTCCTTTTTAGCGACGATGATGATGTCCCTTCTCCCGAACTTATTGCCGAGCATTTGCGAAGCCACGAGGAAAACCCCAATGAGCGAGTTGCTGTTCTCGGCCATCTGGACTGGCACAAAGATTTGCAGATAACGCCGCTGATGCACTATGTCAGCCGCGTCGGCGGCGATTACTTCTGTTACAACAGATTGGAACACGGCAAATTTTATGAAACCTGGAAATGGTGGGGGGGCTTAATCTCAGCTAAACTTTCGCTGCTGAAAAGCGTTGAAGGGCCTTTCGACCGGCGCCTGAAATTCGGCTATGAAGATACCGAATTGGTCTGCCGCCTTCTTCCAAAAGATGTCAGAATTCTTTACAACGCCAATGCCGGAAGTTTCATTCTAAGGCCAATCGATTTTGAAACCTTCTGCAGACGGCGATATATGCAGGGCCAGGCGCTCTACCGTGTGGCCTGCGCACATCCTGAAATAATCATCCCGCGATACCGGCTTCAGGATGCCTCCGGCGAATATCATAACAAATACGCACCCTTTCTGGGCGAGTGGAGTAACAAGGTAACCAAATTTGAATCTTTGCTTGATGCCTGTTCTCATCAGCGGCCTGACGACCTCGATAGGTACCTCAAGTCCCTTTATACCGCCTACGGCCAGTGCTTCCGCGGTTATCTGCTCAAAGGATATGTCGAACAGATGGAGTCAGTCAAGGCCGGCAAAGCGTCACTTGGCGGGCCGGTTGGCGCTCTCCCCGATATGCCTGCAAATAATGCCCGGCAGGCCTGCAATATCGTTGGCCCGCCAGGTACGGAGCGGCGGTTAAAAATTGTTTTTGTAAGCGATGTCCTGCCCGTTTTTGACAGAACCAGCGCAAATTTGAGGATATATCAGATACTGCGTATTCTCGTAAGCGCCGGCCACGCCGTCGATTATCTGTATTTCAAGAAGACAAGCGATGAAGATAAATACAAAAGAGCTTTTGTCGGGACTGTAAATTTTGTTTATCTGGAGCCGACAATAGACGGTTTTACCGGTTACTTCAGCTCAAATACGACACAGAAGGTCAACTATGTATGGATAACGAACCTGTGGGATACCGACTACGGCCGATTTGCCGTCGCCTTGTGCACGTGGCTGAGGACGAGATGCGCCGACGCCAAAATCATAATCGATACAATGGATTTCCATTACAAAAAGCTTGTGCGGAAATTCAACATATCGCACGATAGCACAGACCTTGCACGGGCAAGGCAGTTTCTGGAAATCGAAAAACAGCTTTATCCGCTGGCCGACAACGTCCTGACGGTCACCGAAATTGAAAGACGCGGCATACTTGAAAATATCGGCTCAGTCCGGAACGTGACCGTAATCTCCAATATCCATACGATATTATCACGACCTCCTGATTTTGAGCAGAGAAAGCACATCTGTTTCCTCGGCGCCCTGCATATTGCCCATAACACCGATGCCGTCAGATGGTTCCTGAAAGAAGTTTTCCCAGCTGTTGCAGAAAATTCTCCGGACACACAGTTCCACGTCCTCGGTTTCAATGCCGAAAGGTTCAGAGGCGAGTTTGAGACAAATCCAAACGTAAGGGTAATTGGTTATGTGGATGATGCCGAGTCCGCTGTCGCCGATTATAGGGTCTTCGTTTGTCCGATGACCTATGGCGCCGGTATGAAAGGCAAGCTCGGTGTCGCCGCCGCCGCGGGAACACCCATTGTCACCACCGAAATCGGGGCCGAAGGGTTCGATTTCGTCGATGGTCGGAACTGTTTCATTGCAGATAATCCCCGGCAGTTTGCCCAAAAGTGCTTGCGTCTGCTGACCGATGCCTCTCTTTGGAGGCGGTTTAGCACGGATGCCCAAAAAATGATTGCCGACAAATTCAGCGTCAAGGCGGTAAGTGAGAAGATATATGCCCTTCTTCAACCTGCCGCTGAAACTAAAGATGCAGTCAAAGTGACAGTAACTCCCGCCTCTGCACCGGCGCAGCCGGATGTTGCCGCATCTGAGCAGGTTCAAGTTAAACCCAGGATTTCCATGATTACGCCCTGTTACAATTGCGCAAAATTTTTGCCAGAATGTCTGGACAGTATCAGGAGCCAGACATTGACTGAGTGGGAGCTATTTTTGCTCGACGATGGCAGCACCGATGACACCAGGCGGATTATCGAAAAATATGCCCGTATGGATGATAGAATCAGGCCGCACTATTTTGCGGAAAATAAAGGGCCGTACGTGCTCAGAAACTTTGCCATTGAGCGTGCAAGTTCCGACTTTATCGTAATCCAGGACGCCGACGATATTATGGCAAAAAGCAAACTTGAGGTCCTTTATGCCGGGATTGCAAAGGATTCTCGCCTCGGAGTTGTCGGCTCGTTCTACCGCACCTTCATAGACGAATTTAACGGCCTCGAATACGCCGACAGAATCGACCTGCCCGTAATGCACGAGGACATATTGGAAAAATACCTCTCGACCCTCTATATCTGCTGGCACGGCTCGGCGATTATCCGCAAAACTATGTTCGACGCTATAGGTTTCTATGATGACCATCCCTACGGCTCGGATAAACTCTGGCTCGCAAAGGCCGCGGAATACTCTCTGGGCACTGATGAAATTCGATTCAAAAATGTCCCCGAGTACCTGACCCTCAAAAGAGAGCATCAATCATCGCAGCAGGGCCTGCTTCCCTGCCTTGACCCGAGAAATCGACGCGCGAAATTTCAAACTTACTGGGAGCAAAAATTTCTAAAGATCAGAGAAAAGGTCCGGGCCAACCCGGCTGTTGACGTAAAAGCCGAGCTTAGAAATTGTAAGTGCAGCGACTTTATCCGGCAGTACGGCCACCTCTTTCAAAAGTGGGAGAGCGAGCCTCTCGATGACGATTATGTCACCGTAATGGTCGGCCGAGCGGAAAAGCACTTTAACCAGCATCAATACGTGACCTGTATCACCACGCTCAATGCCCTTGAGATAATGGTCCCGGCCCTGCCGCAGAAGTTCAAAGACTTCGACTTCCTCCGGGCGAGGGCCTATTTCGCAATCGGCAAAAAAGAGCGATGCATGAGGTTCCTGAATGCTGAAATCCGCAGCCACGACAACCCTGCTACAAAACAGTTCTTATCCGAGCATTTTGGCCGCCAATCTAAAGCCGATGTTCAGGCAGCACGTGCCGGACAGTTTTTGCCGGCTGACTCCGGGCAGGGAAGTGACATCGGACGGGAAAGTCTCACTGTCGATATTCCACAGTTCACTGCACAACCTGATGCATCCGGAGAATCTGCCACAAATCTTTCTGGTGGAAAGAGAGAACCGCGTGTTTCTGTGATTATGCCCGCCTATAATGCGAATAGGTTCGTCGAAAAGGCAATCAAGAGCGTCCTGACCCAGAACTATCGGGATTTCGAGCTTATCGTTATAAACGATGGCTCCACGGACCGGACCGAAGATAAAATTCGCGCCTTCAAAGATAAAAGAATCAAATACTTCTACCAGGAAAACAAAGGCCTTGCCGCCGCCCATAATCTTGGAATAACAAACTCTAAAGGTGATTTTCTGATTAAACTCGATTCTGATGATATGATGACGCCGGATTTCATCGCCAGGCACCTGCAGGAATTTGACAAGCATCCCGAAGCCGACATTATCTACTGTGACGACTGCCTTATCGATGAAAATGACAGACCCCTTCGTGTCATCGAGCGTCCGCAGTACCACGACCGAAAGTTTCTCATCAGAGACCTTTTCCGCTGCGGCTTTCCCGTGGTGCCTTTCAGGACCTGCATCAGAAAAAGTGTTTTCGATAAAATAGGTCTTTTTGATGAAAAATTGCTCGTCGCCGAAGATTACGATATGATACGAAGGTTCGTCAAATGCGGCTTGACGGCGCATCATCTGAAAGGCGTTTTGTATTTGCGGCGAATGACCCCGGACAGTCTCTCAAGCAGTTCCACCATCGACAAGGCAGAGTCTCATTTTAATGTCTTCAGGCGGTTTACGGATACATTCTCGTATGATGAGCTGTTCCCCGATGTTGCGTGGGACAGAATTCCGCCCGATAGAAGGATGCTGTGTGCCAAATGTCTCTCCGCTGTTACCTGCCTTGCAATAGGCCGGGCTTATGTGAAATCAAATTCGCCGGCCTGTGCCAAAACCGCCTTTGACCTGGCTTACTCGGACCTGATGGACTGCTTAAAAATGGACCCGGCCAACCGTTTGGTCCGGCAGCTGTTACAGAAATCAGAGCTTGTGCGTGCAGGCTGCGGCACAGTACGGCAAATTGCACGCTGACCGGGAGGAATTTGGCCGTGGCTTCACGTTTTTCACTGTTATTGGAAACGAAAATACATTGCGTGCCGTGCAAATGGTCAAGTTCTCGCACTTTTTAGCGATAATAAAACTGGAAAGTACGCCTTAAAACTGTTGTAAGACTTATAGTAACCGAAAAGGGAGGCAAAAGTGGCAACCATAAATCTGCCGGGCCTTTTGACCGGCATTGATACAACTAAACTAATCGCTCAACTGATGGCTGTCGAGCGCCGCACCCTCAGCATCTACCAGCAGCGAAAAACCGTCTGGGAAGAAAGAAAAGATGCCCTCAGCACACTCGAAAGCAAACTCGATGCTTTGCGGACCTCCGTCAGGGCCCTTGCCGATGCCGATAAACTTCGCGCCTTCCAGGTCGCTTCCAGCGACACCGATATATTGACCGCTGAAGCCTCCTATGATGCCTTTGAAGGCAATCACGCGGTTATCATCAATCAATTGGCCAACGCTGAGCGATGGGTCCACACAAATGGCAAAGAGTACGCCGAGGACTACGTCGGGGCCGGCACCTTCATTTATTCCTACAATCACGAGGAGTCAACCCTGACCACCACGTCCGCCACAACTCTTCAGGACCTTGTCGGCCTTATCAATAACGATGCCAATAATCCCGGCGTCACCGCAAACCTCCTTTACTACAACGATGCCTACCACCTTGTGCTCAACGGCAATGACGCCGGCTCCGATTACCAAATCTCCATCAACGCCGGCAACACCGAGACATGGCAGGCCGAGTCTGCTTTCACGATTGCCGGCGACAATGCCACACTGACCTCGAAGGTCATCGACCTTGACCAGTTTGACGGAACGCTCGTCGGCGATGAGTATATCACAATCAGCGGAAAGCGCCACGATGGCACGGTTGTCAGCCAGAACTTCAGCATCAATGGAAACACCAAGCTCGGCCACATTATCGAGGAAATAAACGATGCATTTGGCGAAACCGCCACCGCTACATTGGTAAATGGCCAAATCCATTTGACAGACCATACCTGCGGCACAAGCCAGATGGAGCTTACCTTGACTTACAACCAGGGCTCAGGCTCAACGACACTTGACATCCCAGCCATTAGCCGATTAACGCAGGGCGGCTCCGTTACAGCAGACCTCGCCGGTTTTGCATCAGCAGATTTTACCGAGACACAATCGGCCCAGGATTGCCAATTCAAGGTCGATGGCTATCCTACCGGCCCAGACGAATGGTTCGAAAGAAGCTCCAATACCGTGGACGATGTTATTCCCGGCATAACCCTTCACCTGCACGACACGGGTACCGTCCAGGTCAATCTTACCAGAAACATCGACTCCGTCAAAGAGAAGCTGAATTCTCTGGTCACGGCTTATAATGCCGCTGTTGTCTATATCCGGGAAAAAACAGGTTACAACAATGTCCTGAAAACCGCCGGCGTCCTGATGGGCGATTACGCGGTTTCAACTATAAGGTCGCAGCTTTACACGCCCCTTATCGCCCGGACCAGCGGCTTTATAGAGGACATCGACACGTTTCTGACGCCCGCTCAGATAGGTCTCGAACTTGATGGCGATGGTGTACTGAGTCTCGACACAGCCGCCTTTGACAAGGCCATAGCCGAACATTACGCGGGTGTGCTCGCCGTAATCGGCGCCGACAAAACGGGCAGCAGTGACAGCAACGCCATCGAATTCTACGACGCCCACAGCGACTACACCACTGCAGGCGCCTACGATATTCAGGTCATAGTCAGCGGCGGAGTCATAACCAGCGCCAAAATCAAACTCTCCACGGAATCCGCCTATCGCGATGCCTCATACAGCGGCAATATTGTCACCGGCAATAGCTCCTTCGATGAAAATGGCGACCCTGTTTATCCGGAAAATAGCCTCCAGCTCAGCGTTGATTTAAGCCAGGACGGCGCCTTCACGGCCGCTGTCAGGGTAAAGCAGGGTTTCGCCGGCGCGATAGAAGATGCCATCGACAGGATGCTCAAGGTCACCGCCGGCTCTGTCCAAATCGACCAGGAGCACGTCGATGACACCATAGAGGGACTTCAGGAGAAAATTGAAGCCGAAGAAGACCGCGTGGCCAAAAAAGAAGAAAGGCTGATAGCACGTTTCGCCCGCCTCGAAAGGGCCCTGGCGCTAATCCAGCAGCAAATGAGCGCCTTGGGCTTCAGTAGTAGCGGGTAGTGCTTTGTGACAGGTCAATTGACCCGCCAGGATGTCGTGGCGGATTCCTGCAAAACTTGTCCCCGCGAATGCGGGTAGCGGCAATCCCATTCTATGCTCATCCATATAAGGTGCTTCGGCAATCTGCATCTTGCACCCCGCACAGTTTCTTATCTTCTCGTCTCTTTCCTGTGCCGCAGACGATAAATCATAGCCAGTATCTCCGCCACCGCTACGTAAAGGGTCTCTGGAATAGAACTGCCGACCTCAACCGTGGAGTATATTGTCCGTGCCAGCTCCGGCCTTTTCACAACGGGCACGCCGTATGCCCGTGCAATTTCCATAATCTTCTCCGCCAGGTAATCCGCCCCCTTGGCCGCCAGCACCGGCGCCTCCGTCGTCTTGGCCTCATAGCGCAGCGCCACGGCAATATGCGTCGGGTTGACCAGCACCACGCTTGCCTTGGGCACCTCCTGAAGCATCCGCTTGCGGGCCAGTTCAAACTGGGCTCTTCTTATCCTGATTTTCACCTCCGGTGCGCCCTCCGTGTCCCTTCGCTCCTGCTTGACCTCCTGGCGTGTCATCTTCAGCTCTTCAAGGTATTTCCATTTTTGGTAGAAGGCCTCGGCAATCGCTATGGCAAGTAGTGCAACTGCAATGCGTATCATCAACCCCATTATCATTTTTGCGACCGCCGAAAGTATTTCCATCGACCACGCCCATCGAAGCGCAGCCAGCGTATCGAGCCTGTCGCGAAGATACGACCACGCCACAAGCCCCACAAACAATAGTTTCAGTATGGATACCAAAAGTTTTACGATTGACCGGGCATTTACTAATTTCTCGAACCCCGTCGCTGGGTTTAGCTGGTCAAACCTCAAACTTATTGCTTCCGGCGCAAAGTTCAAACCGCTCACCGCGATAGAACCCGCCACGGAACCTGCTAAAATTGCAGCAAGAATCGGGCACATAATAAATAGCGAATCGGCGATTTTTGTCTCGATAAAGTCTATAAACGCCTTGCTGTTGGCAAAGACGCCGGTCGCACACGACATCCCTTCCGTCACCTGTGTGACAGACCATCGCAGCACGCTCGGCCCAGCCAGAAACATTGCCGCTGCCAGCGCCAATAGTGTCACCGCGGAAGCCAGTTCCTCGCTCTGGGGCACCTGCCCTTTCTGCCTGGCCTTCTCCAACCTTCTCGGTGTCGGCTGTTCTGTCCTTTCAGCAGCCGGTTGTTCTGGCATCGTCTTTCCTTTATACGCCGCGCTTCTTTAACAAATCGCTCTGTCCCTGTCATTCCTGCGCAGGCAGGAATCCACCGGACCCTGTGCGAGCGGAATCACAGTCTGTTTCACAACGGCAGCAATTTGCCTATCAGCTCGGTGAACTCAGAAACAAATCCGTTTATAAACGGCAGAAAAATCGTCACCATTAGCAGCCCCAGCCCGACGCACATCGAGAAGCTGATAAAAAAAATGTTCATTTCCGGCACTACCCGCGCCAGCACTGCCAGCACCATCATCAGCAGCAAAAATGCTGCCAGTATCGGTGCCGCCAATTTTAACCCTAATATCAGCATTGTTGAGCCGGCCTTGACCATTCCGCCTGCAAGCGTTGCCGCTGTCGGAATACTCCCTGCGGGAAATACCTCGTAGCTTCTCGATATAATCAGCAAAAATAGATGATGACCGTTGGCGCTGAGAAAAAGGATTAGAAATATTATCTCCAGCAGACTCGCCAGCGGCTGTTCGCTCTCTTCCATAGATGGGTCCAGAACCTCAGCCATTGAAAAACCCATCTGCCGCTCGACAATCTGGCCGGCGAACTTCACCACGCCGAATACAATGGTAAGCATAAGCCCCAGCGCCAAACCGTAGAGGGCTTCGTTGACTACCAGTAGCGCCGCCTCCAGCATCGAATCGTTTATGACTGTAACCGCGAAAGGCGTGACCATTGAGAAA
>Ga0315293_10003993_pt1 | contig 14128 bp, 11 predicted proteins | sample YL17G13_20_MG_FD_203071 | JGI IMG/M metagenome (GOLD analysis project Ga0315293, IMG submission 203071) | Sediment microbial communities from Yellowstone Lake, YNP, Wyoming, USA - YL17G13_20 | ecosystem: Environmental > Aquatic > Freshwater > Lake > Sediment | place: USA: Wyoming | collected... | reverse complement strand
AGTGTTAATATCGCAAATAAAGATGGTTATGCCCTGGGTATTCAAATAGTAATATCAAAGGATATATTATTCGATAAAAGCCAAGTTAAACAGCTTATAAAAGCTTATTCCAAAATAAAAGTATCTGCTTTCTTGATTTGGATAGATGCTTTTGATGAAGCTGACGTATCGGAAGCGCTTTTGGGATCTTATATAAACTTTATAGAAGGAATAAAAAGAAGTGGTGTACCAGTTATAAGTTTATACGGTGGTTATTTTTCAGTTTTGCTAATGCACCAGGGTCTTTTAGATGGTGTAACCCACAGCTTAGAATATGGGGAACAAAGATCTGTTACGCCTGTTGGAGGAGGAATTCCGGTTGCTAAATATTATCTGCCATGCCTTCACAAACGCTTGCAGTTTCGAGATGCCCTACGTGCCATCCGAGCACTGGATGGCGCAAAAAACAAAAAGGCATTTCTCACAAATATTTGTGATTGCGACCAATGCAGAGAGCTAATCACAAGTAATAAGGTCGCAAACGATTTTACGGAAAATTATGGCAAGACTAAACTTATTAAAGGGCGTCAATACCCAACACCTGAAACTAAAGATAACAGTGTTCGTCATTATATGTGGTGCAAGTCGAGAGAATATATTAAACCAAAAAATATTAATAAGTTAATCGATCAACTTGATGATACTTATAAGAATGACACATTAAAAAGAGCTGTTGGTCTTGAGAATTTTGCTCATTGTAAAAAGTGGGCCAAGGTTCTTAAAGGAATTGATTGATGAGCATATCAGCCGACAGTTCCCCCAGAACAGTTTATGTTCTTGGGGCAGGATTTTCTTATGATGCCTTGATCCCCCTTCAGTCTAAGATTTTAGATTCTATTCGTGATATGGATTTTGTATCTTTGCCTGAGAGGTTACAGAGTTATTGTAGCGAACATCAAGGTCGAAGTATTGAGTTTGTTAATAAAATCTTTGCTCATTCAAACAATCCTGCATTGGAAGATGTTTTTACTCTGCTGGATGAAAGCATAAAGAACCATCGTTATTGCTTGGGTTATGAGTATCGCAAACTTGAGGAAATTCGTCGTTCTTTTTATAGCATCATCGTACTGCTTTTCTTGGCTCACGAAGAAAAAGTTGATGGGGGTGCTTGGGCTTTTTACAGAAAGGTATCTCAATATCTTATAAAGCAGCAATTAGATGCAGGCTTAAACGCTCATCCTTTCAGCATCATTTCTCTAAATTGGGACTGCATTCTTGATGATTCGATATATTGGTCACTGCTAAAACATAAACAAAATGATACAGATATTGATTATTGTTGCTTTACTCATCCCTTTGAAGGCACAACTCGTCATACTCCCTCGATTCTTCAGCGTGCGAAAGGCATTTATAATATTAAAGTTATGAAGCTACATGGTTCTGTAAATTGGGTAATTTGCCCTAACTGTAATTGCATGTTTGTGGGTCTAGGTTCGAAATCTGAAGTGGTTTATAGGTATTTGACGGAAAAAGAATGTCCTGAGTGTGCAAAGGTTATAAAAAAACCGGATGAGACTTTCAGGTTGCCTGTACTTGAGCCTTTTATAATATCTCCAACCTTCGTTAAGCAATTCGATAATCCACATATAGGTTACATATGGGATAACGCATATAGAGAATTAAGCAAAGCAACAAAAGTAGTTTTTATAGGATACTCTTTGCCATATGCTGATTATCATCTCAGAACATTACTCAAAAGAGCGATACAGCCAGACACTGAAATTGAAGTAGTGCTTGTTGAAAGTGATAAGGCTCCAGAAGGTTCTAATATTCGCAGTTATTATGCAGCAAGCAGGTACGAAGAATTCTTTGGAGCAGAGAAAGTCAAAATATATTTTGAGGGGGTGAAGAAATATTTTGAAAAAATGATTTAGTATCCTCAAGTGTCAGGAAGAATTTTAAGTGTTCCTCGCGTGGGTAACCCCAGCCGCACGGGGTGGGGGCTAAATAAGGATGATGAAGATGAATTTTGGGGTAACACGGAAGAAGCAGGAAGAACTTGAGGCAAGAATGGCAGCCCTGGGACTGCGTGAAGAGGACGTGCAGGAAAAATATATTCGTTCATCAGGGCCGGGCGGACAAAACGTAAATAAAACCGCCAGCTGCGTTTATCTGAAACACGCCAGAAGCGGCCTGGAAGTCAAGATGCAGCGGGAACGGTCGCAGGGGCTGAATCGGTATTATGCACGAAAGCGATTGTGTGAGCTGGTCGAACAGGAGAAATTGGGCTCTAAGAGCCCTGCGGCATTAAAGGCTGACAAGATTCGCAAACAGAAACAGCGTCGCAAACGCCGAAGCAAAACAAAGAGCAAGTTTTAATATAATTCACAAATTGAGCGCGGTTTTTCATTATTTGGACAAACCCCCAAGGTAAACTTGGGGGCTAAACGTAACGGCGTAAAAGGTGAGAACCGGCGTCGGTGGCCCCATTAGAGTAGATTCGACAAGCTCGCTACGGGTTGACGAGACTCTAAGCAATTGGGCAGGCGGGATTTCAGTTTACAATTTATAGTTTTCGATTTATTATTTTGTGTTGAGGAAAAAACCCCGCAATAAAATTGCGGGGCTAACCATAACGACTGTGTGCGGTGATGTAAAAGCCATTAGTGAAGGGATGCTATGCGACTATATCTGATAAATCCGTCAAATCCGCTTGTCGGCATCGTCAAAGCCAATAAGAGCCGATGGACCCGCTACCGCGTGTGGAAACCACTGAGCCTTATGGTTCTGGCGGGACTGACTGGGCCTGAGTGGGAAATCACGATAGTGGACGAGAACCTCGGTGTGCCGGACTATCGGGCGATGCCTCGGCCTGACCTGGTGGGCATTACCGCTTTTACCTCGCAGGTGAACCGCGCTTATGAAGTGGCCAGTCACTTCCGGAATCTGGGCGTACCCGTGGTCATGGGCGGCATTCACGCAACAATGTGCGTAGACGAGGTCATTGAGCGTGTGGATTCGGTCGTTACCAGGGAAGCTGAGAATGTCTGGGCGCAGGTTCTGGAGGACGCCCGACATCACAGGCTGAAGAGCCGGTACGACGGAGGGCTCGCCGAGATAAATGATGTGTTGCCTGCCCGCCATGATTTGCTGGCTGGGGGATATGCCTTCGGAGCCATTCAGACCACTCGCGGCTGTCCCTTGAACTGCAGCTTCTGCAGCGTGACGGCGTTCAACGGGGCCAAGTACCGGCATCGCCCTATTGCGGATGTCGTGCGGGAATTCCAGTCGATTCGTGAGAAGCGTGTTTTAGTGGTGGACGATAATCTCATCGGCACGCGTACTGAACACATCGCCCGCGCCAAGGACCTGTTCCGCGCCCTGGCGAAAGCGAAGCTGCGAAAGAAGTGGATTGGGCAGGCCACCATTAACTTTGCGGATGATGAAGAACTTCTGGCGTTGGCCGCCAAGGCCGGGTGCAGAGGAGTCTACATCGGCTTTGAGTCTCCCTCGCCGGAAGGGCTTCTGGAGCTCAGCAAGAAATTCAACCTTCTGAAAGGCCGGGACTTCCGCGTCTCCGTACAACGGATACGACGGCACAATATTCTGGTAGCGGGTTCGTTTATCATGGGTTTGGATGTAGACGAAGTGGGCATTGGTAAGCGTATCGCCGAGGCAGCCGGTCAGTACGGTGTGGACAATCTCAACGCGCTGTTTTTGACTCCCCTGCCGGGCACGCGCCTGTGGGACGAGATGAAATCGCAGGGGCGCATCGCCCTCGACACGTTCCCGGAAGACTGGAAATATTACACACTAACTTTCCCTGTAGCCCGGTATAAGCATTTGTCTATGGACGGCATCATAAAAGAGATGGTTTCCTGCGACCGGGACTTCTATTCCATGCCGCGCATTCTGCGCAGGGTGTGGTGCAACTTGTGGCAATGCCGCGAGCCGCTGATTACTCTGGTGGGCAATTTCTCATACAGGAGCAATATCCGGCTGGGCGATGAGGCATACTCCGAATTCAGGCGTTGCTGCGGCAGCAGGCACAATAGTGTAAAGGAGTCCGGCAATAACCCCATCCAGATGGTGGAGCTAAATCAACGGCGTAAAAGCACCCCGCCCGTAATAAAATCGCGTGGGTGAATCAATTGATTATTTACCATTTATTATTTTGTGCGGTGGTCGCATTATGAGAAAGATTTTGTTGGCGATTGTTTGGGTTTTGCTTTTTGTGGGGGCGAAGTGTTTCGGCAAATATGAACCTCTGGCTAATCAAAACAAGGCGGGTCTGTACGTGCGGTCGCTCGAAGATGTGCTGAAGCTGGCACCAGATGAGGTGGATTTGGGGACGGCGGTCTTGATTGTCTCGGAGCAGTGGAGCGAAAACGTCTTAGGGCGAAGATATATATCGGTGATTGATGATATGGCTTATGAGATTCGGGAGAGACTAAAGGCTGCAAAAGTGAGGGCCAATCACAGGGCGATTCCCATTATAAATAAGTATCTGTTCGAGGAGTTAGGGTTTGAGTCGCTCAAGGAGGCGAGCAGGCCGGAAGAGCTGTTTTTGGATTCCGTATTAGATAACAAGCGAGGCTATTGTCTGAGTCTTTCGGTTCTTTATCTTTCGCTGGGGGAACGGCTGGGAATTCCTCTATACGGAGTTGTTGCGCCGGGACATTTTTTTGTCAGATATGACGACGGTCGGGTGCGGTTCAATATAGAGACGACAAGCAAAGGCGGCAGCGCTCCCGATGAGCACTACATAGAGAAATTTGCTGTGCCGCAGGTCAAGGGCGGCATTTATATGCGGAACCTGAATAAGATGCAAACTTTAGGGTGCTTTTTTAATAATTTAGGCAACAGCTATATGGAGGTGGGCAAGGTCGAGCAGGCACAGGTTGCGCTTGAAAGAGCGGTTGAGATAAATCCGTTGCTGGCGGAGTGCCGGACGAACCTCGGCAATATATATCTGAAAAAAGAGAGGATAGAAGATGCTATAAGCCAGTATCAGGCGGCACTTCAAATCAATCCGAGCGATGCCAAGACCCATAACAATCTTGGAAATGCCTACGCCAGGAGCGGTCGGCTGGATGAGGCAATCAGAGAGTATAACCAATCGCTCGAACTCGACCCAAATTTTGTGGAGGTTTATAAGAATTTATCAGTAGCGTACTGCGAAAAAAAGATGTTCGGGAAGGCAGAATCGGTGCTGAAAGAGGCAACAGAGCTTGAGCCGAGCAACAGCGGCTTCTACAATCAGCTGGGTAACGTTTACAGCGAGATGGGCCAGTGTGAAAAGGCGATAGTTCAGTATAACAGGGCGTTGAGCCTGGCGCCTGGTTTGGCTGAGGCGTATTGCGGTATGGGAGCCTGCTATAACAAATTGGGACTGGTGGACGATGAGATTTTGGCGTACAAAAGGGCGCTGAATATTACGCCGGATATGCTGGCTGCTGTGGCGAACTTAGGCAATGCGTATTTTGCGAAGAAAAATTATGACGCGGCCATTGAGCAGTATAAAAAAGCTGTTCAAATAAAGCCGGATGATGCGGCGATTCATTATAATCTTGGGGCGGCGTATTCAAATAAGGGGGATTATGAGGCGGCGGTGAAGGAGCATCTGCGGGCGGTGGAGCTTGAGCCGAAAATGAGCGATGCGCATAATGGGCTTATCTTCGCATACTACAAGCTCAAAGAATATGAGCAGGCGTGGAAGCATATAAAGACGGCTGAGCGGTTAGGCGTCAATGTCGCTGAAGACCTGACGGCGGCTGTCAAAAGTAATTTGTGATTTGGTAACTGGTTACCGGTAATTGGTTAAATGGTGAAAAAGTTACCGTTCACCGGCGACCAATCTCAATTGTTGATGTTTGCGACAGAAGTGTGTAGTATTGGTGATGCTTAAACCGATTACGCCACAGGCGTACAAGTTTGTGTGGAGGATTTATGGATTCGACCCTTCGACCCTTCGACCCTTCGACCCTTCGACTTCGCTCAGGGCAGGCTTCGCTCAGGGCAGGCTTCGCTCAGGGCAGGCTTCGCTCAGTGCAGGCAAGCTCACCATACATTGTGCGAATAACCAGAGTGATAACGGCGGTATTTTTGGCGGTTGTGATTTTCAGTAATACAGCGGGGCAGACTGAGCCGAATGAGCCGGCGGCGTATTATGGCTTCGGCGAGATGGAGATAATAAAGTTAGACTGGGGTATACATAATCTGCGGGTTGTGGATTTTAACGGCGACGGGCGGAACGATATCGCTGTTGTTAATAACCGCAAGGCCAAGATAGAGATTCTGGTTCAGAAAGAGGCTGTTGGGGCCGGTAAAGCAGAGGTGGCAGTTGATGCGCAAGATGTAGATATAAATCTGCTCAGTCCAGCCACTCGGTTCGACAGACAGGCTGTTGCGGTTTCGCAAATGGTGTACAGCCTTGTCTGCGGAGACCTGAATTCGGATGGGATGATGGACCTGGCGTTTTACGGTGAGCCGAGGGGGCTGTATGTAATATTGCAAAAGGCCGGCGAGGGTGAGAAAGGTAAGTCAGCAACATTAAACTGGCAAGCAAGAAAGAAGATAGAGATAGATGACGGGCTTTTGGCGCCGAATATGTTGGTGTGCGCAGATTTGAATAATGATGGCAGGGCCGATTTGGCACTGGCAGCACGGGATGCGGTATACATTATTCTGCAAAAAAAAGATGGCACCTTGGCACCGGCAGTCAAGTACCCGACCGCCGGCAGGATTTTAGCCGTTGAGGTGAGCGATTTGAACGGCGACGGACTCAACGACCTTGTTCTTGTGATGGATGAAGTTGAAAAGCCGATACACGTTCGGTTTGGTCGGCCAAGCGGGCAATTGGGTCCGGAAATAAAATTCTTTATCGAAAAACCCGCTGCGCTGGAACTTGCGAACATTGACGGAGCAGCCGGCGACGAGGTGCTGACCGTTGATGCGCAGAGCGGCCGATTAGTCTGCTATAAACTTGGCAGCGAAAAGAAGACCACGGGCGGGGCCGATGATTGGCCAATTCTGTTCTATCCACTGGAGTCGGGCGAAGGCGATACGAAGCGGGACCTGGTGGTCGGCGACTTTGACGGAGATGGTCTGCTGGATGTAGTGGTGAGCGAGCCTGGTGCTGCGGAGCTTATTTTCTATAAGCAGATAAAAGGGGTGGGGCTGGGTGAGCCGGTTCGATTTCCGGCGCTTGCCGATATCGCCAGTCTGTCGGCGGCGGACTACAACTACGACGGCAAGGCTGAGGTGGGCGTTTTGAGCGTCAAAGAAAAGATAATCGGCAAGGCAGAGTTTGCAGAGGACCGATTGAGTTTTCCACAGCCGATAGAAGCGGTCGGCGAGCCGGTAGCGATGGAACTGGCAGATATCAACGGCGACGGCGACGTGGACTGCGTGTATATATCCAAGGACGTTAACGATGTCCGAAATCTTGGGGTTATTTACAATGTGGGTCGTGCGGCTGGGCCGCGGGCAGAGAAAAGCGGTAAAACAGGTGAGCATAAAAAGCTTGATGTATTTGGCGAAGTTGAAGAAAGCAGTCCGGAGTTGAAACTCGAGAAACTCAGTTCGGATCCTGAAGGCATCAAAGTTGTTGATGTTGACCAGGATGGCCGGCAGGATGTTTTGATATTTGTGAAGTACGAAAAGCCTATATTGGTTCGTCAGACAGCGAAAGGGAGATTTGAGGTGATTGATTCGCCTGCTGCGCAGGCGAGCCTGATTAAAGATGCGAGCCTGTCTTCGGTCGCTGTTGCGGACGTGGACGGATGTGCGGGGAAGGAACTGCTGATTGCTCAGAAGAATTTTGCGAGGAGTTTGATTTTTGCCGAGGGTCGCAAATGGGGTGTTGTCGACCAGTACAACGCCCACAGTAAACAGGATGTGATATCGACAGTGGCTGCCTTTGATATTGAGCAGGCCCCTAAGGGGGGGCAGGCTGGGCCAGCGAATGGTTCGACAAGCTCACCATCCCGAGCGAAGTCGATGGAGAGACCGGCTATTTTGCTTTTAGACGGCCAAAGAGGTCGACTTGAGATACTAAAGGCAGGAGAAGATGAGACCTATCGATTTGAAAAGGAGCTGGACGTCGGCAAATGGGATGTCGGTGCGGGACATTTGAAGATGCTTTTTGCGCCGCTTACGGGCGGCGAGGCGAACAGCATTCTGCTGTTCGACGGTGCGAAGTTCGCGCTTATAACGCCGCCCCCGCGACTGCTTGCGCAGTCAAGCGCGGGGGCTGCGCAGCGTCTGGAGCAGCAGTTCGGCTACGAGACGGAAATAAAAGATGGCGACTACGGCAATCTTACGGCGGGTGACATAAACGGAGACGGGCGGCCTGACATCGTCATGGTAGAATCCAGGCATAGGCACATCGAAATACTCGCTCTTGACTGGCAGTTCAAGCCGATTCCGGCTATGCGATTCAAGATATTCGAAGAGAAAGGTTACAGGGAAGACGAAAGGCAGGGCGAAGGTCGAGTTGAGCCCAGAGAACTGAAGGTCGCCGACGTTACCGGCGACGGCAAGGCGGACCTGGTGACGGTCATTCACGACCGCATAATTGTTTATCCACAGGATTGAATTCGTCGCTCGTGCCCCGTCGCTCGTGACTCGAAGACAGACGACGGACGACAGAGGAGGCAGTGCCCGGCAAATTCTAAATTCTAAACTCTAAATCCTAAGCAAATACTAATTACCAAAACACAAAATTTCAAACAAGCGGCAGATTCACCACGGCGGACGATGGGAAGGGCAATCAGTGGGCCATAGGGTTATCCTGTGGTCCGTTTTTTTTATCAGGCCGGTCTCTGCTCCAAAACGCCTGCAAAAATGCAGTTTCAGTTTATGAAAATTGAGCGGTTGACCAAGTTCGTCTTTCTGATATAATGGCTCATGCTGCGTTTTATCCACACGATACATCGCGCATGACGCAATACGAAATCCGCCGCAGGCGGATAAAGATGAGGGAATTATGCAGGCCCCGTTAGAGATTGTATAACGGGGAATTAAGATAATAGAAAAAGGGGAAAATGATACAAGAGGGCAAATCTCTAACGGGGCAGGGGAAAACGCTGGGAGAATTGGCTGAGTATGTCGGCGGTCGGGTTAGCGGAAACCCGGACGTCGTGATTAAGTCAGCCTCCACACTCGGACGTGCCAGCGAAGGCGACATCAGCTTTTTAGCCAACAACAGATATGAGAAACATCTGCAAACGACCAAGGCCAGCGCAGTAATTGTAAGCAGGGAAACAACCAATACATCGGTTCCACTTTTAGTGGCGGAAGACCCTTACTATGCGTTTATGCAGATTATGGTGCTTCTGCACGGCCATCGCAAGCACAAGAAGGTCGGTATAAGTCCGCGAGCTTCAATTTCGGACAGCGCAAAGATTGGAGTTGACTGCCATATTCACGATTTCGCGGTCATAGACGACGATGCGAAGGTCGGCAACGGCTGTGTAATCTATCCCCATGTATATGTCGGGCGAGGTGTGCAGGTAGGCAATGACAGCGTATTGTACCCCAACGTTACGATTTACGACGGATGCAGAATAGGCAATCGCGTGATTGTAAATGCCAACTCGACAATCGGCGATGACGGCTTCGGCTACGCCAGCCACAACGGCGTTCACCACAAGATACCTCAGATAGGCACAGTTGTTATAGAGGACGATGTTGAGGTCGGCGCGTGCTGCGCAATTGAGCGCGGCACACTCGGCGACACAATCATAGGTCAGGGCAGTAAATTGGGCGATTTGGTTACGATAGGTCACGGCACAAAAATAGGTTCGTACTGTCTGCTGGTGGCACAGGTGGGAATTGCCGGCTCGACAACTTTAGGACACCACTGCATAGTGGGTGGGCAGGTTGGAATCGTTGGCCATCTGAACATTGGAAACAATGTTATAATCGCGGCGCAGGCCGGCGTTATTAACGATGTCGAGGACAATCAGATAGTCTTAGGGTCGCCAGCCATCGAAGCCAACCAGGGCAAACGAGCATACAGTATGATACAGTACCTGCCGGAGATGCGGCAGAGCATTCGGAATCTTCAAAGCCGGATTGAGCAACTTTTTTCATCCACAGAAGGGGATTCCAAAGAGGCGGTTGATGAGTAGATGAGCGAAAGTGTGGATGAGTGATACACATCATCGCATTTACTCATTCACTTATTTACTCATATTGGCGAAACGAGACTATGAGCAATGAAGTACTGGGCTTGATAGCGGGCGAAGGGAGACTGCCATATCTGGTAGCTGCCGGTGCGAGGGAAGCGGGTCTGAAGGTGATTTGTGTCGGCCTGGCAGATAGCGCTGAAGATTCGCTCGCTGATGAAGTCGATGTGTTCTACAGGGTTGCGATTGCGCGGCCGGGCACCTGGATACGCAGGCTGCGAAGACACGGGGTTGCGCGTGCGATTATGGTCGGGCGGGTTGCAAAAGGGCGTGTCTTTACGCCGTGGCGAATACTGCGATACCTGCCAGACTGGCGCTCGGTACGGATATGGTACTGGCGACTGCGCCGAAGAGACAAACAAAATGATACGCTTTTGAGCGCTTTGGCTGAGGAATTGGCCAGCGGAGGAATAGTGCTGGAGAACTCAACAATGTACTGCAAGGAGCATCTGGCGACGTCGGGGACGATGACGCAACATAAGCCGAGCTCGTCGGTCGAAAGCGACATTGAATTCGGCTGGCAGATAGTCAAGAAACTCGGCGAATTAGACATAGGTCAGGCAATCGCGGTCAAGGAAAGAGAAGTAATAGCTGTCGAGGCGATAGAAGGCACGGCGGAAATGATAGAGCGAGCGGGACGATACTGCAAAAAAGGCGGCTGGACGCTTATCAAGACATCCAAGCCGAGTCAGGATATGCGCTTCGATGTGCCGTGCGTTGGGCCTGACACCATAAGAAGCCTGGCTGAGAACGGAGCCAAGTGCCTTGTTGTGGAAGCGGGAAAAACTATAATCATCGACAAGCCGGAAACAATCGAGCTTGCTGATAAACTCGGCATCAGTATTCTTGGACGTAGCTATGCCACGAGCTAAAAGCGTGGATTCGACAGGCTCACCACAGGTGGAGAGCGGTTTCGATAAATTAAGCGGGGGTGGATTCGACCCATTCGACAAGCTCCCTACTTCGCCCCACACGACGGGGCTACACAGGGCAAGCAGGGCAGGCAGGCTCACCACAAAAGGATGCACGCTGTATATTCACAAAAACTTCCGAAATAACACATTAGAAGAAGCTTTATTGGCAGGCGGAAGGGAATTTCACGAGCGATATCATCCGATTCCGGTGCGGTCGTCAAAGTTCACCAACGTGTATAAATTTGGTGTTAGATTCGGCGATTCCTTCGACCCCGCTTCGCTAAAGCTTCCGCCTTCGCCAAGGCTTCGGCGGACAAGTCGCAGGGCAGGCAAAGCTCCCTACTTCGCCCCGCACGACGGGGCTGCACAGGGCAAGCAGGACGAGGCCGAAAAAGTGGTTTACTTTAAGGAGTATTTTTACCGGTCGTGGTGGGATTTTGTGAAGCATCTTTTTCGTTCCAGCCGGGCCAAGCGAGCGATGGAAGCGGGGTTTATGCTGGCTGAGAACGGCTTTGAGAGCCCTTATGTTATCGCGATGGGGCAGCGCAATTTTGCATTTTTGACGACGAGAAGTTTTGTGGTAACCCTTGAGGTCGAGAACTCGCGGTCGGTTTATCAACTCGTCTCGGCGGCTGAAAAGCTTCAGGAAAGGAGGTCGTTTATAAGGGCGTTCGGATGCACCATCGGCAGGATGCACGCGGATGGGATTTTTCACGGCGACCTGCGGCCGGGCAACGTGCTGGCGCGAAAGACAGAAGACAGAGGACAGAAGACAGAGGACGGAAAGCAATGGCATTTTTTCTTTCTGGATAATGAGCGGACGAAGAAATTCCGGAGACTTCCGGCGCGACTGCGTTTGAAAAATCTGGTGCAGATAAATATGTTCGAGCCCGGGGCGGTGAACAATACGGACCGTATGAGATTTTTCAAAGAGTACTGGGTGGCTTCGACAGGCTCACCACAAGCGAGAAATAAGGAAAGCGGGTTTGAAAGCACCTCCGCCGAAGCGGCTATGGTGCTCGCGCGAAGGCGGAAGGTGGCGCTGATCAAGAAGGTTCTAAAAAAGACCGGGCGGCGATTGAGAAAAAAATGAAGTCTGACGTATGATACGTCTTTGGTATGCGGGGGAGACCGATTTCAGAATTGGTCGAGGAAACGCAGGTCGTTTTCAAAAAGCAAACGGATGTCGGTGATGCCGTACTTTCGCATAGCGAGGCGTTCCACGCCGAAACCGAAGGCCCAGCCGGTGTATTCTTCGCTGTCAATTCCGACGGCATCAAAAACATTGGGGTCAACCATGCCGCAGCCACCCATCTCTATCCAATCTTTTTTGCCGGAGCTGTCGGTCCAGAGCAAATCGACCTCGGCACTGGGCTCGGTGAAGGGAAAAAAGCTCGGGCGAAATCGCCACTGCGTATCGGGACTGAAGAAGGCGTGAATGAACTGGTCGATGGTGGTCTTCATATCCACCATAGAGACATTTTCATCGACGACGAGCGCTTCGAGCTGGTGAAACATATACATATGCGTTGCGTCAACGGTGTCGGGGCGGTAGACGCGGCCGGGGGCGACGACACGAATGGGGGGCTTTTTGCTTTCCATAACGCGAATCTGAATTGTGGAGGTCTGACTTCGCAAAAGAGTACTATCGTCGATGTAGAAATTGTCGAGCGGGTCTCTTGCGGGATGCTCTTGCGGGATATTCAGGGCGGCGAAATTGTGCCACTGGTCTTCGACTTCTGGGCCATAAGCGACATCAAAGCCCATTCGGCCAAAGATTTCCAGCAGCTCGTTTACGGTTTTGGTGATGACGTGCGTTTTGCCGATTCGGACGGGTACGCCCGGCAAAGTGACGTCGACAAACTGCTGCTGATATTTGCGATGAGATTCGGAGAGGTTATTTTTGAGCTGCTCGAATGCGGCGGTGACATCATTTTTTATTTTGTTTGCGATTTGTCCTGCCTGGGGTCTTTGCTGCGGCGGGAGGAGGCTTATCTGAGTGAGCATCTGTGAAATCCGGCCTTTTCGGGCGAGGTACTTTATCCGGAACTGCTCGAGAGAGTCGAGGTCGGTGACTTTTTTCAGGTCGTTGAGGGCGTCACTACCGATTTTTTCGAATTGCTGAAGCATTTTTGGTGCCGGTTGTTCGAGCGGTTTATGTGGCGATGGACTTGGCCATGCCTAACGGCATTGCGGCCCTGGCGGCTTCGACGACGGTATCAAAACCATCTGGGTCGGCAATGGCGATTTCGCTGAGCATTTTACGGTTCAGTTGAATGTTTGCTTTTCTGCAGCCGCTGATGAAGAGGCTGTACTTTATTCCGCGCAGTCGACAGGCTGCGCTTAGGCGAGTAATCCACAGGCTGCGGAAGTCGCGTTTTCTGCGTTTTCGGTCGATTCGGGCATCGACGCCGGCTTTGACGACACCTTGTTTAGCGAGGTGGTATAAGTGGCCGGCGGCGCCACGATGGCCCTTTACGGCTTTGATGATTCGTTTTCTTGTGCGACGTTTTGCAGCGCCTTTTCTGGCTCTTGGCATATCAGTTTTCCTTCAGGATTATAACCAACTGGTGCATAGGTGTAAGCCACAAGTTATTTGTTAAGGAATATTTTGATTGTTTTTGCGGCGGCGGCGGTAGAACTCAGAACGGCGGGGCTGGCCAAGTGCCTTCGGCGTTTGGCATTTTTGGTGCTCATAAGATGGCCTGCACCTGCGCGTTTGTAGCTGAGCTTTCCGGTGGCGGTAACCTTAAACCTTTTTTTCAGGCCTTTGTGCGTTTTCTGCTTCGGCATTTTAACTGGTTCCTTTCCGGCTACGGTTCGGCCTCCGCCGAGACGAGTCCGCTTACGGCGGATAAAAATCGAGAAATCTAAAGCGCGGTAGTATATGTTGTTTACGGCAGCGGGTCAATACTATAGATGGCAAAATTCACCAGGAAAACGGTGTTGCCCGTAAGTGTTTGCTCTTGTTACCCCGACGACGTGAAAAAATTCTTTTTCCACACCTTTTGAGGTTCAAATCCAGCGGGGACTACGCCCGAC
>Ga0315293_10003992_pt1 | contig 14130 bp, 14 predicted proteins | sample YL17G13_20_MG_FD_203071 | JGI IMG/M metagenome (GOLD analysis project Ga0315293, IMG submission 203071) | Sediment microbial communities from Yellowstone Lake, YNP, Wyoming, USA - YL17G13_20 | ecosystem: Environmental > Aquatic > Freshwater > Lake > Sediment | place: USA: Wyoming | collected... | reverse complement strand
AACGGCACTGAATGCCGTCCTCAAGCCCCCGTAGCGGAGAGGGGACCCGAGTCCTATGAAGGCTATCTCGGCGACCCGCCCAAGACTCTGTTCATATTTCTTTCCACCCCCTACCCCCTCCGATAATCGGAGGGGGACTCTGAGATCGTCCGCGTCGCCGGCAGAGGTGCGACGGGGGGAACCGACGGGACTGGTTCCCCGGGGGCCGGGGGAGTGAGGGCGGCTTCAGGCCGCTTAAAGTCAGATATCAAACTATTTAATGCGTTCGTATTAGTCCGATAACTCCGCGTTCCCCGGTGCCAGGTCCGGGATGTACAGACCGGCGACCCCTTTGACGATTTCCTCCGGGTGCGCCCCGTCCAGGTTGGCCAGGGCAATGACCGTCAACCGGTCACCCACATAGCGGGAAATATGGGTGTTGAACCCCTGCCATGAGCCGCCGTGTTCGATGATCCTATGTCCGCGGATCTCTTCGAGTCTCCAGCCGAAACCGTATTTTTCCGTCGTGCCGTTGTTGAGCTTAACCGGTGTCCACATCTCGTCCAGGCTGGCCTTTTTGAGAATTTTTTCGGTATAGAGGGCCGCGTCCCACTTAGCCATATCGAGGACGGTCAGGTAGAGGCTGCCGTCCGCGGTGGTGTTGATCATCGGCGCGACCCATTCTTGGTTCTTGAGTTCGCCCTTGACCAGCCGGTACCCCGCGGCGCGGTTCATGACGATGTCGGCCTCGCTGATGATGCGGGCGGTGGCCATCCCGAGGGGGTTGAAGATCCGTTTTTGGAGCTGGTCTCCGTAAAAATCGCCCGTCACCTTCCTGACGAGGATGCCCAACAACAGGTAACCGGGATTGCTATAGTTATGCTTCTCTCCGGGGGGGAAGTCGAGGGGAAGGGAGGCGATCTTATGATAGAGCTCATCTTCGGTGTAATCCTGGCGCAGATTGATCTGATCGTAGAGCTTGTCGGAGATGCCCGCAGTGTGGGTAAGAAGGCGACGAGCGGTGATCCCCTTCCATGTCGCCGGAGCGTCATGGAAATAGGTGGAGATCGGGGCATCTAACTTGATTTTCCCTTCCTCAACAAGCATCATGATCAAGGTCGCCGTGAACTGCTTGCCGACCGAGCCGGACTGATAGATGGTTTCCGCCGTCACCGGGCAATTGAGCTCGACGTTGGCTAATCCGTAGCCTCGGGCCTTGATGACCTCCCCATTCCTGACCACGGCCAGAGAAAGACCGGGGATCTTCCGCTTGGCCATCTCCGACCGGACATATTCGTCGACCTTGTCGGCCTGGGAAAAACCCTGAACCGAACAAAGGGACAGGAGAACAACGGTAACGATCGCGGCTTTTCTCTTCATGGGTATCTCCTTTGGTTTCGGGTTTCTACTTCGTGATCCCCACCTGCTTCAGCATCCAGGCCGTTTCAAAGGCGGCATCCTTAAGCCTGTCGTAGCGGCCCGAGGCGCCTCCATGGCCCGCGGGCTCCATTTTGCACTTGAGGAGCAACTCGTTCTTGTCCGTCTTCAGGGCTCGAAGCTTGGCGACGTATTTCGCAGGTTCCCAGTACATCACCTGGCTGTCGTTGAAGCTCGTGGTCACCAGGATGGCCGGGTAGGACTTTTTCTCTAGGTTGTCGTAAGGGCTGTAGGATTTCATGTAGTCGTAGGCCGCCTTCTCGTTGGGGTTTCCCCACTCCAGGTACTCGCCCACGGTGAGCGGCAAGCCGGCGTCCATCATGGTGTTCATGACATCCGCGAAGGGCACGGCCGAATGGACAGCCTTGAAGAGGTCCGGCCGCATGTTCGTGACGGCGCCCATCAGCAGCCCGCCGGCACTGCCCCCCTCGATCACGAGATGGTCCTTGGAGGTCCACTTCTGGGCGATGAGGTATTCGGCGCAGTCGATGAAATCGGTGAAGGTGTTTTTCTTCTTCATGAGCATGCCGTCGTCGTGCCAGGCCTCTCCCATCTCGTCGCCGCCCCGGATGTGGGCGATGGCGTAGGCCAACCCGCGGTCCAACAGGCTCAAACCGTCCCTCGAGAACGTCGCGGACTCGCCGAATCCATAGGAGCCGTAGGCATAAAGCCACAGAGGCGCTTTGCCGTCGTGGATGAAGCCCTTCTTGTACACGATGGAAATGGGCACCTTCACGCCATCCCGGGCCGTGGCCCAGAGGCGCTCCGTCGCGTACCGGTTGGCATCGTAACCGCCAAGAACCTCCTGCTGCTTCAGCAGGATTCGTTCACGGGTCTCGAGGTCGTAATCATACACGCTGGACGGCGTGATCATGGACTGGTAGTTGATCCGGAACATGCGGTTGTCGAACTCCGGCGTTCCGCCGCCGAAGGCCGAATACACGGTCTCCGGGAAATTCACTTCGTGCCAGGTTCCCGTTTTGAAACTCAGAACCCTGAACCGGTTCAATCCCTCGAACTTCTCATGGGCCACGGCGTAGTCCTTGAAGATCTCCAGGTTCTCGAGCAGCACATCCGGCTTGTGGGGAACGAATTCTTTCCAGTTTCCGGGGCTGGGATCCGAAACCGGCGCCGTGACGACGCGGAAATTCTTGGCCCCTTTGTTGGTGCGGATGTAAAACAGCCCTTCCCGGTGCTCCAAATCGTACTTGTGCCCCTTTTCGCGGGGGAGGACGACCTTGAAATCTCCGGATGGCGTGGCCGCGTCCAGATAGCGCATCTCCCAGGTATCGGTGCTCTGGATTCCCAGGACCACATACTTTTTATCCTTGGTGCGTCCCACGCCGATGTCGTAAAGCTCGTCCTTTTCCTGGTAAAGGAGTTCCGGCTTCCCCCCCAGCGCCAAGCGCCAGAAATGGTCCGAGCGCTTGGTGACCTTATCCTCGGTCGTGAATAATAGGGTTTTGCTGTCCGCAGCCCACTCCGCTGATGTGATACGCTCGGCCGTATCCGACAGGATTTCGCCCGTGCGGAGGTCTTTCACGTGAAGGATATACTGGCGAAAACCCGTGGTGTCGGTGCTGTATGCCAGGAGGTTGTCATCATCGCTCACCGACGCTTCGCCGATGCTTAGGAAAGGCAGTCCCTTGGCCATCTCGTTCTGATCCAGCATGACAAACTCAGCGGCCTTCGCGTCGAGGGAACCGTCCGGGGCCACGGCTTTCCGACAGTAAATGGGATACTGTTTCCCTTCCTCGGTGCGGAAGTAGTAGTAGTATTTCCCCTGCCGAACGGGCACGCTCAGGTCCGTCTGTTTGATACGCCCAAGCATTTCCGTATAGAGGGCTTCCTGGAAAGGCTTGAGATCCTTGGTCATGGCCCCCGTGTAGGCGTTCTCAGCCTCCAGATATTTCGCCACTTCAGGATTGGTTTTCTCCCTCAGCCAGAAATAGGGATCCACGACGGTTTCGCCATGCCACACAACCTTGTGTTCAACGCGCTGGGCAACGGGCGGTGCAGGGGCCTGCTGGGCCATTGAGAAGATCGTGGATACCGCAACAATAGCGAGAACCAGAATGGCGCGCGATCGGGACATTTTCATATGAGACACTCCTTTTGACAATGCATCTTCCTTCCTGACAATGCCGGAAATATATCGCGGACTGCGCGGCGATGTCAATGAACTCTAAAAACGGCGTCGGGAATGTGCGACAAGGCCGAGGCCATTTTGATTTTTCCCGGCGAAGATGGTACATTCTTGGTTGGAAACGGCGCTCCCGTCGGACCACCAATCCATCGAGGAGAAGGATATGCACATCCTGGCCATCGTCCAAGCCCAGATGGATGTTGTTTCCGGGTTGGGATACTGGTTCGACATGCGGGAGTTCAGCATGGAGGGAGGATGAAGCCAACGAGCGGGCTCGCAATCTCCGGTGATAGATTGCCGGCGGCAGGTGCCGTCCGAATGATAAGAACTCCGTGGCCGGCGCTCCTTGCTTGGTTCTGTTTCGTCCTCGGAGTCTCCGGCGGCATATCCTCCCTATCTGCCCGGCAGGGATCCGGAGGCGACGAAAGGCTCAGGCAGATCCTCGAGCGTATAAAAGGCTACTGCCTCACGCTGGAGAAGGCGGCCCTCGATTTCACCTGCATGGAGAAAATAGAGGAAAAGATCTACAGACTCCCGGAAATCCAGCCAAACACGATCACCTTCACTCCTTCGCAACAGGTCGTGGCTTATTATTCCCATCATCCGTCTCCCGAGCGGTCCTACTCACATACCTACGTCTATGATTACCAATTCGTCCACACGGGAGATCAGAAAGCGGAAAAACGGACGCTCATCGAAGAGAACGGCCGGAAGAAGAATGAGAAGGATGCGCAGCTCGCGACACTGAGGGTCAGGGTGGAGAACGCCCTCTTCGGCCCGATCGGACTGCTCGGGGCCCAGTGGCAGGCGTACCACGACTACAAGATCATCGGCGAGGAGACTCAAAAGGGGAAGAAGATCGTGGTCATCGGGGCCGTCCCGAAGCCCTCGTTAAACCGTCCCCACTGCTTCGGCCGGATCTGGGTTCGGGAGGACGATGCCAGCATCGTGAAAATCGCCTGGGACCAGACGTCCGTCGGCAACTTCATGATGATCCAGGCGACGGCGCAAGAATTGAAAGCCGACCCTCGCCTGACGTCCGTCACCGAGTACAACCTCGAAAAAAATGGCATCCGTTTTCCGAGCAAGGACACGACCGAGGAAGCTTATCTGCTGAAAAACGGAAAGAAGTTTGTCAGATCATTGACCACAATCCTTTACAGGGATTACAAGTTCTTCACGGTGGAATTAGAAGTCAACTACTAGGAAACGAGCCCGGGACCGGGTTCTCCGTGTCCGGAGCGTCGGCTGTCGGTGTATCATCCCAAGGACTGGGGATAAAGCGGATTCTGATCCGGGAACTTGACGGCCTTGTACGGGCTATGGCGCGCCAAGGGCCGGGCACCGGCTGCACCGGATCATTTTATATTTACATTCGGGCCGGCGGCATCGCACTTGGCGGCCGAGCAAGCCGAGAGCGATCCTTTCCATTTTTTGGCTCATCCTCCCTTTGATCAGAACGACATCCCCATCCCGGAGGTCGGCACGGAGAAGTTCCAGGGCAGACAGGACGTCGCGGCCCGCGTAGGAATAGGATGGCAAAGGAAGGCCGCTCTGCCTGGCGCCTGTGGAGATCGCCCTGAACTTGCGGCTCCAGCCCACGAAGATGACCTTGGCGCATATCTCCGCGCAAAGGCGGCCGAGCCGTTTGTAGTGAGGGTAAGCACTCCCTCGCGCATCGGTGATTTCTCCGATGACGGCGATGCGCCGGCAGGCCTGGATCTCCCCCAGGGTTCCGAGCGCCGCCTCGACAGTCTCCATCGTCGATTTGGATTCATCGCGCAGAAGAACAGCTCCGTTCATAAGCCTGACGGGCTGCATGCGCCCGGGAGCGGGCCCGACCCTTTCCAGCCGCTCCAGAATTTCATCGAGGGAAACTTTTTCTCCGGCGGCCACGGCGGCCGCAGCCAGGACGGAATAGATCATGTGACGGCCGATGAGTCGCGTCCGGGCTTGACGCCGAGCGCCGTCAAGATGGATGGTGAAACTCGTTCCCTCCGGCCAGTCCAACGCGATGTCCGAGGCGAAGACGTCACGGCCGGGTTCCAGCCCGAACGTCACCACCCTGGCTCCGGTTGCCCGCGCCATCCGTCGGACATGGGGGTCATCGCCGTTGAGAACCGCCAAGCCCAAAGCCGGAAGGGCGCGCACCATCTCGGATTTCTGCTCCCGCGTCGCTTCCAGCGACCCAAGAGAGCGGTTGTGCTCGCTGCCGATCATCATCACCACGGCGACGTCCGGGCACAGGAAATTCGCGTAGGTCCGCATCTGTCCCGGCCGGGAGATGCCGACCTCGATGACGGCGTAGGGGTCTCCCCGGCGGATTTGGAAAACCCTCCAGGCCAGAAAAACGCCTCCGTTGCGTTCCGTCGCTCCGGACGGGTCGCCGCCCAGGGCGGCGGTAACCATGCGTGTCGTCGTCGATTTCCCGAGCGAACCCACAACCGCCACCAGGCGCGTGCTCCGGACGACATGACGCCTGTACCACCGGGCGGCGAGGAAAAGCACCGGACGGGCCTGGTGCAACACGGCCACGGCGATGAGGCTCCAGCCCCTGCGGGTCGTCAGGAGTTCTCCCAGGTCATAGCCTCGGAGGCTCAACCCGGATTTCACGGGAGTCTCCTCATCCGGACAGAATCAGCTTTCGGCGTCATGGATCATGTCTCATAGACATCACGGGCCGTACCTTGCCGGACGGAGTCCGTGGTATGAAAGAAACAAACGAAACCCGGAGGCGGATTTTCCCCCCGAAAACGCGGCCAAACTTGGCCGCCAGGCGCGCTTCAGTCTCCAGGCGGTTACAAGATGTTTTAGCGACCAAGACGACATGGAAGTCCAACGGGCTTTCCTGGACCACCCGGTACTGCAGGACCGCCTCCTCGTCCCTCAGGAGAGGGTAGACCAGGGAAGGATGAACGGGCTCGCCGGAAGGGAGCTCGAGCCAGTCGTCCTTCCGGCCGGCCGGGAAAGACATGAGGGGCAGGGAACGGCCGCAGGCACAGGGATCGGGGAGGAGCGCGGCCAGGTCGCCCAGGCGGTAGTTCAGCAGAATCATGGTCCGGTTGACCAGGTTGGAAACAACGACCTCTCCATATTCACCGGCAGGAAGCGACCGGCCGGAGGCGTCCACGACGCGCAAGGGGTAGATGTCCTCGTTGATGTGCAGGCCGCGATGCTCCCCGCACTCGAAGGCCATGGAGGGGGCTTCCACGGAGCTGTAGAGGCTGAAAGCCGGGATGCCGAAGTGATCCAGGATCAACCGCCGGGCCGAGTCCGACAGCCCGTCGCCTCCGAACCCGACGGCCTTCGGCCGGTGAAACGCCTCGCCTGTGGCCTGGAGTCGGGCGAACAGGACTTCCAGGTAGGAGCCGTAGCTGTGGATGACGTCGGGCTTATAGGCGTTGATCAAGGGGATGTTTTTTTCCGGCGGGTCAAGCATGGACAGAAATTGCCTGGACGAAACAAGCCTTTCCGCCAGGAAGGTGTTGTCCAACTGCAGGCGGCGGTATCTCATCGTATTGGAATCCGCTGAGGGGAAAATCCAAGTCTCGCGGGATCTGCGGCGGGCGGGAAAATGAGCGGCGAAGACATCATGATAGCGCTGTCCGTGGACGGCCGTCTGGAGGATCGCGTCCAGCCCGTGATAAATCGAGATCGGCGCTCCCGTGCTGCCTCCCGTGTGAAAACACTCGTGCGGCCCGGCCGACCGGGCCGATGACAGGAAGCGCTCCGGGGCCGATTGGATCTCGCGGCGCTCGAGAACGGGAAGCCGGGCCAGGTCGTCGACGGTTCGGAAATCCGAGGGCCGCAGGCCGAGGCGGTCGAAGGTCTCACGGTAGTAAGGGACAAAGCGGTAGGCGTGGGCCACCATCCGCTGAATCCTTCGGGACTGGTCGTGCCGGACGGCATCCCGCGAACGGAAAGGATAGTGAACCTGTTTCAGGTAGTGGCAACCCAGATGCCACGTCCAATAGAGGCGCCTCAGCACGTCGTGCATCTTAACTTTTGCCGGAAACATATCGCAGACTGTGCGGCGATGTCAATCACCCTCCGGGGGCGACACGGATATGGTTGTTGGGGCAAAAAAAACCTCTTTCACAGGCTAAAAGACGACGGGTCGAGCTCGCCGAAACGGGAATAGGCGTTGCGTCCGGAGGTGAACAGGACGCGCTTGCCTCCGGGAGCCCAGCCGAGCGCTATGTCTGCGGCAGGTGCCATGTGAGCCGCCGCGTGAATTCCGGTTAAGAGATATCAGTTCAGCGACAGCTTCTTAATAAGAGCTCGGGGGATAAGCGCTGCGAGGGCCGGCCTGGATTCGACGAGCCTCAGAATATCAGCCAGGTCCTTCTGGCGTTTGCTGGGCCGCCGCGTGTCGTCCAGGGCGGCCCATATCTTTCCCTGGAGCACGTCCTCCACGGCCGCCACGGGCATCGGGTATCCGAGGACGGACTTCCGTTTCGACCTGAACAGGAAATCCTGGTAGCGGGGGTCCGTTTGGACCTGGATCCGGAGGTCGGATCCAGGGGCGGAAATGTTGAGGCTGTTCGGAAACGATCTGATCTTAAAACCCGCCGGCAACGAATCCCGCAGATCCTTGATCCGGTCCGAGATGACGACGATGTCGAGGTCCAGGCTGACGACGGGATCGGCGTAGGCGTTGACGGCCAGCCCTCCGATCACGCAAAACTTGATCTTCCCGGCGTGAAGGGCGTCCAAAAAGATCTGGAGGACGTCGGTTTTCCCGCTCAGGATCCGCCGCGTGAAATCCTTTTTAGTCATATTTAATTAATAGGACTTTCAGGGGAATCCGTCAAGGCGAATAGCTCACAGACCCCCACTCCCCATCATCACGAAAGATGTGGGCCGCCGCGAGCGTGATCTGCTGAAGACATGGGAAAGTCGATGAATATGGGCGTTTCAGATCAAATTCAAAGACTTGTGTTTATCGGCGATAGCCCCGGCGAGGGCGTCGATGGCTTTGAGATCCGCCACCCTCGGAAGGCCCTTGGCGATCACGGGGGCCAGGAGCTCGACGTTGAGGTTCGGGATCAGGCTCTTGATGGTCTCGAGGATCTTATTGCCCCACCCGTAGGAGCCGACGACGGAAGCGAACCGAGCCTTCGGCCTCAGGGCGTTGGCCAGGGCGACGGCGTAGAGCGCGGCCGGATGCGGCCCGACGTGCACGGCGGGACAGCCGACAACGATGGTCGCCGCGTCCACCAGGCTCATGGCCAGCTTGCCGACGTCCGTCACGGCCAGGTTGAAAGGGTGGACGATGATCCCTTTATCAACCAGGGCCGCCGCCAGACGGTCCACCAGGATGGCCGTAGAACCATGCATGGAGACGTAAGGGATGACGACCTCGTTCTTCGGCGTGTCGGACGTCCATTCTTTGTAGGCGTCAATAATGAACTCGGGCCGCTTGTAGAGGGGCCCGTGGCTGGGGGCGATGATCTCGATCAACAGGTCCTTGATCTTCTCCAGGTTCTTCCGGATGATCGCCCGGAAGGGCATCATGATCTCGGCGAAGTAGCGTTTAGCGGGTTCATAAACCGCCGCTTCGTCGCTCACGAACAGTTCCGACGTGGCCAGGTGCGAGCCGAACCAGTCGCAACTGAAGAGGACCCTGTCCTCTTCGAGGTAGGTCACCATCGTCTCCGGCCAATGGACCCACGGCGCATGTATGGCCCGCAGGGTCCTGCCGCCTAGGGGGACCCTCTCCCTGTCGCCGACCGCCCGGACCCTCCCCTCCTCGATGCCGAGGTGGTCAATGAGCATGCCCTTCGCCTGGGGCGTGCAAAGCACAACCGCCTCAGGATACTTGCCGAGGACGAACGGGATCCCACCCGAGTGGTCCTGTTCGGCATGATGGGCGACCACGTAGTCGATCCTCGGAACGTCCTGAAGGTGCGCGGCCAGCTTATTCAGCATGGTTGGATCGACGGCGTCCAGGAGCACGGTCTTTTCGCTCCCCCGGACGATATAAGCGTTGTAGCTCGTCCCGTCCGGAAGCGGGATCAATGAATCGAACAGACGCCTGTCCCAATCGACCGCGCCGGCCCAGTACAGACCCTTCTTGAACTCGCGTTTCATCATGGTATCGACTCCATTTTTCTTAAGCGCTGGGGTATCTCTTCTTCACAAAATAGTGGATCTCGGGGTGATGCTCATAGCCCAGGGTTTCAAACGTCCGCACGGAGGCATCGTTACCTTCCTCAATGAGACAGGCGAGGACGTCCATGCCCAAAGCTTCGAAGCGGTCCTCCGCCTCCCGGACGAGCCTGGAGCCAATTCCCCGCCTCCGGTACCCGGGATCGACGGCCAGCCTGTTGATCCATCCTTTCCGGCCGTCGTGGGTGGCCAGCACGGTCCCGATAATCCTTCCTCCGCACTCGGCGACGAGGAAGACTACGTTGGGTTTCCGGACCTGGGAGTCGATGACCTTCCGCCTGTCCCTCCCCTCGGGCTTGAACGGCAAGTCGGCCCCGGCCCAGAGCGCGAGGACGGATTCGTAGTCCTCCGTCCGGTATTCGCGGATACCTACGTCAAGAGCTTCACGCGTTCCGGCCATATCGGGCATCTCTTTTCAGACCCCCGTCACCGCAGAAAACCGACCGCCGCGACGGCGAAGATCGACCCCGCCAGGATTCCGAGGAGCAAACCCTTCCACCAGGGGATCTTCTGGGAGACGGAGGCCGCCACAGAGCAGAGGCCGTATGCCCATAGCAGGGCCACGACGTGGGCCGCCAGAAAGAAGGTTTGCGCCCGTCCCGGCTCGGACAGGATATCGACCATCTCCTGCTGGCCCATCCCCAGCCCGTAGAAAACGGCGATGGCCATCTGAGGCACCCAGAGGAGGATGACGGGCACGGCCAGGGAGAAACCAAAGACGGCCAGCGTCCTCCTGAGCGACCCGCCTTTTCGGCTCCCCCTTCCCAGGACATGGACCAGGACGGAAGCGAAGAGCCAGATCAGCACGAAGAGAGGCAGGATGAAGAGCATCTGCCAGAAGTGGTAGTTCTCGACGCCGACGTGAAGGAAGATGGGCGCCATGGGAACCGCCCCGGTCACGGCCAGGGCCGCGGTCGTCAGGACATAAAGGAACCCGGCCAGGAGCATCGCCTGGAATCCCCGCCTGGCGGGCCGGGGGTCCGCCATCAGACGGCCGAAGGCCCGGCGCGGCAGGAAGATGGTCCCGAACATGTAGCGAATGAATGTCTTCATGTTTCGTTCACCCCATGAACAAACTCTTGCTGGCGAACTCCGGGTCGCTGGTCAGGTTGATCCCGAACCGTCGGAGGCCCGCCTCGTCGCCGGCCGTGGGCATATGCGTCATGTGGACTTCGCAGCCCTGGAGGTCCTTCAGCTTTTCCATGGCCATTTGGACGGTCGGGTTCGTCGACGCGTTGATGCTCAAACAGATGAGGACCTCGGAGAGATCAAGGCTGACGGAGTTCGCCCCCATGACGTCCTCCTTGAGCCTGGCCACGGAGTCGATGACGCCCGGGGACAGGAGCGGGATCCGGTCGGGGATGTCAGCCAGCTTCTTGACGGCGTTCAAAACGAGGCTGGAGGACGCGTGCATCAGGGGAGAGTTCTTTCCCGTGACAAGAGACCCGTCCCTGAGCTCGATGGCCGCGCCGACGAAGATCCCTTTGTTCCCTTTCCCCTTCTCCATGGCTTCCCGGGCGGCCTCCCGGGCCGGCGCCACGACGCGCCTGTCCTCCGGCTTGAGCCCGAGCTCCTTCATCAGCAATTCGGCCCGCTGGACGGTCTCCTTGTCGGCGAACCCCACGATGTATTCGCAGTAATAGCGGAAGTACCGGCGGATGAGTTCCTGCTTGGCCGCCTCCCGGCAGACCTCGTCGTCCAGGATCCCGGACCAGGCCGCGTTGACGCCCATGTCGGTCGGCGATTTGTAGACGCTCTCGGCGCCCGTGATCTTTTCCAGGATCCTCCGAAGGACGGGAAAGACCTCGACGTCCCGGTTGTAATTGACGGACGTCTTGCCATAGGCCTCCATGTGGAAGGGGTCGATGAGATTGAAGTCCCCGATATCGGCCGTGGCCGCCTCGTAAGCGATGTTGACCGGGTGCTTGAGCGGCAGGTTCCAGATGGGGAACGTCTCGAACTTGGCGTATCCCGATCGCCGGCCGCGCTTGTGATCGTGGTAGAGCTGGGACAGGCAGGTGGCGAGCTTCCCGCTGCCGGGCCCCGGCCCGGTCACGATGACCAGGGGGTGCTCCGCCTCGATATATTCGTTGGCGCCGTACCCCTCGTCGCTGACGATGGTCTCGACGTCCGTGGGGTAGCCCTTGGTGAACCTGTGGGTATAGACCCTGAGCCCGCGGCGCTCGAGCTTATTCTTGAAGATCCTGGCCGAAGGCTGGTTCTCGAACCGGGTGATGACCACGGCCCGGACGTCGATCCCCCAGTCCCTGAGGTCGTCGATGAGCTTCAGAGCGTCGGCGTCATAGGTGATCCCGAAATCGGCCCGGACCTTGCGCCGCTCGATGTCGCCGGCGTAAATGCAGAGGATGATGTCGGCCTGCCCCTTGAGCCCCCGGAGGAGTTTCATCTTGACGTTGGGGTCATAGCCGGGAAGGACGCGCGCCGCGTGATAATCGAAAAGGAGCTTCCCCCCGAACTCGAGGTAGAGCTTGTCGTCGGACCTCTTGACCCTTTCCAATATGGCCGAGGTCTGTTCCGCGAGGTACCTGGCGTTGTCGAAACCGATCTTTCCGTTCATTCGGGGATCCTTTTCTCGTTAGTGTCGCTCGAAATGTATTTGACGCGATGGGAAATGTCAAGGCGGCCAGGCGTCATCATCCGGAAGCCGGAACTTTCATGACATAGAAGCGGCAAGCCCGAGTGGATCTCGAAGAAAAGTTTTCTATTCAAGGTCGTTCTCTCAGGGCTCGGTTCGGCGGCTTAGCCGATGATGGGGCTTCCGACGACCAGCAACCCTATTCCGGCCAGAGCTGATCGTCTTCGCTGGATTCTTCTATATCCTGCGAAATTTCAAAACCAAAGATTCTCCAGTCAGGGAATGATCTTGGCTTCGCCGATCAATTCATTGAACCGGGCGGAAATATTCAATCGCTGGGCCCAAACAGTTAAATATCCCATATTCACTTGCGGATACTGCACTTCATATACCTTCAAAGCGTCCAGATAATGCTTGCGGCTGCCGCCGCAGAGTTCCGACCAGCGCAGCTTGGCCAGGATGGTGTCCTCGGCTGATGATATCCAAATATTTTCGCCAAGCAGTTCAACTTTCTGCCGGCGCGAAAACCGGCTGCGGTCAAATTCACTGTTGGTCAGCATCCAGAAATCAACCTTGTCGCCTTCCCGTAAATCGATCACATTGAACATCCCCTGGTTTTTCAGCGCCTGCGTGATGCTTTCGTGATCGAGATAAAACTCCTTAGCGGGGAAGGCCTGGACAATGCCCGGAATGTCGGACGGATGTATGGAAATGATGATATCAATATCATGGGTGGAACGCGGTTCGCCCTGGATGCTGGAAACCAGGGAGCCGGTCAGCATGTAAGGGATTTCCCGCGCGGCCAGAATGCCGACGATTTTCTTCAGTAAATCTGATTGTGACACCGTTCAAGCCTCTCCTGCATCAACTTCTTGAATTCAACGGCGTTGAGGTCGGGAAAGCGTCGGCGCATGCCCGTTATAAAAAGTTCTCGGCTCAAGGCGGACAATTCGAACGCCTTGCACAAATGCTGCTCTGCGGTCATGCGCCGCAAAACCTTGATGTAAATATCGTGATTGGGCCTGGGTTTCGGATCCACTGATATATCTTTTCGTACTGTCATCGAGTCAATTATACCATTTTTCAAATTTGATTTGGTAAATTTTGAATTTGGCAATGAAGGGGACAGTAAATAAACGGAGAGGGCGGGATTCGAACCCGCGGTCCCGGCGTTCACCGAGACAATCGCTTAGCAGGCGATCCTGATCGACCACTCCAGCACCTCTCCGCGAAGACCAGGAATGGCGGCGCTATTTTAGCATTAATATTTCGAAGAAGCAATCGGAGCCCGAGCGACGGCGTCCTAATTCCACATAGACACCTTCAAGAATTCGTTTTGATTTCTTATCCCCCCCTTATCCCCCCTTCTAATCAGGGGCTGGTCGGAATTTAAGACATACAAAGGCACCTTCAAGACTTTGTTTGGATTTCTTATCCCCCCTTATCCCCCCTTAAAACAAGGGGGGAATGGAAGGCGTCCAAGATATACAAAGGCGCTCCCGAGAATTTGCCTGTATTTCTTATCCCCCCTTATCCCCCCTTATAATCAGGGGCTGGTCGGAATTTAAGACATACAAAGGCACCTTCAAAACTTTGTTTGGATTTCTTATCCCCCCTTATCCCCCCTTAAAACAAGGGGGGAATTTGGATTAGGTAGGTGCCTTTGACAGTGGTGCGGAGGGAGAGGGATTCGAACCCCCGTTCCGGAAACCCGGAAAGCGATTTTCAAGACCGCCGCCTTAAACCACTCGGCCATCCCTCCGCATATCGCCTCATTCTAACTTGCCTGCCCCTGCGGAGC
>Ga0315293_10003990_pt1 | contig 14134 bp, 8 predicted proteins | sample YL17G13_20_MG_FD_203071 | JGI IMG/M metagenome (GOLD analysis project Ga0315293, IMG submission 203071) | Sediment microbial communities from Yellowstone Lake, YNP, Wyoming, USA - YL17G13_20 | ecosystem: Environmental > Aquatic > Freshwater > Lake > Sediment | place: USA: Wyoming | collected... | reverse complement strand
GGCCTGCGAGGCTGTCATGACCTTCTGCTTGTACTGCGTTTCCCACGAGGCCATAGCTTACCGTTTCTCCTTGCCAATGATGATGCGCGCGTCAACCACAACCGCGCCGTCGCCTTCGTAGCCCACCTTGAGGGGATTGATGTCAATCTCTTCGATTTGCGGAAAGTCGATGGAGAGCTGCGACATGTGCCGCAGGTTTTCGACTATTGCCCCAATATCAACGGCCCGTTCGCCGCGAGCGCCACGAAGCAGCTTGTAGGTTCTGGTGCGCTCGATCATGGCGTAGCATTCCTCTTCGGTGACCGGCGCCAGGGCAAATGTCACGTCTTTGAGAACTTCGACGAAGATGCCGCCCAACCCGAACATGAGCATGGGTCCGAACTGAGGGTCTTTCTTCATGCCCAGAATAACTTCGCGCCCCTCGGTGACCATTTTCTCCAGAAGCACGCCGCGAATCTGCGCCTGCGGCATCTTGCGGCCCACTCGCAGCATCATGAGGTCGAAGGCATCCATCACCGCCGAGCGCGAGGCCAATCCTATGCGAACACCGCCCACATCGGACTTGTGCAGAATGTCGGGGCTGGAGATCTTCATGGCCAGCGGATAGCCAATCTGGTCGGCAAAGCGGGCGGCCTCCTCTGCTGTGCCGGCCAGGGTTCCGGGCGGCAACACGAAGTTGTAGGCGGCCATAATATTCTTGGCGTCGATTTCGCCGATCTCGTGCAGACCCAGTGCCCGGTATGTCTTGAAGATGCGCAGAACCGGATTCTTGTTGACTGCAAAGCGCTCGACCGACCTCGGGGTGCGCGATCGGAACCGATGGTAGTTGGCAAGCTCCATCATGGATCGAGCTGCGCGTTCGGGAACCGAGTACTGAGGGATGTGATTCTCGCGCAGAATGCGCACACCGTCGGCTACCATGGCAGAGCCCATGAAGCAGCCGAACACAGGCTTGGTTGGGTACTTGCGCGCCATGTCAACGATGGCCCGGGCCGTGCCGGCGGAGTCGGTCATCTTCTGCGGCGTGAGAATAACGATGATGCCGTCGACCGAGCTGTCGGTGAAAAGCACCTCCAGCGTCTGGCCGTAGCGGTCGCCGCCGGCATCTCCCAACACGTCAACCGGGTTGTGCGTGGATGCGGCCGGAGGCAGAAAGGCAGCCAGAGTTTTCTCGGTAGCGCTGCCCAGTTGTGCCATGGTGAGCCCGGACATTTCGATGGCATCGGACATCATGATGCCCGGACCGCCGGCGTTGGTAACAACCGCGATTCTCTCGCCCGCAGGCAGCGGCTGGTAGGCGAAGGCCATCGCAATGTCGAAGAGGTGCTCGATGGACTCGGCCCGGATCACGCCCGTACGGTCGAACGCGCACGTGTACGCGGCATCGGCGCCGGCCAGGCTCCCGGTATGCGATGAGGCGGCCTTGGCCCCGGCCTGAGTGCGCCCCGACTTGAGAATGACCACGGGCTTCTTGCGCCCGACTTCCTCGGCAATGCGCATGAACTCCTGGCCGCGCGAGATGTCTTCGAGGTAGGCCGCAATGACCTTGGTATTGGGATCGTCGCGCAGATTCTCCAGAAAGTCAACTTCGTCCATGGCAGCTTTGTTGCCCACCGATGCGACAACAGAGAAGCCAAGCATGTTTGACTGGGCCCAGTCTTGCACTGCGGTGATAAGCGCACCCGACTGCGACACCAGCGCCACGTGTCCGGGCTCGCCCACGGCCTGCCCGAACGAGGCATTGAGCTTCACCCACGGGTTGAGCAGTCCCAGGCAGTTGGGCCCGACAATCGTCATGTGGTGCTGGCGGGCAAGCTGCGTGATTTCGCGCTGAAGCTGTTTACCCTCTTCGTCGGTTTCGCCAAAGCCGGCAGTGATGATGATGACCGACCCGATGCCTTTGGTGGCGCACTCGTGGAGCACCGGAACCACAGTTTCTCTTTTGACAACAAGCACCGCAAGATCGATAGTGTCCTGCACGTCGAGCACCGATTTGAAGCACGGCATGCCGAGGATAGTCGTTTCGCCGGGATTGATCGCGTAGATTTTGCCGGCAAAGCCACCCGAAACAAGGTTGTCGAGCAGCGAATTTCCAACCTTGCCCGTTTTGGCCGAAGCACCCACAACTGCCACCGACGAAGGTCGGATCAATTTCTCGAAGCTCATGGCGAGATCACCTCAAACGATCGAAAGGTAATGTGCTACGGGGGAACATGTAAAAATACATTCTGCTTGAGAACCGGAATGACGGTTGTTGCACATCGGTAACCCATTGTCGCTGAATGAATAACACAACCCTCATCAACCGCGCAAATGCATCATCAAGGATGATTTCTCACCACAATCTGCATCGGTGACAGACCATCGGCGTGTCTCCATGACCGGCCCTTTTCGCGCAACACCACGCATCTTCACGCACGATTGCCCAAAGCCTGCTGGATTGCCGAGCTCACTTCCTCGATCTTGAAGGGCTTGGGCAGCACACCCCTGAAGCCGTACGCGCGGTAGTTGGCCAGTACCGGATCGTCGGAATACCCGCTGGTAACGACAGCCCGGGCCTTCGGGTCGAGCGCGAGGAGCTCTTTGATGGTCTCCTTGCCGCCCAGGCCACCGGGGATGACCAGATCCATGATGACCACGTCGAACGGTGTACTGGTCTGCCTGGCATCCATATACATCTTTATGGCCTCAGAGCCCTCTGCGGAGAGAGCCACGGTGTAGCCAAGATCGAGCAGGATACTCTCGAAGGTCATGCGCACGACTTGATCGTCATCCATAACCAACACGCGTGCTTCCCCGCGCTCTGCACGGAAGACGCCGGTATCGTCGGTCACCTCCGAACGCTCGGTGGCCGGCAGATACACGCTGAACACCGACCCTGAACCCTCCACCGACCGTACGTGAATGGCTCCACCGTGTTTCTTGATGATGGACTGGGAGATGGCAAGCCCCAAGCCGCTGCCCTGCTGCTTGGTGGTGAAGAATGGATCGAAGATCTTGTCGATATTGTCCTTGCTGATGCCGACGCCGGTGTCCTCAATGCAGATCTCGACATACTCTGCCGGGGGGAGATCGGCCACCGGTGTGGCAGGTACCGACAGATTCCTGCACACGACATTCAGAACGCCGCCGGCGGGCATTGCCTGCTTCGCGTTGATCACCAGGTTGGTCAGCAACTGCTCAAGCTGTTCGCGATCGAGCTCTCCCCATTTCAGATCGTCGGCGATGGCAAGGATGCTCTTGACATTGGAGCCGCGCAGAGTGAACTCGACAGTGTCCTTCACCACCTTGGCAATAGACACGAGTTCTTTGATGGGATCTCCGCCTCGTGTAAACGTAAGCAGTTGACGACTCAGACCCTTTGCCGCCAACGCTGCTTTCTCGGCCGATCGCACAATATCGTAGAGGTCGGAGCCACGACCCATTTTCATCTTTGCAAGTGAGATATTTCCGAGCACTGCGGTGAGGATGTTGTTGAAGTCGTGGGCCACTCCGCGGGCAAGCTTGCTGAGAGAATCCAGCTTCTGAGCCCGCTGCAACTCCGCCTCCATCTTCCGGCGCTCGGTGAGATCGCGGGCAATGAGCACCACGCCAACTCGCCGACCCTTGGCATCGCACAGAAGCGACTCGGATACCGATACCGGCAGCTTGCGCCCGGAGCGTGTGACGAAGATCGCGCCAATGTCAACAAAGAAACCCGCCCGTTCAAGCTCGCGCAGCCGGCTCTCCCGGAACAGCACACTGTCGTAGCTTCCGCGCTCGAAGATGAGGCCCACCGACTGACCTATGAGGTCGGATTCGTGGTACTCCAGCAGTTTCGCCGCAGCCTCGTTGACTCGCAGGATCCGGTCCTGGGGCCCCACCAGTATCAGGCAGTCGGCCATGATTGCGATGATGTCTTCGGCCACTGTTGCAGGTGTCAACATGGCGAATTCCGGTTTCCAGATGATGGCTGCCAGGACCAGCACGATGAACCCGGACAGTGACAGAAGCATCGGGGGCACGGCAACGCCGATCAGGCGCAGTCCCGCATCAACCGGTAGCCCCACCGCAGCCAACGCGGCAACGCACATGGACACCCATAGAATCTGCCGACGACGAGACTGGTTCGTCGACTCCCGGTAGCACCGGATGAACTCCCGGGCCGCATAGAGAAGTACCAGGGAGACCCATCCCAGGAAGAGCCCGCAGGCCCACTCCCATCGAATGGGTCCGTGCGTCCATCCCCAGTACGCCCGCATGGGGGCGCCACAGAGACCACCGGAGAGGATCTCGGTTGTGGCGAGCACGAACCCGGGAACGTACCCCCCAACAAACAGAAGAGTCATCAACTTCCGAGTACCCAGTCGGTCGGCAAACACCAGAACAAAATGCAGGAGAAGCGGCACCGCGAGTGGCCACAGCGCGCCACACCGAAACCAGAATAGCGCGTCGTCGTAGGTATGCGCTTCCCTGATTCCGAACTCCGCAAATGACCAGTAGGCAAGGAAGAGCGTCAATCCGAAGAAGACGCGATTGAGCCGCCTCTTGGGATCGCGTCCCAGAACGAAGGCACCCAGGACAAGCAGTATCGCAGCCGAGACGACCGAGGGGATGGCAAAAGGCATCATGGTGCAGTGGTTAGTTCAGCGGTTAGGGTTGCGCGTGTCGATTGTTGCCAATGTGAAGTATCCCCGACATGAACGAACCGATGGAGTCTCAGCTCATGACTTCGAACTTGGCTTTGTTGCGGCCTTCTCGTTTGGCCTCGGCCACCAGGTCGCTGGCGCGCCGCACCATCTCGTCGGCCTTTTCAGGAACGGTGAAATACGTCACGGCGCCAATGCTGAGCGTGACCGTCCACTGGCGGTTACGTATCAATGAGGAGAACCCCTTCTCCAGTTTGCTGACAGCGGTGTGCGCCTGCTCCGGACCGGTCTCGGGGAAGAGAATGGCAAACTCGTCGCCCCCGAGCCGCCCCATGATGTCAACAGTGCGAATCGAACGTTTGATCTGCTCCACCGTTGCTTTCATGACCATGTCGGCCTCTTCGTAGCCGGCCTTGTCGTTGATCTCTTTGAAGTTGTCAATGTCGAAATACACCAGAGTGCACGGGCGTTTGAACCGTTTGGCCCGGCTCAGCTCGCGGTTGGCGCCCCGAAAGAAAGAATCGGCGCTGAGCACGCCGGTGAGTCTGTCAAGTCCGGCCAGGGTGCGAAGCCGAAGCTCCCGCAGTGCAGACGTCATGAGCGCAAAGAGCATCAACACACCAAACACGTTGAGCGCTTGAGCCCACACAACCGGAATGTCGGTGCACAGCGACCGGCTCCCCCACTGCTGCACCAGAAAGACCGCAGTTGCCCCGAGGAGTGCAACAAGAAGACTGCCCCACCGCGAGCCGGCCCAACCGACAAGAACCACGGGCACGACGTACAGAAGGGTCAGCGATGCGCGTCCACCGGCCATGGAGTCGAGCATGCCCGCAACAGCCACCAGCACGACTCCGGAGATCGCGATCAGAGTTTTGGAGATGCTACCGCCGCCCTGCGACGCATTGTTCATGGTACCCCCGCGGTACTACTACCGGGCAGTTTGTTGTTTTCTTGCGCAAATTCCGGACAGAGCGCCCGTCGCTCGTCGAGCGCCGCACCCAGCCCAGTCGAAGCGTTGCGCTGAGCCCGCCGAAGTGTGTGCTCCCGCCGCGCCCCTCAACATTTCGACAGGGCTCAGTGCAAGTACAGTCCGTCTCAGCGCCGCATCGAGCTTGTCAAGAAATCAACGGCCCACACTTCGACCAGGCTCAGTGCAGCGCTCGGGGTGCGGAGGGAGTGTATCGAGACGAGCATCGAGAACCTGCGTAGTTACCATAAATTATACAATGAACTCACCGGGGCACAATTATTTTCAATCAGCCGCCGCATCGGAGCCACCCGTTCCCGGCAGTCTGGCGGCCTGCCCCACGGAGATTTCATCGTGACACAACGGCGTGCCAATCCGATTCTCGCCAAGCTTCTTCTGTCTCTGGCAGGCGGGCCTCTGCTGCGCACACTGAACCGACTCTCAACCGATGCCCGAGCAACTCAGCAGGCTGTGTTGCGTCGCATACTTGCCGAGTGCAAAGACACTGTCTACGGCCGCGAACACGGCTTCAGCAGCATCCGCACCATCGATGAGTACAGGCGCGCCGTGCCCATCAGCGACTTCGAGGGTCATCGTCGCTACGTCGAACGCATGTGTGCCGGCGAGCGCGATGTGCTCTTCCCGGGCAAGCCGCTCATGTATAACACCACCAGCGGCACCACCGACAAGCCCAAGTTCATCCCCGTGTCGCACGAGTACTTCTCGGGAGCCTTCCAGCGCCTCAGCCGGCTGTGGCTGTACGCGGTCATGAGAGACAACCCGACCATCTACAACGGCCAGAGCCTCTCGGCTGTGGCGCCCGCAGTCGATGGCCACGTCGCGGATGGAACGCCCCACGGATCGATTTCGGGGGTCACATACCGGAGCATTCCCGGCGTTCTGAAGAAGACCTACTCCACGCCCTACCCGATCATCTGCATCACCGACTATCTGAAGAAGTACTATGCCATGATGCGCTACGCGCTGGCCTGCGACATCACCTTCATTGTCTGTCCCAGCCCGTCCAACCTGTTGCGATTCCACCAAACCACCATGGAGTCGTTCGGCGACCTGGTGCGAGACATCCACGACGGTACGCTGCGAAGTGATATTGCCGAGTGCATTGCCGAGGCAGACCGGGAGCCGGCTCTGGCGGCGCTGAAGCCCAACCGCGCCCGCGCCCGCCACCTTGAGTCGCTTCTGCGCACGCACGGAGAGGCCCTGCGACCGAAGCACTACTGGCCCGATCTCGCGTGTGTCAACACGTGGAAGCAGGGTAACTTCGCGCTGGTTCTGCCCCGACTCGACGGGTACTTTCCCGAGAAGACCGTACTGCGCGAATTCGGCTACCTGGCAAGCGAGGCGCGCGCCGGTATTGTGCTTGGTAACGACTGGACGCACTCGGTGCCGGCTGCGCACGTGTACCACTTCGAGTTTGTTCCCGAGGAGGAACGAGTGTCCCCGGATCCACGCACACTGCTTGCCCACGAACTGGAAGCCGGCAAGCGGTACTACCTGCTCTTCACAAACGGGAGCGGCCTCTACCGCTACGACATCAACGACATTGTGGAGGTGATAGGCTGCTACGGGCAACTGCCTCTCTTCCGATTCATTCAGAAGGGCGAGGGCGTCACCAGTCTGACAGGTGAGAAGCTCTCGGAGCAGCAGGTCATTCAGGCAGTGCAAGACGCGGTGGCCCGGCACAGCGTCCATGTCGAGTTCTTCCGGATGCTGTGCGACCGGCAGAGCCTGACCTATCGGCTGTATGTCGAGTTCGGGGAGAGTTCATCGGTGCAGGCCCGAAGAGTCTTCGGGGATCTGGTTGACCAGCGGCTCAAACAGATCAACTGCGAGTACCAGGTGAAGCGGGAGTCGCACCGGCTGGCAATTCCGCAACTGGTCGAGATGAAGCCGGGGTCTGCTCAGCGCTTCAAGGAAACGCTGATCAACCGGCGTCTCACCACCGACGGGCAGTACAAAGAGACATTCCTCACGAAGAACCCGGTGCACGCTGAGATCCTCGGATCACTGGCAGTGTCGAGTCCTGCGTAGCCGTACACCCGGCAGTTCAACGGAATCCGGCAGACTCGCGTGTGCCACGGTGCCCCCCCTACGGACCGTGCCGCCGGAGACTGCGAGGTCGTCTCGCAGCTACAGAGGGATGGTGTTGACCCCGGCCCCCTGAGCACGGTCGAGGGCGACCGTGGCACACCTTCCCCTCCGTGCAGACGTCCGACCATCCCCTCACGCCCGGACCGCGCGCCTTCGATGGTCTCGCGTGTGCCACGGTCCCCCCGGACCGTGCCTCTCAGCCTGACCAGATGCGCTGGGATTGACATCCCGACACCAGCCTCCGCATAGAGAACGGGCGCTCCGCGTTTGCACGCACAGCGCCCGTGTCATACCATCACCAAACGTCGGATTGTCCCGGCTCTCCGCCTCAGGCCGGAGTGGCGCTTTTCTTCACCTTGCGGGGACGGCTCTTGCCGAAAGACTTGGCAAAGATCTTGCCCTTGCGCGTTCGCTTGTCACCTCTGCCCATCTGCAGGCTCCTTTGCGTGTATGTGTGCTGTTCAGACCTGTCGTCGTGTCGCTGAATCGCTGATTCGTTGTTCCACCACTGTTTGTCGTCACGTCCCCGGACGCTCGTCAGTCCGCGTAGTACTCTGCCAGATTGTCCTTGATAGCAGCATCCGCCTTGTACCGCAGATACCACTGCCCGTACAACTGATTGCCGTTTGTCGCGTTCATTTGACGCTCAACCATCATGACATCGGGGCTGCTCCACGAAATGCTGTCCATCGACTGTATCCACACCGGCCGCACCACATAGAGTGCACTGCCAACCCTCACCGGGGCAGACCTCTTGCCCACAGGCAGGGCAAACGCTGCCGAGATGGCCGGGTTGCGCATCCCGACTTCGGGTATGTATTGCATGCGGGTGACCGTGTCGGTGATTCCTGTCTTGATGAGGGCGTCACCCGTTGACACGGCACTCAGGGGCGCGTCGGCAGCCGCCTTCGCAAGTGCTGCGTTCAGGTACTCTGCGGCCTTCTGCCGTTGCAGTGAATCGCGCAGAATCGGAACGATCCGGCTCTTTGCCGCAGCAAGCGAGAGCTTTCCGGCCGCGACCCGCCGCTTGATATTGAAGAAGTAGAATGCCTCATCGGTCTCAAACGCCTGATCGTTCACCGAACCAATCGCCTCCGCGAACGCAAAACGAGTCATACCCGGCACGTAGCCAATGCCGGGCACCGGAGCGCCGCGCGAGACCAGCCCGGTCGAATCGACTCGCAGCCACGGATGCCCGGCCAGCGCCTTTGCCATGCCCTCTTCCTCCGATACTGTCCGCAGACTGTCGGAGAACACTTCGGCAAGACTATCCAGCGTTTGCGCGGAAGGCTTGATCTTGCGCAGAATATGCCGCGCCTTGACGGCGATGGAGTCTTTGTTCTGAACCTTGTCCTCAACCTGGATAATGTGGAGCCCGAACGAAGTGCGCACCGGCTCGGAGATCTCTGCCTTGGCCAATGCGAATGCCGCATCTTCGAATGGCTTCGCCACCTGTCCCTTGGTGAACCATCCAAGTTCGCCTCCACGCTGAGCCGAACCCTCGTCGTCAGACTCAAACTTGGCCTCATCCTCAAATGCAGCCGACTTGTCCAGAATCCGGCTGCGGATCTCGACGAGTTCGCTGTAGTACTCCTTCTCGTCGGCCTCGGTGGCTACCTTGGGGATCTTGACGTAGTAGAGATCGACCTGCTCTGCCTCGTTGAAATTGTCGGGGTTACGGTCGTAGTATTGCTGAACCATCGCATCGGTCACCGCCGACGAATCCACACCGAAGTCGCCGGCATTCACCCTGGCGAACTCGAACCTGGCGCGCCGATACTGAGCCCGGTATGCACGCTCCACCTCGGACCTGGAGATCGTATTGCCTGCGCCAAGAATGAGACGCAACTGGTCCATGGGGATCACCATGTTGCGCAGGCGGTGCTCAAGCGAGTCGATGCCCGGGTTGTTCAGGTTCTCCGGGTTGCTCAGGTACTCTTCGAACTTGGTAGTGTCAAACACACTGTCGGGAGTCTGGAACATCGGGTGGGCCACCACCTCGGCAGGCGGGTTGCTGCGCAGATACCGAAAAACCTCTTCTCCCGAACCGCTCAATTGCATGGCCTTGAAGATGCGGTAGTGCAGAGCCCGGCTCACGTACGTGTCGAACACCTTGCGGGGAATCTCTCTGCGTTCGGCGGCGCTGAGTTCCTGACCGTCCTGACCTTTGCCCACTTCTTCCTGTGCCGTAACTTCGCGAGAAATCGCCTCGTAGGGAATCTCCTGACCGTCAACCAGGCCGACGGTATTCTTCCGTCCCATGCTGGTGAAATCCATACCCCACGAGAAGAATATCGTGCCGACAAATGCAATGCCCGCGACCAGGATAATTTTCGGCGCGTGGTCTCTCATTTTCATGATCATAGGTGTACTCCTCCGTGTCCCTTTCGGAAATTCGTGATTGAAAACAGCATCGACTGCGCGTCAGGGCGCCAGTAGTGCCTGGTACGCATCCTTCTTCGCCAGCAAATCGATAGCCGCCTTGACCTGAACATCGTCTTGAAGCCGCAGCCGGTACACGACCTCGTTGTCGGAGCCGAGACCGCGGACCAGCAGAGCCTCCCGAATGTGCTTCCGCAGTTCCGCGTCGCGCTTGGCGAACTCCCGGTCGTCCTGTTGCTTGAGCACGACGTCGATCTTCTCGATCGCCTGCTGCAGCACCTCGGTCTCCTCCTTGGAGAGTTCGACTCGATCGGGGCGGGCACTCTTGACAGTATCTTTGGTCGTATCACTCAAACCCGCGCGATTCTTGAAGTCGTCCAGCGCCACATCGACACGCGTCTTGAAATCGAACTTTTCCGCAGTGAGAAAATCGCGAAATTCCTTGAGCAGCTTGTCGTCCACAACCAGGCTGGTATCGATGCGGGTCTTGCGTTTCTGCAACTTGGGATACACCGATGTCGCGAACTTGAAGAACAGATCTTTGGTGAGCAGAGACGCGGTGAGCTGATCGTAGTACGGAAGCTGAACGATCGTATCGGGCACGATGCCGCCCCCGCCATGCACCACGCGACCGCCCTTGGTGTGGTAGGTCGTGGTGTCGCGCACGTTCTTGGCGCTGTCGGCTGCCGCTTTGGTGTGAGCCGCTGCCACGGAGTCCTCACCGTCTCCCCCGTCCGCATCCTCCTGATCCACTCCGCGCGGCTGATTCTCGGGCCGATTGATGCAGCGACCCGACGGCGTGTAGTAGTAGGCGGTGGTCATCTTGATGTGGTGCGTTCTGTCAAGCTGGATGATGCTCTGCACCGAACCCTTTCCGAAGGTGGTGTCGCCAAGCACCACGCCGCGATCCCAGTCCTGTATGGCCCCGGCAACGATCTCCGATGCGCTGGCGCTTGCGGCATTGACAAGAACGACAATGGGAATGGTGCTGCCCACCACAGGGGTCAACTCGACCTCAAAGTCCTTGTTCTGTCCGGCCGAGCGTCCCCGCGTGTACACAACCAGAGACTTGCGCGGCAGGAACTTCGAGGCAACTTCCTTGGCCTCGGGGAGCAGTCCGCCGGGGTTGCTTCTCAGATCAAAGATGAGGCTCTTGATGTCCTTCTTGAGCAAACCCTTGATGGCCTTCTCAAGCTCAGTGCCGGCATCCTCAGAAAACGTGGTCAGTCGCACGTAGCCGATGCCATTCTGGAGTACACCGGCAAAAGGTACTGCATTGATCTTGATGATTTCGCGGGTGATCGTGTAGGTAGTGGGGTGATCTTCGCCCGTACGCCCGATGAGAATTGACACCTGCGTGCCAGGCTCTCCCCGCAGCTTGCCCACTGCTGCATCGAGCTGGATGCCGCGCGTGGGTTTGCCGTCGATTTCCAGAATCTGGTCGCCCGACTGAATGCCGGCACGGGCGGCAGGTGTGCCCGAGATGGGCGTCATGACCGTCAGCACCTTGTCTCGTATCGCAATCTGGATGCCCAGACCGCCGAACTTTCCTTCGGTGTGGATGCGCAATTCCCGAAACTGCTTCTCTTCGAAGTAGTTGGTGTGCGGATCGAGAATACCAAGCATACCCTCGACAGCTTTGTCGACCAGGTCCTTGGAGTTCACCTCCACCACGTAGTTCTGGTGGATCTTGAGGGCAACATCGTCGAACCGAGAGATGTCGGAATAGAAGTTGTCGTTGTCGGCCCGAGTGGTGTCGACCAGCAAGCCCGCAACCACAACAACAAGCACCACCACTCCCCAGATCGGGGCCTTGCCGAATGGACCGGTGCTTGTCTTCGGAGCTTGCTGTGTCATTGGGATTCCCTCTGGTGCGTCTGGGTCGGTCGTCGACTCGTCACTCGTCATTCGATTGCGCGTAGCACTTCGGCTCGCTCAGTGCGGCGCTCGTCACTTCCCGGTCTCGCGCAACGCGCCCCGACCGCTGGGGTACCACTTGGCGGAGGAGACGTTGCGCGCAACGTCTCTACGGGTGCATCGTCGTCACATTCGTCCGCTCGCCCCGTCGTCGGTTCGTTCCCTCGTCCCCCGAACTACCCTCTGTCAACAATGAGTTGACTGATGCTGCGATACACCTGCTGCCCTACCAGCTCGGGCCGGTCTTCGCCACTCAGCACTTCGACGCGCTCGCGGTCGCGCGCGGCAAGTGCCCGGTAGCCTTCGCGAACTCGCGCGTGGAAGTCGGCGGCATTCGACTCAAGTCGGTCGAGCGGCTTGCCCGAGGCCAGAAGTCGCGCCCGCGAGACTTCAAGCGAGACATCAAAAATAAACGTCCGGTCGGGTCTCATGCCCGAAGTTGCGAATTCGTTGAGATTTTCCAGGGCCTCCAGCCCAAACCCGCGCCCATATCCCTGGTAGGCGAACGTAGCCTCCGCGAACCGATCGCACAGTACGACCATTCCCTGCTCCAGAGCAGGAACAACCTTCTCTGCCACGTGCTGGGCGCGGGATGCCAGGTAGAGCAGTACCTCGCAGGTACCAGTCATCTCCGCATTCTCCGGGGAAAGCAGCAGCCCACGGATGCGCTCGGCCAAGGGGGTACCCCCGGGCTCGCGCGTGACAATGTGGGCGATGCCGTCCTTCTCCAAACCCCGATGGGCGTACTCCACCTGCGTGCTCTTGCCGCACCCGTCAATGCCCTCGAAAGTGATGAACAGTCCGCGTGCCATGTCGGGTGGTCGTCCTCTGGTTGAGTAGGGATCCTGAGAAGTTGCCGGTCGGGCCACGATCACGCCGCGCTCGCGCCATGGCACTTCTTGTACTTCTTGCCACTGCCGCACGGGCACGGATCGTTGCGACCCACCGCTGCCCCGGTGCGCACCACCGGTTGCGCTCTCTGCGGTGCGCTTGACCGACTGGTGATGAGTTGGCCCTGCGGCGGGCGGGCCGCAGCCTGACCCTGCTCGGCTCCGCCAAATGCGTCGACACTGGCATGCATGGTACGCGCGTTGGCCAGCCCCATGGTGTCTTCCTGCACCACAACCCGCTCGAGCCTGAAAATCTGCACTGTCACATCACGAGCAATCCGGCTGCGGAGTTCCTCAAACGCCTTGAGCGCCTCGCGCTGGTACTCGTACAGCGGATTCTTCTGCCCAAAGGCACGGTACTGCACCGCGTCCTTCAGGTGATCCATCTCGTACAGGTGATCCTTCCACAGTCCGTCAATCACCATGAGGAACACACCGCGTTCGAAACTGCGCATGAGAGGTGCGCCGAAGCGCTGCTCCTTCTCGGCATAGCGAGCCTGCACCGCAGCCTCGATCTCGGCAAAGAGCGTCTTCTGAGTCATGTGGGGCATCTTGCCGGGATCGATCCCATGCACCACCCCGCAACTCGCCTGCAGCTCACCCATGAGGTTCTTGTAGTCCCACTGCTCTGCGTACTTGCCCTCTGACGTGTACTTGTACACTGTGTCTTCAAGAAAGGATCCGAACTGCTCGAGGATCTCTTCCTTGATGTCTTCGCCCTTGAGAATCCGTTGACGCAGGCCATAGATCTGGGAGCGCTGCAGATTCATGACATCGTCGTACTCTTTGAGATGTTTTCGCTGGTCGAAATTGCGCCCCTCAACCCGCTTCTGAGCATTGCCGATTGAGCGCGACACGAGCGGGTGAGAAATCACCTCGCCGTCCTCCGCTCCCAACTTGTCCATGATCATGGCAATACGACCAGAGCCGAAAATGCGCATGAGATCATCGTCAAGTGACAAGAAGAACTTCGACGACCCGGGGTCGCCCTGACGTCCCGCACGTCCGCGCAACTGGTTGTCGATGCGACGAGCCTCGTGCCGCTCGGTACCGATGATGTGCAGCCCGCCCAGCTCCTTCACCTTCTTGTGCTCGTCCTGAAGAACAGAGAGCAGCTTGGCGTAGCGGCTGCGCTTCTCCTCAAGCGAGAGGTCGTCGGGGTTGATGCCTTCCCTCTCAAGCTCGTGCTTCACCATGATCTCGAAGTTGCCGCCCAACACAATGTCGGTACCGCG
>Ga0315293_10003989_pt1 | contig 14136 bp, 21 predicted proteins | sample YL17G13_20_MG_FD_203071 | JGI IMG/M metagenome (GOLD analysis project Ga0315293, IMG submission 203071) | Sediment microbial communities from Yellowstone Lake, YNP, Wyoming, USA - YL17G13_20 | ecosystem: Environmental > Aquatic > Freshwater > Lake > Sediment | place: USA: Wyoming | collected... | reverse complement strand
GGGATGAGGAAGCCCTGACATGCCCACAATCGCAATAGGATGTCCGGCGGGAATAGTCTGTCCCTTGCGAACAAGCGACTGCGCCAGATGATAATACCTGGTCTGCCAGCCGTCACCGTGGTCGATGTGAAGCACGCGCCCCCGCGAATCTCTCGTCAAGGTAGCTACCTGAACAAGACCATTCGCGGGGGCCAGTACCACGTTACCGCCGGTCCCCATGTCGAGGCCGGTGTGCTTGCCGCGATTCGCCCCAAAGAGCTGTCCCTTGGAGCTTTGCGGCGGCGGAAGGATGGGCCACGAAAACTGCATGACTACTGCAGGCGTGGATCCGGAGGATCCTGAGCCTCGTTGACCACGCACTCAGGGCACGGCCCCGCCTCGCCGTTGGGCATGCACGTCGGACAGCCAAGCCGCCCGCAAGTAATAACAGCAGGACAGGTGTACTTCTCACGCGGCTGCCCGCCGACCAGGCCGGAGGCACCGCAATATCCACACACATCTCCAAGCCAAGTTGCCATTGTTGTTCTCCCTTATCCGTATAGGTTAAACGCCGGTTACCGGAATCTGCTTGGCAACCACGTTTTCGTACACACTGGTGAACATGTAGTCAGAAAAGAGCTGGCTCCACGAACCAGCGGCCACTGCATTCAATCCGCCAGTGAAGTTGATCGGGCCGAATGTATCGGCTGGAGCAGTCAGAACAGTGGCGCCAGTGCCAGGTGTCTTGATTCGGAAGTAGCTGCCGACAGCCAGAGGTAGAAGCGCATTGATCAAGGCCTCGACCTGAGCCACGGTTGTCACGCCAGAAACATACGTCAGTGTGAAAGCAGTACCGACGTTGCCTAGCGCAAGAGCCCCGCCAGCAACGGTAGTCAGCGTGATTGCGTTTCCACCAGCACCACGGAGCCTGGCTTCGAGAACCGTATCAAGTCCGCTACCAGGAACAGCAGCCGATGGTTTGAGCGTGGCAAACACTGGATCGAAGCCGAAATCACCAAGGGCACCCGTCAAGGTGGCCAGGTTTCCTGGGACGAGCTGAATAGACCCGCCGCAATGGGCATAGACACCAAGTCCGGCGTGACCGGAACCGACCACACCGTAAAGCCGGAGGTCAGAAGAAATCGATTCGATACCGTGAGGGTAAGTAGGACTAGCCGACGGAAGAACCGCAACTCCACTAGAAATTCCAACCCTTGTACTCATGATCAAAAATGACGGCTTTGTCGGATGACCGCCAAACCTAGTAGTCGCAAATCCGGAACTATTAAGAATAGTCACAGGAGTTGCGGTATCATAACTGCCTCCAATGCCTGCAAACGATTCGACATTGCAGCCTTGATACACATGGAAGGACATAGTCCTGGCTACACGCACCATCTTGAGCACGCACCCACTAAGCTGCATGCCCAAGCCAGAGCCCTTGCTATAAATCCAGCCTAATCCTGCCCCCACCTGCCCAACACCAGATTGAGGATCAGTGATCGCTGACTTGAGCACCCAGGTGGTAGGATTGTAACTAGATTTATCCAGATACAGCCAACCACCAGTGCCGTTGATCGGTTCCGTCGGACCGACACCAGGCGGAACTCCAATCGCAGTGCTTTCCACTACCATATGAGAAATGAAGATGGTCCCGTTGCCACCATACTGACTAATCTTTGCAGTCGATGCTGTGCGGATATTCTGCATCTGCATGATGCCGACGCCTTCGTTACGCAGCGTCACTGCCACATTGGCAGAAATAGCCGTCGACGGCTTGACCACGTCAAAGGTAGCAGGAATACCAGTGACATGCGGACTGGTCTGGTAATTACGAACAGGAACAAGAGCGGTGTCAGTGTGCGAATGGATCATGCGCTCTTGCAGAACCACACCGGGAGCCGACGACGAAAAGATTCGACAGATATACCCCTTCAGTTCCTGGGCAGAGCCGAACCCAGCACCTCCATTACGGACAAGGCTAGAAACCGTAGTAGTGGGGTCGGATGACCACTTCGCTCCTGCGTTATCAACAACCACCGTACGGTTCGCCTGCCCGCCGTCAATCAGAAAAACTCTATCCTTGGCAACAAACTTCTCGATCCAAATGTTGCCGGCCGTCAGCTCAATCCCAACTGCGTTGATGGTGACGTTGTGGAAGACGAAGTACGGAACCTGGTCGACCACCTTTTGAAGCGTCTTCTTCGGACCGACGTTGCCAGGAAGGGCCACTGGAGACAGACCGTCCCAAGAATCGTTTCCGCTATTGAAGTCGACATAGTACTGCATGTTGGCAGTAGTGATGAGCGCCACCGCTGGATCTTGCTCACTTCGGTACCGATTGGTCACCGACGGAGTGCTGGCAGTACCTTGGAGCGCGGCCTTCTGCCCCGCAGTGGGGTCATTGGCGTTGTCGTGCGCGTCGAGCTTCAGCTTGTCCAGGGCCGACATGAGCCCATGAACCGGAACACCACCACCGACCGCGTCGTCCAGCTGGTCCGCACCGATGACATGGCTGTCCTTGTGCGCCAGCGGATCACGATCATCCGAATTCCTGGGATCAGAATCGGTGACGTACTTGTTGGTGCCGCTCGGAGTGCCGTTGGTGCCCGCGAGCGCGGCCACCGGCGAACCGCTATGATCGGGGCCGTCAATCGCGTGCACGCCAGGAGTCGGGCCGCCGACGACCAAGCTGGCAGTGGAGTACTCCGGGTCCGAGGTCCACTCGAACACAATCGAGCCGGCCGCGACCTGAGCCTGCACCAGAGCGAACTCGCCGGCCGTCATGCCGCCCGTCTTGCCGTGGATGGGGTCCACGGTGAGATTCGGACGAAGCTCGGACGTGACGTTGTAGGGCTTGCCCGGATTCGGCGGCACCGGAGACGCCGGCAACGTCACGATGGGATGCCCGGCCGCCAGAGCCAGCGGGGCACCGGTCTTGTTATATGCGTAGAGCGCCATTTTTCTCTCCTACGTGATGTTGCCGGAGCTGTCGATCCAGTTGGTCCCGTTGGACCAGTTGGGCGCCCCGTCGTCCGAGTTGAAAATCATCGTACCCATGTCCACGGCACTGGCCAGCGGTCGATTCGTGTTGGTGAAAATCTGCAACGGAATCGGACTGGCACAGAAAAGCCCCGGCGTCAGATACTCGGGAAGCGAAGTCCAGGCATACGACACCTGACCGGCACTCACCTGAGCCTGGAGAGCCGCATAGTTGCCGAGAGTGAGCCCACTGAGCTTGCCGTTCGTCGGGTCCACACTGAGATCAGGCGTGAGCTTCGATGTCACGTTGTACGCCGGACCCGGCTGCGGAGGAGCCATCGACGGCGACAAAGTAACTGTTGGTGATCCTGCTGCCAGTGTGACAGGAGAACCGGTTCTGTTGTACGCGTAAAGCGCCATTGGTTTCTCCTTTACGTCTCGTTACCAGCAGCATCCACCCAAACCGCCCCAGTAGACCAATTTGGAGCCCCGCCGTGCTGCCCATCATCAGTGTTGAAGATCATTCGCCCCACCGGAACCGTGTTTGCAGCGGGTCTGGTGGTGTTGTTGTATACTGCCGGCAGCCCGGCCAACGCCTCAATCGCCTGCAGTCGAGCCTCGATCTCCCTCCAGTTTGTATTGGCAACGTCGCCGACATACTCGGAGGCGCCGCACCTTGACGTGCAATCAAGAGCCATGTTAACTCCTAGCGAGCATCCCTCGCCACTGCGTCAATGGCGACCTTCCGACCACCATCAACTGTTACTATTCGATCATGGCGCTTGGAAGGTCTCTCCAGCACGACACGCCATGAACACAATCCACCGAATTCGGCCTTGTACGAGCACTGGATAGGCTCGCTAGAAATACCCGGCTGCCCCGACTCCACTCCCAGATGCTTCTGCAAGCTGTCGAGGCGCAGGTTATTGTGGCACCTGGGGCACATGACCAGAATGGACCAGTTGACTTCCGGAGCCCCGTCAGGAGCGCCAACGGCGCCGCCGATACGATAGCCGTCCCACTCGAGAACCGTATCACCGTAGAGGATGTAGAAGTACCGGTCGGGCTTTGCCCTTGCGGTCGGCAAAAAGCCTTGCACTCGGTTAGGAGTGACGATCAGATTCTTCGGTCGTGGAATCAGATTGTGATCACACCGGGGGCGATCATCGAGCATTGACGTCTCCTTAGCGGTATTGGTAGACGTGTTCATGGTTACTTGGAAGTAAGTAGTCCAAAAAGAACTACTCCGACACCGAGAATCAGAAACCAACCGGCCGACGAACTGTCAGCAGCCCCTAGCCCGCCACAAGCCGCGCACCCCGAAAGGCCGGGCGGCTTGAGACGGTAGTTCGCCGTCGGCAGCTCAAGCAGCCCTCGGATGGGCTGGTTGTACTTGTAGGCTCCTACTCCGTACATTGCATCACCTTGGTCAGAACGAGCCGAATAGCGGCACCGGTACCGGTAAAGGTTGTCCACCTACCGCGCTGCTTAACCGATGTCGCTCCACGACGGCACCCGGTTAACTCCGCACCGCTACGGAGTCTGCCTATCCGTTGAAGCTCATCAGCTGTCGCGCCGATGCCGCTATTCGGCCCGTCCTGCATCGCTACCTGTTGGCTGCTTTCTTGATAGCCGCTTCGACCATCAGCTCCGGCAGGGTGTAGCCAGTGAACCGAACACCGAGGACGGAAAGCCAAAAGACCGGAACGACATCGATCCAGGCCTTGGCTACCACCGACATCCTCGACTTGGCATACAGAACGAACACGTCGCGAGTACTCGTCGGAGAGGTTTCGAGAAACGACCAGCCTTCGGCTTTGGTTTGCGCCAGGTCACTCGTAGACCGCATGGCTTGCCGATCTTGAATGACTAGATCAAACCGAATCAGACCAGACAGCTGTTCTGACAGTAGCGGAATGAACGGAGCACTGAGTGACCGCGAAGGCACGAGCCCGTAGTACTGCACGTCGGTGATCACGAACGCGAAGTTCTCTGGCACCCGAATTTTGCTGATCTCAACCGAGGTTCCGGCCACCAGGTTCTGAGCCGTCATCCGGACCTGGCCAGAATGGGAGAGAAACTGGAGCGCCTGCGGAGGCAGGGACTCGAAGAACGCACCGAGCTGCTTCGGCGGCTTGGGGCCACCGGCCGGCTCAGCTACACTGGGGCCTTGCTGCCCCCAGTCAGCGCCGTGACGAGCAGGAATGCCCATATGACCTCCCTGCCTTACGGCTGGTAGCTGTCGCCCTGGACGATCTTGTACCCCAGAAGCAGAACCTGCACCTTGCCGTCGTACGGCTGCAGCACCGTCGGCGTCACGCGCACCATGACGAGTGCGCTGCGACCGATGAGAGCTGCCACCGGCAGCACGTACACACCACCAACCGAAGGTGCGAAGAGGCCGCTCGAGAAGGCGCTGTTCTGCCAGTTGCGGTCCGAGCCTGACTCGGAGAACTCCACGTCGAACGAGCCCACCACTGGCTGGTCGTAGATACCTAGCATCCCGGTACCGGCCGGCTGGATCTTGTTCTCGGTCATCGTCGCCGGAGCCCACACACCGGCCAGAGGACCGTCGATGCGCTGATAGAACATCCCGATGCCGGCGATGACGAAGGGACCGTCGGTCGAAACAGAATACGAGCCCTCGACACGAGAACGACTCTGGGCTGCGATGGGAATGTCGATGATGCCGTTGAACTGCACGCGCTTGCCGGGAAGATCTTCAATCCAGCGGGGCGCGTTGGCGTTCTTGGCGAGCAGGGCCTGAATCTCGGCCATGTTCTGCTTGAGAGCGGAAATGTCGCCTTGGCTCTTGCGAAGCGCGGCAACAAGAACATCGGAATTGACGGGGGGCATGTAGGAACTCCTCTTAGAGGGAACTCTCCGGGGCGGCCCGAAAGCCGCCCCGGAGGAACTCTACTGCTTGTGATGACTACAGCACGTCGCGGGTGTGCAGACCGTCGATCATGACCTTGATCTCGCGAGAGCAGATCTTGTTGTTGGGAGGCGTCGCATCGGGATCAACAGCCACATTGAGATACTGGAGACGGAGAGAAATCGGGCCAGTGTCATACAGGTTGGCAACAACCTTGAGGTGCTGACGAGCCGGGATGGGAATGGGCTTGGCGAACTTCAGGATCGCATCGGTCTGCGGAGTACCATTCGACATGGCGTCGGCAGCCGAATTCATGCCCCACACACCGCCGCCCTGGGGGAAGAACCAGGCCGGGCCCGAGAACTGCGGCTTGTCAGCCACGGTGAACTGCAGATACAGCTGCTGCATGGTGAGAGCGTACATCTTCGCAGCACCATTGCCGATGTACTGAACGTAGCACCGGAGCGCCAGAGCGATGTACGAATTGTCCGAAGCAAATGCCCCGGCGATGCTCATGTTCGTCCACTGCTCAAGGCCCAGATTGGTACCGTTGAAGAGCTGGGTGTTCGCCTGCACAGTCGGCGACGCATTGGTTCCCTCTTCCTGCCGGATGAGGGTGTCGTAGTAGGGCTGATGTCTGCGCTCACGAATTCCAACGACCTTCGGCATGACAACTTTCCTTTCATCCTGTTGATTACTCGGTGGTCCCCGAGCTGGGAAAATCCCAGATGGTTAGAAGTTGGAAAACACCGTCTTGGCAAGCGAGCCGGCCGCAAAGCCGGACTGCATGCCCTGAACCTCGCTGTCAGCCAGCGCCTCCTGCACGTCGTAGCCGTGCATGCCGCCCGGATCCTGAACGTACTCGTCCAGGGCCATGGCCTCCTGCACGTACGCGCCGAGCTGCGGGCGCTGCTGGATGTACTCGCCCATCCCGTACCCGTACCCACGGAACCCCATGTCGTCGATGCCCATCAGGGCGCCCGCCACTGCCGGAGGAAGCCCGACAAGCGCGGTCGGCGGAATCAGGGCCTTCACGGCGGCCTGGAAGAACGCCAGGGTCGCACCGGTCTGCAGGCTGGCCACGACCTTCGGCTGGGGAATTAGCTTGCCAGCGAACGCCGCCAGAACGAAGCTGATGGCCGGAGCGAGGATGCCCTTGGCCCGACCGAGCGGAGCCATGGTGGTCGCCAGCTTGACGCTGTTGAAGACGTACTGGTCGAGCAGGCCCGCCACGATCTTGGCGCCCACAAAACCGCCGTACAAAGCAGCGCCGTCGATCAGCATGTTCTTCATGTTGGTGCCGGGGTTGCGGGACACGTTGTACCGGTAGAACCGGTGCGACCTGCCCGCACGATCCTTGATCCGACCCGTGGTCCGACGCACCGCATGCTTCGTGCGCCGACGACTCGACGGCATGTACCGACCCGAAAAGGTCGTCATCACCCGGCCCTTGTGGGCCCGAGCGTGGAACACGCGCCTCCGAGAAGTGCGCCGCTTGCGGGGCACGGTCACGTACACGGTCTTGGTGCGACGAGTGCGCCGCTTAGGAGCAGCACGCGTGCCGGCCTTACGCTTGGCCCTGGCCCGAGCCTCGGAAGCCGCCCTCAGAACGGCATGCTTCAGGTCCAGACCCTTGGCCTGCAGAGCCCGCACACGAGCCATACCGGCCTTGCTCTTGACCTTGATGATCCTGGCGCGCTTTCCGGCCTTGATGTAGGTGATCGGATTGCGACGGGCTCGACGCCGACGCGGATTGGCGGCCACCGGATTGTGCCGAAGGCGCCGACGATGGGTCACTCTCTTCCTGGGCATTGCTTTCACTCCTTGTCGGCGCGTAGCGCGCCTCGGATTCGATACCACCGTCCTCTTGACCGTGGTGCGTTTCAGAAACCGTCCATGACGGTCGCGCTTCAGCATGGTGGTGCGTCGAGTAACTGAGCGACGGCGGGGCCGGGGATTCTCAGAGGCACCACGCGTCTCAAGCCAGCGACGCCGCAGTGAAGCCGCTGCACGGGCGCGCTTCTTGGCCGCCGCCGTTCGAAGCGCACTGACCGCGTACTCACCACTGGCACGTCGACGCATCGGCAGTGGATTCCTGCCCGCGTACCTCGGCATCTTCCAGCCCTTGCGGGGCCGGTGACCTGGCGGGTTGATGAGTCGGAGCATAGAGATCATTCGGACTCCTTTGTCACTCTCACGAGCGTCAAAGCCGTCCGAACCCGGGAGAACGTCGGCTATCTATGCTGTGCTGTCCGGAAGGTGAGTGGCGGTAACACTCACCGCAGCACGGGAAACAGCTTATCTTGGAAAACCAGTCACGTCAGCACAATTGTAGTGGGTGATACGTGAGGTCACTTACAGATTCGGCTCAGTCCCTGATCCAGTCCGCGACGTGCATGTTCCCGCCCTCGATCAAGTAGTCCACGCCCTGCCCGATGAGCACCAGGACACGCCGGTTTGGCGTCGTCGCCAGCCGGCGCGGCCCGCCCTTCACCTCGTGAAGCCCCCTGTCGTCGCGGTACGAGAAGCCGAGGGCCTTGCCGAGGACGGTCAGGTCCGACGGGAACCTGCTCGACCAGGTCTTGTCGGGCCGCTCGCCCGACCGAGCCCGCCGGTACACCTTCACGCCCCGGCCGAAATCGTGCACGTAGGGCCCGGGGCCCTTGGTCGAAGTGTGGTCCGTAGCCCGGTACCCGACGTCGACCCCTTCACCGAGCAGCACGAGTGCGCCAGGCACCCAGGCCTTCTTGGGATCGACGCGTTTCGGGTCGACGCCGTGAAAGTCGCGGTAGGCTCGCCCGTCGATTGCGGGCGGATTGCGTCGGATTGCGGGCAACGGCCCTGGAAGTGAATTCCTTCTGGGCCTGTCGTCATCAAAGAACCCGAGCTGGTGGACGGACATGAGATCATGAAAATAGTCATACATTTTGGTCCAGTAGTGCACGTCTCCCGGACGGAGTCCTTCACGCTCGACGCGCTCCTTGGCCTTGTCCCAGAGGTACAAATTGCGTTTGGTTTGCGACTGGCGCACCGGTCACCTCGCAGCCTTCTGACCGAGCCAGCGAGCCATCACGAAGCCGCCAAGCACCAGGCCAGCCCAACCGAGAAGAGACACCCATGGATGAGTCACGACCGGGTTCTCGTCTCCGAGAGAGGCGCGCAGGTCCGTGTTGAGAACGGCAATGCGTCCCTTCGGGTTCTCTCCGCGACCGACCATCTTGCTTCCGGCCGGGACTTCGGGAAGCAGCTCTTCCAACTTATGACCCAGGTTGTCTCCGTAAATCTTCTTCGGCTTCGGTCGGACACCGAGGCCCTCGCCGTTGCCCTCGAAGTAGACGTAGTGCCCCTTGGCGCCCGTGTCATTGTTCCAATCGAAGACGGAGTAGATCATCTGGAAATGTACCCGACCTGATTATAGGCCTCGGCGAGGTTGGCAAACTGATCGATGACGTACTTGCCACGAGAAGTGACACACAGGATTTGAAGTGCGCCGTTGGCAGCCATTGCCGCAGTGATAGTGGCCGATGCCGGGCAACAGAAACGGTCTGGCACGTTGGGGTCTGGCTGACACTTCTCGGCCGCCAAAGTGTAGAAAGCAACCAGCTTCTGGAGAAAGTCGGGCGGGACAGAAGACGGTCCGGTGATGGTCAGCTTGGGAGTTCCGATCAGAAGCTCTCCACCCCCGCCGCCGTCTGGCACACCAGCTTCCGCTTCCCCCGGCTTCAGGAGAAAATAGAACGCCCCGGCTCCGAGAAGCCACCAGTACCACTTCATGACTACGCCTTGGCCCAGGCCACGACCGCGTCGGCAGACGCGAACTTGCCGACCGGAATCCCCACGTACGACTTCCCGTCAAGAGCCAGACCTTGACCAGTGAACGTGAGCGACCCGTCTTGCTCTTGGGTCATGGACACGTTGGTCACGGACGGCCCGATTTTGTTCTGCACAGCCTGAATGAGCTGCATGTAGATCGTCTCAGTGAGAGCGGTCTGAGCGGCAGCTCCCGTTGTGATGCCGGTCGACGGAAGAGTGATTGTACCCGCCACTGCCGGCTTCTTCGTGATGAACCAAAGTCCACCAAGACCAAGTGCTGTCCACCAATACCAGCGCATCGGATTCTCCTCTAGAGCATTTTGATGACAATAAGGGCACCGACCACAATCGCGGCCGGCAACAGGTACTTCTTCATACTCGACTTGTCCTCGCAGAGCGTCGGGTCCGTGACGATCATGCCGTCCGGGCACTGGTACATATTCTGCTGGCCAGGCGGGGTAACCCCCGGAGGTGGCGCCGAACCACCGGGGCCCGGGATACCGCCTGGAGGCAGGCTCATCTGCGCTCCGATTTTGAACTTCGGAACACCTTGAGTAGCCACCATCGTCATTCCCGGCACCCATGGCAGGATCTTACTAGCGAGAGACGTTGGTCCGAACGATTCTTGCGTACCTGGGCCAGGCGGCATTTGAATATCAGTGATGCTATCAGCAGTGATAGCTCCCATCGAACGCACAGTCACCACACCGTTGGCAGCGCCAACCACTTTCTGACCATAACCGTAGAATCGACGCATTGAACTATCCCTTCTTTTTGAGTAGCTTCATGAGCACAAGCGCACCACCAATGCCGATAGCCGGCAGCAGCCACTTGTTCTGTTTCGCCTGAACTAATTCGATATAACCTCTGGTTCCCGGCTTGAGCGTAGCCGGAGGACCGGCCCACTCAATGCCCTGCTCTTGCATATAAAGCAAAATCTGCTTAGCCGGTATCATATGATCTCGAATCGCCTGCGCCTGTGCATCGGCGATCACCTTCCCGATCTGCCCTTCCCTGTACTCGATTGCTCCCGCAAGCCGTCGCCCGTTACGCACCGGCTCTGCTTTCAAGTGCCACAGCGGCCCCGTCGATGCCTCCATAGGAGTGCCGAGGAGATAGGAGGAGTAGCGGATACCAAACGCCTTGTCGGCACAGTAAGACGCTGGCCGGAACGGCACCGACAGCCCGAACATTGACGAGCCAATACCCTCGTTCAAAGACAAAGTCTCGTTGAAAGCCCAACGAGTACGCGCATGGTAATCGTCTCTCCAGTCCGAAATACGGTCGGAATAGCGCGCTCCGAGCGTGTTCGTCGGCACGATCTGGCGAGGATCAATCGGCTGACGCAGCTCCCGAATCTCGTTGGGAATGGGATTCGCCACGTCGTGTGCCGCGATGTCCGCAATGGGATCGATTTCGCGCTCGCTAGAGAGCTTCCATCTCCAACCATTGAGCATCTGAGTAAACGAAGACACAAGACGAAGCCAGGCGAACTCCTTGAGAGCCGCGTACGTCAGCGGGTCATTCAAATCACCGCTGCTGACAAGCGCGTACAAAGTAGTCCCGCTCGTGCTGTAGGATGACTGACAATTGAAGTCGCCACCGTGATAGAGCCCGGTCCAGCAACTGGAATCGTATCCAGCACCGGCCACACTTCGTGCTCCTACAAATCGAACCGGTAGCGGTACGCCCTCCAAGCCATACGCATCCCACGACTTCATACCGGCAGGCTGCGCCGTCTGACGCTCGCGAATCGTAATGGCCATAAAATAGTGCAGAAGCTCTTCTACGCGGACATAGGGCGCGAAATCAAAATAGTAAATGTTACTACCTTGTCCATATTTGCCAGAAACCGAATTATTCGGAGCCTTGACTAGCGTACTGCCGGTACGGTGCACCATCGCTCGACCGATAGCTGCTCCCAACGAAATGGCGGCCACATTCACGTCTTCGTAGACAATGTAGCGAGCCGCCAGGTCACACGCCCCGAACAACTCGCTCTGGTACGGACCGTTGAGCCACGGTGGATAGGGATTTCCAGGAAGCGAACTGACATCACCCGCTGATCTCTCTCCGTTCTGAACAGAATTGATCCAGGCAATAGCAGTCAAAGAATCAGTCAGATTCCAATCCATCTCCATGTCGGGAGTACGAGGATCCGAGAGCATCTGCAGAAGCGATCTACCACTAACGGCTGGAACTCGCCTGCTCTGCAAATACTCAAAGTTGAACTGCTCTCCTTGCATTTTTGGAGCAGGAGGATACACGTTGCTAGATGCCGCAATCCAGCTAGGTTTCAGAGCTGGACTATTTGCATCATTAGGCTGCCAAATGGTCGCGTTCTCCGGGTCGCCGTCCCAGCACTTCATGGCATCAAGACGAAGCGCAAGCTCGTTGAACGAACGATAGCCGTAGTGATGGTAAAGAACGGCCGCCAGTCTAGCTGCATCAGTCTGAATGACAACTTGCTGCGGAGCGGCTGCCCAATACAGCGCACGAGGCTCACCGCACGACAACTCGATAGGTCGCCAATCCGGCTTGCCTGAAATGACCTTGATAATGAACGACAACGCGCAACCAATTGCTGCGACAACAGAGCCTAGCGCAAAGGGCGTCGCAGCACCGGCTGTGATACCGGTTACACATCCGGTCGTGATCGCAATGTAGTCATCGATGTCTTTTTTAGTCTGCGGGCTTAGCCCACCAAAAGCATCGGCAAAGCCGACGATGGTGCGCGTGTAGGAAGCTGCCAGCTGCACACCGTCTGCAACGCCCGACGCATCGAGCTTCCCCTTCGTCTGCAACTGCTCAACGAAGTTCTGCGTCTGAAGTACGTTCGCGTAGACATTATTGGCCTGCCCGACCCACTTCTGAATGGTGGGGTCTTTCGACACGCGGTCGAGAAGCGCATACGCCTGCGTGTACATATAGGCGTATGTTTTTTCCTTGACCGTGTTGAGCACCTGGTCAGCGACCTGGGGCAACTGAGACGCGTACGACTGAGCAGCCTTGGACACTGCCTGCGGGTCTTTGAGAAAGCTCGTCAGGCTCTCGTCACCAAAGCCGCTATACTCGTAACTCATGCGACACCAGCCTTGGCCAACCAGCCGTGAAACCACCCGTTGGCAATCTGACCGACAGCGGTAGTGACACCGATAGTGAGCGCGATACCACGCGACTTCGGCACGTCAACCTTCAGCGAACGAGCGGTGCGATAGACCACGTAGCCCATGATGGCTCCCGACACCAGCGGAGCAATCGAAGCCGCCAGATCGAACTTCGTCCCAGCGGTAGACACGTTGGGCGTCACCCCGGGCATCAGCCCAAGTGCACGAAAGCGGTTCATCCCATTGCTTTCGAAGCGACTACTGCCTTCAGAAGGATGTTGGCCCCGACCGCAGCTCCGAGCAGGTACCACGCCCAGTCCTTGTCTCCGCGAGACTTCCAGACCTTGTAAAGGACATAGGCCTCAAGCGCCGCGACTCCGACCGCGAGCCCCGCCGTCGAACCGTCATCGGTCTGCCCGAGCGCGACCGGCATTCGCTGTGAGTAGAGTCGATGCACGGTGGCTCCTACACGTTGGGAGTGCTGGTGTACGTCGGCGCGGCCAGGCTCGTCAGCGACCCGAAGGCGCGAAGCCCCACGAAGCCGGCCAGCACATACCAGGGCCACTTCTTCTCACCGCCTCTTCGCCAGACGATGAGAAGGGCCGTGACCTCGGCCAGAGAAAGCAGCGCCCCGCCGACGGTGTAGGGAGTCGAGAGTGGGCCAGTCGACAGGTCGACGTACTCCAGCTCCTCTTCGGGAAGAACGGTGTCGTACCCAGGATCAGGACCGGCTTCCGGATCTTGAATGTCCTCGACGAATTCTTCGTCCTGGCCGAAGCTCATCACACCGTAGGGCTTGAAGTACTTCGGCACGACACTCTACCCCTTCTTCTTGAGAGTGAGCACGAAGATAGCCACGGCACCACCGAGGATCAGCAGCGGCACCAGCGGCACACCGGCCTTGGCCGGAACCGGCGTCGGAGCTGGATACTGCTGATCGAGCGGAGGCGCCGGCAGCGGCGAACCGCCGTCGGGCTGCTCGTCCTCTGGTGCCCACGGACCCGGAGTCTGAAACGGATTCTGTCCGTAGCCATGAAAACGACCTGGAATGTACGGTCGACTTCGAGTAGCTCTCACTCTATATCCAGAAGTAGTCAACCAACTATCGGACGCGCCGTACCCGTAGAACGGGTGTCGGTGACTGATCATGCCCGTGCGCTCATAGTACGGCATCACGCTCTCCTGGCTTGCGAAAAATCAACCACGCAATGGCCCCTAGTGCCACTACCGGCAGAAGCCATCCAAACGAAGACGATGAAGAACTCAGGATCACCTTCAGCTCTTCCAAATTCTTTGCTCGACAAAGCTCAACCATCTTCGATTGGATAGCACAACCGGTGAATCCGTCCGAAAGATCACTGAACGGAAGGCAGTCTTTGA
>Ga0315293_10003988_pt1 | contig 14136 bp, 9 predicted proteins | sample YL17G13_20_MG_FD_203071 | JGI IMG/M metagenome (GOLD analysis project Ga0315293, IMG submission 203071) | Sediment microbial communities from Yellowstone Lake, YNP, Wyoming, USA - YL17G13_20 | ecosystem: Environmental > Aquatic > Freshwater > Lake > Sediment | place: USA: Wyoming | collected... | reverse complement strand
CGAGTTAGAATCGGTCAGGGTTTCCCACCGGACGATGTAAATGTAGAGATTGCCGTAGCTGTTCATGAAGGTGAAGTTCGGATCGATGTAGGCCGTTATGGGGCCCGCGAGTGGAGGAACAGGAACCACAGTCTGAACCGGCTTGCCCTTGAGGTAGTCCAGGCTCGGCGGGAACACGCCATAGTCGACGTAGAACCGCTCCAGCCCGTCGCGGATGACGGTCATGTCCGCCAGGGCCTTCTTCGCCCGCGCGTTGTCGATCGCGTCCATGACCCGAGGAACCGCCACCGTTGCCAGAATGCCAAGGATGGCCACAACGACGAGGAGCTCGATGAGCGTGAAACCCCTCTGACCAGAAAGACGCTTGCGAATTGCCATCACTTGATTCACCTCCCTGTCGAATAGTCGGTAGTCTGCTAAGAGCAACCCGCGTCCTGTCATGGTGAAACCTATTTAGATTAACAGGGCGAAGCTACCGTGTCAACCACTTTCTACGACTTTCGCCACAATCTCTCAGAACCCTCTCTTCTTACCACCATCTCCTGCCTTACCCGGGTCTTGCCTTCCGGCTACGTGCGCCTTCGCCGTCAGAGGTTGAGCTGGCTGTAGACGTCGAACATCGGCATGATGAGCGAGACCAGGAGGAGACCGACCCCGCCGCCAATGACGACGATGATGAGCGGCTCGATCATGGCCGAGAGCCGCTGGACGGTGACGTCGATCTCCGTGTCGTAGAAGTCCGCCACTCTGGAGAGCATGGTGTCGATGGCCCCCGTCTCCTCCCCCACGGCCATCATCTCCAGGACCATGGTCGGAAACAGCTTGGAGGCTCGGAGGGGCTCGACGATGCCGCGCCCGGCCCGGATCTCCTCCCCGGCCTGGGAGATGGCGGCGGCTATCGGCCGACTGCCCACCGTGCGCTCGACCACCGACAGGCAGACCAAGAGCGGAACGCCGGACTTGAGAAGCGTCCCGAGGGTCCGGGCGAAGCGGCACACGGCCCGCCGCAGGACAAGGCCGCCGAAGACCGGCATCTTGAGGGCGAACGCGTCCAGGAGGTAGGCGCCCCGGGGCGTGGCCGCCGCCGCCTGGAAGCTCGCCACCAGGAGGACCAAAGCGCCCAGGATCAGATACCAGCGGGTCTTGAAGACCTCGCTGATGCCCATGATGATGCGGGTCGGCAGAGGGAGGGTCGCGCCCATCTGCATGAACAGGTTGACGAAGGTCGGCAGGATGAAGACGATCATGAAGATACCCACACCGAGGGCGACCACGCTCACGACCACCGGGTAGGTCATCGCCGAACGCACCTTCTGGTTGACGGCGTACTCCTTGTCGAAATGGTCGGCCAGGCGCTCGAAGGATTCCTCCAGGATGCCGCCGGCCTCGCCCGCGGAGACCAAGTTGATGAGGATGGAGGGGAAAATGTCGCTCCGGGCGCCGAAGGCCTCGCTCAGGGACTGGCCGCGCTCGATGCCCTGCGCCACCTGGAGGAGGGCCTCGTGCAGCCGCTTTGAGGCCGCCTGGCGGGTTAGGATGTTGAGGCTGGTGAGGATGGCCACGCCGGCCGTTGTCATCACGGCGAACTGCCGGCAGAAGAGGGCCAGTTCCTTGAGGCCCAAGCCGCGCGGACGAAGAAGACGAAGCCTCGCCGGGGGTCCGCCCGCCCCCAGGACCACCGTCCGGCTTACGCCCGGCCCGGGCGCGCGGCGCGCCGGAGGGGCGGCCTCGCGATTGTCGGCGATGGAGGTGACCAGAAGACCCCGGCTCCGCAGGAGGCCGGCCGCCTCCCGCTGGTCGGAGGCTTCGAGCGTGCCCTCCATCGTCTTGCCCTGTGGCGTCTTGGCGCGATACCGATACAGGACCAAGCTACGGACTCCTCCGCCCTCGTTCTACCCCTCCGGGGCCGCCCCCGCCGGCCGTCGCTCCCGCGGCGCCCGCGGCGCCGGCGGCGCCGCCCAACGCGGACGGCGGGATGTAGGCGCCGGTCGAGGCCAGGTGGGCGAGGCGGTTGCGGTACTCCTCCTCGGAGATGGCGCCGGCCTGGGCCAGTTCCCTGAGGGAGCCCTGCATGGTTTTCATGCCGAACCGGCCGCCCGTCTGGAGCTGCGTGGGGATCTGGTAGCTCTTGCCCTCACGGATGAGGTTTCGGATGGCCGGAGTGGCGACCAGAATCTCAAAGGCGGCGACCCGACCCCGGCCGTCGGCACGCATGATGAGGTTCTGGGCCAGGATGCCCTGGAGCGTCGCCGCCAGCTGGACCCGGATCTGGTCCTGCTGGTGGGGTGGGAAGACGTCGATGACGCGGTCGATGGTCTGGGCGGCGTCCGAAGTGTGCAGGGTCGAAAGGACAAGGTGCCCGGTCTCGGCCGCGGTCATGGCGATGCTGATGGTCTCAAGGTCGCGCAACTCGCCGACCAGGATGACGTCGGGGTTCTCGCGGAGGGCCGAGCGCAGCCCGGTCGAGTAGGTGCGGGTGTCCTGGCTGATCTCTCTCTGGTTGACCAGGCTTCGCTTGTGGCGGTGGAGGAACTCGATGGGGTCCTCCAGGGTCACGATGTGGAACGAGCGCTCCGCGTTGATGAGGTCGATCATCGCCGCGAGGGTGGTCGTCTTGCCGCAGCCGGTCGGCCCCGTGACCAGGATGAGGCCGTTCGGCCGTCTGGCCAGCGAGGTGACGACGTCCGGGAGTTCGAGTTCGGCGATGGTCCGGATCTTGGCCGGGATGATGCGAGCGACGATGGCGATCGAACCGCGTTGCCGGAAGCCGTTCACGCGGTACCGCCCCAGACCCAGGATGCTGTAGGCGAAGTCCACCTCGCCGTGGCGCTCGAGGCGCGAGGCCATGTCCGGAGTGAGCATCTGGTAGAGGAGGGCTTCGGAGTCATCCGGGGTGAGCTTGGCGCCGCCGATGGGAACGAGGTCCTCGTTGATGCGCAGAGTCGGCGGCGCCTCGATCGTGACAATGAGGTCGGCGGCCTGACGCTTCGTGCCTAGTTCCAGCAGGTCGTTGATCCGGAAAGAGGTCGGCGGGATCTGCCGCGACCGGCTGGAGCCGGAGGCACTGCCCTGGAAGCGCGCCCGCCGTCCCTCACCCGGGCGGGAGGTGATGTGCCGGAGTTCCTGTCCGCCTTCCTCGGTCACGTGGGCAACTCCTCAGTGTAGGTGACTCGCTGCACCTCGGCGAGGCTTGTCTGACCCTGGAGAGCCTTGTCGCACCCGTCCCTCTCCAGAGAGCGCATCCCGGAGCGCGCGGCCTCCTTGGCGATTTCCTGGGTGCCGGCGCGCGACGCGATGAGCTGCCTGGCGCGAGCGGTCACCGCGAAGACCTCGAAGAGGGCGATGCGCCCGCGGAAGCCCGTACCGCCGCAGTTCGAGCAGCCCGGCGCCTCGTAGACGGTGAGGGGGCCGCTGTCCAGGTGCAGGCTGATGCGGGCCGGGTCCCCGTCCGGGAGGTCTATCGGTATCATGCACTTCGGGCAAAGGGTCCTGGCCAGGCGCTGGGCGACCACGCAAAGCAGGGTCGAGGCGATGAGGAAGGGTTCGATGTTCATGTCCAGCAGGCGCGCGATGGCGCCGACGGCGTCGTTGGTGTGGATGGTCGACAGAACCAGGTGGCCGGTAAGGGCCGAGCGAACGGCGATCTCCGCCGTCTCGGGGTCGCGAATCTCGCCGACCATGATGACGTTGGGGTCCTGCCGCACGAAGGCGCGCAGACCGCGGGCGAAGGTCAGGCCGGCCCTCTCGTTGATCATCACCTGGTTGACGCCTTGGATCTGGTACTCGACCGGGTCTTCCAGGGTGACGATGTTCCGGTCCGGCGTGTTGAGTTCGCGGAGAGCCGCCGCGAGGGTCGTGGTCTTGCCGCTGCCGGTCGGGCCGGTGGTCAGGATGATGCCGTGCGGGCGGCGGATGGAGTCCTTGAACTTGGCCAGGTCCTCGGGATGGAAGCCGAGGTTCTCCAGTTTGGCGATGGTCCGCCGCTTGTCAAGGATGCGGATGGCGACCTTCTCGCCGTGGATGGTCGGGATGGTGGAGACCCGGAAGTCGACGTCCCGCTTGCCGTCCCGGATCTGGATGCGGCCGTCCTGGGGAACGCGGCGTTCGGAGATGTCCAGGGAGGCCAAGATCTTCACGCGCGAGGTCGTGGGGGCGTGGAGTTCGATGGGCCGGTTCATGACCTCGCGCAGCATGCCGTCGATGCGGTAGCGGACACGGAAGAAGGTCTCGTCGGGCTCGATGTGGATGTCGGTGGCGCCCAGCTCGATGGCCTGATCGATGACCTGGTTGACCAGGCGGATAATGGGCGCTTCGTCGGCCGCTTGGAGCTCGGCCTTCGACGGGCCGGCGGCCTTGAAGCCGGCGCCGCTGAGTTCGGCCTCGATGTCATCGAAGGACTGCCCCGGATCGGCCGCGTCCAAGCCGCCGGCGAGCCCCGTCGGGGGTTGGGGCATGGGGATGACCGTCCCGGGCTGGCCACCGTGGCCTCCGGATACGCGCCCGGGGCGCGACGGGGCCCGCGTGGCCGCGATCTGCGGGCCGGCCGCGCCAGGGTCGCGCGGCTTGCGCTGCGTCCCAGGGACCTGGTAGTCGACCATCTCGCCCTGGCCTCGCTTGTAGCCCAGGTAGATGGCGCGGTCCACGCCCTTCTCCGTCGTGACGACCGGCTGCACGTCGCACCCGGTGATGAAGGCCACGTCGTCCAGGGCGAACACATTCTGCGGGTCGGCCATGGCCAGGATGATGGTCTGGCCGCGGCGATCTATGGGCACGGCCCGGTATCTCCGGGCCGCTTGCTCGTTGATGAGGTTGGCCACGTCGGCCTTCACCTCGACTTCCCGTTCGGCGACGAACGGGATACCGAGTTCCTGCGCCAGGACTCGCCCAAGCCGGTCCTCGTCCAGGAGGCCCATGCTCACGATGATCTCGCCGATGCGCTTCCCGGAGGACCTCTGAAGCTCGACGGCCCGATCAAGCTGCTCGTGACTGATGAGACCAGCTCCGACCAAAGCCTCGCCCAACCGCTTCTTGGGGATCTTCATCGCCGGCCCCCTGCCAAGACCGCATGACCGCTCGTCTTGGTCCCTATCCGCTAAAACCATTTGCCGTTCGACAAGGCAGATGGGTTTCCTTCTCTGGGGCGGCAGATTATGTCGACTAAAGGTCCTTCCGGTAGATGCGGTAGGTCTTGTAGTGCTCGCCCCCGGCCCGTTCGGCGTCCCGCCGCATGGGGTAGTTGGTCTCGCCGATGGTCGACCCCTCGGCCCACTCGTAGCCGAGGCGGCGCCCCGCCCGGAGAACGTGCACGAACATGGCCCCGGTGACCCCCTTCTTGCGCCAGTCGGGGACGACGAAGGCCACGAAGAAGCGCGCGCTCTTTATCCGCCGGCGGTACCAGAGGAACTTGGCGAACCCGAAAGGCCAGAGGCGGCCGTTGAGGCGGGCCAGGACCTCATTGTAGTTGGGCAGTCCGATGATGAAGCCGATGGGCTCTCCGGCGCCGGTGCGGGCCAGGCAGCAAAGCTCCGGTTCGGCCAGGGGGCGTAGGGTGCGCCCGATGCCCTCGAGTTCTTCGTACGTCGGCGGGACCATGTCGGCCCACTCCTCAGGCATCGCCTTGTCCAGGACCTCCTTGAGGTCCCGCAGGTCCCGGTCGAGGTGTTTGATGCTCAGGGGGTCGGTCCGGTAGCCGTACCGGGACATGGCGTAGGCCGCCACCTTATCGTACCGGCCCGAGAGGCTGTCCGGACGGTAGAGGTAGGCGAAGAGGTCGATGTCCTTGACGAACCCGTAGCGCTCGAAGAAGTCGACGTAGAAGGACGGGTTGTAGGTGTCCATCAGGACGGGCGGGCTGTCGAACCCCTTGACGAGAAGGCCCCGGTAGTCGTCTCCGTTGGTGGGCGAGACGGGGCCCTGGACGGCGGTCATCCCCTTCTCGCGGAGCCAGCCGCAGGCCCAATCGAAGAGGGCCCGGGCCACGTCGTAGTCGCTTTCCGACTCGAAAAGGCTGACGTACCCGGTCTTGCGGTCCTTGGCCCGGTTCACGCGTTCGTTGATGCCCGCGACGACGCGCCCGACGACCCGGGGGCGGCCGGCGCCCGCGCCGCCCCGCCCTCCGATGCCCGCGCCGCCCCGCCTTCCGCCATCCGCCGGCGGCCGGTAGGCCAGGGCGAGGACGTGGGGGCCGGCGGCGAACTGCGGATTGTCCGGCCCGGTCAGGGTCGACCGCATCTCGGAGATGAGCGGGGGAATCCAGTTCGGGTCGGAGCGGTAGAGCTTCCAGGGAAGGGTGATGAACGTCCGGAGGTCGTTCTTGGTGACAACCGACCGGACCGAGATGGGGTGTCCGCTCATCGTTGGTTCCTCCTCGTTGGTGCGGCCTCCGCCTCGGCCTGCTTCCGCGCCGCCAGTTCCGCCCTGACCTCGGCGTGCCCCGCCCGGGAGACCGGGTAGAAGACCAGGGTCACCAAGCCGAGGCCGAGGAGCGCCGCGGGAATCGGGCCGAGCAGGAGGCGGATGGCCAGGAGCGTCCCGGGCGATTGCGCCGCCCCGGCCACGTACCCGGCGCTCTGGAGGGTGAGCCCGGTGGCAAAGATGGCCCCCGACGACGCCACCTTCTGGGCGAAGGTCATGAACCCGTAGTGCTGCCCCTCGCGCCGCCGCCCGGTGCGGAGTTCGTCGAACTCGATGCAGTCCGGGATCATGGACCAGGGGATGACGTGGGCCGTGGACAACCCTATCCCGGCCAGCACAGCCAGGGCGTAGGTGGCCGTGACCATCCCGGGGCGGAGGAAGGCGACCCCGCAGAGGACCAGGGCCAGGGAACCGATGCCGGCCGCGTAGGCCACCTTCTTGCTCCACCGCTCGCTGACCCAGACCCACAGGGGCAGGCAGAGGGCCGCGGTCAGGAAGAGGAGCCCGAAGACGATGGAGGACATGGCCTCCATGCCCATCACGTAGCGCAGGAAATAGACGAAGGTCACCTGGAGGACGTCGATGGCCATCCAGGTGAAGAGGTAGATGAGGACGGCCGCGCGGAACGGGCGGTTCCGCGCGGTCAGGAGCATCTCGCGCCAGAGGTCGCGGACCGTGTCCCCGGCCCGGGAGGCGCGGCGGGAGTGTCCGGAGCGGGCGGGGTCGGCGGCGGGGCGGACCGGTCTGGGCCGGACCGGTTCCCGGCAGGCGAGGAAGACGACCAGTGGCGGTAGGATCGACGCCGCCCCGAAAATGGCGCCCATGACCCGGTACCCTTCCCGGGGCTCCGGGAAGGCCCCCACGATGAGCGGGGGCACGACGGCCGCGACCAACCCGACGAGGATGGAGAAGGCCATCCGGTAGGCCGTCAGGCTGGTGCGCTCGTCGTAGTCGTCGGTCAGTTCGGCCGTCAGGGCGGTGTAGGGCACACCGATGCCGGTGAAGGCGCTCATGTGCAGGATGTAGGCCAAGCTGGCGAAGGCCATCAGCCAGCCCTGGTGGGTCCAGCCCGGGCAGGCGAACATCATGAAGAACGACAGACCGAAGGGCACGGCCCAGAAGAGGAAGAACGGGCGGCGCCGCCCCCAGCGGGTGTAGGTGTGGTCCGTGATGTAGCCTTCCAGCGGGTCCATGACCGCGTCGTAGAACCGCCCGAGGAAGATGACCGTTCCGGCCGGCCCGGGGCTCACGCCGACCACGTCGGTCAGGTAGTACAGGAAGAAGAGGCCGATGACGGTGCTGGTCGCGGACATGCCGGAATCGCCGAAACCGAAGGCGAGCTTCGAGTACCAGGGAAGCTTGCCGGGCGCCGGAGCCCGTCCGGCCCTCTGGGTTATGGCCATTGCAGCTGGAAACCCTCCGTCGCGACGATGATGGGGCGGGCCAGCGCCCGTCTGGCTTCAGCCCGCACGGTCTCGGGCCGCCGTCCGGGCGGATGGTGGGTGAGGATGACGCTTCGGGCCTCCGTCATGCCGCCTAGCCGGGCCGCCTGGCCGATGGTGAGGTGTCCGAAGACGGGCCCCAGGGGGGCCTGTTTGGCGGCGTAGGTGGCCTCGGCCAGGACGATCTCGCATCTCCCGACCCGCTTGGGCAGCTCTTCTATCCATTCCGTGTCCCCGGTGTAGAAAAACAGCGAACCCACCGCCGGGGCCTTGTCCGGGCGGAGGACAAGCCCGTAGGTCTCGACGGGGTGCTTGACCGGGATGAAGGTCGCGGCCAGACCGCCGATGGTCACGGAGACGGGGAGTTCGCCCGAGGGCGTCCCCGAGGGCGTCGGGCCTCCCACCATCGGGCGGATGGGGACGGCCAGGAGGGCCTCCTTGTAGCTGACGAGGCCGGCCACTTCCGCCGGCTCGTCCGGGCAATAGACCGGCACCGGCGCGAGGAGGCGGCCGCTTCGGGCGGCGGCGTCCAGGGCGTAGCGAAGGACCAGGAGGTCCGAGCAGTGGTCGAAATGGAGATGGCTGAGGATGATGGCGTCGATTTCGGTGAAGTCGCAGTACTGGTGCAGCCGGGACAGGACGCCGCTGCCGCACTCCAGGAGGATTCTGGTCCCGAAGCCCTCGATGAGGTACCCGGGGCAGGCCTCGCCGGGGCCCGGGAAGGGCGAGGTGGCCCCGAGCACGGTCAGCGTGAGGCCGGCGCGGTTCCGCCGGTCCAGGGCGGCCCGGTCGCGCTCGTCCAGGTCGGTCTGCTCTCCACTCCAGTACTCGACCATGACCCAAGCCCCCCCTGGTCGCGGGTTGGCGCTCCTGGAGGGCGATTTCCACATCCGGAGGGACAATCCCTTTGGGGCGGGACCGGGACGCGCCGGGAGGCGACCGGGGGTCCTCGGCGAAGCCGCCCCGAAAGGGCCGGGCGGAGGAGTGTCCCGGCCGGCGGCGAACTGGACCGGCCAGGGACGCGAGCCCCTGTCTGGGGTTTCGCGCGATAAAAGCGGAGGTGTGCGCGGTGGGAACGAACAAAAGGAAGTCGCCCAAGGCCAGGGCCAAAACACCGAAGGCCAAGGCCAAAACACCTAAGGCCAAGGCCAAAACACCGGAGGCCAAGGGCGCCAAGCCGACCCGGAAAGTCGGCGGCCGCAAGGAGGCCCCGGTGACGCGCCGGCAGCAGACGCTCTGGGTCGTGGCCGCCTGCCTGATACCTCTTTGCCTGGCGGGCTTCTCGTATTTCACTTACGGCCTGACCTTCAAGGCCTGGAACGCCGTCGCCAGCTACCAGAGCCCGTTCCTGTACGAGGACATGGTGTCCGAACCAGCGTCCAGCCAGCCCGGAACAGACGGCGTCCTGCTCATCATCGTGGACGGCCTGCGTCTGGACTCTTCGCGTGACCTGGCCACCTGGAACCTGGCGCGGGCCGGCAGCGCTTCCGTGCCGGCGGGGGCCGACCTCTTCGCCGTGGCCGGACAGCCGTCCCTCTCCAACCCGTCGGCGGCGGTCATCCCGAGCGGCACGACCCAGGAGATTCACGGGGTCACCACCAACTGGTACGAAGGTCTCCTGAAGGTCGACAACCTCTTCCGCAGCGCCGACCGGTCGGGCAAGACGACGGCCGTCGTCGCCGGCAAGGGCTGGGTCGACCTCTACGGCGACACCATCGGCACGATGTACAAGTTCGATGATTCTAGCGGCGATTTCGACCGGCAGGTCTTCGACCAAACCATGGCCATTCTGAACGGGACCGCCCCCCTGCCCGACCTGCTCGTCGTGCACTTCGGCGGTGTGGATAACGCCTCCCACGCCTCCGGCGGTATCTCGGCCGAGGCCACGGCGGCGGCCACCACCATCGACGGGTACGTCGGCCAGATGCTGGCGGCCTACGACCTCACCAAGCGGACCGCCATCCTGACTTCCGACCACGGGCACATCGCCACCGGCGGCCACGGCGGCTGGGAACCCGACGTGCTGAACGTGCCGCTGGTCTTCACCGGCAAGGGCGTCGTGTCCGGGACCATGCCCGCGGCCCAACAGGTCGACCTCGCCCCGACCATCGCAGCTCTGCTGGGCATCGGAGTGCCGGCCGAGAGCATCGGGACCATCCTGGAGAACGTCATCGCCCTGCCCCCAGAGGACATGAGCCGGGCCTTCATCGACCTCGGACGGGCGCGGGCCGAATTCACCACCGCCTACCTCGAGACAAACGGCAAGAAGCTCCCGCCGAGCCAGGCCCTTAGCGACGCGGTCACCGCTGTCACCGATGCCGGCACCCTCCTTGACGACGCCTGGGTGACCGCGGTCGCGGGCGACCCGGCCTTGGCGGAGGAAACGGCCAAAGCGGGCATCTACCTGCTCGACAAGGCCCGAGCCGACGTCGATCATCTCCGGATGGACGCCGAGCGGCGTTCCCGCGCCACCCTATCGCTGGTCATGGTCCTCCTGCCCCTCATTCCTCTCTTCTACCTAGCCCGCAATCGCTGGGGCAACCTCGCCTTGGGCGGGGCCGTCCTCTACTTCGCCCTGCACAGCGCCCTGTTCTTCTGGGTCCGCGGGTTCCGCTACTCGCTGTCGATTTTCAACGAGGAATCGGCCATCCAGCAGTTCTTCGCCCTGCGTATGCTGGACGCGGCCATCGTCGTCCTCGTGGTCGGTCTCGTCTTCGGCGTGGTGGCGGGTTGGCGCAAGAAGTACCGGGGACCCGAACTCGCCGAGGGCGCGGCCTTCATGTCCTATCTCGTGGGCTACGGTCTGGCCCTCCAGCTCACCCTGTTCTACTATCTCAACAGCGTGAGCTTCTCCTGGTTCCTCCCCAACCTGGTCTGGGGCTTCAAGTTCTACGCCGACTGCCTGCAGGTCGTGCCGACCGGGATAGCGGCGGTCCTTGTCGTGCCGCTGGCCCTTCTCGGCGCCAAGCTCGCGGCTCTCATCACCCGGGACCGTCCGGCGACGCCGAGCATGCACGCGAAGTAGGACGGACGGCCGGCGCAGAGGCGCTGGTCGGTTCGAAAGTGAAGGCCGGCCCCGCGAGGGGCCGGCCTTTTTGTATTCTCCTAGCTGCCTGCCTTACCCGGCCTCAAGCGTGGCCGCTTACCGCCGACGCGTCGCTCTTACCGCCTACGCGTCGGTCTTGCCCGCGGCCGTCTCATTCGGGGCGGCTGTCTGGCCGCTCGGCCCAGGCGCGAGCGCCGGCGCGGCCTCGGCCCGACGTCCGAGATACCGGTAGGCGCCGATGGCCACCACGGCGATGACGAGGCTGGCGGCTTGGGTCAGGCTGAGCCAGGCGTAGAGACGCTCGCCGTCACGGAAGAACTCGACGACGAACCTCCCGACGATGTAGGCCAGCACGAAGGCCACGAAGACCTGCCCCGGCGCCTTGGCGCGGCGCTTCTGCCACCACAGGAGGAAGACGAAGGCGGTGAAGTAGGCGAAAGACTCGTAAAGCTGCGTCGGGTGCCGCAGGCCCGGAGCGAAGCGCGTGAAGACTCCCCAGGCGCCGTCGGTCGGGATGCCGTAGCAGCAGCCGTTGAGAGCGCAGCCGAGGCGCCCGATGCCCGCCGCCAGGGCCAGGGCCGGGGCGAACGTGTCGGCCACGCGGCCGAAACTAAGCCGCCGGCGCCGGGTCAGGAACAGGACGGCCACGAACCCGCCCATGATGGCCCCGTAGAAGGACACGCCGCCCTCCCAGGTGTAGAGGATCGTTATCGGCGCGGCGGCGTACTCGTGCCAGTTGAGGAAAACGAAGACGAGCCGCGAGCCGACAAGACCCGCCAGGTACAGATAGAGGCACATGTCCACGACCAGCCAGGGATCGATGCCGTGTCGTTTCGCGTTGAAAAACGCGACCGCCGCGGCCGACGCGAAAGCGAGCGAAAGCATGAGGCCGAAAGAGTAGATGTCTAAAGAGCCAAGGTGGAAGAGCACCGGATGCAACAGTTCGACCTCCTCGTCCTGTCCCTCAGACATTATCATAGCCGCCGTCCCGCGGACACGCCGCAGGACCGCCGCCGGCCCGGGAAATCACACCAGCCTCCCTAGCCGAACGTCAGAGCCCGCGCCAGGAGCGGGAAGATCGAACCCGCCAGCCAGGCCAGGGTGAGGGCCTTGAAGACCGCTCCCGCCAACCAGCTGCCATGCTCGTTGTAGAGCATGCTGCCGGCCAGGTCGAGGAGCACCAGGAGACCGATCATCACCGGCGCGACCACGATCAGGGCCTGGGGCGGGTGCGGGAGGAACACGCCCGCGAACCAGGTCACGACCAGCATCAGCTTGCCGATGACCGCTACGAAGAGCCCCCACGTGAGGCCGGCCCGGTCGTGTACGGTGCCGCGCACCATCTCGTCGATGGCCGAGAACGGGAAGAAGAGAACCGCCAGAAGGATGATCAGCGGCCAACGGGTCGCCGCCGGCCACAGCGTGACCCAGGCGAGCGTCTCGAACCAGCCGACGGCGCCCAGCACCATCAGGAAGAGGACCAGCCCCAGGGCCACGGACAGCGGCCCACCCAGCCTGGTCCTGGGGTTGACCAGAGTCCCTGAGCGGAGCAGGCGGGTCGCCAGGAGAACCAGCGGGCCGACGACCAGGGCGAAGACGAGCAGATACAGGGAGAGGTAGTCCGTTCCCGCCTGCCTGACGAACGGAAGGGCGCCGACAAACCCGACGAACACGGCGGCCACGACAGCGGCCAGCGCGTAGAGGATCGGGATGGCCCGGGTCACCGCGAAGAGGCGGGTCGCCTGCTCGCGCGCCTCCCGAATCCGCTCCGGCAGGGGCGGCGCCTTCGGCCCCGTCTCCGCCGCGGTGGGTTTGGCCGGAAGACCGGCGGCCACGCGGGCGTCCTCGACGATGGTCGTCGTGTCCGGCCGGCGGGGGGCGTGGCCGAGGAGGCCGGCGGCGCCCGCGCCGAGGTAGAAGACCCCGAGAAGAACCAGGAGAACACCGATGGCGCCGAAGGACCGTTCGGCCTTCTCCCGCTGAAGGCGCGGCAGTTCGGTGGCCGGGACCCCGGTCGCCGACCGCAGCCAGATGATGGACGAACCAATGGCTAGGTTGGAATCGACGATAGAGATGTGGCTGGCGCGCTTGACCATCGCCGCGGCCCGCGCCGTGCCGGCCGCCATGTCGCCGTAGGTGGTTTCCAGGGCCGGAGTTTCCAGACCGGTCCCCGCCGACAGGGCCTTCAGGGCCGCCGCCCCCACGCCGGATAGCTCGCTCTCACCGAAGAGAGCCAGATAGTTCGCCGGCTGGGTCAGGTTGATGTCCGAGAAAATGGGGGACAGGGCCACAACGCCCCGGATGCCAAGACCCGGGTTCTCCAAGGCGCCCCGCGTGACCACCAGGGTGCCGAGGGAATGCCCGAGCAGGTACAGACCGCCAGGCGTGAACTGCCCCTTGGCCTTCATGTCCGCCAGGAGTCCCGAGAACCAGTCCGTCAGGGCGGCGCTGTCCAGGCGCAGGGGCGACCGGCCATGGCCCGGGAGGTCGACCGCGTAGACCTCGAAGCCGGACCGCGCGAGGCTGTAGCCGATGTTACGCATGAACTCCTTAGACCCGGCGAAGCCGTGGACGACGATGACCGTGCCCAGTCCGCCGGACGGCGCCGCAGCGACCTCCGCCGCACCACCGAGGGGCCTGGCCTCGAAACGGAGCGCGGGCGTGTTGCCCCCGGGCCCTAGGGCGATCTTCTCGACGGGTACATCCGCCCGCGAACTCACGAGGCTCACCGCGGAGAGAGTCGCCAGGAACAGGCCCACGGCGAGGACCACGATGGCCACGGACCGCAGCGAGTACGCGACCAGCCGCCTGGTCTCCAGGGCGGAACGGTTCTTACGTAGGTCGAGGGCCATGGGGCCCCTCCTTCCAGTCGCCGGTGCTAATAGTTTCCACCGGTGGTTTGTGGGTATTCGACAGACCGGGAGGCATCCCCTCCGGTGCGGGTCTCGTCCGCGACCGCTCCGCATCCCCCTCGTGGCAGGAAAGACCGAAGCGGACAAGAACCCGGTTTCCGACAAATCTGAAAATGGGGGTGCCAGCATGAGGAAGTTATGGCGGGTCATTGAGACCATCCTGGCTGTCGTTCTCGTTCTCGCCGTAGCCGGGGCCGGGGCGGCCTGGTATTTCGCCCGTTCCAGCCTCCCGGCCTACAGCGCCGCCCTCGCGCTGGAGGGGCTGGAGAACGAGGTAACCATCTACCGGGACAACTACGGGGTCCCGCACATCTACGCCCAA
>Ga0315293_10003987_pt1 | contig 14137 bp, 18 predicted proteins | sample YL17G13_20_MG_FD_203071 | JGI IMG/M metagenome (GOLD analysis project Ga0315293, IMG submission 203071) | Sediment microbial communities from Yellowstone Lake, YNP, Wyoming, USA - YL17G13_20 | ecosystem: Environmental > Aquatic > Freshwater > Lake > Sediment | place: USA: Wyoming | collected... | reverse complement strand
CCCAGAAGCCGATGAATATCAGAAGATTATTGGATAAAACGGTTCCGATGGAAGCGGCTATCGTGGCAAGGATATAAGGATAATACATATCATAAGAACCGTCTTCATTCTTATTTTTCAGGAATCCTGCGGAATAAAGGATTATGAGCGAGCCGAAGAATGATATAAAAAGAAGCACGAACGACGACAGGTTGTCTATTTTGAGCGCTTTCGTCAATCCGAACAGGTCCCACGCCGCGGTTTTAATCGTGAACAGATAATAAGACGCGATAAGCGCGAATAAAGATGCGGCCAGCGCAAATATCGGCCTTACCCTGCGCGGGATAAAAGCGCATACGAGACTTGCCAGAAATGTCACGCCTATGAGCAAAACAGGGTTACTCAATCTTTTTCCCCATCCTCTTTATCAGTTCAGTATCCGAAATCCCGAGAGATTTCCCTATATCCCAGGTCTTGTGCTGCGAAAGATGTATGAGATGCCCCACGTCATACATCATCTCATCATTTTTGTAATTCACAACCGCCAGCCTTTCCGTGCAGCAGTAACACGGGTCTATCGCGGCCAATATTATTGTCGCGTCGGCTATGGTCTGGCCAACGATCGTCTTTTTAAATGTAGGAAAATTCATAAATGTCGGCGCGCGCACTTTATGCCTCACCGGCCTGTTCGTGCCGTCGCATCTTATGATGTGAATGCACTCGCCTCGCGGCGCTTCATGATGACCTATCCCGTCGCCGGGAGATATCTGCCTGACATTGGCGTCAATCGGGCCGGCCGGCAGGCCGTCGAGGCATTGATTGATAATCTTTATAGATTCTATAAGTTCCAGTATCCTTACAACAGCCTTGGCGAATACGTCGCCCTCTTTCTGCGTTATAACATTCCATTTCACTCTATTGTAAGCTGCGTACGGCTCATCGCGCCTTATATCGACATCATAACCGGAAGCTCTGCCGGTTGGGCCGATTGCGCTGTAATCAATCGCATCTTCAAGGCTTAAGACGCCTACGCCTTTAAGCCGCACAGCCAGAACAGGGTCATCTAGCACTGCCCCGCGGAACATTTCGACCGCAGGCAAAACTTCGTCATTCAGTATTTTTTTATATCGCGGTATTTCGCTGTTATCTATGTCACGCCGCACGCCGCCGACCTTCATCATGGCGTAATTATTCCTGTTGCCCGATATCGCCTCAAATATATCAAGCACCGGTTCTCTATATCTCCATGCCCACATAAATACGGTGTTATATCCGAGAAAATGGCCGGCGAGCCCGAGCCAAAGGAGGTGCGAATGAACCCTCTCAAGTTCCCCTATTATGGTCCTTATATACAACGCCCTTTCCGGAGGATCAATATCATCTACATCTTCAATGGCATTGACGCAGGCTATCGGATGGCTGGACGAACATATCCCGCATATCCTTTCCACCAGATAAATAGACTGGTCAAAACTCTTTGACTCGGAAAGTTTCTCAATGCCGCGGTGGTTCCAGCCGATCCTCACGTCCACGTCCACCACTCTTTCGCCGTCTACTATCAACTTGTAAAACTCCGGCTCTTCCTGCAGCGGGTGGTACGGCCCTATGGGTATAGTAACTTTATGGCTCATTTTAATTTCCTGTCATTGCGACCACGAGCGTAGCGAAGTGGGAAGCAATCCCCTTACGGGGAGGCTGCGCACTCTCACTAAGATCGCCACGGTGCCTGCGGCACCTCGCGATTTAATTCGACCATTAAACTTACGTCGCACATTAATGTTGTACGGCTCCGTAAGTTTAGGTCTCATTCAACTTAAATTCTTTCCGCAAGGGATACTTATCCTTTGGCCAGTTGTCGGGTAAAAGCAACGGTTTCATATTCGGATGACCCTTAAATTCCACGCCGAAAAGTTCGTGTATTTCTCTTTCTATCCACTCAGCGCCTTTCATGATAGGCAGTATAGAATCTACTACACAGTCATTTTTGGGCACATAAGCCCTTATCGTAAATACAAGGCTCAGCCTGTCAAAATCAAAATGATACATCATCTCTATATTGTCCGGATTATCTATCGCCGTCGCGATATTAAAGCGCGCACCAAGGTCTTTGAAGACAAAACGCACCATGTCAACGATGTCGCGCTTGTCTATATCGACATATATGCGCTTGGCGGATTTTTCATGGAAGCGCTGGATCTTATCGCCGAATTTATCTTTTATACTTTTTACTATTTCTTCGCGTGTCATTTTTTACCTTTGACTTTATCGATCAGCTTCAAAATTCCGTCTATTATTGCCTCCGGCTTCGGCGGGCATCCGGGCACATAAACATCTACCGGTATGATTTTATCGAGTGGCTCCGCTTCTATTGCGTTATAAGAATTATGAAATATGCCTCTGCCTGCCGTGCACGTCCCCACCGCTACCACAAAACACGGCTTCGGCGCCTGTTCATATAATTTCTTTACGATATCTCTGCAATTTCTATTAACGATGCCTGTGGCGAGAATAACGTCGGCATGTCTTATTGAGCCTATAAGTGTTATCCCGAAACGCTCAACGTCGTGTCTCGGCGTAAGGCAGTCCAGTATTTCTATATCGCAGTTATTGCAGCTTGCCGCAGACATGTGAAACACCCACAGTGATTTGGTCAACGCTTTTTTCTTTAGATCCATTTTAAGCCCCTAAAAACGCTAGGACAATGCTTATGGCCGCAAGAATAGTCACCGGCCCCCAGAAAAACTTCAGCGCCTGGTCTATTCTTAATCTGGGGTTCGTATTGCGCAGTAAGATTATTATTACCAAGAGAAGGACTATCTTAAGGATGCCCCACAAAATTGATACACCGCTCAATACTATGCCGCCCATGAACATAATAACCAAAAATAACGGCAGCGTAAACAATAACATTGCTTTTGTCAGCTTGAAAACAGCAAGCGGTGGACCTGAATATTCTATCAGCGTTCCGCCGATGATCTCAGCTTCTGCCTCAGAAATATCAAACGGCACAAGCCCTAACTTTGCCTGCATGCATAATATCGCTGCGGTTAAAGCGAAAAATCCCGACCAGCTGTATAATACCGCGCCTTCCGCCCACTGATAATTTAAAATCCCGCCGATTGTCAAAAGGCCTCCCGATTTTATTATCGGCACAATGAGCGTCAATATAAAAGGAAGTTCGTACGAGAGCACCATCTTCATCTCTCTTGATGAGCCGATGCTCGCCAGGGGATTGCTTGAACTAAAGCCTCCGAGTATCAGGCCGAGAGCCGGTAGTATCAATAAATAAATGACGACTATGATGTCACCAACAAAGCCCGCATGTGGGTTATAATTCGCAAGGCATAATAACGTAGAGACGAGAGTAACTCCTGCCAATCCTATAAGCGGCGCCGTGAGGAAAACTGCCTTTGACGCGCCGATGGGGAGCATCGTCTCTTTTCCCAGCAATTTTATGATATCCATTAACGGCTGATACCACGGCGGGCCGACTCTGTATTGGAGCCGTGCTGTAACCTTTCTGTCAACCCAGCACAAGATAAGCCCCGCTGCCGCCGTAAATAAAAACCCGGGAAAAACCACAAATTGTAGCAGCTTCATTCCTATATTCATTTTGCCTTTTTGGGCATGCCGTTCAGCTCCCAATGCTCTGCTTTTACAAGAATATTCCTGCCTACTGCTAATATATTATTCTCTTTATCTTCCGCAAAATCTCCGTATCTGATTACGCCTTCCGGCGAACTTTTGACGCAGGCAGGGACTTCGTCTTTCATTATCTTATCAAGGCAGAAGTCACATCGCGGCACAAGATATATCGTCATCTCGGGGTAGATCGTTCCGAAGGGGCAGCCGTTCACACAGGATTTGCAACTTGTGCATTTCATATTATATTTCTGGAGGATCTTGTCCTCTTCTTTTCTTCCGAGCGCCTCATTAGGGCAGGATTCTATACACGCAGCCAATTCGCATTTCCTGCAGATAATCGCGTAAGTAGCAAGTTCAACAAGCGACCGTACGCCTTTATTGTCGGAATGGTAAAAATAACTGCAGCCAAATTCCTTGTCGCGGTTATCGCTGTATAAGTCTATGTCTATTAGTAGTTTTTTCATTCCCAGATACCATGCAGGCCGCTAAGTTTATCATACGTAAACACGGGGCCGTCTTTGCAGGCGTAATACGGCCCGATCCTGCAGTGGCCGCATTTGCCGAGGCCGCAGGACATATTCTTTTCCATTGAAAGATGTATACTGCGCGGCTCATATCCTATATCTATCAACTTAAATGTCGTAAATTTCATCATGATCGGCGGGCCGCATACGACAACAACGCTATTGGCCATATCTATGCCCATATCTCTTTTAACCAGCGTCGTAATGAGCCCGACATTGCCCTTCCAAGTCTCATCTCTCACATCCACCGTTACTTCCAGTTCAAGGTCTTTATTGCCGGCCCATTCTTTTATCAGATTTTTATATACGATATCCTTCGGAGAGCGTGAGCCGTATTTTACGACTACTCTTTTATATTTTTTTCTTTCATTCAAAAGCGCAAGTATTAAGCTCCTAAGGGGCGCCAACCCTACGCCGCCGCCTACAATTAGTATCTCTTTTCCTTCAAAATCTCTAAGGGGATATCCCGCCCCATAAGGCCCGCGCACGGCTATTTCGTCGCCCGCATTCATTCCGTGCAATACCGACGTAACCCTGCCGGCCTTCATTATCGTCAGGTCCATAGTATCTTCTATCTTCGGATTTGACGATGGCGTAAACGGCGCTTCTCCTATGCCCGGGACAGTCATCTCCACAAACTGACCTGTCTTAAACGGGATATTCTTATCCAGTTTAAGTTTAAACGTCTTTATGACTGGCGTCTCTTCTATAATATCTGTTATTCTCCCCTTTACGGGGCAATATGGGTTATTCATTCTTCGCCTTCTTGGCATTTTTCTCTGCCACAAGGTTTTTCAATACGCGCCTTATGTCTATTTTGGCCGGACATCCGGAAAAACACCTGCCGCAACCGGTGCAGGCGTAAAAGCCCGCCACATCCGGGAAAAAGTCAAATTTCTTCTCAAATCTGTTCCTCAATCTCATCCAGAGATGCGGCCTGGCGTTTGCGCCGCCTGCGACGCTGGCAAATCTCTTATACATACACGCATCCCACATCTTATAGCGCACCTCTTTATTACCGCTTGCTGTGCTGTCCGCCAGATAAAAACAGTGGCAGGTCGGACAAACGACATTGCACGAGCCACACTCAACACAAGTTTTGACTTCGGTCTCCCAGATCGGCGATTCAAGATTTACTTTTATAATTTCACCAAATTCGGAGCAATGCGGTATATTGTTCTTCCTTATGTTTTCATCAACCTGCTCGCCGGCGTGTTTTCTTATGTGATCCCTTTCCTCAATGTACCTCTCGTCAACGTCGCCGAAGATACCGCTATGCCTTTCAAGAAACTTTAATCCCCGCTCCGTGCGCCCTTCAATAAGATAGCCTTTCTCAAGAGTAGACAACAATATATCATAATGCTTCTGGGGATAATGCTCAATGCCAAGCGAGTGACAGAAACACGTATCTATTGCATAAGTACAATCTGCTCCGATGATGAGATTATTTTCGCGGTTCTTTATGTAAAATGGGTCTTTGAAGTCGCCCTGTAAAAACACAAAATCCTGCGTATCCATGCCGATAAGGTCACAGTTTTTTACGCCGATTATACAGAAAGGCTTTCTTTTATCATTGCGCGCTTCTTCTGATTTCTTGTAGCCGTCCACTACCTTTTCGCGCGACATGAAAAAGAAATTCTTAAGCGGCTCAAAGGGCCTTACGCCGCCGATTACGATATTGTCGGCATTGCCTCCGTCACCAAAGGAGCCGGAAAAGCGCACGAGATGCAGATTGCCGTGTATATCTTTTTCAATGTGATATACATCATAGGTGCCAGCAAGCGCCTCTACAAAAATCTTAAAATTATCCTTTGTGAGAAACTTCTGTTTCATCGCGGTTAATCCCCGTTACCGTTGAATGACAGGAAAAACGAAAAACTCTCAAGCTCGTTTGAGAGGTCTATATTTTTTACCACAACACCGCCATTAATCTTAAGGAGGACCGGCGCGAAATTCAAAATACATTTTATACCGGATCTGACGAGCATCTCCGCTGCTGCCTGCGCGCTTTCCGCAGGCACGGCTATAATGGCTATTTTTATGTTCTTATTAGATTTGATCGTATCCTCAAGGCCCTTGACATCTTTTACTGTCACGTCGCCGTAATGCTTATCTATCTTTTTTGAGTCGGCGTCAAACGCCTCTTTAATAATAAAACCCTGGTTTTTGAAACCAGGGTATCTTAAAAGTGCCGAACCTATATTGCCTGCTCCTACAAGGACTATCTCCCAGATCCTGTCTTTGCCGAGAAGCCTTTCTACTATCTTCTTCAGCTGCACTACATCATAGCCGGCTCCTGAACGGCCAAATTGCCCGAAGTACGAAAAATCCTTACGGACCTGCGCATCGGTAAGGCCTGTCAAATCTCCCAGCTCCGTGGACGAAACTTTATCCTTACCCTCTTTTTCAAGCCGGTTTATCTCTCTTAAATAAAGAGAGATTCTTGATACTGCGCTTTTCGGGATTTTCTTAGTATCCATCGTGTTTTTGGGGTCAGACCCCAGAAGGGGTCTGACCCTGATCCTTATTTGTGATTTTTTTCACAAAGCCGCTGAAAAAAAATGCAGCCTTTTCTGCTGTACAAAGGTATTGTATGACAATGTACACAAGCTGTCAAGGACTTTTCGTTCCCGACTCCAAGGTTTATTTTTTTATTATCTCGCCGTACAGAGCTAATACGACTATAAGATATGCGATCAATCTTATTGTAAACAACGAGCATAAAGATTGTGTCGTTCCAAGCTCAGCCACAATGTGCGAAACTCCGAAAAACACAAAGGCAATTGCGATGAGAAGCGCCACTCTGCTTTTATTTTTCAGATAAGCAAAGAGCCCCAGTACAGCAATAACCGCGCACAGAACAATATTAATCATCGATATAGAGTCTATCGTGCAAGTCATATCGCCCTCCTTTTTTGTGTGATTTGGTACTTAGTATAATTTAGCCCTCGGCTAATAAGTTATAGCCTTCAATAACGCTATCACATATCATTTGAACGATATTCTTATAATCGCCCATATCGCCTTTGCCTAATGCCATGTAGTATTTATACCTATCCTCAACACTAATGATAGCTGGGGCAAAACCTTTACTAAGGAGCTGCGTTATCATGATAAGCCGTCCCACCCTGCCATTGCCGTCAAAAAAGGGATGAATCGCCTCAAACTCATAATGGTCATGCGCGATTTTTTCTATCAGATCTTTCCCATAGTTATTAATGGACTTAATAAGCGTACCCATTTTTAACGGCACATCCTGAGCCGACGGAAGCGGCTTTTCGGTATTCGTCAGATTTACATGTCCGGTCCGGTATTTCCCGGGGAGTTTATTATTAAAATTATACATGACTATCGAATGAAGCCGCAGAATATAATCCTGATTTATCTTAAAACCGGACTCAATATTATCTAAGAGAAACTCCATGGCATTTTTGTGGTTCACTGCCTCTAGAACCTCAAATAATTCTTTTCCCCTTACCCTTTTTCCCGCAAATGCCATTTCGGTTTCTTTTTCGGTCATACGGCTACCTTCTATAGCATTGGATTGATAGGTCATTTTCAGAATAAACTTATCCCTTAGCACTTTGTTCGTCTTGAGTAGTTTTAACGGCATGGGCATCTTTTTGCGGAATTCCGACATTACGCTTCTTAAGTCAACATATTCCTTAAATAACTGGTCTATATCGTTCGATTGTGCGGGATGAGGAGCAACATTTTTATCCAGCCAGCGATAAATGGTCTTATAGCTCACCTCGAGGCGCCGGGCAAGCTCCGAGCGCGATATCTCGGTTGACGTGAGAATCTTCGTTAGTTTTTCCTTATCTGTAAGGCGGAATGGTTTCATCGAAGGCACCTTCCAATAGGACATATGTCCCATATTTTAATACACTATAAGTATACCATATGTCCTATGGATGTCAAGTGCTTTAAGGTCGCATTTTGCGACCTTAAGTTTCCCGCTTAATTAACACCTGCGTTGCGCTCCTGCAATGTATTGTTTATGTCTTCGATTTTTGACTTTGTCTTCTGATATGTCTTTATCTGCTCGCGGCCCGTGATATAATCAACGACTCCCGGCTCATTGGGCTTTGAAGCCTTCTCCTCACTTCTCCCGCATCCGCACAGTAAAGTACTTAAAATCACTATACCAACGAAATAGTTTCTCACTTAAATTGCTCCTTTAATATTGATACTCTCCTCGCGTCTAGCAAAATTTTTAACGCCTTTCGCTGCGGTAAAAATCGGGGGCGCTTGAACTCGGCTGACGCTACCGCGTCGCCTCATCCCGCCTTTGGCGGGACCGCTAACTTGTATGTATAAGGGCGTACAGCAAGCGCCCTTTTAAAAACCGATTTTTCCCTTGCTCAAGGCTAAATTTTGCAATGTCGCTCGGAGGAGTATCAATATTTGTAATAATCCGATACTAATCTACTGCTAATTGCAATCATTACGTATATAAATAGAAACATGCCGTTAGTATTTTCTACTCTTCCCAACTTAACTAAATCAAAGATTAATACTGCGATACTTGCTACTACCATTATGCCGGAAAACAAAAACAGTGCCTGAAGAGCTGTTTTGTTTATAGCAATAAGTAGCATAAACGAAAATAATATAATAGCACCTAATACAATTCTAAAAAACCATACCAAAATAAGAATTAATAGGGGAAATGGCTCCGCAGAATAGCTTGCAAAAGAAAAAGCCACCATCTGCATGCCGCTAAAGAATAGTACAAATAATGCGCCCATTTTAATAACTATCGCTCTTGCCATCTCTTCTACATTCTTTGTCATCTTATAATCTTATTTCCGCCCCGCCGGCGGGGCCAGGTCTGGGTTTGCCATGAGAACCGTCCCCAGGTTACTTACTCGAACTGTTCCCTTACTTTGGGACGAGTGAGGTAAAATAATACAACAAAATAAAATAAATACACCATAATGCTAGCAAAAAGCAATGTAATATTCTTTTCATTTTGCATAACTTTAATTGCTTTGATAGCAAGAGGTGCATTCAAAATGCCGCCGCAAATAATATCCAAAAACGCTAGATACATTCCGAAAGGCTTTACCACTATAAGTCCTATACCAGTAAGTAAATTAAGAATGAGAAAAAATATGTTGCCCTGCGAATACGAAACTATGCTCAATAAAATAAAGATAATCCCGAGTATTATTGTTCCTATCGACCATCTATTTAATGTCATTTGTTTGTTCTCCTTTCCGTGGGAAGTACGGCGTCTGTCTCTTATTTCTCCTTATTATCCATCAGCGAGTCATGGCGAGCCTGCCGCGGCTACCACTGCAATTAAGCATATTAACATTTCCACGAGCGACCTACAAAATTTAGCTTTGAGCAAGCCGAAAATCGGTTTCTAAAAGGGTGAAATTTGTCCGCGGAGCGGTCCGCCGAAGGCGGATGAGCCTCCGGCTGAAGCTAAGCGGCGGTGCGGAGCACATTGCCGAAAAACTATAGCGGAGGATTTGGCCTCCGTTACACTACAAGTTAGCAAAACTTAGGAGTGCAGGCCGAGGGAAGCCGGAACTGACCGAGTAGTACTCCCCCGAAAGTAGCGCCCCTTAATGGGCGCTACGTGGCCCGCGAGGGAATTCCGGAGGGCTCCCTGGCCGAACGACTTAGTTTTGCCCAAATCCGCAGCGTGTTTTGAGGCGATGTGTGCAGCGCCGCCGATGTGTTGAGATTGCTTCGCCCCTGTGGGGCTCGCAATGACAGTATTAGAACTTCACTACCATGGCTCTAGGCGGACAGGGTTTCACGCAGAGCTCGCAGGCGATGCATTTCTCGGCGTCAAAGTTAATCTTCCGCGTCTTCTTATCCACGGTAAGCGCACCGGTAGGGCATATCACGACGCAGGCGCCGCAATGGGTACACTTTTCTTCGATACGCGTCACGTCTTTACTGAGCGGCTGGATCTTTACGCCGAGGTCTTTAAGGTATTTTATACCCTTCTCGTAGTCCTCATCGATGCCGGTAAGTTCAAGGACTAAAAGGCCTTCCTCGTTCGGCGTAACGTGCGCCTGTAGAATATTGAATGTTAAATTATACTCTTTCACCAGCTTGTAAACTACCGGCTGGTCAAGCAATTTATGCGGAAATGTTAATACTATTCTTTTAGATATCATTTTATCTCCTTTTCAGCTTTCAGCCGTCAGCTTTTTCTGATAGCTGATGACTGATAGCTGATAGCTTATACTAGTTCTATATCGCCCCATGTCGCCATCTTATCGCCCAATATTATCAATACACCAAGCACGCCTTTTATCGCCTTAGCGTAATCTATAGCTTTTTTAAAGTCTTCGGCCGTTTTAACCAGGTTGCCCGCGCCTGTTGCGACGCAGTCGGCAAGCGTAGCATCATGGGAAATTATAAGCGTTGCATCCGTATTCCCGAAACTTATTGACGGGCCCACGGTGGCGCTTGACGTCGCGATGCCGAAAGGCATCTTCTCGGCGACAAACTTTATTTTAATTTTACTCGAAAGCGGCGATTTCCCGGCATAAACGGCCATTACGCGGTCTTCTGACGACTGCATGAATATGTCGCCGCCGTTTTCAACAATCACTTCCGAAGAATAATTTAAAAGTTCTTTGCCGGTATATTCGGCTACAGCGCCCGCGACCCCCGCCATAGGGCCCACTCCTGCGATGGCAGACTTTCGTATCATGGCCTTTGCTATTTCGGGCGCCTTTTCGTCCATCGGAATCGGATTAAAAGATTCCTTGAAGGCTTTGTTCCTATCTATATAATCCAGCAAATCTCTTCTATACTTATAAACAACCTTCTCCGCCTCTGCCTTCAGAACTCTACTGGCGGATATCAAAAGATCAGTCTCGAATATCTTGACTTCAAAACTTTTCAGATCGCCCTTTTTTATCCAATCTCTGTAGAATCTTTTCTCGTACATACGCTTATACCGTCGTGTTGCTAAATATTGACATTTCTCCGAGCGACCTACAAAATTTAGCCTTGAGCAAGGTAAAAAGCGGTTTCTAAAAGGGCGCTTGCTGTTCCGCGGAGCGGTCCCGCCAAAGGCGGGATGAGGCGACGCGGTAGCGTCAGCCGAGTTCAAGCGCCCCCGCTTTTTACCGCAGCGAAAGGCGTTAAAAATTTTGTCAGGCGCGAGGGGAAATGGTCAATGTTTAGCATATCCGTGGTAATGCCTCAAGTACGGGCATGTCTACAATCCGCTCGCCGCCGACTTTGGTCTTAAGGACGACTCTGCCTTTATATTCGCGCGTTACTTCGCCTATTATGGCGGCTTTTCGACCGAGCGGGTCCTTCTTCATGAGCCGCAATGCCTTATCGGCCTCGCGGGCCTCAATTACCACGATCACTTTGCCCTCATTCCCCATCTGGAGCGGGTCTATGCCCAGTATCTCGCAGAAAGAAGCGGTACCGTTATCAAGAGGTATCTCATCCTCAAAGAGCCGTATGCCGAATGAAGCGCCTTCGGCGATTTCATTCATGACAGCTGCTACGCCGCCCCTCGTAGGGTCGCGCATAAATTTTACATTACTACATTTACGAAGCACCGTCAATATCAATCGATTTAAAGATGCACAGTCGCTTTCCGGCCCGTCCTTGAAACCGAGGTCGTTCCGCGCAAGCATGACAGCAGCACCGTGGTCGGCTATTGTGCCGTTTATTACAATCTTATCGCCCGGTTTTATCCTGTTTACGGATAGGTCTCTCTTATATTTCACCACGCCTATGCCGCTTGTATTTATAAATATCTTGTCGCAACTCCCTTTTTCAACGACCTTTGTGTCACCTGTTACCACTTTTACGCCTGCCGTCGCCGCTTCTTTTTTTATAGATCCGATAAAGCGGTTCAAAAGTTTCTCCGAAAGGCCCTCCTCTATGATGAACGAGCACGATATATAAAGAGGAGTAGCACCGGATACTGCAAGGTCATTGACGGTCCCGCACACGGCAAGCTTCCCGATATCGCCGCCTTTAAATATAACCGGCTTTACCACAAAAGAATCAGTGGTAAACGCGAAACGCCTACCCTTGATAAGTTCTATAATGGCAGAATCTGTAAGACGATTCAAAACGGGATTGCCATAACCTTTCAGGATCATTTTTTTTATTAATTCGTGTGTAAGTTTTCCGCCGCTTCCATGAGCTAATGTTATCGTTGACATAGAATTTACCTTATTATTGTATTGAGTAGCGAGTATTGGGTATTGAGTAACATTTAAACGCAATACTCACGACTCAATACTCAATACAAATCATTTTTCCTTATACTTGTAATGTATCCCGCACGTGCCCTCGCTTGAGACCATGCACGGGCCTTTTGGATTTTCAGGATTACATGACTTTGCGAAAAGCTTGCAGTCTTCAGGCATCTTTACGCCTTTAATTACTTCACCGCAAAGGCAGTATTTGTTGACAGCTGCTTTTTTGCGCCTGATACCGAAATGTTTTTCCGCATCATATGCCGCAAATTCTTTTCGTATCGCGAGGCCACTCTTCGGAATTTCGCCTATACCGCGCCACACCGCGTAGGTGGAAACAAATACTTTTTTTAACACGACCTGCGCCACCTTATTGCCGCTTTTCTTCACGCCGCGCGTATATTCATTCTCTATCTCCGCCCTGCCTGATTTTACTTCACGAAGAAGCATCACTATGCCTTCGAGCATGTCAAGCGGCTCAAAACCGGCAATGACGCCCGGGATTTTAAATTTATGCAAGAATTTGTAGCCGTCCGCGCCTATTATGGAACTTACATGCGCCGGCAGAATAAATCCGTCCAGTGCAACGTTCTTATCTTTTAATATAGCCTCCATCGCGGGCGGTATAATTTTATGTGCCGAATATACGAAAAAGTTCGTGAGATTCTTCTTCTTTGCCTCAATTATCGCCATTGCTACGGTAGGCGCTGTCGTCTCAAAGCCTATACCTAAAAACACAACGTTTTTCGCCGGATTATCTTCGGCGATCTTAAGCGCGTCAAGTGACGAATATACTATTCTTATGTCGCGGCCCTTCGCCCTTTCGCGGTAAAGCGTAGAGCTAGATCCCGGCACCTTCATCATATCGCCAAAAGTCGTAATTATTGTGTCCTTTAAGCCCGCCAGTATTATGGCGTTGTCTATGTAAGACTCGTCGGTAACACAGACGGGGCAGCCTGGGCCTGATATAAGGCGGACATTTTCCGGCAGAAGCTTCGAAAGCCCAAATCTGTAGAAGGTATTGGTATGCGTGCCGCAGACTTCCATAAAATTATAGCGGCGCCCGCCTCGCCCGCCTCTGGCGGGCAGGGCGAGCTCTGCTATTTTCGCCGATATGTTTTTCGCCAGCTTTAAACTCCTGAATTCGTCTATATATTTCATTTCAGCTATCAGCTATCAGCTATCAGCTATCAGTTGAACGCTGACGGCTGAAAGCTGAGAGCTATTTTCATGGTTTTATGCTTTTAAATATATCAAGCGTCTCTTTGGCGCGTTCCTCGTCAAGCCTCTCAATCGCAAAACCGGCATGCACTATAACGTAATCGCCTATATTTATATCTTTGAGCAGGCTTACGCTTATCTCGCGTTTTGTGCCGCCGGAATCTACTATGGCCTTATCGCCTGCTTTGCTTATTATCCTCATCGGTATGCCTAAGCACATTTTTTTCTCTCCGCTCTTCGTGCTGCTATAACCGCCTGGCCTAAAGACACACCTCTGTCGCCCGCCGGCACATTATGATGCAGATACACGGTAAATCCTGCTGCGACAAGCCGTTCGTTTGCCTCGCATAGCAATATCTTATTCTGAAATACACCACCCGTTAAAACTACTTTCTTCGTCTTATGCTTTTTGTGTATCATAACACAGGACCTCAATGCTGCTTCTGCCAGTGTATTGTGAAATTTGCGCGCAATATCGGATATTGCTTCTTTTTTTGCGAGGCCTGACACTATTTCCTTTATCGTATCGCTGAAATCAATATTTATCGGGCCGTCTTCTCTGAG
>Ga0315293_10003986_pt1 | contig 14138 bp, 19 predicted proteins | sample YL17G13_20_MG_FD_203071 | JGI IMG/M metagenome (GOLD analysis project Ga0315293, IMG submission 203071) | Sediment microbial communities from Yellowstone Lake, YNP, Wyoming, USA - YL17G13_20 | ecosystem: Environmental > Aquatic > Freshwater > Lake > Sediment | place: USA: Wyoming | collected... | reverse complement strand
TTTTATACAATGATTGTTTTGATTCTGCCTCTGTTTATAATTGGAGTTTATGTCATAATTTCCAATTTGATAAGGGATTCAGCCGTCGCCGAAATGCTTAGCAGGGGGTTGCACGTAAAATGATATTCACAAGCAAAAAACGAGTTGTAGCAAAAGTTCCAGTATCACTAATTCAATTGATTGATAATGCTGCATGTCTGCGGGTGCAGAAAGGGCTTGACAAGAAAACAAGAAACCACGTCAGAATGATGGAAGCAATTGCAAGACATCCTACAATTGAAAATGATTTGGCTAATTGGAACTTCTTGGACGACAATGAAAAAATGGAAGCAGAAAGAAGAAGGAGGCACTTGTCATGAAAAAGAAACCAATTTCAATTCGGTATACCACAGTTCCTCATGGTATACGCAATAAGAAAGCACAAATTGAACGAATGACAATGCTGTTTAGATTTATGATAGTTTCATTCATGGCTGTTGTAATGTTTGCTGGATTGATTTGGGTTATGGGAATATTGAATGATACTTTCATGGATATTGGAGAAGCAAATGAAGGAATGCTTCCAGGTGTTAATTTAACACGAACAGCTGAACAAACATTCGGGCAGGTTAATAGCAGCATTCAAGCATTGCGTCTTGTTGCGATATGCCTAATCTTTTCAGAAATAATGCTGATATTTATATTCAACGCATTCCAAAGAGTTCATCCAATGATGTTCATGATTTGGGTGCTTATAGTATTCTTCGCAGTCATGTTTGCAGCGCCAATTTCAAATTCATACGAAAGCTTGCTTCAATCGGGAATTTATGACGGAACGCTTGAAAGTTTTACAGGAAGCAACTTTGTTCTTTTGAATCTGCCGTTGATTGTTTTGTTAACTGGAATTTGTGGCGGCGTGCTAATGTTCATCAACATTATTAGAGCAGGACAGGAGGAGGCACTTTAAAATGAAAATACTAAAAATAATTGGTTGGTTGTCTTTATTGATTGCACTAATCGGAGTAATTTGTTTAGCAAGTGTATCGGCAATGAACTTGGATAACAGAAAGGGCGAACTAATCAAAGGCGAAGGAATATCAAGTTATGGAAAAATAGAAATCAAAAACTTCTTTGGTTTAGGTTCAACTATCGCAACACTTGAACTGAAAAAGAACAGTGATTATTGTCTTGAAGATTGTTCTGCTGAAAAAGAAATTGTATTAACTGACGAAGGAATTTTGATTGACAGTGTCAAGTTTGAAACAATAACCAAAGACAACAAAAGAATAGAACAGCCGATTAGAAGTTATCAATTTTATATTAAAACAGGCGACAAGGAAATTGAAGTTGATGACTACAAAGAAACCTGCAAAGAAAAATTATCTCTTAACGGAACCATGGAAACTTTATGCACAACTGCAAAGAGTGGAACGCATACAGAATTAGAACCAATATGGACAAAATATGAACTTGGACAAGTAGTTCCTGCTGGAACTTATAATGTAAAACTTGAAGGACAAAAGTCTCCAAGTAAGACAGTTGATTGGATAGTTCAATCTCAAGGAGTTTGGATTGATGATTGGGTGGTTTGGTATAGCACGCTTGGAACTGGATTAGTAAGTTATTGGAATTTTGATGATAGTTTACGTGATTCTGTTGGAGGATTTGATTTTACTAACTTTGGCGGGGAATTTATAGCTGGAAAAAACAATAATCAACTTAACTTTACTACGCCAGATTATGCAATATTAACACAGAACTATTCTGTCGGAGGCAATATGAATAGAACTTATAATTTCTGGGGGAAGATGCCTTTACAAAATTGTAATGCCAATGGGTATGAATCAATTTGTTATTTCATAGCATCTGGTGATGGAATTGCAAAAGATTGGAATATTGGAATTTATCATCGCTTTTGGTATTTTGAAGGTGGTGGTGCAGGAATGGGTGGACAATCTCTAATATTAAATGATAATTTAACACATATGCACACGGTAACTTATAATGGAACAGGAATTACATGGTATCTTGATAATGCTATAATTCTTGCACTAAAGATAAATCAGCCGAACACCGTAGTAAAAAACATTTCTTTGGCATATGACTTTTTAGGTGGAACAGGATATTATGGGAATGTTACCATAGATGAATTAGGAATCTGGAACAGAACTTTGACTGTTGCGGAAATCAGCGATTTATACAATTCTGGGGCAGGAAGATTTTATGAATCTATTATTTTAAACACCCCTGCTAATGCATATACTTCAATCTACCCAAGCGTATCTTTTAACTGCACATCATTTATGATGGAAGGATTAACAAATATGAGTTTCTGGTTAGACGGAATTAAAAATGAAACTCTGGTAAAAACAGGAACTATCAATGAAAGCATATTCAATAAATTGATTGCAAATGGAAATCATAATTGGACTTGTTCTTCCTGTGATACTGATAATGTTTGTATCTTTGCAGCAAATAGAACTCTTACTATAACTGGATTTATAGAAAATTCACAGACTTTCACAAATATAACAACAAGCGGGGCAAGAGAAAACTTTTTGATTAACGTAACTTACGATTCTTCTTATTATACTTCTGTCAATCCGATTTTTAGATATAATAGCACGATTTATTCTGTAACACAAATAGGAACAGGAAATGATAAAATCTTTAATGCGTCTATCACTGTCCCGCAAGTAACAGCACCTATAATAAAGTCGTTTAATTGGACTTTTGTATTGACAAATTCAAGCGGAAGTTTATTCTATATTAATTCAACTTCAAATACCCAAACAATAAATCCTTTACAGGCTGATAATTGCACTTCATTAACTCGTAGAATACTTAACTTCAGTTTGCGTGATGAAGATACAAGATTGAATATAAACGGAACAGTGGAAGTTCTTGTCAACTTCTGGGATTCAACAAGAACTATTTTGACAGGAACATATAATAATACTTATTCCACATTGGGTGCAATCAGCGTGTGCATTAATATAACGAATAATGCAACATTCAGCACAGATTACATTGCCAAATATTATTCAAACTTGACAGGTGTCCCAGATTATTCAACAGAGTATAAATTTGTTGATAATCTTTTGATAGATAAAAATACAGCCACGCAAGTTGTAAATCTGTATGACTTGCTTTATGCAAGAAGCACTGAATTTGAAATAACACTGCAAAACCCTGACTTGTCTGTTGTCCAGGGTGCAATTATAGATATTCAAAGAAGATATATTCCTATCAACCAGTTTCTTTCAGTTGAAAGCCCGAAGACAGACAACAAGGGCAAGACAGTTGCACATCTTGTTGCTGAAACAGAATACTATAATTTTGTCATTACAAAAGACGGAATTGTTATAGCAACATTCAATAATAATCTTGCGAAATGCCAGACACCTTCGACAGGAGATTGCAGAATACTTTTGAACTTGGCTGCTTCAGTCCCCGCACTTCCAAATTATGTAAATTACGGAAATGTTTCAATCTCTTATCTATGGAATAAAGCAGCGAGAGAAGTAAGTCTTAATTTTATTTCAATAGACAGCCAAAATCATAATGTTACATGGAAAGTTTTAAAGCATGATAGTTGGGGCAATACAACAATCTGCTCTGACGGAGTAACTGCTTTAAGCGGAACTTTGCTTTGCACTGTTCCAGCACTATACGGAAATTCAAGCATCTATGCAATGACTTGGTCTGACGGAAAATTCCTTGGATATAATTATTTCTCGCTGTATGAATCAGCATCAAATATTTTTGGTGGGACAGCAATTATCTTCGGACTGCTGATGTATTCAATGATTACTTTTCTAATGATAGGAAATCCAGTAGCAATGGTTATCGGAAGTATTTTAGGAATAATATTTGCAGCAGCATTTCATTTTGTTGACGGCGGAAGTTTCATAGGAAATACTTCAATTATTATATGGTTCGTAGTAGCAGGAGGAGTTGTTATTTACGCTTTAAGAAATAAAACATGATAAATCAAAATATTAAAACAGGAGTTTTAACATGGCACTAAAACAAATTATCGCAGGAATTGGATTGGTTATCTTATTCTCAATTGCGTGTTTCATGTTTGCAACACAATTCATAACACAAAACAATCCAACTAACTTAGTCAGCAGCGACCCTGTTATAAATTCTACTTTGGATTCATTTAAAGACAGGGCAAATGAATTATCAGATTTAGGCGAGAATGCAAAAACCAGATTAGCCAATGCAGAACCAAGTCCTGTTTATTTATTCCTGATTGTTTATGATGCATTTGCAATCCCTCTTGGATTTTTGTCATTTACAATAAGCAGCATGATTACAATAACCAGCGTAATATTTACTACGCTCTTTGGAGTTGGCGGGGGGCAGTTTTATATAATCTTAGGTATTGTCACTGCAATAGCAGCACTTGTGATAGTTCTTGCTATCATTAAGGCGATTAGGACAGGAGATAGTGGCGCATAAAATGGAAAAACAAAAAAATATAACAAAATACGGGAGGAATTTAATTTGAGTTTCCCTGACTTGTCAAGTGTTAATGCTACGACGGATGTGTCGGAATTACTTGTATATGTCAACACTTTGACTGGGGGCGCTGCAATGCCAACTGTCTTGGCTGCATTTTTTATTATTGCTTTCCTCGGTTCAGCTTTCCTAAATGCTCGATTTAGAGGAGTATTTAGATTTGACTTTTGCTTTGCTTCGGCGGGATTTGTAACACTTGGTTTCGCAACTATCATGTCTCTGAAGAATGGTCTTCTCAATCCAATCTACTTGATGATTTCAATTGTTGTCGCAATTTTAGGAGTTGCAATACTTCTTTTGAGTTCTAACGATTAAGTTGTTCGAGTTGTCCAAGTATTTACAGTTGAATTTAGTTTTTATACTCAAGTTGAGTAGTATCTTTTCCTATTCAACTGAAAGGAGGATAAAAAATAATGAAATCATTAAGGAAAAGAATGAATAAGAAAGGAGTTTTTGGACTAACATCTGTTCAGCAATTTTTTGCAATAATTTTAGGTATCGCTCTGTTAGCATACGTAATTGTTGTAATCATGGGAACTCTTAGCGCTTCAAGCATTCTTACAGCAAGCTCAACAGCAGCAAACCAGACAAACAATATTTTGAACAATGTATCTAGTGGTATTACTGGGTTTTTCAGTGCGATTAATCCTGTCTATTCAATATTAGCAATACTTGTAATCATACTTGTATTAGTTGTATTAGTAAGAGTTGTTACTGGTGGAACTGGCGGTGGAACACCTCAATTATAAGTGATTTCATTCGGAAAGAATGAAATCGTCTTATAGTTTGAAAAAGAACAAAAAGGGTGTCTTTGGACTAACCTCTATTCAGCAATTTTTTACAATAATTTTAGGCATAGCTTTGCTTGCCTATGTAACTGTTGTGATAATGGGAACACTCAACGATTCAACTCTTATTCCTGCAAGCACAGAATTGAACAAAGTAGGAAATGAAACTGGAACGCTTCTTGCTACACCCTATACGGTAACAAAAGCAACTGAACCAGGATTTGCCTCTTTTACTATTACTTCAATTACGAATACAACTGACGGTAAAACCATAGTTGTTGGAAATTACACGTCTACTGCGGCAGGAACGGTTATCAATAAAACTAAAGATTCATGGGCATCTGTTAAGATTACATACACCTATTACGCTGACTCAAAAATGAGAAGAGATGCAGGTAGTGTATTATCGAACACATCAGAAGGAATATCTGGCTTCTTCAGTGCGATTAATCCTGTCTACTCAATATTAGCAATACTTGTAATCATATTGGTATTGGTAGTTTTGGTAAGGGTTGTAACTGGCGGAACAGGTGAAGGAGGAATGAACATACGTCGAGAACCAACGCTCTAAACTAATTTTATTTTTTTATTTTTATTTAATTTGACTTCGTATCGTGAATAACTGAAAGTAGGTTAATAAGAAATGATAACAAAGAAAAAAAATCCTTGGATTGCCCATATACTGTCTGTTAAAAAACAGAATCCCAATATGAAACTATCGGCGATTATGAAACTTGCGAAGAAATCTTACAAAAAATAAAATAATGAAAAAAATAAGTCTTGCAAAAATAATAAGAAATGTTGATTCCAAAAATGCTAAATTCATAAGAATACGTAGGAAAAGCTTGGGGCTTGGGACTAAATTAAAATGAGTCCATTAACAAAGAAGGGCAAGAAATTGAAAGGTATCTTCATGAAAAACTACGGCACAAAGAAAGGAACGAAAGTTTTCTATGCTTTTGAAAATAAGCATAAAGGATTGGTAAAGAAATGATTTCTGGAAATTTTATTTTATTTTCTTTAACTTTTACAATTATATTCAGTGCAGTCATTGCAGCGATAGATTTGACTTATGGTTACAATTCACGAATATTTAAATAATCACAGAACTTCTTGAAGACATGATATTTGAACTGCTTGGAATCATTGTCATTGCAAGCGTCATAACTTATTTTATAAATAAATACTTGAAAAAATAAAAAGGAGGAAGCAAATATGAAAAAACAAAAAAAGAAAGTTATATTAAACAAGAAGACAAAAAAGAAGTTCAAGAAAAAGAATATGCCGAAGAAAGTTAAAGTTGAAAAAGATATTGTTGATAACATTTTCGACGATATGGATAAGAAGGTTAAAGAATGGAGTCAATGAGAATTATAAACTTGGGTATGGATAGTTTCTTGGTTTAGCATCGCTACGATTTCTTCTTCCCTCCCAATAAAAAGTTCCCCACGCTGTTTTTCTTTTTCCAGGTTTCAATGCTTTGATAGACATATCTGCACGAAGACTTTTTGGTTTTCGTCCTGTCTGTTTAAGTGTTCTTAAAACTTTGGTTTGATTGAATAGAGCCATTAGAATTAGAGGGATAGGAAGTTTTTAAATTTATTGGAATTTTTAAAACAAAACCAATGAGTAGGAATTTTACCAATAAATCCTTTGTCATATTCTCGATTGTCTATAAAAATTGTATTTGGATGTTTCTTATTCCACCAAAACATTCGGCTTCCGCAGCAAGCATCTAAAATAAATTTGTCATTCAAACTAAATCCCCCAGAATATCCTTAATCAAAACCTTGTCTTCTTCAGTAAAAATATCAGGCGAAGCATAACTCCTAAGCAAAGTATTAGCGTCATGCCCTAATCGTGCAGCCACAGTCATGCCATCCATTCCCATAGCCATTAACCAGTTGCCATGTGTCTTTCGGCAGTTGTGCGAAGAGAAGTCACCCCAATCTTTGATATTCATTTTGCCGAGCTTGATAGCAAGAATCTTGTTTACTCCAGCAGTAGTCGGTATGCCGAATGTATCATTTAACTTCAACTGGTTGGTTCTAATCCATCGCTGAAGCCATCCCAGGAACTGGCTTGATAGTTTTATCTCCCTTGGAACAGAACGGGTTTCGCCCTTTCGTGACTTAACCTTAGTAGTATAAAATGTAAGGGTTCTGTTTTCAAAGTCAATGTCTTTCACGTGCAGGTTTCTGATTTCATTAACTCTTGCGCCAGTATTAATAACAATCTTGAAATATGGCTTCTGCTTTTCTTTCAAAGTGCTGTAAAATTCATTCCACGATTTAGGACGGAAGAATGCTTTGGGATTTATCTTTTCGTGGTATTTTTCTCTCATGTTAGTTTTTGTTGAACCATTTGTTTATGATTGCCGAAATAACATTTGTAGTAACTGCGTTACCACACATTTTATAACGTTGTGTGTCGCTCATTTTTACTATTTCCCCCTTTTCGTTAATACCTTCAGAAGTCCATCCATCTGGAAAGCCCTGCAATCTTTCGCATTCAATCGGAGTTAATCTTCTGATTTTCATTCCTTCAATCAAAACTTCTTTTGGTTCTCCTGCTTGTAGACAACGATGCTCATCGAGATTCTGCGGAATGTAAGTTGAGAGTGGGCGGATTTCTCCATGTTGTAAATGCAGTAAATCCAACTGAACTGCTTTTCCTGTTTCATTTGAAATTTGTTGTGCGACTTCAATCGCTTTAGAAACATCACGAGTTTTTTCATCAACGGCATATAACCCTGTTTTTGCTCCTTGTCCTCCACCTTGACTTCTAACTGATGTTGCTATTCCTTCTGTATCATAAACTCTTTGCCCCATGTTATCTTTTTCTCCTACTTGAGCAATTTGATTAAGCTCATTTATGTAACTTCCTCTGTGCTTGTCTCCTTGTTGCAGACAGTATGCAGTTTCGTTCCCTTGTCCATTCTGGTTGTCAAATTCTTGACTGCTTTCTCCGAAAGGTAGTATTTCTGGGATGGGTTCTCCTCTAAGACTTCCGATAATGAACACCCTTTCTCTGTTCTGGGGAACTCCAAAAAACTTGCTGTTAAGAACCATCCATTGTATAACATACCCCAACTTTGAAAGGGAAGTGAGGATGATGCCAAAGGTTCTCCCGTTATCGTGGGAAAGCAATCCTTTAACATTTTCGAGGAGAAAATATTTAGGTCTTTTAACTTCAACGATTCGCACAATCTCGTGAAAGAGTGTGCCTCTGGTATCTTCAAACCCTTTGCGTTTTCCAGCAATGCTAAACGCTTGACAAGGAAATCCCCCAACGAGAAGTTCAAAGTCTGGGAGTTCTGCGGGAATAATTTTTCTTGCATCTCCATAGTTTTTGACATTTGGGAATTTGTTTGCGAGGAGTTGACTTGCGTATTTGTCAATTTCTGAGAAGCCAACACATTGGAACTGCTTAATGTTGGTGCTATCTTCTCTAAATTCCATACTCTCCTCGTCATCTCGTATTCCATTTCCTTCTCGTAAAATTCCGTTACTTGTTTGTCGTATCTGTTGTCCAAATTTAATATTATCTTCAAGCACTCCCAAATCTGCGGAGATGGAATTGCTCTTGAGTTGTCTATTCTGAAGTAATGTTCCACTTGCGTCTTCGGTAGATTCAATTTGTCTGTTATCTGTTGAATAGTTAGTTTCTTTTTGTTGTCTTTCAGATATTGATTTATTTCCTTCGGAGTTTGATAAATTCTCTTCTTCACTTGAATATTCAGCATTCCTAAAACTTCTGGTTGTTGTTCTTTCAATTCCAAGTTCAAATCCTCCGACTCCTGTGAACATTGAGAAGTATCTGATTTCATTTGCAATCACAAAAATCCTAAGAAATAAGGGGTATATAAAGTTAATCTTTCTGTAATTAGATATACAAATCAAGGCATTTTAAACCAATTTCCTTCGTAAACGTCAAGGCATTTTCACAAAATTACTTCGTAGAAAGTTTATCTTAATGTCTGTCCAGACATTTGGTTCAAGGCATTTGACTTTTCAAGGCTTCGCTCATAGTCTTTCAAGGCGTTTGAATATCAAATGCTTCACAGATTGGAAATGAAAGTAATATTAGAATTATTATCAAGGCATTTAAGAAATAAATTTTTTTTATTTTTTCGCTGTGCGGTCTTTCGTGATAATGAATAAATAATTTATCTGGTTGATATTCTTTTTTTATTTTTGTTGAGCGGTCTTTATAGATTCTTGATTTAACTTTTTTAATTTCTCTTTTTAGATGCACCATTTTTTAAAACCTCTTTTAAAAAAGATATTTTAAGATTCTCTTTTTTAAAGTCTCTTAATTAAGATTCTCTTTTATTTAAATTTGTGTTTTAACTTAATAACAATAACTCTTTTTTAAAAATTAAATTTATTGCGGGATGTCTTTATATAATTCGGGATTCTCTTTTTTATATTTCTGATATTCAGCGTCGTTTTTGTCGTTATATTTTAAACCATTATTCCATAAATCCCAATTATCAAAAGCTGCCGAAGTTTTAATTTTTTGTTTTTTGATTATTTTTTTGTCTTTATAAAAAACAATTTCTTGCAGTCTCTCTTTTTGTGTATATAAAGTGCGGGTCACTGCATCGGAGACTTCACGGTCTCCAGTTTTTTGGTTTAATATAGTGCATGTAGCATCGAAAATAATAATATATCCGCTTAAATCTATTTTTGCGAGGTGCTGCATTAAATTTAATCTTAAAAATTCTTTCTCTTGAGCTGTCTTAAAACTTAATGTTATTAATCCTGGAGCGGTTTTATTTCTTTCAAAAACAAAACAAACGGGAGTGGTCTTTTCAAAACTTTTTATAATTCCGTCGGAGACTTCGCAAATTTTTTTAAATTTTTTTATTAAATTCGGGTCTATATTGTTTTTGGTTTTATTTTTTTTCATGTTTTTAAGAATTAATTATAAATTCAATTTCTTTAATTATTTCTTTTTTAATATACGGTTTTATATACGACTCTTTAAAAAATTCTTCTTTCATGTAATTATAAATTTCTTTTGCTTTTTTATTGTTGTTGTCTTTCATGGTTTTTTATTGTCTCTTTTATACAGCCCGAACATAAAGCGTAATTATCAATAACAAAAATAACTTTTTGATTCGATTTTTTATTCGGCTGTAATATTTCTTTATTACAAATATCACATATAACTTCTTTAAAATAAATCGGATTCTCCTCACCAACTTTAATAACTCCTAAACCTTTAGGTCTGAATTTTTTTATAAATTCTTTTAAAGTATACTCTTCAATTTTTAACTTTTCTTTTTTATTTGTCATTTTTATTATTTTCTCCTGGAGACTCTGGTTTTTTTAACCAAACTTTCCCGAATTTATCGAATATAAAATCACCATGCTGCATTATATAACGGTGATTTCCGCCAGTGCATCTATAAGTATTTTCAGACTCTTTTATTAATTCAAAACCGCAAACACAAACGGGATATTTTAAATTATATTCATTCTCTTCAGGATTCCAATATTTAACACCGTCGATTTTTTTAGATTTAACTGGTTTTATTTCTTTCATGTTTTTTATTTAATATTCTCCTGGAGCGCATCCATATAAGGTTTATTTGTCGCGGTCTCAAATTCCAATTTATTTTTTAAAATGCTTTTAATCGCATATTCAAAGTAAACCATTTTAACTTTATTTTCATTTTTTGCTATTGCGCGGCGAGCAGCCAGTATAACAGCGTTTTTTATTTCTCCTCCAGTTAAATTTGATGCAGCGAGCTTATCGGTTTTAACATCGGATTCAATCGGCATTTTTTTAGGTATTAAATTTCTCCATATTAACCGACGAGCTTTTATATCTGGTCTGGGGAGTTCTATTTTTGATATTATTCGGCGCTGAAGTGCGGCGTCTAATTTATGCAGTCTATTAGTAGTTAATAAAACGACTCCGTTAAACCTTTCAATTTCTGTAAGTAAAGCGTTTATTTCTGATGACATTATAGCTCCAACGGAATTTCTATTATATAGTAAAGAGTCGCACTCATCTATTAATATAACTGCATTTTCTTCTATTGCTTTTTGGAAGTTCTCTTTTATATTACGCTCCATTTGGCCAGGAATATTTGATTGTAGCGCTCCAGTATCTAATTTTAATAAATTCTTATTTAAAACCGCTGCTATTGATTCACAAACCATCGTTTTACCTGTTCCTGGTTCGCCGTATAATAATATACTATTTGTTAAACCTTTTTCAAAATTTTCGTTTAATCCCCACGATTCGAATAAATCGGAGCGTATAACAACGGTTAAAGCTTCTTCAATAAGTTCTTTTACTGCATCGGGTAATATGCACTGGTCAAAAGTCTTTAACCATTTTTTTCTGCTGCCATGTTCTGTCTTAATAAGATTTTTAACATATTGCTTAATACTCATTCCTGGAGCATAACCTTCAATATAAACCGATTCGGATTTTTTAACCATGTTATATTAAAAAAGTATATCTTTATAAGTCTTATTATAACAAAAGATATACTTTTTTTAGGGTTAAAATGGCATTAAAGATTAACTTAATTCTCACTTCTCTTAATAGACTTCTCTTAAAAGTATATTTAAGTCCTAAAAGATTAACTTTTTAATTAAGGTTTTATGGTCTATTAATAGACTCTCTCTCCCGTTTATTTCTCATGGAGAATTTTTTTTATTGCAGCGTTAAATTTTAAGTCTCTCTTATTTTTTTATTTATTTGAGCGCTTTAAACACAGACAATTAATTGTTACTTTTAAGTAGTTAATTAAACACCCAAAGCAGTTAATTTAAATGCCTTGAAAGTTCGGTTAATTAATGTTAGACGCCTTAAAAGTTCGGTTAATTAATGTTAGACGCCTTAAAAGTTCGGTTAATTAATGTTAGACGCCTTAAAAGTTCGGTTAATTAATGTTAGACGCCTTGAACTTTGGTTGATTAGTGTATATTAAAGTATGTTTTTTTATTAGATGCCTTCAGATTCTCCCTCTATGGATGGTTGATTTTGTCACTAACCCATAGAAGTAACTATGCTCGTTCATTTCCAACCTCAAAAATTGAAATTCTCTACAGGAATGGGCTTAATTTCATCTTTTCCATCATTTCTTCGCCAGTTTGGAATGCATTGTCTTCGAGTTCCTAATCTTTCTGCGATTTCTACACTCGGAATTTTATATTTCGCTGCATAATCTGCAAGAACATATCTAACCTTCGCTAATTCCTTTTCAGCCTTACTCTCTTTGATACTTTTCTTTTCAACTCCAATATCTTTAACTTCATTATCACGAAAAAATTTATAATCTTTGTAAGTGCAGTTGAGTTTTTGATTTATTATTACTCCCATACTATTAAAAAATGGTTTTGACGTCGACGGATTTATCTTTTCCATTCGCTCGGGCATTGCGCCGCCAAAACTTTTTAACTTTGCGAAATCCTTCTTGCGATATTTCATATAATTATCCCACAAAGTTTCTAAATTCTTTTGTCTGATATATTGAAACCTTCCAATTCCTTTTCCACCTTTGTTAGACATATTAATCATCGCCAAACTTCTGTCGACAATCAAGTCAATCGGAAATCTCCAGAACCTTGTAACACAAACCATAACTATATGACGCTTCTGTCTCATCGTATTCATCAGACGAGAAAAGTTTTTGCTTATTCTTGTTGCTTGGTCTTTACTTAATGAATCCAGCGAAGGCTCGTCAATAATTATTATCTTCTCTCTCGTTTCTTTCAGGAAGTTTGCGGCTTTCTCCGTCGAGAAAAACAAATGTATGTCTCTTCCAGTAACCCATTTCAAATAGTAAGCCATCACTAAAGCAGAATTTGTTTTTCCAGCGCCTGTCAAACCCCCTATACAAAACAAAACATCCTGAACACATTTCTTTCGTTGAACCATATCTGCAAACTTGTCTAATCTTTTTATCAAACGATTCTCGAGGGCATAATTCAAATCTGTAACCTTAGCCATGTTTATATTTAATAAGCAAACTATTTAAAGTTTAAGTTTATGAATTGATAATGGCTGACTATGAAGATGTTAAGCAATCAAAGTTCAACGCAGGAATTGCGCAGACAGAAAGAATTGATTCGCTTCAGCGAGCAATCAACGCTGCGAAGTTTAATCCACTCATGCAAAACTTTGAGACAGGAACTTTTAATTTTCAAGTTATGATTTCTGCTGCGGATTGTTTAGGTCGTGAAGGATGGGATAAATTCAACGACGCTGAAAGAAAAGAATTGAATCGCTACGAAACATTATGCAAGTCGTGGGTGCAGACTTTCTTTCCAATTATATCTGTGAAGTCTGGGGGATATAAAGTTAACAACAATCATCTGCAAAAGTTTTTAGAGTTGTATGACATCTGGGAAAAGAAATTAAAGATATATCTCGGCAGACATAGTTTGAATGCACCGACAAGAGATGAGGATGACGACTATGATTACTAAAGTTACAACCGAAAGGTTTATAACAAATAGAATATATCTCACGCTACGGAGAAACTCACGCTTCGTATTCTTAAGATTCATAGATAGGCAAACTATTTAAACATTGATAATGTTATTATAAGTTAGGAGTTATTAAAAAAAGAAAATGAGATTAGCAAAATGTTTTATGTTTCTGTTTAGTCTTATCTTGCTTTCAACATTTGCCGTCGCACAAATTGGTTATGACAATCCATATCTTCCGAAGCTGATAGCACCAAAGGTAACAACTGGCAGTTCAATAAACTACTCAACCGTCAACGTCAACAACTCTTTATATTGGCAAGGACACACGGGCACAGATGGCAGTTGGCTGACTGGACTTTTAAATTCAGCGTCGGCAAATGCA
>Ga0315293_10003985_pt1 | contig 14138 bp, 13 predicted proteins | sample YL17G13_20_MG_FD_203071 | JGI IMG/M metagenome (GOLD analysis project Ga0315293, IMG submission 203071) | Sediment microbial communities from Yellowstone Lake, YNP, Wyoming, USA - YL17G13_20 | ecosystem: Environmental > Aquatic > Freshwater > Lake > Sediment | place: USA: Wyoming | collected... | reverse complement strand
TAACCCACCATAGCTACTACACTAGATTTTATAATGATAGAGATGACTATTTTGCTGAGATTAACATCAATGGTTTGAAGGATAGTAACCAATCATTGACTGTATTAACTAATATATTCAATGGTGCTAAAGCTGCTAAAGAGCTTGGGTTCAAGAGGTTCTTCTACACTACATATGATGTCATACTAGATCCTAGAGATATCCCTGCTGTGAACGATGCGTTCAAGACAGATAAGAAACTTTGTGCTGCCACCCTACCCACTCCACAGGGATTAGGAATTCAAACCAATGGTATTATGTTTGACACAGACTTCTTCTTAAAAGAGATGGATGATGTACGTACACCAGAGCAGTGGAATGAAACATGTAAACGTAGAAAGTGTGAGAACTATTTAGAAGACTATCTATCCAAGGTGATATTTAGTTTCAATCCAAATGATATACAATTAGTTACTAATGATAAAGATACTCTATTGATAAACAGTGGGTTAGGTGTAGCTTCTAACAGTGAATACTATTCTATTATTCCTGTAGAAGGAAAGGCAAACTTTTACATGTTCTATTTCTTTACATATAACAGAGACAATAGAAAGATATACATATCTATTGGGGATGACGTATCTAAAAGGATTATTCCTTCTCAAAGACATGAGTGGTCTTATGAGTTTGAATTCAAAGGAGAACCTATACTTGTAAGAATGGATTTCTATGATGGAGATGATTGCTATAAGATAGAGGAATTCAAATTAAACAAAGACACCTTACATAAATATACTAACACAGGTAAGTTTAAATGGAAGAAGAAAGACAAACCAAAGATTAAATTAGTTCACATACAAACTACATTAAATGATGAAAGAGAACAAGCAAGCAGAGCTTCCCTTGAGCAAGTGGCAGCCTATGGATGGGAATATATCCTACACACTAACGAGCCCTATAAGTCTTTACCACCATCATATAACTGCTTACGACCCTATTGTGTTTCAATGGAACTCCACACTAAACAACAAGTGGCAGATCTTGGTACAGCACTTACCCCAGCACATTATGGATGCTATGAAGCATTCAAGAATGCCATCTTAAGTGAGTTTCATGATTGTGACTTCTTAATGGTGTGTGAGGGAGACTGTATTATTGAGACAGACATACACTTTTTCGTACGAAAAGTTGAGCAATGTGTACATTTAATGGGACCAAATGGTATTAACTATATGTCCTTTGGAGATAAGGATACATTAGAATATGGCTGGCCTCAGAGTCCTATGATAAAAGATATCAATGATGACATGTATGTTACTGATCATATTATAGGTTTACAATCTATTATGTTCCCTATATCTATAGTAGATTATTTAAAAAATACTTTGAGAAAACATAAGTGGGATGCTTCTGATATGTATTTTAATAATATCTTTGCAGGGCCACAAATGGGTATAGTTAAGAAGAGACTTACCACCCAAGCAGATGGGTTTTCTTTAATAGACAATATGCAAAAAACATTTAGAAAATGAGAATAGTACACGTAGCTACAGGACTAATTACAATACCACCAAATGGATGGGGAGCTGTAGAAAGACTTATATGGGAATATAAACAAGGACTTGAGAAGCTTGGGGATGTTGTAGACATCAAATATATGAATGAGCTAGAGAAATGGCCTGATACTATTGTACATGCACATCTTGCTAACCAAGCTTTGTATTGTTTAGAAAGAAATATACCTTATGTATATTCTCTTCATGATCATCATACAGAATGGTATGGCAAAGATAGCTGGGTGTTTAAGCAAAACTTAGCAGCTATGAAAGGATCTATTATATCTTTTACACATGCTGAGTATCTAATAGACTATTTCAGTGAGACTGATAAGTTGTTCTATCTAAGACATGGGGCTAACACAGAATTCTTTACACCAGACTATAGATTGGGTGGACATAAACTATTAATGATAGCTAATAATGGACTAGCAGGTGATTCAGGATTTGATAGAAAAGGATTTAGATATGGTATAGAAGCAGCTGAAGAACTAAACCTACCTATTACAATAGCAGGCCACACTAATAATCAAAAGTTCTTTGATATCCATTCAGAGCTATTGCAGTATAAAAAGTTAACTTTAAAGTTAACAAACCCCACTGATGAAGAGATGAGAGAACTATATCAAGATCATAGTATATTCTTACATCCATCTATGTTAGAAGCAGGACATCCTAATCTTACATTGTGTGAAGCAGCTAGTGTTTGTATACCTATTGTAGGAACTTATAGAGGATCTAAACACTTTCCTGGTATGTGGGTTTTGCCAAACATCAGTACACAAAGTGTAATAACTGGTATTACAGAAACAATTAAAACATATGAGCATAGAAGACAAGAGATGATAGCTGCACGTGATGGTCATAGTTGGAATGTTGTAGCTAAAACATTACATAAATACTATGAGAATATTTCTAAGATAACTGAAGGATATACCTCTGAAAGAACACAACAATTATACATAAACACATACAATAATTTATGAGACTAGAAGTTATTTCTATAGCAGATTTTTATAACAATGTAGATGAAGTGAGAAAGTTTGCTATGGAACAAGAATATAATGGAGAACCAGATCATTTTCCAGGAAAAAGAACAGTTCCATTTTTAAATGATAATACAAAAGAAATTATTAAAGATGTGTTAAGACCACTATGTGGAGAAGTTACTTGGTGGGGTGGTAAAGACTCTGGATGTTTTCAATATACTACAGCAGTGGATAGATCATGGATTCATTCTGATGGAACAACAAATTGGGCTGGTATTATCTATCTTACACCAGATGCTCCACTGTCAGCAGGCACAGGAATATTTAGGCACAAATCAACAGGATTAAGAGGATGGGTACATACAGAACGTACTGATGAAGAAAATAGTATGTGGATGAATGTTAATGACCATTATGACCATACAAAATGGGATATGGTAGATAAGATTGGAAATGTTTATAATAGACTTATAATGTATAGAGGTGATTTATTTCATTGTTCTTTAGACTACTTTGGTAAGACTATAGAAGATGGCAGATTATTCCAACCATTCTTTTTAAATACAGAGAGATAATGATAACATATAAAATATTACACATCAATGGTTTGTACTTTGAAATAGTAGATGATGAGGGAAAAGATAGAGAATACGATGTAAGCTTTGTAGATATGGAAGCACAAGTTCCAGGGCTTATGTTGCCTCAACAAGTTACCATCTATGAAACTAAAATGAAGAAAGGTGGATGGTCTAAGCTTAATAGAAGATATCTATCTAACATAGCCATCTTTATTAAATATCAAGGACGTACTATCAAACAGATTAACTTACTAGATGAGTTAAAAGATAAGAGAGTATTTATTGTCTTTGAGTCTAAGAGTCTTGGAGATAGTATAGCTTGGATACCATACTGTTTAGCCTTTCAAGAGAAGTATAAGTGCCACGTTGTGGTATCTTCTTTTAAGAATGAGCTGTTTCAATCTGTCTATCCTGAGCTAGAGTTTGTAGATAGAGGTGTCACTGTATATAATATAATGGCACAAGTTGAGCTAGGTTGGTTTTGGGAGAAAGATAAAGAGCCTACACATCCTGCCACTATACCATTACAGCAAGCTGCAAGTAATGTATTAGCTCTAGAATTTGAAGAGATACAACCTAGGATAGCTTTCACACCAGAAGAAAGACCAATAGATAGTAAGTACATCTGTATATCTACTAGATCTACAGCACAATGTAAGCATTGGTATTACTGGCCAGAGTTAATTCAGGTTTTAAAAGATATGGGGTATAGAGTGATAGAACTATCACAGGAGGCAGATGACTTAGGAGCAGAGAAGCTAGAAGATAAGTCTCTTAATGTAGCTATGAACTATCTACATCATGCAGATATATTTGTTGGTTTGTCTAGTGGTATTAGCTGGTTGAACTGGGGTATAGGTAAGAAGACAGTGATGATCTCTAACTTCACTACACCAGATCATGAGTTTCAATCTAACTGTATACGTGTAGTTAATAAAGATGTATGCAATGGCTGTTGGAACAATCCTGTGTTTAAGTTTAATAAAGGGGATTGGAATTGGTGCCCAGAGCATGAGGATACACCTAGACACTTTGAATGTCATAAATCTATTAGTATGACCACTGTATTAAATACAATAAAAGAAAACATATGAGTGAGCAAGAAAATATAATAACATTATTTCCAACTATAGTTTATGCTAACAAAATAAATAGGGAATTTACAGAAGATGAATTAAACTGTATATTAGATTATTATGATAAAGCAAATGCTACATCACATGATATCTTATCTACAGATATGAATGTTCTTGACAATGAAAAACTATCAGATATAAAATCTTTTTGTCAAGAAATGTTAGATGATTTCTTCTTAAAAATATACAATCCAATTAATCCAAATGATGTAAGATTAAAACTTACACAATCTTGGTTAAATTTTATATATGAGGATAGACATCATGAAAGTCATAAACACCATAATTCATTTATGAGTGGAGTTATTTATATTAATGCTTATAAGGATAAGGATTCTATTATATTTACAAAACCAGATACTGATTTTAACTGGCACATACAATCTAAAGAGCCAAATAAATATCATTGTAGCCATTCTCATCATTCTGTTAATACAGGTGACATACTTATATTTCCAGCTAATTTGTATCATAGCACACCTATAAATACTAATAACTATGTTAGAATTAGTTTAGCTTTTAGTTCTTTTTTAACAGGAACTATAGGCTATATTAAAGGACCACTTACAGGAATTAATCAATTAACTATAAATTTATGAAACTAGCTACACTTAAAATATTTCCCACTCCATTAATGACGTTTGGACTTGGTAGAGCTTTTACAAAAGAAGAATTAGATTGTGTAAATAGTCAAGAGCTAGGATTTAGTATTGGTAATGAAGGCTCTTATAATCATAGGGTGCTAGAAGATCCTGCTATGAAAGATCTTAAAAAGTTTGCACAAGATGCTTTAGATGAATATTTTGAGGAGATTTATTCACCAGCAAGACCAGAAGAGGTAAAGTTAAAACTAACTCAATCATGGACAAATATAACAGAACCAGGTGAAAACCATCATATACATTATCATCCTAATAGTATAATAAGTGGAGTTATTTATATCAACGCAGATATAGATAATGATGAAATTGTTTTTTCAAATGCAAAAGAAACAGTTTGGGAATTTGTGGTAAAGAATAAGAATGGATTTAACTCTCGTCAATATCATCTTCCTGTAGCAACAGGATTTATGGTTTTGTTTCCATCACAAATGTTTCATGGGGTTCCAGAAACTACAAGCAAAACTTCTAGAATAAGCTTAGCCTTTAACTCTTTCTTTGAAGGTAAGTTTGGTATTGAGAATGATGGTGTAAATTATTTAGAAATAAATAATGTAGTGTAGCTATTTGTTGTATTTAAAATACTTAAAGAACCAATCATAGTTTTTGTATACCCAATCACATGCAGGCCTACCTATAATTTGTTCAGCTTGTGATTCCTTTTTCTTCACTACATTTCTAATCTCATGAGTTGCAAAATAGAATATATCATTCTCTTTTGTAGTTTGTTCTATGTTATTAAAGTTATGTTGGAAGTGTGGTATTTCTAAGTAGTTATAAACTTTAGTCATCTCTCTATTAGGATCTTCACAAAAGTCTTCATACTTGATAAATAATATTTTAGAGTCAAGTCTAAAGTTAATAATATCTTTAACAGAATCAAATACAATACCAATAGGATTTGTTTTACTCCAATCTATTATTCTCTTTTCCATTGTTGTATTCTTCAAATCAGGCCAACTTACTAATGGATTTATTGTCAATGGATTTCTTCTGTAGTTAGATTCAAACGATGCAAATATATCTCTTGGATCTCTAACCATAATTACAATCTTAGGATCTTTTCCATGAATACCTTTTAATAAATCAAAGTTCATTCCCCAATAGAAACTCTTATCTACAAAGTAAGGCTTATCTGAAATTGAATTAGCATATCCTTTCATTCCTTCTCTACAGAAAGACAACACAGCCTTTTCCATAACGTTAACATCTTGGGCTTTGAACTCAGCTAATATAAACTTTTCCTTCACTGACTGTAAGAATTCAACCACACCACTTGTAGGAGTGGCATACATATCAGGATTTTGGTTAAATACATTTTGTAATAATGTACTTCCAGATCTAGGTAAGCTGCTATTATAAAATATCTGCTGCATTATATAGTTGGTTTTGATGTGTTAAAGGTTAAACTTATCTTTAAATCATTGCCTATATTCTTTGGTTCATAATATAATAAATGAGATGGGAATAGTAATAAGTCACCTCTCCCTACACTAATTGTTTCTTCAGCTTCTGGAAAAACAATTGTATGAAAAGTTGTACTAGCATTAATATAAAGTATGCCAGTAATTAAACTGTTAGGATGATTGTGAGATTGATACTCTTCGCTTGGCATTGTAAAATTTAGCCAAGACTCTGTAATGTAAACATCATTAATGTATTTGTTTAAAGAACTTAAACAAAAAGACTTAATATTAAGTAGTTCAGATTTTTCTAATATGGTTGTGCATTTAGTTTTTGCATTTCCTAAATCTGATTCAATGTTTGCAACATTTTGAGTGTAGTTAACTAAAATATCCTTCTCTTCCTTTGTAAACTTTCTATCTAAGCTAAGCTTAGAAATAAGAGATTGCATATATTCTATTTATAATGTTCTCCTCCCACCCATAGTACAAAAGAACGTCTAGTTCCTTTAGTCACTTTAGTAACTCTGTGCATCATATAAGAAGGAAATATAAATACAACACCTTTACCTCTTGGTGCCTTATCAGCTTTTTCAGGATCACCTCCTCTAAAGTATTCTAAATCACCACCTTCATATTCGCTAGGATCAGACAGTTGTACAGTTACACTTATCTTTCTTTTGGACATATCTCCTGGACCCATGTCTTGGTGCCATCCATAATGTCCACCTTTGTCTGCATAATATTCTGTGTATTGAACATCATCTGTTAAACAATGTAAATCAAAATGCCAAAGTGCATCATTGGCTTCCATAATCATGTTCATTAGCTTTTCATAAAGCCATCCCCATTGTTCATTTGGTGGAATCCATTTAATAGAAGATGATCTTACATCTAAGTTTTCTTCATTATCTGGACCTATGATAGCTTTAGTAAATGGAATTATAGCAACATTTTTATAAATCTTATCTAATTCTTCTGTAGAAAAACCTTGACTAAAGAAATAGTAATTTTGAAGATCACATGTATACTTTGGAAAAATGATAGAGGTGTTCATTATTTAGAGTTTAGATGGAACAAAGTTAAGTATTATTTTCTAATATCTGTAACTTTTTATCTAATTCTTGTAACGCTTTCATCAAAATACCCAAGCTAGAAGGTATAACTATTTGATCATGAGCACTAGTAGCTAGCTCTTCTGGTGTGTCTTCAGCTATAAAGCCTATATGTATTTCACCTTCAAGACCACCTTGTTCAAACTCAAATGACACAATGTCTGTACTATTAATTATATCTAATGCAGACTTAGTAAATGGTTCAATGTTTTTCTTAACCTCTCTAGTAGATGCTACGAAGAAGTTGCCACCTCCTGCACCAATACCTCCATTACTATACCATTGAGAAGATGTATTATTATAGAAATAAACTCCATTTACACAACCTCTAACACCAGTGGTATTATTCATATTATTGGCCATGTAAACTTGTCCATTAGCAGTGATGGTAGCAAATGTTGGAGAGGCTCCACTGTTTAAATCTTGTCCATTTGTATTTGAAGGACCTTGAGGGCCTGTAGGTCCTTGTGGACCAGTAGGACTAGCACCAGCAGGTCCTGTAGCACCTGTAGCACCTGTTGGACCTTGTGGACCTTGTGGTCCATTAACACCACTAGTACCTGATGAACCTCTAGGTCCTAATGGACCTTGACCACCAGTGGGACCTTGTGGTCCTTGAGGACCTGTTCCACCGTTAGCTCCTGAAGCACCTGAATTACCACTTGCAGCAGCAGCTTTTGCTAAACCACTTGAAGCTGCATTACCTGAAGAACCACTTGATCTAGAATCACCTGCAGAACCTGCAGCACCTGATGTGTTTGCTCTTCCACTAGTTGCAGCAGAACCATGATTACCTGCAGTTCCTGATGTACCTGAAGTACCATAAAATCCTGTTAATGCAACTGTCCATGAAGTATAAGTTCCAGAACCCACTGATTCTAAAGGAGTTATAATTAATGCACCTGTAACAGAATTATATGACACCACTCTTCCAATAATATAATTGGTAGAATTAGCACTAAGCTGTACAAAATCATTTGCTACAAATGAAAGATTTGTATTTACAGTGAATGTCAAATTTGAATAAGGCATTGTTTATTAATTACTTTTGTCCAAATGGTGAATTGATTACAATAAGAGTGGGTTCAACTTTTTCTTTAAGTCTTTTTAACACTTTGTTTTTAAGCCACTCAACATTTCTTTGCTTCTTATTTTCAGAAGCTTCTATCCATGTTGCAGCCATATCTTGAGTGACCTCATTAAGTGGTGTAAATGTAGAAGTTGCATCCATCTCTATAAGTGTTACACCAGTCCAATTCTCTTTGAAAGATGTTCCATTTACATCAATGTATTCTCCATGTAATGAGAATGCTATTTTTGTAACTACATTATCCTGATCTTTTAAAGAAGGCACTATATGTATCTGAGATATTTCCCAAGTGTAGTTAATGTCATTAATATTCATAATCTATTTATTTTGTAAGTTTTTAATTTTCTCATCTAGTTCTTGAACTGCTTTCATAGCTACGCAAATTGTAGAAGGAATAACCATTTCATCATGATCTGAAGAAGACATTTCTATAGGAGTATCTTCAGCAATAAAACCTATTTTTGTAATATCATAATTTACTTCTTGCTCATATTTATATGAAACAATTTCTGTTTGGTTAATTAGGTCAAGTCCTGATTTAGTAAATGGTTCAATGTTCTTTTTAACCTCTCTTGTTGATGTACCAAAGAAATAAGCAGAACCAATTGATCCATAAGAAAACCATGTTGACCCAGGACCATACCAACTTACACCTTGATTTGCACTATTAGAAACTTTTCCAGTTAAATAATTACCTCCAGCATAGGATGCTGTCATTGCCATGTTACCATATGTGACATTAGCAGATGTAGTTAATGATTGGTTATAAACTGTTTGAGGTCCTTGTGCTCCTGTAGGACCTGTTGGTCCTGTATTGCCTGGATTTGCTGGACCTTGAGGACCTGTTGGACCCTGAGGACCTGTTGGACCTGTTGCACCTGTACCTCCATTATTCCTAGAAAGACCTGATGTTCCTGAAGAGCCTGTATTACCTATAGGACCTTGAGGACCTTGAGCCCCTGTTGGTCCAATAGCACCTGTAGTACCTGCAGAGCCACTTGTACCTGCAGACCCATCTGTTCCTGTAGTACCAGATGTTCCAGTAGATCCACTTAGACCATTAGAACCTGATGTTCCAGCTGTACCAGAACTTCCAGCATCACCAGACGTAGCACTTGTTCCACTAGAGGCTGATGTTCCTGATGTTCCAGTTGTTCCAGCTGAACCTGCATCTCCTGTTAAAGCAACATTCCATATAGAATAAGTTCCACTTCCAATAGATTTAACTGGGGTGATTACCATAACACCTGTTGTACTATTGTATGATACCACTGTACCAATAACATAGTTATCTACATCATAGCTTAGTTGGACAAAGTCTCCTGCTACATAGCTTAATCTAGGTGAACAGTTAAAAGTTGCGTTAGGCATTGTTATTTTTATTTTGTATTGCTATTATTCTATCATCAATTTCTTGAATTGATTTTAATATAACTCCTAATGTATTAGTTGTATCCATTACGTTATGTTCTGAAGTAGACATTTCTTCTGGAGTATCTTCTGCTATGAATCCAATATGTTCAATCTGTGTATGTTCTCCACTTTCAAGGTCCCAAGTAACAATCTCTGTGCTCTTTATTAGTTCTGTTGCATCTTTAATAAATGGTTCAATATCTTTTTTCATACTTCTTGTAGAAGAGTTAAAGAAATACGCTCCACCTAAGCCTGCATTATTAGCCCATCCAAAACCAAAGCCAAACCATACAGGACCATATGTACCTGCTATACCTTTATATTGGTCTCCAGGCATATAAAATCTATAACTAGAAGACCATGTACCAGTTGTTGTTGGGTTAGTAAAAGTAACTGATGCACCACTATTATTATCTTGGTTATAACTAGCTGAAGTACCCACTGGACCTTGTCCTCCTGGGGCTCCAGTAGCACCTTTAGCTCCTAGTGGTCCTTGAGGACCTGGACCTCCTGGACCTCCTAATGCTCCTTGTGGACCTGTAGCTCCAGTTGAACCTGATGTTCCACTAGAACCACCCACTCCTGTTGGACCTTGTGCTCCTGCAGCACCTGTTGGACCTTGACCACCTTGGACAGCACTTGTTCCTGAGGAACCAGATGTACCAGATGTTCCTGAAGAGCCTGAGCTTGCTGCTGTACCAGCTGATCCTGAAGTTCCAGATGATCCTGAAGAAGCTGATGTACCTGCAGTTGCAGAAGTACCTGCACTTCCACTAGTACCACTTGATCCTGAAGATGAAGCACTGCCTGTAGTACCATTCTGTCCTTGCAATTCAACTGTCCAAGCACTAAATGTACCTGTACCAACTGATTGTAATGGGGTAATTATTAATGTTCCAGTTACAGCTGTGTAAGACACAACTCTACCATAAACATAGTTTGCTGGACTTGCTGTTGCAATAACTTTTACAAAGTCATTCGCTACGAATCTTAGATTGGTCTGTACATTAAACGTTGCGTTTGGCATATATTATAAAGGTAATGTTTGTGTTGTTCCTGAAGTTCCACTATATGTTGATGAATCACCTGAGGTTGCTGCTGTTCCTGAAGATGCACTTGTACCAGCACTTGCTGAAGTACCACTTGAAGCTGCTGTACCTGAACTACCATCAGTTCCACTTGTACCATTTGTTCCAGAGGTTGCAGAAGATCCTGAAGTTCCAGAGCTTCCACTAGTTCCACTCGTACCTGTTGTACCAGAGGTTCCTGATGTACCACTTGAACCATCTGTTCCACTAGATCCAGAAGTTGCTGATGTACCTGATGAACCACTTGTAGCTGAACTACCACTTGTAGCAGAAGTTCCTGAGCTAGCAGAAGTACCTGAAGTTCCTGATGATGCACTTGTTCCACTTGTACCACTCACACCAATAAAGTTGAAATAGAATATCTCGTTAGCACTAGGATCTGGACCACCACCAGCAAGTTGTGTCACTACAAAATCTTCATAGCCACTCACGAAAGGTGAAGTACTTACAACCCTTAAGAATTTAAAAGTTGCAACATTACTTAAACTTTGTAGTTTAATAATTGCGTTGGGTCCAATATAATTTAAATATGTAGAGAAGTTAACATTTGGACTATATGCAGTATCATTAATAGCAAGACTTGTTACAGTTTCACTCCAAGAATTTATATCTAATCTAAAGAAAGTACTACCTGGATTTACAGATGTGTCAGGGTTTGTACTATATAACCACTCTGCTAAGAATCCATCAGCACCTTGGTTACCACTTGTACCTGCACTAGCAGACGTACCTGATGAACCAGAAGAAGCTGAAGTACCAGCAGATCCACTTGATCCAGAACTAGCACTTGTACCTGAAGTTCCTGAGCTACCAGCTGTTCCATTAGTTCCAGAAGAACCACTAGTGCCAGCTGTACCAGATGAACCATCAGTGCCTGATGTACCATCACCTCCTGCAGCACCACCTAAGTTCACTTGCCATGCAGTATAAGTACCACTACCTGAGGTAGCTGTGACATTAACAGACATTGCACCTGTAGCAGCATTGTAAGAAAGAAGATTACCACCCATAGTATTACTATTATCATAAGCAATAACTATAGCCTGTCCTACTGTATATGCTAATAATATATCTACAGTTAGATTTTTTGTACCTGTTCCTATATTTAAACTAGTAGTAGATGTAGTCTTATATAAATCACCAGAGTTACCTGATGTACCAGCAGTTCCAGAACTTGCAGAAGTACCACTTGTTCCTGAACTTCCATCAGTACCTGCTGTGCCAGAAGATCCACTAGATCCATCTGTACCAGTGGTACCACTTGTTCCAGAACTTGCACTTGTTCCACTAGATCCACTTGTAGCACTAGTTCCATTAGTTCCAGACGATCCACTAGTTCCAGTAGAACCAGAGGTTGCACTTGTTCCACTTGTACCACTAGATCCATCAGTTCCTGTTGTTCCACTAGATCCATCTGTTCCAGAAGAACCTGAAGAACCATCTGTTCCTGAAGAACCATTTGTACCAGATGAACCATCTGTTCCTGTTGTTCCTGATGAACCACTAGTTCCACTACTTCCATCAGTTCCAGAAGAACCACTTGATCCATCAGTTCCACTTGAGCCAGATGAACCACTTGTTCCAGAAGTTCCAGAAGAACCATCTGAACCATCAGTACCTGATGTTCCAGAACTTCCATCTGTTCCACTTGAGCCATCTGTACCACTACTACCATCTGTTCCACTAGATCCATCAGTACCACTTGTACCATCTAAAGCACTTGTACCTGCTGTTCCTGAAGAACCATCAGTACCACTTGTTCCAGTGGTTCCAGAGCTACCATCAGTACCTGATGTGCCTGTTGTTCCACTTGAACCATCTGTTCCACTAGTACCACTAGATCCTGACGTACCTGAAGAGCCATCTGTACCAGTTGTTCCAGACGTGCCACTAGAACCATCTGTACCTGACGTACCACTAGTTCCAGAAGAACCAGAAGTTCCAGAAGAACCTGATGTACCACTAGAGCCATCAGTACCAGAACTACCACTTGTGCCAGAAGAACCAGAACTTGCTGATGTACCATTAGTTCCACTTGTACCTGATGAGCCATCTGTTCCACTTGTACCTGAAGTACCTGTAGATCCAGAAGTAGCACTGCTACCACTAGTTCCACTAGATCCAGATGTACCACTAGAACCTGCACCACCTGTGGCACCATTTAAGTTAATTTGCCATGAGCTATATGTACCACCACCTATTGTTATTGAAGGGGCATCAAACTGAAGTGCACCTGTAGCACTATTATAAGAAATTACATTACACTCTTGATAGTTACTAATGTCATGAGCAATAATAATTGCTTGACCAACAGTGTAAGCCAGATTAAGACCCACTTGTAAAATACCAGAATTACCTAATGTAAATGTTTGTATTGAGAAAGTTGCATATCTATCACCTGCTATACCTGAAGATCCAGATGTACCAGCTGAACCTGAAACACCACCAGAACCACTTGAGCCTGATGTACCAGCTGAGCCTGAAGTTCCTGCAGAACCTGATGTAGCACTAGAACCAGATGAGCCAGAAGTACCATTAGAGCCATTAGAACCAGATGTTCCTGCACTACCAGAAGTACCAGCAGATCCAGATGTTCCTGTAGTTCCTGAGCTACCACTAGTACCACTTGTACCATTCCCACTAGTACCATGAGAACCACTAGTACCTGAGCTACCTGAAGTTCCTTTTGTACCACTAGAACCAGAACTACCTGACGTACCAGCTGTACCATTCCTTCCAGAACTACCAGAGGTAGCAGAAGTTCCACTTCTACCAGAAGAACCAGAGGTTGCTGAGGTACCACTAGTACCACTTATTCCACTAGATCCTGAAACTCCATTAGTTCCATTTCTTCCAGAAGAGCCACTAGTACCAGATGTACCATAGCCAGCTGATGCAAAAGCTGCATCAATCTTCTCTAATGCTGTTTGTAAATTGTCGTTGGTATTAATACCAGTGTATACAAGGAAGGGGCCTTCGTAGAATACGCAGGTCGCATCCAATATAACTGGACAAGGGGTTGCAGAGCAAGTGACGTTCATAGTGATAATGTGTTATGTGTAATCTATTGATATACAAAGAAGTGCATCAAACTTATAGAATGTGCACTAATTGTAGCAAAAATAGTGAATT
>Ga0315293_10003984_pt1 | contig 14138 bp, 15 predicted proteins | sample YL17G13_20_MG_FD_203071 | JGI IMG/M metagenome (GOLD analysis project Ga0315293, IMG submission 203071) | Sediment microbial communities from Yellowstone Lake, YNP, Wyoming, USA - YL17G13_20 | ecosystem: Environmental > Aquatic > Freshwater > Lake > Sediment | place: USA: Wyoming | collected... | reverse complement strand
GGTTTAATAAAAATAGGTTGTTAATGTGGAGTGTCTCTTTGAGCCTTCGGCTCTATCCAGATTAGGTGTGGGGGTCAAACCCTTTGCCGCGACTAAAATAGAATGACCTCCTCCGATGAAATTAAGCTAAGGGCAAATTTTCTATCTTCAAATCATCATCTTGTTCCAGCGCAATCTCTGGATTTTCCTCCATCTGCCTGGCTTTCCAGTTGGTGATTTCCTGATTGATTTTTTCCAGTATTTCCTGCTCGCCGCTCCCTTCTTTGTTTTTTTCCAAAAAAGAAATTCCCTGACGCTCATTTAACAATTTTTCGTAATCCTCCAAGGGCAAAATGGCAAAAGTCGGCTTCCCTTCTTCTACAATAATACAGGTGCCGATGTTTTTTTTCAAGATTTGTTTAATAGTTTCCCACATACGCTTCGCTTAAATTCAAAATGCAAAATGCAAAGTTCAAAATTTAGGTATCCCGCCACGGCGGGATAAATTTTATAACTTTAAATTGTCATTTTGATTTTTGATATTTGATTTTTTAATTACTTTTTTCTTCCCTCCGCTATCTGCTGGGCAATATTACCGGGCACTTCTTCATAATGGTCAAATTCCATCGTGAAATTGGCTCGGCCTTGAGTAGTGGAACGCAAGGTCGTCGCATAGCCAAACATTTCCGCCAGCGGCACCTTGGCATCAATAACCTTAACCCGCGCCACGCCTTCGCCTCGGTCAGCCATATTTTCAATCCGGCCGCGCTTGGAATTAATGTCGCCGATGACATCGCCCATAAATTGCTCGGGGATGATTACCTGCAGACGCATTATCGGCTCCAATAAAACCAATTTAGCACGCCGAGCGGCCTCTTGCAAGGCAATGGCACCGGCAATTTTAAAAGCGATCTCCGAAGAATCAACCTCATGGTATGAACCATCATAAAGTGTGGCGGACAAATCTACTAATGGATAACCGGCCAGTACCCCTTTATCAACCGCCTCTTTCACGCCTTTTGCCACCGCCGGAATAAATTCCTGCGGAATAATGCCGCCCTTTATTTCATTGATAAACTCAAAACCGGCGCTGCGCTCTTTGGGCGCCACTCGCAGCCAAACATGACCGTATTGCCCGTGGCCGCCCGATTGACGAATATATCTTCCTTCCGCCTCGGCTTGGCCCTTAATGGTTTCTTTATAGGCCACCTGCGGCCGGCCGACATTGGCCTCAACCTTAAATTCCCGCAGCATACGGTCAACAATAATTTCCAAGTGCAGCTCGCCCATGCCCGAAATAATCGTCTGGCCTGTCTCAATATCGCCCTTAATTCTGAAAGTCGGATCCTCTTCGGCCAAACGATGCAAGGCAATGCCCATTTTTTCCTGGTCCGCCTTGGTTTTGGGCTCAATAGCCACGGAGATCACCGGCTCGGGAAATTCCATTTTTTCCAAGACAATTGGATTTTGCGGGTCGCAGAGCGTGTCACCCGTGCCGGTATTTTTCAAACCGACGGTGGCAGCGATTTCACCGGTATACATTTCTTTTACCTCCTCCCGATGCTTGGCGTACATACGTAAAATTCGGCCGATGCGTTCCTGCTCGCCCGAACTGGAATTCAAAACATAGGAGCCGGCCTGCAGAGCGCCTGAATAAATTCGAAAATAAGTAAGCTGACCCACATAAGGATCGGTAGCTACTTTGAAAACTAAAGCGGCGAAAGGCGTGTCATCCTTAACCTCTCTAATAATCTTTTTGGTCTCGTCTTTTAGGTCAAAACCTTCGGTCGGCGGTAAATTAATTGGCGAGGGCAAAAAATCACAAACCGCGTCCAGCATCAGCTGCACTCCTTTGTTTTTCAAAGCCGAGCCGCAAAGCACCGGCACTAATTTATTACTGATCGTCGCCTGACGCAAAGTGTTTTTTAATTGCTCGAGCGCCGGCTCCTGTCCGTCCAAATACTGACGCATGAGCGCATCGTCCTGTTCAACAATTTTCTCCACCAGGTGATGACGCCACTTTTTCGCCCAGTCCAATAAATTAGCCGGAATTTCTTCTTCCATCATTTTTTCGCCGTGCTCGCCCTCAAATTTAATGGCTTTCATTTTAAACAAATCAATCACGCCCGCAAAATCTTCTTCCGCGCCGATAGGCAGATTGATTGGCACGGCGTTGGGGGTCAGACGTTCATAGATTGAAAATAAATCTTTTTCCCAATTAGCGCCCATCCGATCCATTTTATTAATGAAACAAATTCGCGGCACATTGTATTTGTCGGCTTGGTGCCAAACGGTTTCCGATTGCGGCTCCACCCCGGCCACGCCGTCAAAGACCACCACCGCACCGTCCAAAACGCGCAGCGAGCGCTGCACTTCAACCGTAAAATCGATATGGCCGGGCGTGTCAATAATATTAATCTGGCAATCGCGCCAAAAACAGGTGGTGGCGGCAGCGGTAATGGTGATGCCCCGCTCTTTTTCCTGCTCCATCCAATCCATTTCCGCTTCGCCTTCGTGCACTTCACCAATTTTGTGTTTTTTGCCGGTATAAAAAAGCACCCGCTCGGTCATGGTCGTTTTGCCGGCATCAATGTGGGCGATAATGCCAATATCGCGGATTTTTTCAATGGGATACTGTCGCATATAACATATAACATATAACATATAACAAAAAACGGTTTTTGTGTTTTGTGTTATATGTTATATGTTTTGTGAATCTACCAGGCAAAATGCGCAAAGGCCTTGTTGGCCTCAGCCATGCGATGAGTGTCTTGCCTCTTTTTAATCGCCGCGCCTTCATTTTTGGCCGCCGCTAAAAATTCCTCGGCCAATTTGACGGCCATGGGTTTGCCTTTTTTAGCTCGCGCCGCTCCAATCATCCAACGAATCGCCAAAGTCAGCCGCCGTTCTCCCCGCACCTCGCGGGGCACCTGGTAATTGGCGCCGCCGATGCGTTTTGATTTAACCTCCAAAACCGGCGCCACATTTTTAATCGCTTCGTCAAAAACTTGCAGCGGGTCTTTTTGCTGTTTAGCCACAATATCAAAGGCGCCATAAAACACCCTTTGGGCAGTTGATTTTTTGCCCCCGGTCATTAAACGATTAATGAATTTTGCCGCCATCACGTTTTGATATTTCGGGTCGGGCAGTATATCTCTTTTATAGTTTCTCTTTCTTCTCATAACAATATAAAAAAATAAAATGTAAATCTCCCCGGCCTCGCCCCGGCTCGGCCGAGGGCGGGCAAAATGAAAAATGACAATACAAAATGCAAAATTTTTAAATTCATCCCGCGTAGCGGGATACCTTAATTTTACATTTTGATTTTTGCATTTTTAATTATTTAGGTCTCTTCGCTCCATACTTGCTTCTCTCTTTCTTTCTTCCCTCCACGCCCGTCGTATCCAAAACGCCCCGAACCACATGATATCTCACACCCGGCAAATCCTTGACGCGGCCGCCGCGGATAACCACGACGGAGTGTTCCTGAAGATTGTGTCCTTCGCCCGGAATATAAGCCGTCACTTCCATGCCGTTGGTCAGGCGCACACGGCAGATTTTGCGCAAGGCGGAATTTGGCTTTTTGGGAGTCGTAGTGGTAACTTTCAGGCAAACGCCTCTTTTAAAAGGCGAAGGATACAAAGCGGGCCGATTTTTCAAAATATTAAAACCGCGCCAAAGTGCCGGCGCCTTTGGCTTCTTCATTAATCGTTTTCTGGGCCGTTTAATTAGTTGATGAATAGTCGGCATAACTTAACTTACAGAATTACAGATAAAAATATGAATTATCTGTATATCTGTACCGAATCTGTAAATCTGTAATTTTCATAAAACAAAAACACGACATCGCGCCATGTTTTTATCCCCCCGCCCTGAGCGGGGACAACCCGGATTTTTACGCAAGTGTTATTTATAACTTATCAGCTCACAGCCGATTTGTCAATAGAAAAAATTACCCCACAATGAACCTAAAAATCAAATTACTCAAATATGGCAAAAAGGTCATGGCGATAAAAATCGCGATTAAAATTCCCCAAGGCGTGCTGGTTAATCTGGCGAAATTGACGAAACGACCGCCGCCCCGATAATCAACCGCGGCCATCAGAAGCTTTGAGCCGTCAAGCGGCGGAAAGGGCAAAAGATTGAAGAGCCCCAACCAAATATTAACCATCACAATAAAAGCCAAAAAAGGATTTAAGAAAAAGTTGGGTACCAAACGAACGAACATTCCCAAAACCACGGCGATTAAAAAATTAGCCCCAACGCCGGCGATGCTCACCCAAATCATTCCTTTGCGCTGGTCGCGGAAATTGTAAGGATTTATCGGCACGGGCTTGGCATAGCCAAAAAACATATGAAAAAAATAAAGCAACATCAACGGCATCAAAACTGTTCCCCACCAGTCAAGGTGGGCCAAAGGATTGAGCGTCAGCCGGCCAGCATATTTGGCGGTCGGGTCGCCCTGCCTAAAAGCCGCCCAGGCATGAGCGTATTCGTGCACAATGGCCGAGATAATAATGACGACGTATAAAAATAAATTGCCGGCGATATCCATATTATTGCTTGCAAAAATATTATTTTCACTGTATCATACTTTAAGACAGATTAAAAGCTTCTTAAATTCTTGTATTTACTATTCCGCGCATGCGAAAAGTTTTGTCATAAAATTGCGATGAGCGAGGCGTCTAAAATCGCGTGCTGCGGTGGGGCCCCAAGCGTCAGCTTGGGGCGTTGTGGATAGCGATTTTAGCTCACCCCGTTAGATGCGAAGCTATCTAACGGGGCAGAGCGAATCCGATTTTATAAAAACTTTATCGTCGCGCTGGAACTCTTTTGCTACTTTTCTGGTTACCGCGCCCACCAAAGCCAATAATGATTAGCGTCTTTAGACTCATAAAAACATTAAATCATCAAAAGTCTAAAACAATATTTTAATCACTTTGGTTATTGGCGGGCGGGCAGAAAAGTAGAAACTAAACTTATGCCAAGAACATGTTTAATCTGCGGCAAAGGGTCGCAGATGTCCACCAAGCTTGTTAAACTCCGCGGCAAATACAATCCGACTTGCAAAATTAGAAAATACCCGAATTTACAATGGGTGAGATTGCCATCGGGCAAACGAGTCAAGGCTTGCGCCCAATGCATCAAAACACTTCACAAAACAAAATAGTTTTGTGAAGTGTAAAATCCCAAATTTCAAGCACCAAATTCCAAACAATATCCAATTACCAAAATTCAAAATTTGAATTTATTTGGGGTTTGGGATTTGTAATTTGGGATTTTTTATTCGGGGTGTCGTATAACGGCTATTACACAAGGCTGGGGGTCTTGCAACCCGGGTTCAATTCCCGGCACCCCGACAAAATAGAAGTGCGGTGCAGCGGGGGTTTCGCCCTTCGGCCAGCTAAGCTGGCCTTCGGACGATCTCTGTCCCTACGGGACATCTCCCGTAGGGATGACCGAAGGGATGACAATTCCCCCTGATCCGAAAAAATCGTAATTAACTATAATTAAATAAATTTATGGACGCAGAAATTTTAAAAAAATTTGAAGAACAGGATCAAAAATTAGAGCAGATATATCAGTCGGTCGAAAAAATGAAAAAATATTTTCTCTGGACGCTGATTATCAGCGTAGCGGTAATTATCCTGCCACTTATCGGACTCATCTTCTTTATTCCTCAATTTTTAAGTATCTACAGCGGCACTGATCTGGGCTTATAGTCTGATCTCTTTAGCAGAAAGAAAATCCCCGCCAGCTTTTTTGTTGACGGGGGTTTTTGTTTATGAAAGAACCAGATTAAAAAAATAGTTCCTTCCTTTTTGCTTCCTCAACGGTCATTAAAGAGACAAGTTCCTCTTCTGAACCGCACAGCAATCTCCACGGCTTTTCTCCCGGATCGGGTTGTTGGAGAACGCTGTCGGATGAGAACTTCGGCAGTTTCCGCAATCTTCCATCTTTTTCTTCATAATAAGCGAACTTTCTTACCATAATCTTTCTCCCCCTTTCGAAAAATCCGGCATTTTTTCCGGCTCGATGTTGGATTTCGGTTCTACGGAATCGCCAACTTCGTGCCAGAGCGGACGAATATCCGCTGGCAAACCGGCAAAAGCGGGCTTATCTTCCGGCTCTGGTAGTAACCCTCCTTGCTTGGGTACAAAACGTCCTCCCCTTTCTTTTCTCATTATTTCCTCCTTTCGTTTTGTTTTCTAGCGCTGAATCACTTTGCCAATAAATGAAGTCAAGGGAAAGGATTTATAGCAAACCCTTCTGTGCCGCTACACCCTCCCGTTTTAATTCCGCTCTTTGGGATTTTTTATTGCCCTATGAATCTAGCAGGGTTTTAGCTTTCTTTTTTTGTTTTTTGAATTATTTCCGATAAATCGCGCATGGCAATGACGATTACAACACCTCTTAGTGCCAGCCTTATTCCTTGTCCCGCAGTAACACGTCCAATAGCTTCTCGCCAAACTCATAATATTTATCACCTCCCTTCTTTTTTATTCACTTGTTAAAAAACAAAAAACTGATCTTGAGAGACCAGTCCTTAACGAAATTCCATTCTGCTTATTAAAACGCTATTTCAAAAAGACTGATCTCCGAAAATCAGTAAAATAAAAACCGAACCAAAAAACAAATTGGTTTGTTTTTATATTCAACTGGGAATCAGTCTTTTTCATGGATGTATCCAGCTTATCGTGCTTAGCAGGGCTTGTCAATGTTTTTATCCACGAAACTATTTTCGGTTTTAAGCCGACACCATTCTGCCATCTACTACAAATAATTAGTGGGCGAGGACTTAAGCCAAGGGGCCCAAGGCGGGCGGGGCAGGCTGTTTTTAATTCAGAATATCGGCTAATTGCTTAACTAACGACAGGGCCACCGGCGGAGCCAGCAAGCTGTAAGAATCAACGCCGTCGTCGTCTTTGATAATCCAAGGTTTTTCTAAAATTTTTACGCCGCCGCTCTCGTCTAATTCATAACTGTATTCAGGCGTTAATTCGTAATCATCAACGTATTCTTTGGCCAGACTGACAGGGATTGAATTCCTCAAAAGAATTTTCGGTATGCCGTGGAGACTAAAGGCTTTCTCTATTAATTTGTCGTCTAATTCAAGGCGTTCTCTGACGGTCTCAATTCCCAACTCGTCTCCTTCTTTGCCCACCATTCTGGCGCCGCCGCATTGCTGATTGTCGCAAATCAAATAAAATTCTTTTTTCTCCTTGTCATAGCCGACTTTATTGGTGGGGAAAAGCTTCAAATTTCTGGGCGTATGGCAAATCGGACAAATTACTCTAAACTTCATTCGCTCATCAATGACTGCCTCGGGCGTGCTGATTGCCACGAAGATATCCCTGTCTTCTCTGAAATCAATCAGGTCGCGCAAAAAAAGAGCGTAGGAAACTTGGTCCGTCTCCCGAGGAAAACCGTCAATCAAAAGTGCCTGCCGGGGCATTTTTGAAATCTCCATTTTGATTAACGCCAAGATAAATTCGGTCGGCAAAAGAGTTTTGGTGCTCCGACCCAAAAGCGCCCTGATGGCCTCGTCAACGGAAATGTAGCCGCGGTAATTTTTTTCCAAATAATCAATCAGCTCGTCTTTTTTTGTCTTATCTTCCATGGCCGCGTGCGCGTCCCTGACAATGTCGCCCACCGAAATGTGGCCGATTTTATCTCCGCCGAAAATTTCTTTCATTAACTTAGAATAGGTGCCCTTGCCGGAATTTTTCTTGCCCAAAAGATAAACGATAAAAGTGTTGTTTTGCAGATACTTTTTCAATTTAGCAATCTCCGTTCCGGCTTTTGCTTGAAAATATTCCGCTCGCTCCCGAGGGTCTGACAGGTTAAATTTCTTTGTCACTCTTTCAACTTTAGTTTTAAATATGGAAAAATCTTTTTCGTAATCTTTCATGGTTTTAATCTTGTTTATAAAAAATTGCCGCGAGGCATTTTAAATATAACAGATAAAAACAAAAAAGAAAAGGGGATAAGGTTTTACATAAACTACCAGCAAGAATTTAAATCACAACTAAAAATTATATCTTTTTGCAGGTCGGTCCGGAAAATATTAATATTTTTTAATCTGTCCAATAATTCCTGAGCCGGATGGCCGTAGCGATTTTTAGCGCCCACCTGAATCACGGCGACTCGGGGCGCCACTGCCGCCAAGAATTTTTCGCTTGAAGAATTTTTGCTGCCGTGATGCCCGACCTGTAAAATATCGGCTTTTAAATCCGCGTCGCTGGCCAGCAGCGGCCACTCGGCATTCATTTCCGCATCGCCGGTAAAAAGCATCGTGTTTTTACCATAAAATAATTTTCCCATAATTGAGCTGGCGTTGGTATTTTTGCTGAAATCCTGACCGTTAATTTGGCCGAGGGGATAAAGGATTTTTATCGCCAGATTATCAGCAATTTTTATTATCTGCCCGCTTTGAGCAAAAATAACCGGAATTTTTCTGGCAGCGATTAAATCGTGCCAAATTTTATATTCAACCGAACTATCGACGATGCCGGTTTCCAAAACTTCACTCACTTCATAGTGTTTTAAAACCTCAATTAAACCGCTTAAATGATCGGCGTCCGGATGAGTCAAAATCACCAGTTCAATTTTTTTATCAAACAGCGGCATCTCGCTCCCCAATTTGGCCAAGATGGTATCCGATGGTCCGCCGTCAATCAATACCTGATTGCCGTTGGCCGCCTCAACCAAAACGGCGCTCCCCTGCCCCACGTCAAAAAAATCTATTTTTAACTGATCGCCTGGCTCCAATTCAAAAACCGCCAGCCAGATAAAAAAAGCTGCCAGACACAGACCCGCCAGCATCAAATAACTAATTTTGTTCTTTAACCACTGGAGCATTAATTAATGTTTTTTGATATCGGCGCGAAAAATACCAAATGAAATAAATTAATAATAAATAATAAACTCCCCCGCCCCACCAGCTCCATTTAAATTTGAGCGCGGCTAAAGGCACTCTGGCTAAAAATTCTATTGCCTTAATTTCATAAGTTAAAAGCAACCAAGCCACCCAGCCCAGAATTTTTCCAAAACCAAGCCAAAAAATTCCTGCCAGTCCTGCTAAAAAACCGAAAAACATTGTCGTGGGAATAAAAAGTAAAATTAAAACGTTGGCTAAAGGAGCAATCAGCGAGAGCCGGCCGAAATTTATGACCAGCAACGGCAAAACGGCGATTTGGGCGGCCAGAGTGGCAACTAAAATGTTTTTCAATGATTTTAATGATTTGACGAATGTCTTTTTGGTTATCCAAGCCAATGTAAAATCCGACTCTTCTTTTAGTGTAAACCACTCTTGCAAAATTGGCGAAATATAAACTAAACCCAAGGTCGCCGCGAAAGACAATTGAAATCCCAAATCAAAAGTCAAAACTTTAGGATTTAAATAAATCATCAAAGCGCCGGCAAAAACTAAAGCGTTGCGAATGCTGTAAAGCCGGCCGGCCTGCTGGGCCACCAGCACTAAAATTCCCATCACGGCCGCGCGCACCGCCGAGGCCGAAGCGCCGGTCATCACCACAAAAAGCAAAATCACTAAAATCGCCAGCCAAAAAGAAACTGAACGGCGGAGCATAAAAAAATTAAATAAACCCGCGAGCGCGACGGCAATAACGGTGATATTATAACCAGAAAGAGCCACAATGTGGGTGGTACCGGTGCGACTGAAATTATCCATTAGTTCTGGCGAAAAACCGCGCTTTTCACCCAGCAACAAACCGGCCAGCAGCGACGCTTGCGGCTCGGTCAAAATCTGATTTAAAGAATTTTCAAATTTGTTTTTCAACCAAAATAATTTTCCCTTAATAAAATTCCCCTGGCCAGCCGCCACTAATTTTATTTCCGGGTAATAAATCACCGAATAAATATCGTCCTTAGCCAGATATTTTTGGTAATCAAAATCTGCGCTGGATTTTGGCGTTGCCAATTTGCCATTGATTTCCACTCTGTCGCCGTAATTGAAAGGCGGGTATTTTTTGGCGACGACCAAAATATCGCCTTGAACGAATAAAAAACCGGATGATGTTCCGATAAATTTATAACTATCCACCGCCACCCTATAGCGCACATTGTCGGAGCGCACATCCGGCTCATCATCAATTGTTCCCTGAAAAACAATTTTGCCTTTGTCATTGAATTCTTTAACGGTATTGGCCGGATTCGCTAAACTAATAAATCGCCAGGCGCCGGCCACCAGCATCATTAGACAAAATCCGACCACGGCGATTTTTTGGGCACGCGCCCAAAAAATCGCCGCCATCATCACCCCCAAAATCAAAATCCCCAGCCAATAAATCAGCCGGAGATTCAACAAACTTTCAATAAAAACACCGAGAATAAACGCCAGACAGAAAAAAAGAAAAATTTTAGATTTAGTCATTTCTTTTCAGCTTCCACTCTCTAACTATCGCTGCCCTTATATAAATATCTTTCATGAGGTCGGTCCCATCAAGAACTGCCCTGAGCACCTTGAATGCTTGTTTTCTATCTACTTTATCAAGTTGATTTAACGGTTGTTTTTTCCCTCTATCTAAATCTATAATTGAATTAAAGTCTAACCTATTAAAGCAAACAAAGCTTTGCTTAGAAAAACAATTATATTTTGTTGCTTCTAACAAAATAAAAAAGGCCGCTGGTCTATTTGAAGTAATAACGGCACATAGAATACTGCTTTCAAAACTAGTTAATCTTGAAGGTAAAACAACTAAAGCAAAGTGTGGCGCCGATTCATCTGTATCTGTAAAAAAATATCTATTGAAATACAATATGTCAGCGATTTCAAAATTATTCATCCTTATATAATTCTAGAATTTCTTCATCTAGGGGAACCGAGTTTAAATCGATGTTCACTCCTTTTAATATACCTCCTTGTTTTTTCTCGGCCTTACAAATTTCTTGCATGGGTTCCGTTGAGTAAGCGGCTTCTCCTAGTTTTGTCTGGGACAAAATTAGATAAGACTCGAAAACGCTATTCAAAAATATCATTTCTGGTTGGCTAAAATTAATTTTCTTTATCGGCTTTATCAAAGAAATACAATGTCTGGGATAAGGATAATCTGCTTTTTGTGTAATTTCCTTTTTAATGTATCTTTTATCCAATGATTTTAATCCAGCATAAATCTCTAAAGAAATAGGGCCATTTTTATTGCGCTTAAAATTAATCCCGTTAAAACTTTTACCGGTAAATTTATATGATTCCACTTCTAAAAGATAGATTATTTTCATAATCTGAAACTCCGACAAATTATTCATCCCTTTTTCTTTCGCTTTCGTTAAAAGGTATAAAATTGTATCTTCAACTCTACTCATAAAATAACAAAAAGCACCATTAAAATATCTTAATAACGGAGAGTATAAAATTCCCTTTTCTCTTATTCATTAAAATATTCTTCGGAATTTCTATCTGAGTCTATTATAAAAATTTTAAATACTGATGTCAATGATAAAACATTTCTTTTTCTATTCTTGTGGCCAACCCCATTCAACATCTTTATCTCCTCCTCCGTCAAATCGTAAAACTCATAAACTTCCGCATCATTTTTTTTATCGGTTCTGGCGATTTTAAAAAAATTCCCCGCCCGCCGCAAGCGCTGTTGAAGTTAAACTTCAACTGATTCCAACGGCTCAACAGCAACCGCTCGTTGAGCCGTTGGGATTATTGCCCGACTTTCTCGTAATAAACATACCGGCCGGTTTTGCCGACCTGCCGGATTCGGCCTTCCTTTTCCAGCTCATCAAGGTAGCGAGTTGCGGTAGCGTCCGACACTCCCAGCAAATTTTCTATGTCATTATTCGCCGCCCGCTTATTTTGAGCCCCATTGAAGAATTCCAGAATCTTCCGCTTGTTTTCTTCTTTTTCCCGCGCTTGTTTTTCAACCAACGATTCTTTTTCTTGAACCGAGCTTGCGCCAGGCGCAGCCGAAGCGTCAAAGGATTTATCTTCTTTCCCTGTTTTATATTTCCTCCCCAAATAAGTCCCCAAAACAATCCCCGCTATTCCTACGATAATTAATTTTAGATAGTTCATGAATTTAAATCTTACGATAAATTAACGGTACTTAAAATCTTTCCCCCTTCCAAAAACAAAAATTAAGTTAAATTATTTTCCCCGGCGACTTGTTGAAGTCAGACTTCAGCATATTTCACGACATTCTCACATTCTTGAGAATGTGAGAATGTTTATCTTTCACAGAGAGGCTTTGAGTTCACGGCGAAGTTGGGCGTGGTTTGGGATCGCGGTGGCAACCAGGTCCCAAAACTGACGGGAGTGGTTGAATTCTCCAAGGTGGCAGAGCTCATGGACAATGATATAGTCGGCCAAGGACAACGGCAGCAAAGCGATCTTATAATTAAAATTAAGATTCCCCTTCTTGGAACAACTGCCCCAGCGACTCTTTTGGTTCTTGATGTTAATCCGGTTAAAGTTAAATCCGTATGTCCGGTTAAAATGAGCCGCTCGCTCGCTCGCCAATTGGCGCGCCTCGTCCTTGTATTTTAAATAATCCCGGCGGCCGCCTCGCAAAACAGGCCTAAACTTGAATTGCTTAAAAAAAGAAATTTTTGCCAGAAGCCACGCCGCTTTCTCCAGGATAAATTGCTCCACGATATTTTCCCTCAAGCTGAATGGCGCCGTGACAATTACGGAACCGTCGCAATACACCGTCATTCTCATCCGCCGCGCCCGCCTGCTCTGGCGAAAAGTATACGCCACATTTTTATTTTCCAGCACAATCTCCTTTTTCATATTATAACCCAATTATACCTCCAAATAAAAAATCCGTCCCGAACGTAGTCGAGGGACGGGCCCAGAATCGTATTTACCCATTCGTACGAATTAGACAATACAAAATAGCGGGAGTGGGCCAACTGCTCAACGGAAGCCACCGTTGAGCCGTTGGGATTATTGCTTAATTTTCTCGTAATAAACATACCGGCCGGTCTGGCCGACCTGCCGGATCTTTCCCTCTTTTTCCAGTTCGTCCAGGTAGCGAGTCGCGGTGGCGTCCGACACGCCCAGCAACGCCTCAATGTCATTATCAGCCGCTTTTTCTTTTGATCCGAAGAATTCCAGAATCTTTTGTTTATGCTCCTCTTTCTCCCGCGCTTGCTTTTCAACCAACGATTCTTTTTCCTGAACCGAGCCAGCTTCGGACACGACCGAACTGTCTGCAGGTTTATTTTCTTTTCCTATTTTATACTTCCTGCTCAAATAAACACCCAAAACAATCCCCGCTATTCCGATGATGATTAAAGTTAGGTAGTTCATAGATTTAAAGATTAAAATTAAAATATTATTTTCCTTATTCGCCTATTCGCGCGCTTGCCCGCCTTTGGAGGGAATTAGACCAGACAACACGGTGCGACATCCTTACATTCTCAAGTTTGTAAGGATGATATTTTCAAATTTCTCCGCCGCCGAATTTGTCGCAATTTATTCAAGCGGTTTGTTAAAGTTTAACTTCAACGAATTTCATTTTTTACGCCCCTTAATTCTTAATAATGCGTGAATTGTCGCAAGATAAAAATAAAACATCCAACTATACCAGATATCTCTATCATAATTTATTCTTTGTTTGTCGTTTGCGTGTCTTATTGCAAAACAGTTGGCAATATTAAATAAATCACTCTCATCTTTTTTATGTAAATAATTTTTAGCGTCATCCCTTAATATCTCAAGGGTATCCGCTAACTCCCGAATAGCTATTCTTCTTGTTTCAAGATTTGACCTTGATTCAAGGTATTTTTCAACCGCAAGATCTATTTTTATTTTTATAGCATCGTTTTCTGTCGGAATAACTGCTTTGTAGATGCTTGAAAGCCCTTTTCCATCTTTAACAAAAATAAGCCCCATTGAAGAAACTTCAAAACCAGTACTATATTCTGAAAGAATGTCACTTAATTTTTGACAATATTCTGCTCGCCCTAACGGCTCATTAAATTTTGAATAATGCCATCCGCAGTCACCATATGAATGATACGCACCAGGCGTTTTAATTGGTTTTGAAATATAATCGTATAGAAACTCGATGACATCAAACAAATCATCTTCCGAATAATCTTTAATTTTTTCTTCAATCGGCCATAAATTATCTTTTCTCAATAAACGATAAATTTGGGCATCAATATCCTTACCCAATTTTCCC
>Ga0315293_10003979_pt1 | contig 14149 bp, 29 predicted proteins | sample YL17G13_20_MG_FD_203071 | JGI IMG/M metagenome (GOLD analysis project Ga0315293, IMG submission 203071) | Sediment microbial communities from Yellowstone Lake, YNP, Wyoming, USA - YL17G13_20 | ecosystem: Environmental > Aquatic > Freshwater > Lake > Sediment | place: USA: Wyoming | collected... | reverse complement strand
GCCCCTGACGCGCCCCTGACGAGCGGTACATCGGCGCGCTCGCGTGGATCGCAGCAACATGAGGAAGGAAACCAACCATGACCGAAGAGCAGATCAAAGAAAAAGCGGGCTACGTTCAGGTCGAAGGCTTCGCGCAAGCGGGGCCGGGGTACTTCTGCGGAACGTGCGCCAAGCTCGACTACAAGCGCGGCACGAACGGCTACTGCAAGGGGTTGAAAGTGGACGTGCAGACTTACGGCTGCTGCAACTACTGGAAGCTCGCGGGCGCGGACAAGGTGCGCGGCGCGGACGGCCGCAGGCTTGTGGTCGTGTACTGATTTTTCGCGTGCGAGTTCCGCGAGAGCGTCCTAAGCTGGCAACATGAACCCCGCCGAGCCGATCACGATGGCGACCGAACGCCTGCTGCAAGCAGGCTTGCTGGGCGTCTTTGTCGTGGTGTTCGCGGGCGCGATCGTGGTGCTCTGGCGCGAGTCGGGTCGCGAGCGCACGGCGCTCCTCAAGCAGATCGATGACGCGCAAAAGGCCCGTGTGGAAGACGCGAAAGCGGCGCACGCGCAGATGCTCGCGGTCATTCAGCAGTGTACGTCGGCGCTCGGCACTGCGGCAACGACGTCCGTGACGCAAAAGGAAGCGATCAACGAACTGCGCGACACGCTGCGCAATTTCGGCGAGGAGCTTCGCAGCTTTGGCGACGATTTCCGCCGACCTCGCAGTCGGTAAAGGGTACGAGGATGACCAAGCGCAATCAGGAAATGGACGAAGCAGTCGGCGCGCTCGCGCTCGCGGTTCGCAACTTCCGCGCGTCGGCCGAGGAGGCCGTGTCCTGCATGCGCGAGATTCCGAACGAGGCGAAAAAATCGCTGACGCTCCGCCACTGGCATCTTGCGCCCGTGGTCGTGCTCCCGGCGCGCGAGGGCTAGTCGCAGTCGAGGTGCGTGCCCGTGTGGCCCGCATCGAGCCGACGCAAGTACGCCTCTGCCGCTTCGCGGTCGAGCGAGTGCGGCGGCCCATACGAGACGTAGGACACCTTCACGCCGCGCCCCTTTTCGTTGGCGGTCGCTTTGTGGTAGCGCGGCATATCGTCGTCGCTCAGGGCGTTGACGCCTGCGTCGGTTTCCAAGCGGCGGAGGTGGGAGCGGATTTTGGAGGCGAGGTCGGAGAGTTTCATGGTCTTTGGAGGTCAGTCTGCGCCGAGCAGATCGGCGAATTCGTCGGCCACTTTGCGGATTTCCGACAGCGTGGTCTCATGTGCGGGGAGCGTGCCTGAGAGCGCATCGAGGTAGATCGCGGTCGTATTCGGGTTCATGTGCCCGAGGAACGCTTGGATCTCGCGCAAGGTCACGCCCGCTTTGTCAAGCTGGCGGGCGCTCATGTGGCGCAGCCCGTGCAGTCGGATTTTCTCCGATCGCCAGTCTACGCCAGCCCGTTCGGCGGCCGATTGGAGCACGTTCACGATCCCTTGTGCGCCGAGCGGCTGCGAAGGGTCGTCGCTGTGCCCGAAAAGATGATCGTCGCCCGAGAGGTTCGCGATGCGTCCCGAGGCGACCCAATACGCTTTGAGTGCTTGGTGGACGACGTTTGGCAATTCGTAGTGCTGGATCTTGCCGCCCTTGACTTTGACCGCGTAGCGCCGTGGGCGGCTGGTCAGATCGATGTCTTTGACCCGCAAGCTCGCGACCTCCGAGCGGCGGCGGCCCGTGAAGGCGTAGAATACAAGGATCGCCCGATCGCGCAGCCCGTGAACGTCGTGAGGGATGGCTTTGTAGATTTTCAGAAACGTCTCCCACGGCACGGGCTTGGCCCGAGCGTAGGGACTCACTTGGATGTCGCGCCGCGGGACGTAGCGGAAGGGATTGCTCTTGCAGAGCGGTTCACCTTGCGTGTCGTTCGGAACGCAGAAGAAATCAAACAAGGACGCGCAGGCGGCGAGCCGCAACTGCACGGTCGCATTGGAAAGCCCTTGCGATTGCAACCGTTTCTTGAACGCGATGGCGTGCGCGATGGTCACGTCTGCGGGACAGATCCAATCGAATTGACCGAAAAACGGCTTGATACCTTGCGCGTATGCACGCGACGTGGCGGGGCCTTGCCCCGCGAGGAAAGCGGCGATGGCTAAGATCCAACGCTTTGCCTCCGCGGGGTCGCCTTTGCCGAGCCGCGAGATCAGGTAGCGCGAGTCTGTGGGGATGATGTCCTCAATCCCCGCCCGAGGCTTGTCGTCCACGCCGCGCATTGTGCGCCACGCGCTCGAAAAACGCAATAGGGCGGCACCCGTTTCCGAGTGCCGCCCTGCCTTTGCGCCCCCGTCAGGCGACGCGGCGCACGGTGAGGACCATGAGGCCGTGGCTCGCCACGCATGCGTCGCCCACCGCGAGGCCCGCGAGATCGGCCGAGAGCGTGTAGCGGCGCAGCGTCTCGTGCGTCGCGGGCACGCTCTCGCAGCCGCGCAGCGGCACGCCGTCGCGGCAGATCGCGTACTGGCGCGCTTCCGCGGGGCGCGGCGCGTCGGGCAGTACGTCGAAGAGGTAGCGCGTGCGCGGGCTGTCCACGCGCAGCGCCGTCGGGCGGTCCCCCGTCCCGAGCGGCGCGAGCACTCCCGCGAACCGCAACCGCTTGCCGTCGCGGGGCAAAAATTCCGCCGACGCGACCGGACCTTGCGGGCTGCTCTGGACCGACAAACGAAGCTCGCCCCGCTGCCCCGCGATCGGGTGCCTCCCAGACTCGACGCACCGCACCTTGAGCGTGACCGTCTGCGCTGCTGCCATGTCAGCCTCCCTTTCGGACGGTTCTAGCAGCGTCCGTCGCGTCCGTCAAGTATTTATTTTCGCTCAAAACGGGCGAACGTCGAAAGCTCCCGGCGAAAAACCCATGCGCACGCGCTCGCGCGGCCAGCCGAGCGCGTGCGCGATGAGGGCGCACCAATCGTGCGGGTACATCCGCCGAGCGACGTCGTATCCGGGCCATCCTTCGCGCACCCACGCGGTGACGTAAGGGTTCGGGACGCGACGGTTCTCGCGGTCATCCCACCGACCGCCCTGCTCGAACATGAAAGAAAACCGTGTGCCGTCGTCGGCGACGACTTCGATGTTCTTGCCGTCCGTTATCGCGTTGCTCGGAAATTCCATGTCAGCCTCCCAGCTTTTCGGCGATCGCCTTGGCACGGGCGTCGCCGTTGTCCGGCTCAAAGCCGCCGCGCCCGCGCCAGTGCCAGTAGTGCGAGAGCATTTCGCGGATCTCGCTCGTGTTGCTGCGCGAGCGCGGCAACGTCATCAGGTACTCAGCTTCCCCCAAGGTCGTTTCTGGGTCCATGCCGCACAATGTAGCACTGTGCAGACATAAAGCAAGCGCAGGCTTTACGATTTTGCGCAAGCGGGCTAGGCTCCAAAGCTATGACGTACCATCACGGCGGCATGGGCAACGAGGCTGAGACGCAAACGGGGACGTGGCGCGGTCCCGGCCCCGATCCGTTTGCATCGGGGGCCGCGCCTACGGGCGTCGATATGTCCATCCGCGAGGTGCAACTGCGTCTGATTCGCGCGGGCAAAGCGATCGACCCGGATGGCGCATGGGGCGCAAAGACGCGCGGTGCGCTGGAGTCGTTCGCGCGATCGCGCGGGATCACGCTCCCGTCGTTCGGTACGCGCGGCGACTACAAGCTCATGGGCAACAAGGTGCGGCTGCCGCTTGCGCTCGCGACCGCACTGCCTGAGCCAGCGTCGGGCGCGGCGGCGCGTCCGCGTCGCCAGCAATCCGCGACCCCTTCGGTGCCGTCCGCGGCTCCGCCGTCGGAAGCGACTCCGCCGTCGGAGGACGCTCCGCCCGGAACGGACAGCGGTGCGGATGGTGGTGGCGGCGGCGCACCGTGGTACGAATCGGAAATGCTGAAAAAGGCCGCTCCGTTTGCGATCCTCGCGCTCGGCGGCGCGGCGGCACTCTTCGTGTGGTCGCGCCGTCGCAAGCCGACCGCTCTGGCGGCGGCTCCTGCCTGAGAAGAGGCGCATGGACGCCCTGATCGCTGCATTTCTGCATCCTGCGCTCTGGGTCACGGCGATCGTGATCGGGATGCTCGGGGAAGTGACGAAAAAGCTCGTCGGGGCCAAGGCCGGGGACAAGGGTTGGCGGGGCGTGTACTACGTCACCTATCGCGCGCACGCGATTCTCGTCGGCGCAGGCATCGGGGCGCTCTCGTGCGCGGGCATCGATCTGCCTGTCGGCGAGGGTTTCAACGAAGGTGCCGGACCCGTGCTCTACTACGCTTGCTCGGGCGCGCTCGCGATGATCGGGTACGATGCGATCGTCAAAACGATCCGTCGCGCGCTTGCGAAAGACACGCCCGACGACCGCTGAAAGGGGCATCGCGTGGGGGAGACTGTTTCGATCGATCGCCGCGTTTTTTGGCTCGGCTTGGGCGCGATCGCGCTCGCGTTTGCGCTTGTGGTCATCACAGGCTCGTGCCGCGATTGCGACGCCCCGGAGCCTTTGCCCGCGGTAGGCATCGACGCTGGTCCCGGCGAGATGCAGATCGCGGTTCGGCTCCAGCATCAAGAGGCCGACGCCGCAGCCGAAATGAATCGCATCCGCCGCGACAACGCGACGCAGATCCAAAACTTCACCGCCACGCAGCGCACCGACTTCGAGGCCGTTTCAGCGCGAGGGCCGGAAGCGACCGCCGCGTGGTTCAACGAATTCAACCGCCGTTTGCGGAACACGCCATGATGCGCGCACTCGCCGCGACGCTCGCTGCCACGTTCACCTTGCTCGTGTGCGCCCCCCACCCCGCGCTCGGGCAGGACATCGTGCATCTGCCGCAAAACCGCCCCGCACCTTTCGAGGGGTTCCTGCTGCGCGAAGATGACCTCTTGCGCTGGCGGCAACGCATCGAACTGCTGGAACATCGGCTCACCCTCGACCTCGACACCGAGCGCCGCGTGGCCGCCGTGCAAGTGTCGCTGGAGCAGGCGCGCACGCACGCCGTCGAGGAGCGTCTCGCCCTGCGCGAACGGCTCTGGCGCGAGCAGACCGCCGCGCTCGCGCAGGAGCTTGAAAAGGCACGCCGCGCTGCGGTGCGCGGCTTCTGGGAAACACCGTCGCTATGGTTCGCGTTCGGGCTTGTCACGGCCATCGTGAGTGCAGTGGTGCTCGCGCTCACCTAAACCGACGCGCCGCTCTTGACACACACGCTGCTCGGGTTAGATTGTGCGGCATGACTGGAAAGACATTCCGTTACCCCACATCGAAACCCAGCGTTCTTGAAGCCCTCCCCCACTGGCGCAGCACGCTGAGAGATCGCTTGCGCGGGCGCGAGACGCCCGCGACGATCGCAGGCTTTTTCGACATTCTCGGGGTCGCCGAGGCCGATCGCTGCCACGGCGACGGCATTCGTATTGGGACGGAGGTGCAGCGCCTCAAGTGGACCCGCGCACCCCGCGTGGCCGAAGAGGGCGGCCAGCGTCGCGTGCGGACGCACTACTCACCCCCGCGCCGCCGCAACACCGCGAATCGCGACGCAACCGCTACCCGCGAACGCGAGGCTGCCGAGGCAGCCGCGTCGGTTGCCGCCGCGATTTCCGATGCGCACAAGGAAGGGGGTGCCCCCCGCGCGAGCGACGCCGAAACGCAGTCGCAGTCGCGACCGCGACGGGAACTCTACACCAATGCGCCGACCGCGCCCGCTGACGCTGGGCCGACCGATCCGACATGGATCACGGATGATATGTCCGCACACGCGCTCGGGCACCTGATCCCGGCCATCACCGCATACCGCCGCGAGCGCGGCGCGACGCTCGCCAAGGCCACTCGCGCGTTCAAGATCGCGATCGAGTTTCTCGAAGAGGCCGTATGCTAGTGTGGTTCGATTGCGAGACGACCGGACTCGATCCGGCGCTTTGCGCCATGCTGGAAGTCGCAGTGGTGCTCACGGACGACGCGCTCGCGGAGCGCGCCGTGTTCACCACGCCGATTCTCTTTCGCGGGCACATTCCGAATGAGTGGGCGCGCAAACAGCACGAGAAAAGCGGACTTCTCGCGGAGTGCCACGCTGCGAAAAAGGGCACGGGCGAGGTCGAGGGAGAAATCCTTGAATTCCTGCGCACGCACGGCGTCGCCGAGAAGGCAGGAGTGCTTGCGGGATCGAGCATCCACTTTGACCGCTCGTTCATTCGCTCGCACATGCCGCGGCTCGATGCGCATCTTCACTACCGGATGGCGGACATGAGCAGCTTGAATGAGCTTTCGTCGCGCTTTGCGCGGCCTGTCTACGAAGGGCGGCCCACGGTGCCGAAAGAGCAGATCGCACACCGCGCTTTGGCCGACATTCGCGCCTCGATCGGCACGCTGCAATACTACATCGACCGCGGCCTGTTCGGTCTCGACGCAGGCAAGGTCGCGTGAAATACGTTTATCTCATCGTCGCCACGACGCGAGACGGCGATGAAATGACGATGTTCGCCTACCTCGACCGGGAGGCGGCAGAAGCCAAGTGCGCCGCCTTGCGCGCGTCTCGGGGGCCGGACGCTTTGAGCGTGGAAGCGGCGCTCGATGCTGTCGTGTTTGTGCGCGAACTGCGCGTCCAGCAAGACTAGGCAGATCGCGCTTTTTTCGCTTGCTTTTCCGCGTACTGCTCCCGCTGATAGGACCGGGAGCAATTCAAGCACAGCCACGAACCGCACGGCATGTACTGACGGTGCCAGACGCGATTGCAGCCGCGACACAGCGCGGTCTGCCGCGCGAGCTTGTCGGCTTCCGATGGCGCGACATACTGGACCTCGGGGGAACGTGGGCGCATTTCCGGGGAGTCTACCATGCGTGTCCGGGTCTATCGAAATCTCGCGTCGCAGTACCGCGATCGGCGGGCGTGGTCGATTCTCGCGTTGGAAGGGCCGAAAAAGGGCCGCGTGATCGGTGTGGTGGACGGCGCGGTGCTACGCGATGCGACCTTCCGCGTAAGCGAGGCGGGCCGTGCGCGCGTTCTGCGAGAGAAGCAGAAAAACGTCCATGCGTTCGCGGAGGGCGAGCTTGTCGAGAGCCGTCCGCTTGACTCGATGCACCCCGGCGCGGGCGGCGCGAGCCTCAAACGTGTCGCGCGTGTTCCGGTGAGCTACGATCCCTATCGCGGGCCGCATTTCGTGCGGCAGGACACCCAAGCGCCGATCCATGAGAGCGCGTGGGTTGTAGTCTCCCCCTCGGGCGTGTACGCTTCGGCGTCGTGACCTCCGCTGTCGTTCGATTCCCTGTGCTCGGGCCGCCCGGATGGCGGGCGCTAGAGCCGTCGCGACGCTCCAACGGGCAGCCGTGCCCGACAAGCGGCTCGGGCTACCGCACGGGCAGCATCCAGCGCCCTGCGGAGCGGCCGATCCTTTACGACGCCTTCGATGAGGTGCGCGGTGAGGGGATGCCGCACGGCGCGGCCGACATCACTTGCGCTTATGGCGCACCGATCGTCTCGTCCACCGATGGCGTGGTCAAGATGGAGGTCCGCGTCAACGGCCAGAAGATGCCGGGGGCGGGGCAAAGCCCGAAGGGCGGCAGCTACGCTTGGATCGAGGACGCGCAGGGCAACACGCACTACTACGCGCACATGCGCGCGATGCGCGTGCGCCCCAGCCAGCGTGTGCGAGCGGGCGAGCAGATCGGCGAGTGCTCGGACACGGGCAACGCGCGCGGTTCGTGCCCGCACCTTCACTACGCGATCCACACGCCCCGCGGAAAGGTCAATCCCTTCCCGATTCTCAAGCCAATCTATGACGCCGATGGCTGGAAGAGCAGCCCGCTGGAAGTACCGTCGGAGACCGCCCGCGCGTCGGGCGGATTCCCTTGGATTCCGGTGGCGCTCGCAGCCGTCGCAAGTACGCTGCTCTATCTCACGGTGAAAAAATGACCTACCACCTTCCCCCGGCGCTCGGCAACACGGACGCCTGCACGCCCTTGGGAAACGCGGCCAAAGAGTCGTCGCGCGTTTCTCTCACGATGGTCCGCGCCCGAAAGCGCAAAGGCTCGCGCGAAAAGACCCGTCAACTTGCGCAACTTCAACGCGATTGGGGCCAGCCCGGAGAGAACTTCGACACCATGACGCGCCGCTGGCAGGCCAAGGCCGCAGCCGACGCCGAAGCCGTGCGCGCGTGTGCGCAGGGCGGGGGCGCGGCTCCGGGCGGCGGCGGCGGCGCGGAAGCTGGCGGCAGTGCGGCCCCTACGGCTCCGGGTGGCGGCGGCGGTGGCGCTCCGAGCACGACTGACGCCTCGACGTCCGAGGGCGGTGGGGGTGGAGGCGGCAAGCTGCTGGGGCTGCATTGGGGTATCTGGGCGGGAGGCGGCGCGGCGCTCCTGTTAGGCGGCGCGCTCTTTTTGCGCTCGCGCCGCAAGGCTAAAGAAAAGTCTTGACAGACGCGACGGGCGTGTTATGATGGGGGTATGACTGAGACACAGACACCCCTCAAGTTCCCGCCACCGATCAAGGGCATACTCTGCCGCATTCTTGTTGCGCCCGATCAGATCGCTCGCGTCAGCGTGATGGATTTCGCGGCGGACGGGCGACGGCGCAGCGCCGCACGCCGCGAGATCCGCGAGGCGCTGGGCTGGATTGTCGGCGGCTCCGACGAGGTCGCAGTCTCGCGCGAGCAGGCGCTCGCCTACTGCGCGGAGCGGTTGCGCCTCGCGCCTGTCGAGCCGTCCGTGGACGTGGGGACGGGCGAGCAGTACGGGTGGCATTTTTCCGCCACAAACATGCGTGCGGACCAAATCTTGTGGTGCCTCCTGAACCCCGATCAGGTGGAGCGGCGGGGGCCGACCTACAGTCAGGTCTTCAGCACGCGGGCCTCGCGCGACGCCGCAGCAGCGGCGCGGCTGGAGCATGCAAGGCGGGAGATTCGCACGAGGCGAATGCCCGAGGTGCTTGCGCACGTCGCGCCCGTGGCCGACGCAGCGACGCTGCGCTACGCTATGCGCGACGGGGCCGACGTGTTCGGGGCCGCCGACCACAGCGCATGGGGCGACCCGACGACGTGGGGCGACCGCTGCGCAGCGCGACGAGACAGATTGCTCGCGGGCATCGCGCAAGCACAGGCGGCGATTGAAGCCCTCGATGCTCTGGAGGCGTGGGCCGCCGAGCGCACGCCCGAGCAGATCGCGGGCCTCATCGAAGTGACGATCGAGCAGGCCGTCACGACGCCCGAGGACACGACGCCCGAGGACACGACGCCCGAGGACACGACGCCCGAGGACACGACGCCCGAGGACACGACGCCCGAGGACACGACGCCCGAGGACACGACGCCGGACGCATGATCTAGGTAGCGGTTGTGCTAGGCTCCGGGGCAGCGCCACCACGCGCTCCCCGGAGTCTCATGGCCGCCCGCAAAAAGACCGAAAACGAGAAGATCAAGCACGTCGTCCAAGTGCTCCTCACACAACGCGACGACAAGCGTTTGCGAGAGCACGCCCGCGCTCAGGGGACCGCCGTGAGCAGTTTTGTGCGCGGGCTGATTTTGGACGCCATCGACCACTGACCGTGATCTCACCGATCGCTCAAAAAGGGGGAAAACCATGCCGCACACGAACATCGTGCTGTTGCTCGATCGAAGTTACTCGATGGATTTTGTCCGCGACCGCGTGATCGAAGCTGTCAACCTGTTTCTCGCCGAGCAGCAGCGCGCACCGGGAGAGGCACGATTGACGCTCGTGCAGTTCGACACGACCTACGACGTCACGCACAAGGGCATCGATCTGGCCGCCGTTCCACCGCTCACGCGCAACGACTATCGGCCCTACGGCTCGACGGCGCTCTACGATTGCTTCGCGGAAATGATCGACCGCACCGCCACAGCGATCGCGCTCTCGCCCGACGCAGACCGCCCCGCGCAAGTGATTTTCGTCGTCGTCTCCGATGGCATCGACAATCGCAGCGATGGCGTGACACCCGAGCAGCTTCGCGAGCGGATCGAGGCGTGCCCGACGTGGCGATTCCTGTTCCTTGGGGCAAACATGGACGCGATGCTGGAAGGTGTCCGCATGGGCGTTTCCGGCATCTCCTACGACACGAGCGACGACGGGCTGCGCAAGGCGGCGCAGACCGCGAGCGCGTTCGTCGGGGCGGCGCGTGGGGGCGACCACGCGACCGCCGACCGCATCGCGGGCGCAGGCGACGTGTACGCGCCGTGCGTGACGCGCGCGATCTTGGACTTTCAGCGCAAGCTCGATGCGGGGAGCGTTCCCTGATGCACGACCCGGATAGCTTTGACAGCGACATGGCCGAGATCCTCGTCCAACTGGAAACCGCGGCCTTGGAGGTCGCGGCCTTGCCCGACGATCCCGAGACGCTCGCCGCGCTCGATGCTGCGGTGCGCAACGCGAAAGCCGCAGGCATCCCCGACGCAAACATCCGCGAGGTCACGGCCGAGTGCGCGGGGCTGGTCGAAACGCTGACGCAGACGATCTCTGAGCTTCACAGCCTCGAAATCGAGGGTGTCGGCATCGTGTATCGATCGCCGCCGCGGTGGGGCGTGAATTGATGCACTGCCCCATGTGTTTCGGCACTCCGATCTTGCTCGGCAAGCTCGGCCATCGAGTGCATTTCTGCTGCCGCAATTGCGGGTGGCAGTGGGACGACGTAGACGAGAGCGAAAGCGAGGGCGAATAAACTACTTGACAATCGCGACGCTCGTGCTAGATTAGGGATATGCGATACCGAATCTGGCAGTTCGACTGGCACAATGTCCCGCGGGATGAGCGACTGGACGCGATGCGCGGGCGACCGCTTTCGTGGGAGCGGTACAACCTTGTCGCGACCATTCACGCGAGCGATCTGGAGGACGCTTTCCGACGCACTCAATCTCTCGACGGCCCGTGGTACGCCGCGGCCGAGACGGTGTTCGCCCCCTCGCGCAGCGTGTCCGTCGGGGACGTGATTGAGGATGTGTACGGATCGCGCCACGTCGTTCAGGCGTGCGGTTTTGCGCCCTACGCGCCGCCCGCCTGATCCTCCCCGGTAGATCGCCCGTAGAAGGCACCCCCCGAGTCTCGCGCGCCTCCCTGCGATGCCGATTCGGAGGGTGCCTTCTACGGGCGATCGCCCACCCCCCTACGCATGAGGTACGCCATGCCCACCGACGCAGAGCTTGAAGTCCGAGACGACCGCGTGATCGAACGGCTGACCCGCGCCTTGCTCGCGCTGGAGCAGGACCGCATGGCCGCCGTGGAGCGGGTCGCCGAATGCACGGGCCGTCTGCGCAGCCTGCGCAAAGCGATTGCCGAAGAGCGATGGGGTGATCTGCGTGGTATCCTCCCCGCCGCGGACATCGAATCTTTGAGCGGCGTCAGCCCGTCGATCTGGGAAGAGGTCGAGGACGAAGTCGAGTCCGCGCTACAAGGAGACTGACCCCATGACGAAGCGCAAGAGCATCCGCCGCAAGAGCATCCGCCGCAATTCACGCGCGAAAGCGTCCACGAGCCGCGACTACAGGGCCGGAATGGCCCACCTCAGTCACGCCAAGCAGATTTCGCCCCGCCGCGTCCGCTACTACGCGGATGAGATCAGACAGGACGTCGTCGTCTCGACGGCCGACGTGGCGCGGCTCGGCGCGATGATCGCAAAGGGCGAGCCTGACGCATACAGCCTTTGGTGCGCGGAAACGCCCTCGCGCTGAATATCGCCCCGCATGACCCGCATCCCCGTCACCCCCGCGCAAACGGATTTTCTGCTGGTCGAGATCGTCGGCCGCTACGATGATTCGCGCGGGGGGGACGAGGCAGCGGTTGCCGAGAACCTGTCGGACAGCCTGCGGATTTCGCGCGAGCGGTGGATCGAAACAGCGCACCTCGATGCGCTGGTCAGAATGATGCTCGACGCGGTCAACGCGATTGACGACGCCATCGAAGGGGCGAAAAAGGCGCACACCCCCGAGGCGTGTCATCGCGCTCTTGCGCCCATCGGCGGCATCGACACGATCGCGGACGCCCGCGCCCTGCATCGCGCGGGCGAGAACCTTCTGCGCAAACTCTACGCTGCGCAGCAGAGCAGACGGATCGCGTCCTAGCGCCCCCGGCTCGTGCGCCGCACGCCCGAGGGACGCATCGATCGCATGGCGAGTAGCCGCTGGAGTGCTCTGCGCGTGCCGGGAACGAGGTCCGTGCGCAGGGCCACGTCAAGCGGCACCCACGCCATCATGTCGTTCTCCCAGCCGAGTCGCAGCCGCCCGCGCCAGCCGTGAGCGAGGTAGACGAACGTGCTGCCGTGCGCGCCGCGCACATGGTCGAGCAGCTTCAACCCGACAGGCACCACGCCCGCCTCTTCGCGCGTCTCGCGGATGGCGGCCGAGGGCGGAGACTCGCCGCGTTCGGCCATGCCTCCGGGCAGATTCCAGCGCCCCGGCATCCACGGTGCGGTTGGCCCGCGGCGGAGCAAAAGCACCTCGCCGCGTCTGTTGACGAGCGCGACTGCGCCCGCGTAGTCCGGCCGCCCGCCACGGGTAGGATTCGGTTTCAGGCCCATTTTGACTCCGCAGCCTCCACGAGCGCGTACCGGATCTCGTCGTAGGGGTCAGCCTTGCGCCGCGCCTTTCGCTCGACTTCGGCAAGCGATCGGAGGGGCAGCACGTCTTGGGTGAGCGTCACATAGTCGCCTTTGCGCTCGGCTTCGGGGATGATTTCCCACTCAATGAGATCCCCCGGAACGTCTGCGACGTACAGGGGGTCTCCGGCGTCTTTCGCCAACTGGAGCCCGATGGCGGTCGCCAAAACGCGATAGGCGGGATCGTATTCGATGCGATAGAAAAACGTCCCGTGCGCTTTGGTATCGCGCAAAAAGCCGTAGCCGTGAATGTATTTCTCGTCCTGCTCGGAGAGAAAACGCGCGTCGTAGAGCACGAACGCGATGCCGTCCTCGTCCACATAGACGCGCAGATCGGGCTTGCCTTTCGCGCCGGATTCGGACTCAAAAGAGAAGCCCGCGCGAGCTTTCGATCGAAGCCCCGACGTGATCTCCCCGACGCGCTCTTTCGTCAGCCGCTTCTGCTGCACGAGCGCCGAATACCAGCCGCGCTCAGAAAACGTGCGCACGCGACGTTCCCACGTTCGGATCGCGTTCAACTCCCCGGCACGGGTGAAGCCACCCGATTCGGAGTCAGGGTTGAATTCGTACCAAAACTCCGCGAGCGCGGTGCCGAGACCCTTGCCCCGGTACTCACTCGCCACGCGCAAGAGCGTCGCGCCCCACTCGTCCGAGCCCACCGCGACGATCAGCCCATCGCGATTGAGAAAAACGAGGTCGTCGCGTTTGTTGCGAACGGGCGGTTTTGCGCTGCGCACCTCGAACCGCTCGCCGCCGATTACGACTCTCTGGATGACGTGCGGATACTCCGAGACATTCCGCCCCCTTTGGTCGATGACCTCTTTCGCGTAGTCTTCCGGGTATTTGACCTCTTTTTCCTCAGAAATCCTCACGCGAACTTCCGAGCCCGAGGTGGACAGATAGGAGGCGGGAAACGCTCCGGCGATCCCGCTTTTGCGGTAGAACCTGTCCCGGTAGAGCGTACCGTCGTGCAGCACGGCGACCGTTTCGCCTGTTTCCCGGTTTCGGTAAATCAGATCGTCGTTCGGCGGCGCTTCGCCGTACAACGATCGCCCGATCACACTAAGGCCAGACTTTCGACCTTCGCCCGAGCGAACCCCCGCGGAGCCGACAACGTCGAAACGGTTGTAATTCAGCGACTCTATTGTGGATTCGTATGCGCTGGAGGGGTGATGCTTGTCATCCGGGTTTCGCAGGCGCAGAAACTCACTCACCGTCAAAAGCGCGGGCTCGGCGGGAGAAAAGGCTTCCGGCAGCGGGTAGGTAGGATTCGGTTTCATCGTCACCCTTTGCGGTTTCCTAGCACAGCGCGCAGAGCGTTCTCAGGCGCGATCTTCTCACGAATGGTCGCGTCGGAAAACGGCAGATCGAAGCGCACGATGAGCACAGGCGACTCCGATCCCGCACCGCGCAAGTAGCCCTCGACTACGCCGAGCGCGCCGACGAAGGCATTTCCCGGCTCACCCGACACCACCTTCACCGCCGACCCGAGCGGAAACTGGCGACGCAATTCCGGCGTCATCGCCCACCCCGACTTGCACCTCGGCTCGTGCGGCGGCTCGTGCGCTTGCGGTTGCGGCTCATACGCTT
>Ga0315293_10003978_pt1 | contig 14151 bp, 17 predicted proteins | sample YL17G13_20_MG_FD_203071 | JGI IMG/M metagenome (GOLD analysis project Ga0315293, IMG submission 203071) | Sediment microbial communities from Yellowstone Lake, YNP, Wyoming, USA - YL17G13_20 | ecosystem: Environmental > Aquatic > Freshwater > Lake > Sediment | place: USA: Wyoming | collected... | reverse complement strand
GATCAGCAGGTGGACGCTCGGATCGTCGGGATCGCTGTTGACATCCAGAACGACCATGAATGCGCTCAGGGAAGGATAACGAGACTGCTTCGGCATCCCCACCCGGTCCGGCTCCTTCGTCTCGCACATCACGATGGAGACGAAATCCTCGGCATGCCTGATGGCGGCCCGCCTGGCATTGGGGGTGGAGAGGAAGGTCCTCGTCGGGATGGTCCCGGCGTAGATGCAGGGGATGCTGGTGCCACAGAACATGTGATCGACGGGAGGGCTCGTGAGCACCTTGCCATTCTCCATCGCCCATCGCACCGTCTCGACGATCCCCGCATTGTCCGGCGGCCTGTCGTCGAGCTCGGCCTCCATCGCATCCAGGTCGTGACCGCATCCCGGACCATGTTGGTGGGCTGCCACCTTCTCCAGCCCACCGATCACATCGGATATGGAGCCAACATTCCACTGATCTGAAACTTCTCTCTTCTCAGACATCCTTGATCTCCCTGGGTGCGAAAGTGATCGACAGCTCGGTGATGTCATCGATGAGGACCTCGACCACCGATCTTCCATCCGACAGGGACAGGGTTCTCCTCGTCTCATCCACCCCGAACGATCTCAGGGTGGGGAGATCGAAGATGACGCCACCGGCCTTGACGACGGTCCTGTCCGCCTCGACGGGGATCAGCGCTCGATTCCTCTTCCCGAACAGGGATGCCCACGCCCGCTTGGCCAGCAACATCAGCAGGGGGGAGACGGCTCTCCACAATGCCATGATTGTTGCACCTCTCTTCCATACCATCTCTCTCGCTTGACGAGGGTCTCGTCGAATGTTCGCAGGCATCCCACGAGGTAGTCGGCGAGGATGAAGTCGGGCGTATCGGAGCCATTCTCCAGGCTGTGCCTGTTGATCAGGTCCTCCAGTTCCTTTCTGAACTCCTCCATGACTTGCACCTCCTTTCACATTCCTTATACGACACACGACAAAAAGGGGAGCCCCGGTTTCGGGGCTCCCCATCCTCAGCACGACTCTCCGTTTTCGTTGCTGGAACCTTACGGACTAGCCGGCCTTGTGCAGGCTGATCCTGTAGATGTAGGGTACCGTCCTCACCCAGCTGCTGGACGAGTGACAGACATATCCAGCGCACAGCCTATCGATGTGACCGAGCGGGTCCATCGCATGCTTCCCGAGAATCCTGTGAACGATCTTCGCAGACCAGTCGGCCTGGACCCAGAGGTTGGTTCCCCTCTGGGATATCACTCCATAGCCGATGCCCTCGTTGAAGGGATTCTCGGCATTGCGGATGCCGAGGAGCAGGCGAGGTGAGACGCCGTACTTCTCGCCCTTCAGCACCGCAACGTGCCAGTTCCTGATGTCCCCACAGGGGACCTTCTTGGGGACGTAGACGGGGACACGTAGCTTCGCCCCCGGCTCGTAGATGGGCGCATCGGCCTTGTAGGACCTGACATTCACCATCTTGCCCCTCTCGTCCACGACCCTGCTCCGATTGATGTACTTGATCTCCTCAGAGATGAAGAACAGATCATCCTTCATATCTGGACGGATGATCTTCTCCGCCACCATCTTGGCGGACCACTTCACCGGAGCTGCCTGATCGATGGCTTCCACGACGACGGAAACCGTGCCAGTGACCGATTGTGCGGTGACCGGTATGACGAATGTATCCTCGCCCCTGGCGTAACGTGCTGATGCCTCCGATACACCTCCGGACATCAGTGCTGCCACCCCTGCAATCAATGCCAGGACGGCTACGAACCTCATGGTCATACTTGTGTACCTCCTGTGTTTGAAAGGTCGACCTCCCGTCGTCATCGACGAAGAAGCCTCTCGTGCCGAGGATCCCTGAAGGGGGAAGACGATGCTTCCCGATAAGGGCATGCGAAGAAGGTGCTTGTGACAGTTTCGGAGAAAAGGGAGGGGATGGTGTGAAACACTCTGACGACGAGGTTGGTTCACCATGCACTATCTGAGGAACATGGCAGATGCGCTATTGAGATGGTCCGACTCACATGCGGTCTCCCGCCCGCTGTGCATCGCAACCGCCAGAGAGATGTTGCTCCTGGCGGAGGCCGAACTCAAAGTGAAGGCCATGTCAAGGTTCGCCGGCCCTAGAGTTGGCAGGCCATCTTCAAATGACCTGCTTCCATTGTACGACGCCCTGAGACATTCGTCAAGAGACATCGACGAGATCTCCAGGGCCCTCTCGGTCTCTGTGAAGGCGAATGATGGAGAACCCAACGAGGCGTCCCCCATCACGGCATCCCTCGCCATCCAGAAGTTGCGCCGCCTCGCCGATGTGTCCGACCAGATCGGTGACCACGGACTGGCCGATGGAATCGACTCTGTCCTGTCAGCGATCTGATCTCCCGATCTTGATGAACAACATATCGAAAGACCCACCGACGTGGTACCTCTCGACCAGTCTCAGGCCTCGGTCCCTCATCCACCCGATGATGCGGTTGGGACTGGGGATGGTGCGATTGTTGTATCCCACGAATTCGCCGATCATATCCTCATCCAACAACTCGGGACTGGATGGATCGATGCCGTGGATGAGGAAGAACCCACCGATGGCGAGCCTCCGGACTCCCTCATCGAAGAGAGAGAATGGGTTGTTGAAGTGCGTGTAGCTGGTCTCCAGCATCACACCATCGAAATCCTTCCTCCTGATGCCAGACGGGACATCGGTGCAATCGATCCCCCTCTCCCTCGCTCTCCTCCTCGATGCCTCCGACACGCTCGTCCCGACGACCCTCCACCCCCTCGACATCCACTGCAGGGCGAGGACCCCATCGTTGCACTCGATGTTCAGGAGCGTTCCCGGTTCCGTGTAGCGGATCAGGGGCATATCACGAAAGATCCTCTGCCCGAGTTCCATGGTGAACATGGAATAATGATCTCCAAGACCCCCATAAAGGTCCGCCAGCCTGAGGCTCTCCTCCTTGAACTCGGGGGTATCGTGCTGCATCGAACCACAACCTGGACAGAGGGAGAATGATACTCTCCTGTTCAGGAAACTGTCAACCACGGTCTTGAACTCGGCGATGTTCCTGGTCCCACAAGAGCGACAGTTGGGCATCAAAACCTCCTCCTATCGATTGGTGATGTCAATGCTGCCAACCCGTCATCCCTCTGTGGAACCACGGGATCAGAACACACCCACCTTCCAGCCGAAAAGACGCATCTGCGCCTGTAGAGGTGGTCCGGATACCACTGCCCGTCGAAACACAACCTCCACGGAGGAAGTGATCGAACATCAGACACGACATGCAGGATGGTGTTGGGATGCTCCTCGTTCAGGGATCGATGGAGGGTCGAGATGTCCTCCTCGGAGGCATCGTTGGCGATGACGAGCGCCCACACCGGGCAGTCGTGCTCGTGCTTCTTCAGCATCCTCGCCATCCCGGCCTTCTCGACATCCGAGATCTCCCTCCTCGTCCAACGGGCGCTCACGGTTGAGTGCCCGTGGTGATAACAGATCTCGGAGACGACGACGAGGGACCTCCCGGCCTTCCTGACCCGAACCCCGTAGTCGACGTCCTCCCAGTAGAAGCGGGGAAACCCCTCGTCGAATGGCCCGACGAGATCGATGGTGTCCCTCCTCATCCCCATGCAGTAGCCGACGATGAAGTTGGTACCTGGGTAGTTCCCATCCGGCAGGTCGTGCCCCCATGTGTCGTTCCTGATCCACTCGGGAATGAAGATGCCAGCGGCATCCCCGACCATCCCGACGACGGGGTCCGACAGCGCCTCCGCCATCTTGGTCAGGGAGTGGGGCTTCAGGTCGATGTCGCTGTCGAGGAAGAGGATGTCGTCGTTCGAGGCCCTGGAGATGCCGAGGTTCCTTGCCTGGGGGACGGTCAGGTCGACATCGCCGATGATGGGGACGAGGTCGTTCCTCGTTCTCAGCCACTCGGCGAGTCCATCGCTCGATCGGTTGTCGACCACGATGATCTCGTCATCCTGGGACCTCACACGCAGGACGGAGGAGAGGGATGCGATCGCCATTCCCCTCTTGTTCATGGTCAGCATGATGATGGACCAGGGCATCTCTCGCTCCTGATCGTCAGGATCTGTCGTCTCGAGAATCCTTCTTGTCCTGTTTCGCTCGGCGTTTCCCTCGGCGGATGTTCTCCCGCTTCCTCTGCCCGGGCGTCATGAACTTCTCCAGCTCCCTGTCCCTCAGGTCGGAGAACTTCTGCTTGCCCTCCTTGCGAAGCTGTGCGAGCTTCTCCTCCAGGGATTGTGCCTGATCATACTTCCTCGGCGGTCTGCCCGGCGGCCTGCTGCGATTCTCAGTTCCCATCTCCATCACCCTTGGTGTCCCGCATCGTGATTCCGAGGCCTCTCATGACGGAGGACCTCAGTCCTTCCAGGGCGTCATCTCCGCCCCTCAGTCCGAACAGCAGGGCATCACGGTGCCCCGTGATGTCACATGTCGACGTCTCATCCTTCTCGATGAAGGATGGGATGTTCTCGACCGAGAACGTGGAGAGCGCCACCTGGGGGGATGTCTCCGCCCAGAACACCTCCGACTCATCCTCGATTCCGAACTTGATCGTTGCCCTCCAGCGATCGTCACTCCTGTGGAAGAAGACGGCGAGCGCCTCGAACTTCCTCACATCACCGTCTTCGACGAATGTGTGATTGACATACCACAACAGCGATCTGATCAGATCGGCATGTGGGTCACAGTGACCCTCCGGCAAGGAAAGGGCGTCGAGGCTCCGTTCGGGATCGAACAGCCTCAGGACGACTCCTCGACCGTCCCTCGCCGATAGACTGATCACACAATCTCCGAGGGGATTGAGCCTGACCAAACCTATGGAAGTGACGGGGTCCCATCTTGCGACATCGAAGCGTGCGAGATCGGTCTCGTTCATCGAACATCACCTCGACGTTCCTTATCCCATCCGGATGTCGACTAGACGAAGGCCAAACGAACGGCAACGGTCTTCGGTCCTTTGTCGGACATCTCCCACTGGTACTCGACCTTCTGTCCGTCCTCCAGGCTCTTGCGGGCACCACTCGCTCCGGAGATCGACGAGAAGTGCACGAAGACATCCTTGCCACCATCCTCCGGAGTGATGAACCCGAAGCCCTTGGCGTCGTCGAACCACTTGACGGTTCCCATTGTCCAGTCACTCATGTTGTATCACCTCCTTTTTTCTTGAGCATTCCACTGGCAAACATGTTCCTGTCAATGTTGCCATCCTCCCACAACCTGTGCATGTCGGTGCAGAGACAAAGCCCGTCGCAGACAAGAGGCTGTTCGGCCAACCTCACCTTGGGCCAGACATCTCCAAAAAGTGGGATCAAACTTGGGCAACGGGAGATTCTCCCATCATTCATGATGCAGATGTAGTCCATCCCGGCCCTGCACATCTTTGGCTCTCCGGACCACATCTTGGAGACGATGTCTTTGGGTTGGAACTCCCCATCGATCTTGGGGGGCACCTCTATCGAGCCCTCGGAGATGTCCTCATCGGGGAACCTGCTCCCATCCCAGTAACGATGGCGCAGGAATGGGACATTGGGGCCTATCTCATCCCTTATCCTCGGGAGGTTCTTCGCCAGAGCATCCCTGAAAAGAGGATAGTCGACGTAGGTACAACTTATACCGAAACCAGCATCCCTCAACTCGATCACGTTCCTGGAGAAATCCTCCCACGTCACGGATTCGATCTGGTAGCTCGCAGATATTCCCATCCTCAACGGTTGAGGTATCGAATCCATGAAGAATGATGACCCTGACGATAGATTGGTGATGATGCTCGTGGTATCAGACAGAGAACTCACCAACCTCAATATCTCACCGGCCTGAGGGTGGGTCGTCGGCTCTCCTCCCGTGAGTCCAACATGAATCTTCCCCCTGACAAACCTCAATGCCGACAGCGCATCCTCCACCTCGCAGAGATCGAACTTCAGGCAGCCATCAGATGGGGATGCAACACGAGGTAGGGAGCAGTAGGAACACTCGTAATTGCAATAGGCCGTCAGGGACCACAACACCTCCAGCGCCGCCCTTCTTGGCTCTCCACACCCACTGGTGATCATCAGTTCGTTCCACCGTCCCTCTTGGACGGCCTGACATTGACCTTGCCGTGTTTGATGAGGAACAGGGCATCATCCTTGTTGAATAGACGAGCAGAACCATCCAGGCCAACATGAGACATGATCGTATTGAGCCATATCTCGGGCCATTCGCATAGATCGCTCAGAGGAACGGAGATGGAGCACCTGAGATTCTTCAACGGGGCGAGGGAGTGTTCGAGCTTATCTACATGATCGGAGAGATCATCATCCGACAGATCCGGGAACCACCCACAATCCCTGATGCTTTCGAGGACCTCTCCCTTGTCCCTTTCCATGATAACGAACCTGGCGTCCGGAAAGATCATCGTCAACTCAGGCCATCTCCAGCAATACTGTGTTGAATTCTTGTCCCCGAAATATGCTGGAGATCCGAACAGTTCCCGCATGTTCTCGCTCAACGATCTGGAGAACCTGTATGCAGTGACATCGACATGCATCTGTGTCTGCATCGTGGGGAGGTTGTTCGGAGACAGGATGGCGCTGTTCCACCTCGGATCGGGAGCGACCCTCATCATATCCAGGAATCTGAGGGGAAAAGCCGTCTCGGAAAGGATGTTACATGATCTGTGGATATTCAATATCCTCTGGATGAGCGTGGTCCCGGTCCTCGGGAGACCCGTGATGAAAATCCAGTTGGCATCAATCATCTTCGATGTACCTCCAGAGGTCTGCACAGCCACAACAATCCTGTTGACATATGGTGGGTTCTTCTCTCAACGAGAACTCCGAGTCGAAAATGTTACCCACCGGGATGATGTCATATGGGCAATGATGGACATCCCCTTTCTGATCTATCATCAGGTAGTCCATACCGACCCTACAGCGCTTTCCCCTGACCCCTTCCATCATCGGAGTCGTCATCCCCCTGACCGCCTCCACCTCTCCATACACGATGGCGGCCTCCTCTTCGGTGTAGGAAGACGGATATGATCTGCCACCATGCATTCCACGAAATGGGTTCACCCACATCTCGATTCCTGCTGCTGCAAACTCTTCCTTCCACGCTGGGATTCTTTCGACAAACGGTGGATACCCCACTACCATTGCAACCCCACACTCGATCCCTGCATCCTCTATCTCCATCCTCTTCCTGATGAACGGTTCCGTGCTCATACCCCATGGTATGGGGTGAAACGATGTCGCCAGTGCGATGTTCCCGTTCCTGGGAAGCGGTTCCAACATCTCGATCGGGAAAAACAGGTTGGAACAAAGATCGACATGGTTGTCAATTGCGAGATCGGCCGCAATCTCGACCACCCTGATGTCGGACATCGAATCCCCATGTGATATGGCGAAATAGATCGGCCCGAACCTGTCCGCCATGCCCCTCAATGCGGACAGCCATTCGTTCGGGTCAGATGACAGGGAGGGTTCTGAAAACCTCTCCTTGGAGTTGTAACAGTACGGACAGGGTGGTACCATGTTGCAAGATGATGGGATCCTGACCGTCACCATCACCTTGCAATCTTCCACATCCTTGAGACCACCCCTCTCTTTCCTCCTCGTGGTGACGATGGGAATGGCGAGCGACATGATGCGGTATGCCCTCTCCCCCCAGGAGTTGCCCACGACCCATTCTTTCGTCACCGGATCGGCCACCCTCCGGTCTGCCGCTTCCGCTATCGCATCAGCGATCCCCTCTCCGTCGGAGATGATGGTGAACGGCCTCCCGATCATATATTCGAGAGATGGTGTGGCAACGGTCCATATCCCTGCCGCCCAGTAGTCGTATGCCTTCAGTGGGTCGACCGACCTTGACACATCACAATCCAGGAACGGGATGACGCCGACATGGGATGAGGAGATGACCTCCAGAGCCTTCGGATATGGCAGTTCGCCAAGGTGATTGGCCCCCCGTATCTTGGTGGACGAATCATACTGCCCGATCACGTTGAGGCTGACACCCGGAAGGGAGGCGATTCTTTCCATCAGACCCCTATCCACCCACTTCCCCCATATGCTGCCTGAAAAAACGACTCTCGTCCCCTCGGTGGCCATGTCGATGCTCGGAATGCGCCTCGACAGCAACTCTCCAGGACCAGCGTTCAGCACGAGGTGTCGGTTGGTGCCTCCCTTGTTGATGACTCGCCCTTCCAGATGGGGAGCGGAATATGTCACGAGAGAGGACAGAGATATCATCTCGTCCTCTCCCTCGAAGAACTCCTTGCCGAACTGCCCGATTTCGACGAATGCATCCCAGTCATCCAGCATGTCATACACCAGAGTCCATCCTCGTTCCACCAACCATTTGACCTCTTTGATGTAGGATCCGAACGAGCAGAGGACGATGCCCGGCCTCACCCCCAAGGCATCCATCTCTCCAAATGCCCTCTCCCAGTCTCCGGGGGCTATCACCAGAACCCCATCCACATAACCGAAATCGGATTCCTGCACACGATTGTAATAGATGACGGGGCGGCCCATCCTCGCAAATGCCCTCGCAATCTGAATCGGTCGCTGGGCTCCTCCGGTACAGTTCCATGTTGCTCCAGACATCACCACTATGGGAGTCTCGCTCCACCATCCGAAATGGAAGGGGTTTTGGATGAATGATTGAGCCGGTTTCTTCGGGCCATACGACCTCGATGTGTTGGTGAAATGATCGAGCGTATCCGGCTTCATCCTCGTTATCACGGACATCATACTTCCAGCCCTGTCGGACCAACTGTTGGAACGTACGAACTCGATGTTCGGTCTCGACACGGCTGTCCTGCCGCAGGCATCGCAAAGAGATTCCAAGAAACCATCCTTGGAGCTCAGGATCGTGTACGGCATCCCCTCCAATGGGGTTACCAGATCGGTCGATACCACCCACATCCCTGCGGCCCAATAATCGTACGCCTTTATCGGGTCGACTCCCCTACATATCTCGTGACCCCTGAATGGTATGATCCCAACATCTCCAGATGCCATACATCTCATGGCATCTGGGTATGGCAGGTTCCCCATGAACTTCGTATTCTCTGAGAAACCAGCCACGATGGATTCATCGACCCCATCGAGCCCACCTATGACCGTGAGGGCGAACCTGTCGTCACCATCGATCATCCTCAGGATGTCCCAGTCCATCCATGTGCCTGCCAGATAACCGCAATAGATGATCTTCCACATCCCGCCCGTCGCTATCTCCTCGGACAGAGGGACCCTATCCAGCGGTAGAGATGGACCCCCATTCCGAATCACGAACGAGTATGGGAACCCCATCTTGATGGCTCTGTCGAACAGGAAGTTGCATGTGCAGGTGCATTCATCGACCTTGGAGACGATCCTTCTCTCGCACTCCAGCAGATCCTCTCCCATCTCGGGGTTGAGCGAGACGAAACCATCCCAATCATCTATCATGTCGTAGATGATCTTCCATCCCGCATCCCGGAAACGATCCACGAAGGGCTCGAAAAGAGGATAGCACACTATCAGGGTGCCTGGCACACCCATCACTTCTTCGAGCCATGGATCGGATGGGTCGAAATTGGATACGAAAACCCCATCCACATCCCGTCTGGACTGCTCGAAGGTCGATGCGTAAATCACATTTGCGCCGAACGATGACAGATGCCTCGCCATTGCGGCTGGTCTCTGCCCCCCTCCAGTTTGAGACCACGAGCATCCTGACAGGATGAGGATGGGAGATTTCAGATGCCAATCGGGGGTCCTGGAGAAAGCCCTCGCAACCATGCTCTCCGATGATGGCACACTGACCTGAACGGACCTCTCGAACACGATGGACCTCGGGACGACATCCCCCATCGTGAAATGGATGGCGTTCAACGGATGGCGAATCGGTTCTCCTTTCCGATCGAACAGGACCGTCTGCAGATTGATTCCAATGGAAACCGATCCCCCCGAAGAGGATGCTGGACGCCAATGATCGATCCCCTCCAGGTGAGGAATGTTGAACGATGATATCTCCGACATCGAAGACGGATCGACCCTCCTCACGACGGGCTGGTCTGCTTCGATCACCACCATCGTGCCATCGTCGGCCCCACATGCCGAACGGCACCTGCCATCATAGGTGCCGATCTTGGACATCTCCCTGTCCATGAGCGATATCGTCTTGCGTTTGATATCCATCACGATGATGGCAGTGCTGCCATCTCCCATCATGATGGAATCGATGGGTTTCTCCCATAGTGGGAGATCGAAAAAAGACACGACCCTGCCGGAGATGTCGGATATCAGATACCTACCGTTACCATCCCTCGATGAAAACATGAAATGGTCCGGACCCGCCCAACAAATCGGAGGACCGGAGATGGGGGTGCTGGGTATGACATCCTTGATCGAGGATATGACATCCCCCTCGATCCTCACGACCACCATCTTTTCGGGAGACTGAGCATCCAGCCTGCTGATCAGCAAGGCCCTCCCATCCCGAGCATCGAAAAGGGGGAACCATCCGGAAAACCCGGCCGATTTCATGGTCCCATCTTTGATGTCGAATGAATGCAGCGTCGTATCAGACAGGGAGGTGGAGGATACACAGATCATATTGTCATTTCCTGCAGATCACGAAGTCCAGCTTCTGTCCCCATGGGAAATCACTTTCCTCGACCCGGACATCGGAAAAACCGACAGATGACAGGAACTGGACGAGGGATTCCCTCTTCTCTTGAAAGGAGTCCCAGGCTGCACCCATCATTCCTCCAACGGGAGGGCCTTCCCTTTCGAACCCATGTATCTGATCGATGGAAAGCCACCCACCATCATGCAACATCCTATGGCAGAACCTCACGATGGGAGAGAGTCTCTCGAAGGGCTGGTGGTAGAAGAAATCGACGCCGAACATCCCACCGACCCTCCCCTCCAACGAGGAGATCATCTCGGAATCGTACACGGTATGCCAGAACTTCGCCTTGGAGATGTTCCTGTGGAGGTATGAGGAAGCAGCTATGCAGATGGGAGCCACATCGATTCCGACATAGTAGTCAGAATACGATAGGCAATTCCTGGCATGAACTCCAAACCCGCATCCAACCTCCATGATGATTTTGGTGTTCAATGCATCTCCAACCGGTATCCTGAGGTGAAACACCTCATCCGGTGCGACTGGGACATTCTCGTACGGACTGCCCATCGAGACGAACCACCTCTGAGTCCACTCATCATTCCCTATGAGGACATTCCATCTCGATATCTCTTCTTCAGACACCTCGATGCCGAAACAGTCTGTCATCACTCACCACCTGCCCCGTTGGCCCTGCTGTCGGTGGTGTAGAACCCACTCCCCCGATAGACGACCCCCACCGGAACGAAGACCCTCTTCGATCCCCTCCTGCCACAGGACGGGCATCGTTCGGTTGAGGGGGCGCTCCCCATCTCGTGACGGGTCTCGAAGTCGCCACACCGCTTGCATCTGTACTGATAGAGAGCCATCCGAGGACTCCTACTTCCTGTAGTACTGCTCTTCCTTCTCGATCTCGTTCCAGGCTATCGTCTCGCACTTGCGACACAAGCCGCTGTGTGCGATCACCAGCTTGTCGAGCGGCATTCGCTCACCGAGCATCTTCGCCTTGGTGGAGGCGGAATCGAAGAAGGCCGATCCACAAAGACTCGGAACATGATCTATCCCAACCGCCAGGTGATTCACACCAGGCTGTTTCGCCTTGAACGCAAATCCTTGCATCATGATTCCCACATCCAGTTTGTTGGAAGCTACAAGAGGACTTGCCCCTTCAACCTCACTTATATGCCATGCGACCGTCGAAACGAGGTCTTCACGGGGATCATTGTTCGGGGGAACGACGAAAGGACCTGCTTCCGGGGAACTTCAGTCATCGTCCCACCATTCGAACTCGGTGGGAATCTCCTCGGGGGGCTCGATGACGGGGATGTACGGGGTGGCACCCGTGGCGATGAAGGAGGTCCCGCTCACCTGTGTCGAAAAGTGAACCCCTCTTCCTGTCAGGGTGATCCTCATCTCGGAATGGTTGGCGAACGAGGTGGACCTCGATACATACATGTTGTTCAGTCTGATCTCCTGGTCTCCGATCGTCATGACCACATCGAAAAGCTCTCCGGACTCGGGGAACAACATCGTCCTGATGTCGAACCTGCTGATCGGGCATCCACGGTCGTTGTCGATATCCAACGAGACATCGAAGAATGGGACATCCATGCACGTCATCCCTTCTCCGACTGAGATCAGATCCACGGAGACAACCGGGGGGATGAAGGACCTCGGGAAGGTCCTCTGTCCTTGGCGGAAGGGAGGGGGTTTCATCTCGCCCCCCGACCATCTCGTCCCGATCATCGTCATATCCTTCGCACGATGGTTAATCGTCATGTGATCGATCTTACAATCACCAACGGAAATGGCTTGGATCTGGGGCCCCCAGGCCTGCACCTCGCAACGAACCTCGGGCAGCAGGGATAGCAGGTCGGACACATCTCCCCCACAGACTGCCATCACCTCCGTGTCGATGGTCGTCCGGGTGGTCTTCCCTCCTATCTCCGTGAGGAAGAAATCGTGCTCGGTGGACACGTCACACCTCGATGCGAGGAAGTCCTTCGAGCCCCCGTCAGAGATGATGTGCAGCACCGTCTCTCCATTCGAGACCATCCATCAATCCTCGCCCCACTCGAAATGCTTCATCGAGTACTCCTCCATCGTCAGCGGGAATTCTCCATCATCCAGTCCATGAGCATCGTAGTCCATGCACTCCCTCTTCCTGGAGACGGGCCTGGGCCTGAGCATCAAGGTCTTGAGACCGTCGACGAGCTCCTCCCTCTTGACACAGCGCCCCTTGGGCCACTTACGGACATCATCGTAGCTGAAGTGCCTGCACTGGTGGCAGGGGCATCTTGTCTTCATGAGGATCACCCAAGGTCCTTATCCGTCTTCCTTATCATCAGATGCGAGGCGTGCGCAGCGACATCACAGACCTTGAATCTCATCGGTCTCGTGACATCTGCCGCCACGAGATACTTGATGCCAGCGCCACACGCTGCCCGGAGACACTGGAGACAGGGATAGACCTCACCGTCTCCGATGGTCCAGGGTTTCCACTCCCCATCCTCATCCCTGAGGATGCCGACCTCCAACCACACCATGTTGCGCATCGAGTGTGCATACGGAGCATGGGTGTACAACATCCTCTCGGCCGCATGGACCGATGGACAGTTGTCATACCCGCCCCCCACCACTTCCCTCGACCTCATCATGTCCCTGAGACAACCTCCTGGCCACATACACACCTTCTTCAGTGGCTCGGGAGGACCGTTGAATACTGGGTTGCAGAAAAGTTCGACTCCGCCATCCCCGATCGAGAACATCATCGAGAGGAACGCTCCTCGATGACATTTGTCGAACTCGCCAGCCTCCATCATGATTTCCAGGGAATCCATGGCGGCCCTGAACTCCTGTCGTGGGATGATGAGGTCGATGAATGCCTCGCCGATCTCGGACGGGATTGACGCATCCGCCCTCCTGACCACATCGAGGGACAAGGCTTCGGCTTCCTCCGACGAGATGCGTCCCGACACCATGTCCTCTCGGATCCTGACATGCCCCTCCTCATCGAGCAACTCCTGTCGGAGGTCCATCAGCATCAGTCCCAGCATGTTCTTGCCGAAACCATCTGACCCACACCCCCAGAAGGAATCCCAGGGGGATTCCTCGACGAGGATGGCATCGTCCGTCGAGAGCAGCATCGATTTCAGATCGGCATGTTGCGAGAACTTCGCCCTCAGGGCCGTGCGCATCACGCCGATCCGGTCGTCGTTCCACATCTCCCTCATCGGTCTCGTGTATGCGAGGTTCTTGGCATCCTTCGGAGAGCGACACGCCCTGATCTCATCCCTGAACTCGGGATCATCGTGCTTCATCGCCTGATAGTAATGCTCGACGGTGGGCCAGGCCACACCGTCGAGCATGAACATATCGGCGCTGAAGTTGGAGAATGCCCCGTACGGATCACGAATCCTGTAGAACCCGATCTTCCTGTTCATGATTCCGTTTGGCAAGGAAACCCACGACTTCAGTCGTGGGAGGAATTGCCACGAACTTCCTTTCGAAGCCCACGGCTTCAGCCGTGGGAATTGGA
>Ga0315293_10003977_pt1 | contig 14153 bp, 9 predicted proteins | sample YL17G13_20_MG_FD_203071 | JGI IMG/M metagenome (GOLD analysis project Ga0315293, IMG submission 203071) | Sediment microbial communities from Yellowstone Lake, YNP, Wyoming, USA - YL17G13_20 | ecosystem: Environmental > Aquatic > Freshwater > Lake > Sediment | place: USA: Wyoming | collected... | reverse complement strand
CGGCGAGGCGCGCCGCGTGCTGGCGAAGCTTCACGCCGGTGAGCTCGACCTGCTCTACGTGGCGCCCGAGACGCTCATGACCGATTCGTTCCTCGCGCGTCTGCACGAGATCCAGGAGGCCGCGGCCGGAGCCGGCCTCGCGTTGTTCGCCATCGACGAAGCGCATTGCGTCAGCCAGTGGGGCCACGACTTTCGCCCCGAGTACGTGCAGCTCGGGCAGGTGCGCGGGCTATTTCCCGGCGTCCCCATCATCGCCTGCACGGCCACCGCCGACCCGCAGACGCGCGACGACGTGCGCGCCCGCCTGAGCCTCAGCGAGGCGCCGTGCTACGTCACCGGCTTCGACCGGCCCAACATCCGCTACACGGTCGTGGAGAAGCGCGAGCCGCTGCACCAGCTCAAGGTCTTCCTCGACGGGCGCCCCGGCGAGGCCGGCATCGTCTATTGCCTCAGCCGCAAGCGCACCGAAGAGGTGGCCGGCAAGCTGGCGGCGGCCGGCGTGCCGGCCGCCGCCTACCATGCCGGCCTGCCAGCCGGTGAGCGCCGCCGCGTGCAGGACGCCTTCGCCCGCGACGACATCCTCGTCGTCGTCGCCACGGTCGCCTTCGGCATGGGCATCGACAAGAGCAACGTGCGCTTCGTGGTGCACTTCGACCTGCCCAAGACCGTCGAGAGCTACTACCAGGAGACCGGCCGCAGCGGCCGCGACGGCATGCCGGCCGAGGCCCTCCTGCTCTTCGGCCTCGGCGACGCGGCCGTCGTGCATTCTCTGATCGAGGGCGGCGGTCGCGGCGGCCCGAACGGCGAGCCCGGCTACGAGCGCGACCCCGAGCAGGTGCGCGTGGAGCTGCACAAGCTCAACAGCATGGTGGGCTACGCCGACGGCCTCACCTGCCGGCGCGAGGCGCTGCTGGGCTACTTCGGCGAGCCGTACCCGGCGCCGTGCGGCAACTGCGACACCTGCCTCGAGCCCCCCGAGACCTACGACGCCACCGAGCACGCGCAGATGGCGCTGAGCTGCGTGTACCGGCTGCGCCAGAGCTTCGGCATCGCGCACGTCATCGACGTGTTGCGCGGCTCCGAGAGCGAGAAGATCCTGCGCTTCGGCCACGACCGGCTCAGCACCTACGGCATCGGCGCCGACGTTAGCCGCGACCACTGGCAGAGCCTCATCCGCCAGCTCATCCACCGCGGCTACCTCACGCAGGACATCGCGCGCTTCTCGGTGCTCAAGCTCACGGCCAAGGCCCAGCCGCTGCTGCGCGGCGAGGAGTCGCTCGTCCTGGCCAAGCCGCGCACGCGAGTGCCGACCAAGAAGCAGCGAAAGGCGGCGGACCGCTCCGCGCGCGCCGCCGGGCTGGCCGGCCTCGAGGTCGACGAGGCGCTGTTCGAGCGCCTGCGCGCCCTGCGCAAACGGCTCGCCGACGAGCAGCGCGTGCCGGCCTACGTGGTCTTCAGCGACGCGACCCTGGCCGAGATGGCCGCCCGCAAGCCGCGCACTGAGGCCGAGCTCCTCGAGGTCGGTGGCGTCGGCCAGACCAAGCTCGAACGCTACGGCGCCGCGTTCATCGAGGTCATCGCCGGAGCCGCCACGGACGGTGCGGACGGTGCGCTCGCCTGACGCCGCGCCGGGCCGGCGGTCAGCGGTAGCCGGCGGCCCGGAAGAGCTCGGGCAGCGACACGGCCGTGTAGCCGCGGGCGCGCAGACCGCTGAGGATCGTGGGCAGCGCCGCGGCGGTCTGCCCTCGCAGGTGCATGACCACGATGGCGCCCGGATGCACGGCCGAGAGCACGCGCTGCGCGATCACGCCGGCCCCCGGCTCGCTCCAGTCGCGCGGGTCCACGTCCCACAGGATCACCCGCGTGAAACCGGCGGACCCCGAGGCCGCCACCGTGGTGCCGTTGTAGTCGCCGTAGGGCGGCCGGCAGTAGGGCACCGGCGTCGCGCCGGCGACGTTCCACCAGGGCGCCTCGCTGCGCAGCCACTCGCCGCGCACGCCGCTGTAGCTCTGCCGCGTCATGGCGGTGTGCGTCCAGCCGTGCGAGCCGACCGCATGGCCCTCGGCGATCGTGCGCCGCATCAGGGACGGGCTCGCCGCGGCGTGGGGGCCGAGCGGGAAGAAGGTGGCGTGGGCGTGATACGCCTTCAGCGTGCTGAGCATGCTGGCCCACGGCCCGGCCCCGCCGTCGTCGAAGGTGAGCGCCACGCGACGGCCAGCGCCGCTGACGTGCCGCCAGACCTTGGCCGGCGTCGGCCGGTAGTCGCGGAAGGCGCGGGTGCCGGTCACCGTGACGTTGCCGGCCTGGTCGGTGAGCGTGAGCCCCACTTGGTAAAGACCCGGCATGAAGGCTCCGTCGTTCTTGTAGCGAGGCGTGACCTCGATCGCGCGCCAGCCCGGCTCACGCTCGAGCCCGCCCTTGCTCGCCGCAAAGGCCCCGTACTGGTCGGTGGCGCGCCAAGAGAGGCGGATCGGCCCGCCGATGTCGCGGATGATGAAGCGGAGGCGCACGGCCTGCACGCGCTCGATCACGGCGGGACTCACGTCGCGCCACTCGAACCGCGGCGGGGTGGTGTCGATCCTCACCGTCACGCTCTTCTCCTGCTCGACGTTCTGAGCGTTGTCGACCGAGTAGAAACGGATGGCGTGGGCGCCGTCGTCGGCGTGGTTCTTGAGCGCCCGCACCTCGATGCGCGTGCCCTTGGTCCAGGCCCCGTCGTCGACCTTGAAGAGGGTGTAGGCCACGCCGGAGACCGGGTCGGTGGCGCTGAGGTGGACGACCACGTCGCTGCGCTGCCAGCGATCATCGACGCCCGTGGCGATGGTGACCGGAGCCTCAACGTCGCCGGGGGATGGGCTCGGCGAGACGTCTGGCGACGAAGCCGGGGACGCCGGCGAGGCGGCGGCGTTCGTGGCCACGGTGTAGACGCCCGGCAAGGCAAAGACGACGGCGGCTGCGACGATGAGGAGCAGGCGGTACAGCGACGGCCTCCTGGTCGCGGTGGGCGTCGGCGGGGAAGCCCAGAGCGCTCACGATCAGTAGATACCCGTGTCGACAATTCTAGGGCTGTCCTTGAATGCCTGCAGCCCAGCGGCTGCGCCGGCGGCCGCGTGGTAGCCTTTCGCGATGGCCCTCCCCTTCTTCGCCACCGTCCCTCGAGGCATGGAGTCGCTGCTCGCCGGCGAGCTGCGCAGCCTGGGCGCGGAGCACGTCAAGCAGGCCCGCGCCGGCGTGGCATTCCAGGGCACCCTCGAGACCGCCTACCGCGTCTGCCTGTGGTCGCGCCTCGCCGGCCGCGTGCTGCTGCCGCTGGCCACGGGGCCGGCGGCCGACGGCGACGAGCTCTACGCGACCACGAACCGCGTGGACTGGGACGCGCACCTGGGCGTGGACGGCACGCTGGCGGTGGACTTCTCCGGCACCAGCGACACGATCCGCGACACGCGCTACGGCGCCGTGCGCATGAAGGACGCCGTCGTCGACCAGTTCCGCGCGCGGCACGGCGACCGGCGGCCGTCGGTGGACACGCGCGCGCCCGACCTGCGCATCAACGGGCACCTCATGCGCGGGCGCGTCACCGTCTCGCTCGACCTCAGCGGGGACAGCCTTCACCGGCGCGGCTACCGCACCGACAGGGTGCAGGTCGAGGCGCCGCTCAAGGAGAACCTGGCGGCCGCCGTGCTGCTGTTCGCGGCGTGGCCACAGGAGGCCGCCGCCGGGGGCAGCTTTCTCGACCCGCTCTGCGGGTCGGGCACGCTGCCCATCGAGGCGGCCTTGATGGCGGCCGACGTCGCCCCGGGACTGCTGCGCGCCGAGGGACTCAATGGCTTCGCCTTTCTGCGCTGGCTCGGGCACGACGGGGCGGCCTGGAAGCGGCTCGTGGGCGAGGCCCGCGAACGGCGCGCAGCCGGGCTGGGCCGCCTGAAGGCGGCGGCTCCCGGCCAGACGGTGGGCGGCAGCGACCACGACCCCCGCGCCATTCGGGTCGCGCAAGCCTGCGTCGAGCACGCGGGGCTGGGCGGCGCCGTCGCCATCTCGCAGAGCGAGCTGAGCGAGCTCCGCGCCCCGGCCGCGCGCGGCCTCGTGGCCGCCAACGCGCCCTACGGCGAACGTCTCGGGCGGCGCGAGGACGCCGAGGCTCTCACGCGCCTGCTCGGCGAGCGGCTGCGCGCGGGCTTCGGCGGCTGGCGCGCCGCGGTGCTCGCCGGCAGTCCCCACCAGGCCGAGACGGTCGGCATCCCCGTCAAGCGCAACGCGACGCTCCATAACGGACCGCTCGAGTGCACGCTGGCGTTCTACGAGGTGGGCGCGGGCGGCGCGGCCGCGCCCGACGCGCCGCGGAGCGCCCGCGCAGCGGTGCGCTCGTCCGGCGCCCCGGCGCCCGTCGCTTCCGCGCCCGAGACGCCGGCGCCCTCGGCGCCCGCGTTTGAGGCGGAGCCGGCGCAGACCCGCCCGGCCGGCATGCTCACCGGCGGCGCCGAGCAGTTCGCCAACCGTCTGCACAAGAACCTGCGCCGGCTCAGCCGCCAGCTCCGCCGCGAGGACATCACCTGCTACCGCCTGTACGATGCCGACCTGCCCAACTACAACCTGGTCATCGACGTATACGGCGACTGGGTGCACGTGCAGGAGTACGCGCCGGCGGCGGAGATCGACCCCGGCAAAGTGCGGCGCCGCCTCGAAGACGCGCTCGCGGTGATCGGCTCGGTGCTGGACGTGCCGCCGGAGCGCGTGGTCCTCAAGGAGCGCCGCCGCCAGCGCGGCGCGGCGCAATACGAGCGCCGCGCCTCCGGCGGCGACTTCCTGCCGGTCAAGGAGGACGACCTCACGTACCTCGTGAACCTGCGCGACTACCTCGATACCGGGCTCTTCCTCGACCAGCGTCTGACGCGGCGCCTGGTGCGCACCCTGGCCGGCGGGCGCCGCTTCCTCAACCTCTTCTCCTACACGGGCACGATGACGGTCGACGCCCTGGCCGGCGGATCGCCGGCCTCGACGACGGTCGACCTCTCGTCCACCTACCTCGAGTGGGCGCGGCGCAACCTGGAGGCGAACGGCTTCGGCGCCGCGCCGGAGCCGTCGGGGGCAGCGACGCACGGCCGCCCCACGCTCCCGGCATCGCCGAACCGCCTCGTCCAGGCCGACTGCCTCCGTTGGGTGGCCGAGGCGGAGGGGGAGTACGACCTCATCTGGCTCGACCCGCCCACCTTCTCCAACTCGAAGAAGATGGGTCGCGCCACCTTCGACGTGCAGCGCGACCACGCGGATCTCATCCGCATGACGGCGCGGCGCTTCCTGGCGCCTGGCGGCATCCTTCTTTTCGCCACCAACCGCCGCGGCTTCAAGCTCGACCACGGCGAGCTGGGCGGCCTCACGGTCAAGGATCTGTCGCGCGCCACGCTGCCTTTCGACTGCACGCGCGGCGCCAACCGCCACCACGTGTTCCGCCTGGAGCGCAGCCACTGAAGCTGGGGCTCGGGCCGCGAGTCCTTCACGGGCGCAGACCCGCCCCCACCTGGCCAAAGTCAAGACGCGAGGCGTTGTCCATACAATAGGATGGCGGGAATGGTCCATCGTCTGGGGGGGTTGCCCATGAGCCGCTTCGTCCTTCTCGTCGTCGCGCTGACGTGCGCCGTTCGGCTGCTCGCCGCCGGCCCGGCGACCGCGGCGTCATTCACGGCGCAGGAATGCGTCGCCTGCCACACCGACCTCACGCCCGGCATCGTGACGCAGTTCCAGAACGGCGTCATGTCCGGCAAGGGCGTCACCTGCGTGAGCTGCCACGGCGCCGACCACAGCGCCATCAACGCGGCCGGGGGCAAGGTCTCCGCCGGCACATGCGCCCAACAGGGCTGTCACCCCGACCAGTACGCCGAGTTCGCGCACAAGGACGCCGCCGGCGCCTACACCAACAAGCACGCTATCGGGTGGACCAAGATGACCGCGGCGGCGCGCTACCAGGTCATGCCCGAGACGGAGCGGTACGAGATGTGCGAGCGCTGCCACAACATCGGCTACGTGTCCGCGGACAACTCGGTGGGCAAGTGCGATTCATGCCACACGCGCCACGCGTTCTCGGCCGCCGAGGCAGAGGAACCTGAGGCCTGCGGCACGTGCCACATGGGCCCCGACCACGAGCAGATCGACATGTGGCAGAAGAGCAAGCACGGCGTGGTCTACACCACCGAGAAGAGCCGGCCCGGCGGTCACCCCGATCGTGCGCCGACCTGCGTCACCTGCCACATGCCGACGCAGGAGAAGCCCGCCGGCCAGCCGCTGATCCACGACGTGTCCACCAACCTCACGTTCGGGACCGTCGCCCAAGGCGCACGCCTTGCCGGAACTGAGCTGCCGGTGCCCATGCGCACCATCACCAACGAGGAGTTCACGGCCAAGCGCGCCAAGATGACGGCGATCTGCTCCCAGTGCCATGCGGGGAGCTTCGTGCAACGCAACCTCGAGGGCGCCGACCAGATCAAGGCCGACGTCGACACGCTCCTGTGGGATCCCGTGATGCGCGTGCGCGGTCTCTGGTTCGACGGGCTGCTCGACCCCATGCCGGTCGACCGCGACCCCAATCCGCTCTTCGGCCAGGGCCTGGTGCTCGGCGGGCAGCAGCTCTACGGCGGGACCTCCGCCATCGAGCAGCTCTTCTTCAACACCTACAAGTACGACCACGTGAGCACGTTCAAGGGCGCGTATCACATCAACCCGGACTACAGCCACTGGTTCGGATGGGCGCGCGTCAACGTCGACCGCGACCTCATCAAGGGCGAGGAAGCCAAGCTGCGCCGGCTGGCACGGCCCTACGACGCCGACTTCACGGCGACGCGCCTGGTGGCCGGCAAGGCGACGCGCCTCGATGCCCGCACTCTGCTCTCCTGGGGCAACGCGTCGGCCAACTCGTTCCACTGGTGGTTCGGGGACGGCACGAGCAGCGAGGCCGTGGTCGGCAAGGCGACTGTGAGCCACGTCTATGCCAAGCCGGGGACGTACAAGGTGCGACTGACGTGCTCGGACACGGACGCCGTCAACGATAGCGCCCTGCCGCTGGCCTGCTCGGCCATGCGGACCACGACGCGGGTCGTCAAGGTCACGCGCAAGTAGCGGAGTCGCGCGGACAAGCGGAGCGGAACACGGAGCGCGGCCCCCGACGTGCGGCCGCGCTCCGTGCCGCAGGCGGCGGTGTATGCTGCTTGAAGAGCCGCGCCGCCAGGCGCGGCTTCTCGGGAGGGGGCACGAGTGGTTGACGGAGCACGGTCGGGCGCGGCCCGAGGGCAACGCGCCACGGCGCCCCACGGTTCCTGGGCCTCGCCGATCACGGCGCGCCTCATCGCCGAGTCCGGCATCGCCCTGGGCTGGCTGCAGGCCGCGGCCGGTCAGCTGTTCTGGGTCGAGATGCGTCCGCTGGAGGACGGGCGGTCCGTTCTCGTGCGGCGCACCGCCGCCGGCGACATCGTCGACGTCGTCCCCGCGACCTCGAACACGCGCACCCTCGTGCACGAGTATGGCGGCGGCATCTACGCGCTGCGCGCCGCGGCGGACGGCGGCGTCACCGCGTACTTCAGCGAGTTCGAGGACCAGCGGCTCTATCGCCTGGAGGTGGGCGGGGCGACGAGCGGCGCAGCCGCGAGCGGGCCCCGCCCCATCACGCCGGCGCCGCCGGCGCCGCGCAGCGTGCGCTACGCCGACGGGCGCGTCACGCCCGACGGCAGCACGCTCGTGTGCGTGCGCGAGCGCCACGAGGGCAGCGAGGTCGCGAACGAGCTCGTCGCGCTGCCCACCGACGGATCGGCCGCGCCCCGGGTCGTTGCCGCGGGCCACGATTTCTACGCGGCGCCGCGCCTCAGCCCGGACGGGCGGCAGCTGGCCTGGCTCAGCTGGGACCACCCGCGGATGCCGTGGGACGGCACCGAACTGTGGGTGGCCGATCTGACGGCCGCCGGAGAGCTCGCCGCGCAGCGGCGCGTCGCCGGCGGCCCCGCCGAGAGCGTCCTGCAGCCGGCCTGGAGCCCCGACGGCCGGCTGCACTTCGTGAGCGACCGCAGCGGCTGGTGGAACCTGTACCGCGACGAGAGCGACCACGCCACAGCGCTGGCCACGCTGGCCGCCGAGTTCGCGAAGCCCCCGTGGGTCTTCGGCCTGCAGAACTACGGCTTCCTGCCCGACGGGCGCATCGCAGCCGCGTTCGGCCGGGACGGCGTCGAGCACCTCGGCCTCATCGACCCCGCGCGCCCCGGCATCGCGCCGCTGCCCTGCGCGCTCACCACGTTCTCGTCGCTGGCCGTGCTCGGCGAGCAGGTCGCGGTCATCGGCGGCGGCGCTGCGCGGGCCGCCGCGGTCGCGCTCGTCGACCCCGAGAGCGGCGCGCTGCGCGAGGTCCGCCGCAGCAAGACCGTCGACGTCGACCCAGGCTACCTCTCGGCGCCGGAGCCCATCACGTTCCCCAGGTCCTACCCGGCGGGCTCAGTCGTGGGGCCGCTCGCCGAAGCGGCGACGGCAGCGGCCGACGAGAGCGGCGCCGCGACCATCGGCCTTACCGCCCACGCCCTGTACTATGCGCCGGCCAACAAGGACTTCGAGGCGCCGCCGGGCGGGCGGCCGCCGCTCATCGTCATGAGCCACGGCGGCCCCGCCTCTGCCGCCTACGCCCAGCTTTCGTTTGACATCCAGTACTGGACTTCGCGCGGCATCGGCGTCGTCGACGTGAACTACGGCGGATCCACTGGCTACGGCCGCGCCTACCGCGAGCGCGTGCGCGGCAACTGGGGCATCGTCGACACCCTCGACTGCATCAACGCCGCGCGCTACCTCGCGGATCGCGGCGACGCCGACCCCGCACGCATCGCCGTCCAGGGCGGCAGCGCCGGCGGGTACACCACGCTCAACGCGCTCACGCGCCATCGTTTCTTCGCCGCCGGCGTCTCCTACTTCGGCCTCGCCGATCTGGAGGTCTTCGCCACCGGCGGTACCCACAAGTTCGAGTCGCAGTACCTCGCCGGGCTCATCGGACCGTATCCGCAGATGACCGCCGTCTACCGCGAGCGCTCGCCGATCAGCCACGTCGACGACATCACCTGCCCCGTCATCGTGCTGCAGGGCCTGGACGACGCCATCGTGCCGCCGGCCCAGGCCGAGATCATCGTCGCCGCGCTCGAGAAGAACGGGTTGCCCTACGCCTACCTGGCCTTCCCCGGCGAGCAGCACGGCTTCCGCAAGGCCGAGAACATCGTGCGCAGTCAGGAGGCCGAGCTGTACTTCTACGGGCGCGTGTTCGAGTTCGCGCCGGCCGACGAGATAGAGCCGGTGCCCATCGAGAACCTCGACGGAGGCGGCCGCAGCCGTACGGACGGCGGGGGCGGTGACCCTTCCGGCCGCCCCCCCGCCGCCGTCACTTGCGCGGCGCCAAGCCGCGGGTCACACGGACTTGGGACTGAGCACCACGTTGAGGCTGTAGCCCGCGGCCTCGGCCGCGCCGCGCACCGCGTTGCGCACCGCTGCGTAGTCCCAGGTGTAGTCGAAGTCCTTGCCGAAGAGGCTGGACGCCTCCTCGATGCCCCCCGAGCGCTCCTTGCCCTTGATGCCGTAGGTCTCCTTCTTGAAGCCGAAGCCCGGGGCCATGTCGTCGCCGCCGGACACGCCGGAGCCCTTCTCCACCAGCATCTCCCAGAACGTCACGCAACGCGGGCCGTCGTCCACGCGGAGCTTGCACTTGTACGTGAGCTTCCTCTTGCTGAGAAACGCCTTGCGCTCGGCGATGAGTGCCTCCATCGCAAGGCTGCCGTCCTTCTGGGGCTGCAGCGGAGCGGGGAACGCCGAGCCGGCGGCGATGAGGTCGTCTTGTAGCGGCATGCTACTCCTTTCGCAGTTTCTCTCTCGGCGTGCTTATCGTCCGGGAGGACCGCGAGGATGAGAGGACCGCTCAATCGCTCCAGGCGCAGGAGAGCGGCAGCAGGTTGGTGGTCCAAGCCCTCACTTCGGGTGAGGGGTCCTCCAGGCCCGTGACGATCTCCTCGAGTGTCTGCGCGTCCACAGTCTGCCCGAGGGCCTCGCGCGCCGCGGCGCGCACCTCGTCGTCCGGATCGACGAGCAGCGCCGCGACCGTCTCGGCGGCCACCGGCGAGGCGAGGCTGATCAGATCCTCGCAGACGGCTCGCCGGGTGGCGGCGTCACCGTTCTCGGCGAGCTCGAGCAGCTCCTCGAGGGCGCCGCGGCCGAACATAGCCACGAGCGCGTCGGCGAACACGCCGTCGAAGCGCGCGCTCTCGAACGCCTGCCGCACGACCGGAGCGGCGCGGAAGTCGCCGAGGAGGCCCAGGGCGCGCACCGCCTCGTCGTACATCGGGCCGTCCACGCCTTGCGACTCGACCAGGAAGATGAGCGGCTGCACAGCGCGCGGGTCGCCGAGCTGGCCGAGCGCGTCGACGGCGGCGCAGGCGTCGTAGGGGTAGGCCTCCGCCCACGCCTCCGGGTCCGCCTCTCGTGGCGGCATGTGCACGGGGCGCGTCGCCAGGGCGATGAGCCTGGGCACGGCGCGCCGGGAGTCGTGGGCGCCGAGCGCGTAGGCGGCCGACTGGCGCACCAGCTCATCGCGGTCGTCGAGCATGCGGATAAGCGGCTGCTCGGCGGCGCCCCCCGTGTCGCGCAGGGCCGTGAAGAGAAACGCCGCGGTGGCGCGCACCTCGGGGTCGGCGTGGTCGAAGCAGGCGAGGAGCGGCTCCACGGCCGCCTCGCCGATCTCAGCGAGGATGCCCGCGGCTGCCTCGCGGCCGCGCTTGGGGTCGTCACGGACGTACTTCACGAGCGGCTCCACGGCGGCCGGCCCGATCTCTACGAGAAGCCGGCCGACGCCGTCCGCGGTCTCGTCGTCGGCGTCGGGGTCGTTGACGATGGCGACCAGCTCCGCGGCGAGCTCGCGCAGACGCTCCAGAGCGATGCGCGTCTCCGCGGTGACGATGCTGTTGTCGACGACCTTGCCGGCCGGGTCGGTCACGGGCGCTCCTTGCCGTCGCCGGCGCGAGGGCGGATGCCGACGCCGCGCCGAGGCGGACTAGCATACATCGGCGCGGCGCGGGGCGCCGCCCGGGGCGGGCCGGAGGCCGGGGGAGGGCGGCGATGTGGCCCGCCTGGCGACGCAAGCATCCCCCGCCGGTATAGTCCTGTCATGTGCAGGCATCAAACGACTCCGCCGACGCCCTGAAGCCGGCGTGCGCGCGCTTGGCCGCATCCTCTCTGCCCTCCTGCTGCTCGTGGTGGCGATCGTCGCCGTGCCCTTCTTTGGCGGGGCCTGGCAGTGGCTGGACATCCGGCTGGGTGGCGCCGACGCGCCCGGCGACCGCCGCCCCACGGAGGCGGTGGCGGTCTCGTCGCTCCCCGACTACACGCGCACCGTCGCCGGCAAGGCCTGGTTCCGCCGCTATTTCACGCGCATGGTGTTCGACGACGCGGCGGGAGCGAACTCGTACACGGGCATCTTGACCCGATGGGACAAGCGGCGCGTGAGGATCGACATCCTGAACAGCGGCGGGCCCGGCATGAACAGCTACGTGGTGACGCTCGCGCGCCGGCTCAATCGCATCCAGCAGGCGACCCGGTTCGTGGTGGTGGACGGGCCGGCGGAGATCACGATCGAGTATTTCTCTCACGATGCCTACCGGCGGACCATCGCCGACGACAACACCGTGGGCAACTGCGCGACCCGCTACTACAACGGACCCCCCGGACTGATCACCGCCGTCATCAAGGTCGATGCCGAGGTAGAAGAAGCCAGCGGGGACCGCAAGTCGACGGTGATCCACGAGCTCACCCACGCGCTGGGCTTCAGCGGGCACTTTCGCAAGCAGACCTACCAACGCCGCAGCGTCCTCTACTACGCCGGGACGGTGACGAACTGGAGCCAGGCCGACGCCGCCGCCATCCGCATCATGTACTCGTCGAGCATGAGGAGCGGGATGGACGTGGGCGACGTGAACGCGGCGCTGCGGCGCTTCGCGGCCGACAGGCGCTGAGGGGCGCGGGGAGCCGCCCCGGCGGGCCACAGGCCGCCGGAGGGCGGCCCGCCGTTCCCGGCGTATACTCCCCGCATGGCTCGTCTCACCCGCATCGCCCTGGCCGCCGCGGTGGCGCTCGCGCTCTGCGCGAGCCTCTCCGCGGCCCTCCTGCTGGGCGCCTTGGTCGCGCCCTCGCCTGCCGCCGCGACCGCCGCCTCCGCGCCCCGGCCGCCGATCACCGTCAAGCTCATCCCCTTCGGCGCGACGCGCAAGGCGCAGATGGCCGACTACAGCCAGCGCCACTACCACCAGCACACCTGGAAGCTCACGGCCCCGAAGGCCGTCGTGCTCCACCACACCGCCGGCGCCAACTGGCAGTCGGCTTGGTGGACCTTCGCCAACAACACGGCCTACGCCTCGATCCCCGGCAAGCCCGAGAAGCCCGGCGTCTCGGCGCACTTCATCATCGACAAGGACGGCACCATCTACCAGTGCGTGCCGCTCTCCGTGCGCGCCCGCCACGCGATCGGCATGAACTGGTCGTCCATCGGCATCGAGTTCGTGCAGGAGGGCAAGAGCGGCAGGGACGGTCACTGGATGGACCGCCAGATCCTCGCGCGCACGGCGCAGGCGAACGCGGGCCTGCGCCTCGTCCGCTACCTGCAGGCGCGCTTCGGCATCAAGAAGCGCGACGTGGTCGGCCACGCCACCGCCAACGGCTCGCCGTACTTCAAGGACTTCACCGGCATCAAGAACGCCGCCGGCGACTGGTTCGCGGCGGAAGTGCGCGCCTTCCGCGCACGACTGTAGCCGGGATTCCGACGGCGGGGCCGGAGGCGCTTCGCCCGCATCCGCGGCTCATCCCGCCGGCCGGCCTTTCGATCAGCCGCACATCATTTGGGCGTCTCACCCGAGCCGCCGAAACGCAGCCAGGAACTCCTCGCGGGGAATCCTCGCTTGCGTGCAGATAGTTCGGAGTGTGGAGCTCTTGATGGTCCGATGCGCGGGGAGGGTGAGTAGGGTGCGCGTGCCGTCAGCGTTGTCACGGACCATAGCGATGTGGTTGCCCTGTCTCATCAGACGAAAGCCGAGGGACTGAAAAGCGGCGATGACCTTCGCTCGCGGCGCGTCGACGGGGAATTTGGCGGTCATCCAGCGATGGTCGCCTCAGCGATGAAAGCCTCAAGCACAGGTGATTCTGACGCCAGGGCGTCCGCACCGAACGTCTCGATGTGGAACTCGATTGCGGAGCGCACATCGGCAAGAGCCGCTTCGTAGCTGTTTCCCTGCCCGACGACCACACCGCTGAGGCCGAGCGGGTAGGCGACGTAGCCGTCCGGATGCTTCTCGACGATGATCTTGACGCTGGTCATGTGGGCCCCCGATATCGACGTTCGGAGTATACCCGGGGGCCGCGAAGTGGGTGCTGCGTCCATGAGATCAGGATAGGGCATCGTAGTGGCAGTAACTGCCTGTGACGGACCGCCTTTGGGTGACGTTGACCGCGTGCAGAGGTGGACGTCGCTCCAAGACACGCGAGCGGTAGCGGCTCGGTCGAGGCCTCGTGTTCGCCCTGCGCCGGCCAGACCAGTCATGGTCCACGGCATCTGGAGCAGACGTTCGCTGCGCCATACGCGCACCACGCGCATCCGGTCGTCATCGAGGCGGTAGACGATGCGCAACGGCGGATGGACGATCTCGCGCAACGGAGACAAACCGATCTCAGGCACGACGCGGCCGCTCTCGGGGTACTCTGCGAGCCGTTCGACGTGGGCCACGACCTCGCGCAGCAGCCGTGCGCCCACCTCGGGGACCTGCTGCGCGCTGTACCAGGCACGCATCTCCTCGAGATCGGCCACGGCCGAGGCGGCCAGGCTGATGCGGCGCAGGTGCGGCACGTCAGGTCAGACCGAGACGCTGCTTGACCTCGCCGAGATCCATCTCGCGGCCCGCCTCGAGGTCCACAAGGCCCTGGACGACGCCGCGCAGGAACGCCCGCTCCTCGGTATCGGCCTCGTAGTCGGCCAGCGCCTGCATGACCGCGACGCCCCGGCCGCGACTGGTCAGCAGGACCGGACGGCGCGTCTCGTCGACCTGGTGCACGATCCTGCCCGGGTTCGCTTTCAGGTCGCTCAGCGGGACGACGTCCTCAGAGAACTTGGT